>OLFX01000503.1_pt1 | contig 61126 bp, 54 predicted proteins | sample 1605091 | NCBI WGS metagenome assembly OLFX01 (sample SAMEA3888906, study PRJEB22519) | human gut metagenome | biome: human gut; feature: human-associated habitat; material: faeces | place: Denmark | collected 2012 | reverse complement strand
TTATCTCGTTTTCTAATGTGTTTATTACCTCCATTAAATTATTTCCTATGTTACAACGACAGATACTTGTACTGTCGTTGAGAGGAGAAACATACGGAGTGATTGTTAATGATTTTTAATCATTTTAATCACGGAATATGTTTTAACGAAAGGGGTGCGGGTCTCCCGCAACTTGTTTCGAGCACATACCGAAACAAGGCGCCTTGGTGCGATGCTTGGACTCTCTTAAAAGAGAGTTATCGTGGCTTCGCCACCCGAATTGAAAGCCGATTATTTAAGGTGATTGCTTTGTTCTGCATATTACTTGACCAATACTTTGATAAGAGTTTCCAATTAAGTTTGGCTTTGACGCTACACCCCTTACAAGTGGTTCACAAGCGTTCTATAATCGAGTTTTCTGACTGCACCGATTACCTTGTCGTATTCGTATTAAGTTTTTTCAAAGGGTTTTTAATTGTTTGTTGCTACTTTTGGATAATGGGGTAGCCTAAATATTTAGAACGGTGTATAGGTTTGATTCCTGACCGTTATCTGTGAACCTTTGTGCTATATTGATCCAACCACCGTTTTCAAGGTCTGTGAGCGCACGCCTTACTGTTGTGACAGATAAGTTGCAAGCCTTTGCTATTGTTTTAAGTGATGGATAGCATTGCCTTGTTTTCATATCCGAGCACCTTGACAGGTAGCAGTAAACAACAAATGCTCTTTTTTCAATTCCGCTTCCGAATATATCGTTAGGAACTCGAAAGTAATTACCTTCTTTTCTATTCAATTTTTCACCTCCTCGCCACAGATACAATTTCTGTACTGTGTATTTAATTTTATTGCTTGTACCACCTCCTTGTGATATTATGGTAGCAGAATTGAACAGTACCCCTCAACTTTTTGCGTGAGGGATTGATAATTACGATTTTTCAATTTTTAATCCATCACAAGGAAGTGATTACTTGAATCCAATTAACTATTTTATGTTAGAGCCTGCAAGACTCTATGTTCACAATGGAAAAGAAATAGAGTTATACTATTACGAAGAAACAAAGGACGGTTGCTTTGAGCGTTATTATGAGTCAACGGTTAATGATGAAATATTCAAAATGCTTGAAGCCGATTTGTCATTTATATCGCATGGCAGGAAAAGACTTTCAAAGTTTTATAACAAGGTTAAGCAGAATAATTCCGACTTCTTCACTTACAGGCGATTCTTTGTTGAGGCAAAAAGGATAGTGAAAGAAATTAAGAAATATTCTCATCCTATTTCTGCAATTCTGTTATGCTTAATTCAAAGATTGGAAGAACAGACTCAAGGTCAAATCAGTATTTATGATATGGACAAGATTTGGTATGAAATTGAAACCATACTTTATATGCAATTTAATTTCAAAAAGGATTTAACGCACCTATCACATATACAGCTAATCAACGAAAACAGAAAAGTTATTGCTATGTACGACAGGGATTTAAACCTAAATCTGCAAACCATATTTGAATACAAGGACAATGCATCAAAGGAATATTTGTTGCTTGACACTATTGCCGATTACTACAATGCACTTTTTTATCACTATGTAATCTCAAATCCAATGATTGCACAGTGTAAGTACTGTGACAAATATTTTGTTCCTAAAACGAAAAAAGTCACCCTGTACTGCGACAGAGTGAACAGTAAAGGCAAGACCTGTAAGGTGCTTGGAGCAAAGCTGACTTACCATAAAAATATTAAGAACGATCCTGTGCTTGACTTGTACCACAAAGAAAAGCACAGAATTGAAATGTATTGCACAAGAAGCAAGCTTGACAGCTACGATTTCTTTTATGATTATTACAACTGGGTTGAGATGTTTGAAGCAAAAATTACTGATTACAAAAACGGTAATTATGATGGCGAAAAGCTCATCGCTGAAATCAAAGCACAAACTCCAAATTTCCAACCATACAGTAAAGGCAAAGACTTTGCCGATGAAGAAGGATATTAAAATTTAAGGCTCGCCCAATCAAACGGGCGAGCCTATTCTCTATCCGTCAACAACTTTACTGCTAACTTAAATCCTATTTCAAATGCCTGAGCCTCAATCAGTGAAGCGTACTCTGTAAAGCAATCAGTGTGTTTTTCAAACACAACCAAGTCATCATTCTTTAGGGAAGAAGATAGTGCTTCGTGATGCTTAGCAATTAACTCTATCAGTTTCTTCTCCTCATCAGTAATGACTTTATCTTCATTCGGTCTAATATTTCCATACCATAATTCTTGTAGTATTGTCATAAAATCACCTCTCTGCAACACCAAAATATATCATAACATAGCAACAATATCCAGACAAATTTTATTTAATTATATGCGTTACGGCAGCATGGTATGGCTTTTTGACTTTATTGACTTTATAATGCAGTTGTGTTATTCTTTTAATTGGGTAGTTGTACCTAATTACACATATAATTTTTTGATAGAATTACTTAAAAAATCAAGTCGATTTAGTTGTAGAAATAATAAATTTATTTACACTGATAAGTAGGTTGACAGTTACAGGAGACCTTGTAATGAAAGAAATGAAATTCAGCAAAGAACTTTATTCAAAAATTGCTTTGATTAAAGCAGCATACAACTATACTGATATAGCATATGTGCATTTAGATGCCGATGATGTTTATTATTATGTATCCATTGAAAACAAAAAAACAGGTCAAGAGATTAATGAACAAGATTTCATTAATGAAATGTTGGCTCAAAGTGTTCGTCATGAAATTTATCAACAGACCAAAAACATTAGAGAATTACTGTTAGCACGAGCTATGGCAACAAGTGTAATTGTTGAAAATGGAATAGAAGAAAATGAAGAAGTTAATGGTTTGTTTAATGAAAATGAGATTTTAAAGGATTGGTTTGTTGCGAATGAAGAAAGTGAATATTAAAAGAGAAATATATTCAGATGACACGATAAAACAAACTATAAAGGCTTATAATGATTTCGCCAGTATAACGGTTAAATTTGAAGATAAACAAGCAGAAATTACTTTTTGTAAATGTAAATATGACGAAACTCAAACAATAAATGAGTTTGAAAATTATATGATAGGATTAGAGAATTCATAAGTTGAATGTATTAGAAGTCATTTACATAGTACTTATTTTCTGCTTGTGTTTTTTATGTACAAAGAGTGATTTGAAAACAGGAATCATATATAACAAAACACTAGTAATATTTTCTGTTTTTGCACTCGTGTTAGATATAATATATTACGGATATTTTGCAAGAGATTTATTTGTTGACTTTTTGATTAATTTTGCGATTGTAACAGTGATAAGCTTGACTTTGTTTTATTCACATGCATTTGCAGGTGGTGATTGCAAATTAACAATTGTGTTGGCACTAATGTTTCCTGCAAGGTTTTATATTGTATATGGGGGAAGTAGTAATACTCTCGTATTCGCAATTGCATTTGCGATTTTTGCAGGATACTGTTATCTGTTGGGTAGTTCAGTTTGGGCTCTCATTAACAAAAAAGTTTCAATTACTTTTGAGTATGTGAAGAAATACATTTTTAATTTTTTAAAATCATACTTGTCTGCTATAATATACATTTCATTTATAAATATAGTATTTGCAATATGCGGTGGCTTTGAAATAAATATTAATGTTTGGATAATGAGAATACTTTGCTTTGTAATTGCATGGTGTGTGGGCAAATTTCCTATATTAAAAAAATGGTATCTTGTCATTCCTATGATAGTAGTAGTTATAGTACTTTCAGTAATATTCAAGGTAATTCCTATTTCACTAAATCCTGAAAATTATATATTGGTATTTGTTTTGCTGTTTTGTCAGATGGCAATCAAAACAAATATTTATGAAACAATCTCTGTTGAACAATTAAAAAAAGGGATGATTTTATCCACAGTTTCAACTATTATGATGCAAAGCTCTATTACGAAAGGTTTACCAAGTATATCAACAGAGGATTTAAAAAGTCGTCTTACACTCGATGAAATAGAAAGCATAAAAATTTGGGCAAGGGCAACACACACTAAAACTTTAACTATAGTGAGGAAAATTCCATTTGCAATATTTATTTCAATAGGATTTATCAGCTATTTTATCTTATGGTGCATTTTGATATGAGAATTAGATTTAAAAATTACAAATATGATTTTAGAATTGCTTCTCTTGCTTTAGAAGAAAGCACAAAAATAGATTTACTGGAAAATAATTTGTCAGTCATTTATGCTGATGATGAGAAGATAACGCTTTATCCCGAAGAAACTGTGTTGTCGGACGAACAATCGGATTTAGCTGAAATAAAACAATATAATAATTATGATGTATTTGAAATTTGGGGAAATGGCACGTTAATTCGTAGGTATAACGACAACTCTAATGACAACTATTTTTTTATCACAGGTGCCTGCAATTCCAATTGTATAATGTGTCCTTCTCCTGATATTTCAAGAAAAAATGCAACACCAACAAACATTTCTGATTTGATTTTGCTCGCTAAACATATTCCGATAGATACTCCTCACTTGACTATTACAGGAGGAGAACCGTTTTTAATTGGGGATAAAATTTTTGAATTCTTTAAGTTTTTAAAGGAAAAGTTTGAACAAACAGAATTTTTGGTTTTAACAAACGGACGTATATTTGCTGTTGAAAGGTATGTGCAATTATTCAAGGAGAATTTGCCAAATAATTTAATCGTTGCAATACCGTTGCATGCTTCATATGAAGAATTACACGACTCTATAACAAGGTCTAAAAATAGTTTCAACCAAACAAAATTAGGCATTAAGAATTTATTGAAAAATAATATTAGAGTAGAAATCAGACTTGTTGTTAATAAACTTAATGTTAATGATTTCGAGAATATAGCAGATTTAATAATAAACCAGTTTAACGGCATTGAATATGTTAGTGTGATAGCCATGGAAATGACCGGAAACGCATTGGCGAACAAAGAAAAAGTATGGCTTCCTTACAAAGAAACATTTTCATTGATTGGTAACGCTATAAAAAATATGGTAAAAAACTCGATTGATGTTAAGTTGTATAATTTTCCATTGTGTACGGTTGACAGTTCATTTTGGACTCTTTGCGAAAAAAGTATTTCCCCCAATAAAGTAAGATATGCAACAACATGTGATGATTGCAAATACAGGAGTGTTTGCGGTGGTGTATTTGCCGGTACATTTAAGTTTGAAGAAGACGAGTTAAGAGCAATATTATGAAATTTAATTATTTTAATTTTAAACCAATTGAAGACAAAGTTCTTTTGACTAACGATTTTGGGAATCATATCTTTGTTTCCCAAAATGATTTTAAAAACATTATTGAAAAGAATATTAATTTAGACTCTCAATTAGGTTGTGAGTTAGCAGATAAAAAAATGATTTATGATGATACAAATTTAGAGTATTCATTATTATTGAAATACGATCTTAGGAAAATTAAAAATCATGTAAATATTGCCACATCATTACATATTTTTGTTGTTACAACTGCTTGCAATATGAGTTGTATTTATTGTCAAGCAAATAATGGTAAGAACGGTTTTTCGTCATATATGAATAAAGAAATGGCTGAAAAAGCAGTTGATATCGCTTTACAGTCACCTGCACATTATTTAAATTTTGAATTTCAAGGCGGAGAGCCATTGCTAAACTTCGATATTATTAAACACATCGTTTTATACGCAGAAGAACATAAGGGAACACATGAAATTGATTATAATGTAGTTACTAATTTAACTCTGTTGAATGATCAAATATTAGATTTTTTCTATGAATATAAGTTTGGCATTTCAACTTCAATAGACGGAAATCAAACCATTCACAACAATAATAGACCTTTTAAAGATGGCGAAGGCACATTCAACAAAGTCGTTGATTCAATAAAAAAAATACGTGATAAAGGACTGCGTGTTGGTGCTATTCAAACAACAACTCGTGCTGCACTGCAATATCCAAAAGAAATAGTACAAGCATATAGAGATTTAGGATTCGATAGTATTTTTATAAGACCTTTAACACCTTTAGGCAAAGCAATAATGCATTGGGATGAAATTGGATACACTCCTGAAGAATTTATTTCATTCTATATCAATGCCATAGAAGAATTAATAAAAATCAATAAAAGCGGGATCTTTATGATAGAAAACCATTCTTCTATTTTATTGAAAAGAATTTATGGCGAATTTGTCAATTATATGGAGCTTCGTTCGCCCTGTGGTGCCGGAATAGGTCAATTAGCTTACTACGCAGACGGTAATGTCTTCACTTGTGATGAAGGTAGAATGCTTCACGAAATGGGTAACAATGCATTTTGTTTAGGTAATATTTTTGACAGTTCTTATTCAGACATCATAAATAACAGCGTGTGTAAAACTGTTTGTGCATCAAGTATATTGGAAACTATACCAACATGCTGTGATTGCGTTTATCAACCATATTGTGGAACTTGCCCTGTTGTAAATTATGCAAAAAGTAATGATATTATTGAAAAAGAGCCACGAGGATATAGATGTAAAATTTATTCAGGCATGTTAGATTATTTGTTTAAGCAAATTCTTAATAATGACGAGGATACTATTAATATATTAAAGTCCTGGAGTAATTGATATGGATAATACAACGATTGAAAAAAATAACGAATTGACAGAGTTAGTTCAAAATTCCGAACAAGAGATTGAAGTGTTGTCACCTTTAGAAGAATACAATCAATCTGTTAAAAAGAGAAAAAACAGAATATTGTCATTTCTTATATTAGCTATTGTTGAGTGTGCTATTTGTCTAGCATTTGTCAGTGGTATTAATACATTTGATTTGCATTATAGAGTAACAAAACAAATTGAAAACTCTCTTTATGGTGAAAATAATTTTTCAACAGGCACTTATATTGGTGAAACTGATTTTGGGTATTTTTTCGGAGAAGGTACTTTTGAATACAAATCGGGTTCGTTATATAGTGGACAGTGGGACAATAATCAAATACAAGGATTAGGCACCCTTAAAATTCCAAACGAAGGAAATTATATTGGTGAATTTAAGAATTCTCAAAAGAATGGAAAAGGTGTATTCACTTGGGATGATGGTGCTATATATGATGGCGAATGGAAAGATGACCAAATGAACGGTCAGGGTACTTATACAAGTTCAGATGGTGTAAAGTATGTAGGCACGTTTAAAGACAATGACTTTGAAACCGGTAAATGTGATTTCAAAAACGATACAGGTGTCTATTCAATTCAATATAAGGAATTTGAAATTGATAACATAAGCATTACCTTTACTGATAAAACAACTTATGTTGGTGATTGTGATGGTGAAAATCTTTCAGGTACCGGAACAATGACTTTTAGTAATAAAGATAAATATGTTGGCACTTATACTAACGGACTTCGTAATGGACAAGGTGTTTACACTTGGAGCAACGGTGATGTTTACGATGGCACTTGGGAAAAGGATTCCATGACAGGTACCGGAACATATAAATATAAATCAGGAAGCTCTGCACAAGGTACTTTTAGTAATAATTTGTTTACTGATGGTTCTTACAAGGTCACTAATAGTTTTGGTACATATGATTTCACAATTAAGGACAGTGAAGCGATATCTGTTGATATGAAATTGAAAGACGGTACTACTTATTCAGGCGATATTAGTGACGGTAAATTAACGGGTACAGCTCAAATTTCTTATAGCAATGGCGACAAGTATAGTGGTAAAGTGAAAAACGGATACAAAACCGGTCAAGGTACATATACATGGAAAAGTGGTGCCTCATATGAAGGAGATTGGAAAGCCGATAAAATGAATGGCACAGGTACTTACTTTTATCCTAAAAAAGATGAAGGTTATAAATTATCAGGTGATTTCAAGAAAGGCGTTCCAAATGGAGAATGTCAGTATTATGAAACTGTTAATACTTCATATAAAACTGACTGGTCTAACGGAAAGTGTGTAAAGGTGTATGAGTAATATGGATAATTTGTTCCCGCAATTTAAGAAAAACATTGAAGATTTGATAGAAGATCAGGAAGGCAATATTCCTGCTAATAAACTTTTAATGATAGGAACTCTTGTTGTGATTTTGGGAAGTTTAATGGCAGACGAGGTGTTTGCTGCACATCGTTCTCACAGTTCCCATAGATCACATAGTTCGCATAGATCCGGTAGTAGTCATAGCAGTCACGGAAGTCATAGTAACCATGGCAGTCATGAAAGTCACCAAAGTCACACTTCTCATTCAAATACAACATCACACTCTAACTCTTTATATAGTTCTGAAGGTGATGTTACATATTCAGCTCCATCAGCATCAAAAATTCCCGGAATATCTGTTCCTGCTGTTGAAACTACCCAAGAAACTTTTGTTTTACCTAATGTAAATCAAAATATAGAAGTGCCAAATTCAACACCTACGTCAAGTATTATGCCTTCTTTAGGTGTACCTGCTACAAGTGTAGGAGTAAAGATAGATGCAGGTGATATTCATAAACCTTCAGCAACTGAAAAAATCAAGTGAGGGATATTTTTATGGCTTTTTTCAAGAATTTGTTTTCGAAAAAAAAGGATAATGCGACTCGTGAAACTAAAGTTTTAACTGAAAATGAATCAGAATATTTTGATAAAGCAAAACAAATGGCAGATGTTGTTGCAACAGGTTTGGAACAGGAAAATTATTCTGATATGAATAAACAATTAGCTGAAATCGCCCAATATAATAACGAAAAAGAAATTTATGTTTTTGAACATCCAAAAAATATTAGTTCAATTGTTGCAGCTGTTGTATTTGCAGTAATATCGCTGATATTTTTATATTTCTTGTTTATTGGTATTGCAACGCTTTTACTCTCAGCTAGGCATATTGTTTATGCTCTAATTGGTATAGTCAGTTCAATAGCTATTCTTGTAGTAAACATTATGCTAATCAAATGTCTTATCAAAACAATAAAGTTTTGGAAAAGATTTGACGTGTATATTTCTTTATTGAAACTTGGAAACTTTGAGATAATTGAGGATTTAGCATCATATTCAAATCAAACTCAGCAAATCGTTATAAATGACTTGAATAAGGCAATTACCGAAAAATTAATTCCACAAGGTCATTTTAGCAGAGAGAATTTAGTGTTTATGGTTTCGGACGAAATATATGATAAATATATGCTCAACCCTGCTGTGTACGACCGCTATTTTCAAAAACAAATTGAGGATAGAAACAGGATGAAAGAGAGAACTGACGAAATAAAACAAGTTATAGAAAAAGGCAACAAATACATTAATAAAATTCATGATAGCAATGTAATTATTAAAGACAAAGCTGTTACTCGACAACTTGATAAAATGGAAACTATTGTTTCAACAATTTTTCACGAGGTAGATGTTAATCCGTCACAAGCCGATTCGTTGGGAATGTTTTTGAATTACTATTTGCCAACAACAGAAAAATTGCTGGATGCATATATTACTATCGGTGAAAAACAAATAACCGGCAAAAACTTGCTTAAAACTCAAAAAGAAATTGAAAATTCGTTAGAAACAATTATCACTGCTTTCGAGAATATTTTAGAAAAGATGTATGAAGTACATGAGATAGATATAGCAAGTGATATTGCTGCAATGGAAATTATGATGAAGCAGGAAGGGCTAACCTCCAAGGAATAATCTGAATTTTGTTTTATACAAAGGGGTTGGATTTGTGTGTAGCTTTATAGACGATGAAGAAAAAGTTATAAATGCCAATATTGTGGTTGGTAATCACGATTCAATAATGCTATTAGGTGTTGAACCACAAAACAAGTTAAGAGATTTTTCTAAAACAATTTCAAAAATACTGCTTGATAGCAATATTGATATTGATGTTTCCATATCTGAAGTTATTAACGAAATTGAAAAATTTCAAAAACAAGGTGCAACAAATAAAATTTCTAAGTTGTCATTTGTAAATCAAAGACAACATGAAAAACTCGCAAAAAAGTATTATGACCTTCTTGATTATATTGATCGAGTAACACTATATTTTCAACTGCAACAGGCACAAATGATAAAAGAAGTAAAAATGTTTGAAATGCTTAGTTCTGTTATAAATCAAAGCAGTAACGAACTCGAAGAATGTATAAAAATTGGTGATCAAATTTTAAAGAACAAATCAAGTGTTGCTGATAATCAAGAACAAAAAGAGTGGTACAGTAGATTAGAAAAACGATTAGAGGATTTAAGAATTTCTCATACTGTTTCACTGCAAAATCAGATTCAAATCAAAATGTTATATGATAACAATTTACTTTTGATTGATAAAATTTCTGCTACACTTTCAAATACTTTTCCTGTTTGGAAAAATCAAATGTCAATACTACTTGGTGTTGAATTATTAGAAAATCGCTTGAATGTGCAAGATAAAGTTTTGAAAATCACTCAGGATTATATTGAACATTCATCAAAAAGAGTTAAAAAATCAAGTAAATTATCATCTGATGATATTAATAATCTGCTTGACTTAAATGAACAGTTAAAATCTGTTTTAAACGATATGAGCTTAGCGGAAGAAAATGATGCAGGCATCAGAAAAAACTTTCAAAAAATATTGTATTAAAAAAGAAGAGGTTAATCGTTATGAAAAATGAGGAAACAAGCAAAAAGTACAATCTCACATTAGATTCTGAGATTGAGAAGACGGGTATAACACTTGATGATATTCCCACCTTGAGTTCAGTAAAAAGTAATCAGCAATCTATAAAAGCAGAATTTTCTGCCGGAACAATTGATGAAAGCATGCTTTCTGATGAAGAAAAAGAAATAGTAAATAAATTTGCGAGCGAGATTGATATTTCAAACGTTAATCAAGTTGTTAATTATGGAATCGATGCGCAAAGAAATATATCTGATTTTTCAGTTTCTATACTAAAAAAAGTTAAAACTTACGACCTTGGTGAAATAGGAACATCATTAAAAGAATTAACTACTGCTCTTGACGCAACAACAGAAATGGAGAAGAAAGGTATTAGAGGACTTTTCCAAAAAGGCAAAAGAAGTATTAATGCAATAAGGGCCAATTATGCAAAAGCTGAGAATAATGTCGATCGTATCGAAAAAGATTTGTTAAGTCACGAAGCTGTATTGACACAGGATATTTCTATGTATCAGCAAATGTATGATTTGAATCTTGAATATTACAAAGAATTGACAATGTATATTATTGCTGGTAAAAAAGCTTTGAATGTTGCTCAAACCGGAAAATTAGCACAATTAAAAGAAATTGCTGATAGTAGTAATAAACAAGAAGATATTCAAGCATATAGAGATTATGAAGACTTGTGTAATAGATTTGAGAAGAAATTATCTGACCTTGAGATTACTCGTGTGATTTCAATTCAATCTGCGCCGCAAGTAAGAATGTTGCAAAACAATGATAGAGAGATGCTTGATAAATTGCAATCTTCTATTGCCAATACAATTCCATTATGGAGAAATCAGTTAGTACTTTCCTTAGGAATTGAACATACCAAGCGAGCTCTTGATGCACAAACAACATTGACAGACAAGACTAATGAATTGTTACTTAAAAATTCTGAAACATTAAAGATGGCAACTATTGATACAGCAAAAGCTGCTCAACGTCCTATAGTTGATATTGAAACGCTTCGTCAATGCAACAAAGATTTAATCACATCTATTAAGGAAGTAATTAAAATTCATGAGCAAGGCGCAATAAAACGAGAGCAAGCCCAAGAGGAATTAGTAAAGATTGAAGAGGAATTAAAGCAAACAATGCTTGAATCTGCCAATTAATAAATTTAATGTCAAAGTTGGGGATATTGCAATTACTATAAGCAATATCCCTGCTTTTACTTGAGGATAATATCTATGAGAAAGAAACTTAAAATAACATACAACTCACCTGTGATTTTGAGCTTTGTTTTGATTTGTTTATTTGTAACGATATTAGGGATTGTTACTCAAAACAAAAGTACAGAATTATTATTTTCTGTTTACAGATGTTCGTTAAAAAATCCTTTAGCGTATATAAGGGTTTTTACTCATGTATTAGGACATAGTGGTTTTGAACATTTCTTAGGCAATGCCATGTATTTGCTTTTATTAGGACCTATGCTCGAAGAAAAGTATGGCTCTGTAACAATAATAAAAGTGATTGTATTAACTGCATTTGTTACAGGAATAATTCATTTTATTTTTAGTGGCGATACTGCATTATGTGGAGCAAGTGGAATAGTTTTTGCTTGTATAATTTTAGCGTCATTTACAGGATTTAAAGATGGTGAAATTCCATTAAGCTTTATATTGGTTGCAATACTATTTATTGGTCAGGAAATTTACAAGGGCATTACTATACAGGACAACATATCCAACATCACTCACATTATAGGTGGTGTTGTTGGTGGTGTTTTGGGTTACTTGCTTAACAAGAAACACTAATGTGTTATTAATGGAATATAAAATGAAAACAGATAATGCTTTTTGGTTTTGATTATAAATTGAGCAACAGGAGGGTTAATGATTAAGTTTCCCGTTGCTTTGTAATGTGACAAAAATAGAACCATCCGAATAAATGACTTGCAAAATGATTTTTAGTATGGTTATATACTCTTGAGGTGATGTACATGAACGCAGTAATTTATGCGCGATATTCAAGTGACAATCAGCGTGAGGAGTCTATTGAAGGTCAGCTTCGTGAGTGCAAGGAGTTTGCAGAACGCAACGGAATGACTATCGTTGGTGAATATATTGACAGAGCAAAATCGGCTACGACGGCTAATCGTCCGGAGTTTCAGCATATGATAGCTGAAAGTAGCAAGCACGCGTTTGAAATTATTATTGTTTGGAAGCTTGATAGATTTGCTCGTAATCGTTACGACTCGGCACATTATAAATCTATTCTTCGTAAGAATGGGGTAAAGGTAATATCTGCAACCGAAACGATTAGTGAAGGTGCAGAGGGTGTGCTATTGGAATCAATGCTTGAGGGTATGGCTGAATATTATTCTAAAGAACTAGGCGAAAAGACCTTGCGTGGTATGACCGAAAATGCCTTGAAGTATAAGCATAATGGTGGCTTGTGTCCGTTAGGTTTTGCAGTTGACGAAAATCTAAATTATATCGTTGATGATCAGTATGCTCCTATTGTTCTTGAAGCATTTAATATGTACGACAACGGAACAACGATTCAGCAGATTGCATCAGATTTTAATGCTCGTGGACTGAAAACGCAGCGTGGCAAAAAGATTTCAATTAATTGCATAACTAATATGTTACACAATAGAAAATATATCGGCGAATACAAATTCAAGGATGTTGTTGTGCCGGGCGGTATGCCAGCCATTGTACCCGAATCACTATTCCTTCGAGTACAAGAAAGAATGGTAATGAACAAGAAAGCACCAAGTCATTATAAGGCAGATTGTGAATACCTGCTTACTACAAAACTGTTCTGCGGTAAGTGTGGCAGAATGATGGCAGGTGAAAGCGGTACGAATAGAAACGGTGTTAAGTATCGTTACTACAAATGTGTAGGAGTAAAATATCATTACGGTTGTGACAAGAAGACTATCAAAAAAGAACGAATTGAAGATTTCGTCATTTATAGAATAATGAAGATTGTAAATGACCCTGAGGCAATAAATGAAATCATAAAGAATGTTTTAATCTATCAAGAGAAAGGCAACAGGGTTTTGCCAACGCTTGAAGCAGAATTAGCCGATGTTGAAAAACGAAAAGCCAATCTACTTAATGCAATTGAAATGGGAATTGTTAATGCAACAACAAAGCAAAGGCTTGACGAGTTGGAAATGCAATGCAACAATTTACAGATAGAAATTGCAAGGGAGCAAATTGAAAACAATCTGATTGATGAAAGCAAATTGAGATTTTATTTAGAGCAGTTCAAAGGCATTGACCCAACAAAATTATCTAATCGCAGAAAGCTGATAAACACATTCGTTAATGCAATTTATTTGTATGATGATAAATTAGATCTAATATTAAATTACCAAGATGGCACTCAAACCATCCCATTAAGTGAAGTAGAAGCATTTTCAAATTGTTCCCCCGTAACGTGTGAGGGGGAGCCACAAAAAGACAAGTCTATGACTTGTCTTTTTTCTTTTATCTCTTGAGTAAGCCCTAGAAGGGCTTTTTACAGACACAACCTCTAAAGGGGTTATTTTTTTACCTACTTGTTCACGCTACTCGTAAACGGGTCCACAAGCTCTTTCAATTCTATTTGGTCTGCTATTTTATCTTCTGTCAATTGATTTAGCATGTACTCATGTATTTGCTTTTTATTGCGTCCCACTGTATCTATGAAATATCCTCTTGCCTAAAAATGCTGTAAGTTCAACACTTACAGCATTTTTAAAACCCCTCCGTCAACACTTCGTGTTGCCACCTCCCTTTACAAGAGAGGCATAATTCGGTTGATTATATTTGGCGTGTTTCAGGAACTTTATCGACAGTCTAATTCTTTATTTACGAATCGTAAAATGTTTGACCATGCTCGGTTTGAATTCGCTCCTCAACAGGATATTCAAAACCCGGATTGTCATTGAGAATATCGGCAAAAAGTTTTGCTTCGTACTTTGCCATATTCAAATCGTGAAGAATATAGTTGCCACAGTTCTTTGGATTTGCACCAGGGACTTCGCCCTCATAATCTGCACAATATTCAAACACTCTGATCATCAAAGGCAAAATCTCTTGCGGAGTAGGATGACCTTTAACAATCAAATAACAGCCTGTAAGGCAACCCATAGGACCCCAATAAATAATTCTGTCCTTCCACTCCTCATCATTGCGGAGGAAGGTTGCAACAATATGCTCGATTGTGTGCATAGCGTTTGGATGAATAGCCGGCTCTGCATTCGGCTTCTTCATTCTTATATCAAAAGTTGTGGCAAACTCATCACCGAGGGTGTCGAGTCTTGATTCATAAATACCCGGCACAATGCGGTTGTGGTCTACCTGAAAGCTTGGAATTAAATCCATAATATATCTCCTTTTTTTATTGTTTTTTATAGTTTAATATTACAAATTCCACGGTCAAATCAATGTCGCCCGCTGTTTTCAAGCGGTTCTTGTTTTCCTCGCTTGTGCGATAAAAATACGGCGTCATAGAAAACAATTCAAACAAATCCTCGCTTGAAATATGCACCTTTTCGCTCACCTTTTCACGCTCAACAAGTTGCAAAATCTCGCTGTCTGGAGCTTTTTCGTCATTTCTGTACGGAACATCGTACAAAAGCTCTTTCATCTCGATAAGATGATTTTCGCCGGGAATAACGCTGTAAAGCACTCCGTCATCCTTGAGCACCCTTGAAAACTCCCTGTCGTTAAACGGAGCGAAAAGGTGAATTGCCGTGTCTATGCTTTTGTCCTCAATCGGAATTTGCGAAAGGTTGGCAACGAAATACTTGCCGTTTTTGTTGCTTTTTGTGGCAAGGCGCACCATCTCCTTGCTAATGTCAAAGCCGTAAAGTTCACCGTCATATGTATCGTAATACCCCTCGCCACAGCAAATATCAAGAACCGTGCCTTGCATCTTTTTGCCGATGGCGTTTTTGAGCACATCATAATAGCCTTTTGCCAAAAAATTATGCCTTGCGTGTGCAGAGTCCCTGCTGTCGCCCTTTTTGTCGCCACTCTTGTTGGTGAGCAACAAATTAACATACCCCTCCCTTGAAAAATCAAAGGAGTGGTTGTTAACACATTTTAGGCTGTTGCCGTCAACGCTCAACTTTTCTCTGCACTTTGGACAAATAACAATCCCCATTACTTTGTGAAGAAGGTCAAGAATGCCTTGTATGCCATATAAACATCAACCTTTGCAACAACCTCGTAAGGGGCGTGCATGGAAAGGACAGGCACACCGACATCAATGGTGTCCACATCCAAATTTGCAATATACATAGCGACAGTTCCGCCACCGCCTGCATCTACCTTGCCAAGCTCGCCTGTTTGCCACAAAACATGGTTTTCTTCAAGCAAAGTCTTAACCCAGCTTGCATATTCGGCACTTGCATCCGATGTTCCGCTCTTACCTCTTGCACCCGTAAACTTTGTTACGCAAACGCCGTTGTTAAGAAAGCTTGAATTATTCTTTTCAAACGGAGTTGACCAAGTTGGGTCGTAGCCTGCGTTTACATCTGCGCTGAGGCACTTTGAATTGCGAAGAACATCTCTACCCTCGTAGCCCTCAAGTCTTGCCAAATCTTCAATGAAATATTTGAGATAAGAAGAATTAAGACCTGTGTTGCCGTCAGAGCCTGTTTCCTCTTTATCGGTGAGAACCGTGATTGCCGTGTATTCGGGAGCGTCATCAATGTTGAGAATAGCCTGAAGTGCAGGATATGAGCAAACTCGGTCGTCATGACCGTATCCGCCAATCATACTTCTGTCAAAGCCGATGTCATCAACGGTGAAAGCAGGCACAAGTTCAAGCTCGGCAGAAAGGAAATCACGCTCAACAATGCCATACTTTTCATAAAGAATCGAAAGAAGATTTAGCTTGATTCTTTCGCTTTCTTCATCATCCTTGAACGGGCGGGAACCGATGACAACATTGAGTTCCTCGCCCTTTACAAGTTCGTTTGCCTTGCGTGTGAGTTGGTCTGCACAAAGGTGCGGAAGAATATCCGTGATGCAGAACTTCGGCTCGCCTTTTTCTTCGCCTACACGAACATCAACAAATGTTCCGTCGTTTTTGCAAATTCTGCCGTGAAGTGAAAGCGGAATAGCTGTCCACTGATATTTTTTGATTCCGCCGTAGTAGTGAGTTTTGAAATATCCCAAGCCTTCCTGCTCATAAACAGGGCATTGTTTGAGGTCAAGACGAGGTGAATCAATGTGAGCGGCAGAAATTCTTACGCCGTCCTTGATGCTTCTCTTGCCCTTTACGCAAAGAATAATTGCCTTGCCTCTGTTCATATAGTAAACTTTTTCGCCCGGTTCAAGAGCGTCGCCAAATTCATCAAAGCTTTGGAAACCGTTTGCCTGAGCCAAATTTTCTACCCAAGTGGCGACCTCTCTTTCGGTTTTGCAAGTGTACAAAAAGTCCTTGTATCCCTCGCAAAAATCATCACATTCCTTGAGTTCGTCGTCGGTCATAAAATCAACACCGCACTCTTTTTTGTTAAAAAGCATTTCTTTCAACTGCTTTGCCTTTTCGCTCATAAGATTACCTCCAAAATGTTATCTGTTTGAACGGCAACATCTTCGCCGTTGTTATAAATTATATAGTCGCAATTGTCAATAAAATAATCCCTGTCAAGCTGTGCCGACATACGAAGCCGTGCCTGCTGTTCGGTTATATTATCCCTTGCGACAATCCTCTTTATTCTTATATCGTCATCGGCAAGAACACCGATTACCTTGTAGCAATCGTTTTGCAAATTCGCCTCAAAAAGCTGTGACGCATCAAGCACGGTCAGGCCGTTTGCCTCCTCCTTGCACCTTTTGATGATTGCAGGGTGGAGAATTGCGTTGAGCTTTTTGGTGTGCTCCGCTGTGTCAAACGCTCTTGAAGCAAGAAGTTTTCTGTCAAGTTCGCCGTCTTTGACAACATCCTCGCCAAATTCACTTGCAAGTTCTGCCAAAATCGGAGCGTTCTTTGCAGTCAGTTCATGTGCGATTTTGTCGCAATCAATAACCTTGAAGCCTTTTTGCCTGAAAATCTCACAAACATAGCTTTTGCCTGCACCTGTCGGACCTGTAAGCCCCACGGTGAACGGCTTTGTTAAATCTATTATGCAAAAAGCCGCCGCACGAATCAGTCGATTGTAAACCGCCATACCTACTCCGTCTTTGTGCGGAATTCGTGCATAAACTTTTTTTGCGCCCATTTCGTCAAGCTCTCGCAGAGCGTCAAAAAGTTCCTTTGCCTGACTCAAATCGTCATTTTCTCTGCCAAATGTTACCTTTGGAATTGTCACCTCGTCATCATCAAAGCAAAGTGCAAAAGCACCTTTTTGAGCATTGACAAATTTCTCGTATTCCTTCTTATCGGCGTTGGCGATAACCACCTTTGCCTTTGGTGCATAGTGCTTGTATTTCATACCCGGTGAAGCGGCAACTTCGTCGTTTTTCATACCCTCAAGCACAGCCGGAGCAACCGTAATTTCGCCGATAACGGCTTCTATCATTTCTTTTGTAATTGCTCCCGGACGGAGAAGTGTAGGAAAATCGGTTGCAAGAGTGATGACCGTGCTTTCCACACCATACTCACAATCTCCGCCGTCAATAATTCCGTCAATCTTGCCCATCATATCGTCAATTACATATTTAACCCTTGTAGGCGACGGCAAGCCCGAAGTGTTTGCGCTCGGTGCGGCAATCGGACAACCGCTCGCCTTAATCAGCCTGCGTGCAATCTCATTTTTCGGCATACGAACGGCAACGGTATCAAGTCCGCCGCTGACAACCTTGCCCACCTTGTCCGACTTGTTCAAAATAATTGTAAGCGGAGCCGGGAAAAATGCGTCAATAAGCGCCTTTGCCTTTGGCGTCACCTCTTTTACAAGAGGCACAATATCTTCTTTTTCTGCAATGTGAACAATCAGCGGATTATCTGACGGTCTGCCCTTTGCACGATAAATGTTGTGCACCGCCTCGTCATTGAGAGCGTCTGCACCCAAGCCGTACACGGTTTCGGTCGGGAAAGCAACAAGTTTGCCCTGTGCAATCATTTTGCCCGCCTCTGCAATATCATATTCACTTGTGCCGAACAACTTTGTGTTCATCGTTATTCTTCTCCCTGTGAAGCCTTTAATTTTTCAGCGGTATCCGCTGTAATAAGTGCGTCAATAAGCTCGTCCATATCGCCGTTGAGGATTTGTTCAAGCCTGTATAATGTAAGTCCGATTCTGTGGTCGGTAACTCTGCCCTGCGGATAATTGTAAGTTCTGATACGCTCACTTCTGTCGCCTGTGCCGACCTGCGCCTTACGTTCGCCTGCAATTTCTGCATTTTGCTTTTCTCTTTCGGCATCAAGCAGTCTTGCACGGAGCACAAGAAGTGCCTTTTCTTTGTTTTGGTGCTGTGAACGCTGGTCCTGACATTCAACAACCGTGCCTGTCGGGATATGGGTTACTCTGATGGCAGATGATGTTTTGTTGATGTGCTGACCGCCCGCACCCGAAGCACGGAATGTGTCTATCTGCAAATCCTTGTCGAGAATTTCAAAATCAACCTCTTCAGCCTCGGGAAGAACCGCAACAGTTGTTGTTGAAGTGTGAATTCTGCCCTGGCTTTCTGTTTCAGGCACACGCTGAACTCTGTGAACTCCCGATTCAAACTTAAATCTCGAATAAGCGCCGTCACCCGTGATGCTGAAGCTGATTTCCTTATATCCGCCAAGTCCTGTTTCGCTTGCAGACAAAACCTCTGTCTTGAAACCCTTTGACTCTGCATACATAGAATACATACGATAAAGCACACCTGCGAAAAGTGCACTTTCCTCACCGCCTGCGCCGCCACGAATTTCAACAATAACATTCTTGTCATCGTTAGGGTCACGAGGAAGAAGAAGCACCTTAAGTTCTTCGCCGAGTCGCTCCATATCTTCCCTGCTGCTCTCGAATTCTTCCTTTACCATAGCGGCAAAATCTTCGTCAAGAGAGCTGTCGCCGAGCATTTCACGGCTTTCCTCATTGGCAGCCTTTGCGGTTTTGTATTCTCTGAATTTTTCCACAATCGGAGTTAAATGCTTGAGTTCCTTCATCAAAGCGGTGTAGCGTTCCATATCCGCCACAACCTCGCTTTGACAAACAAGGTCGTTCACTTCCTCAAATCTTTTTTCTACTTCTTCAAGTTTATCAAACATTCTGTATCCTCACTGAAAATTATTCTTCGTTCCGCTTTACACTGCGGATGTTTTTTTCTATCTTGCTTCGTGCAACGGTAACCAGATGTCCGCAACCAAGGCACTTTATTTTAAAATCTGCACCGATACGCAAAACTTCAAACTCCTTGCTTCCGCACGGATGCGGTTTTTTCACCGTCAAAACATCGCCTATTTGAATATCCACAATGTCACCGTCCTTTACTGATCTATAACTAAAATATTATATCACTATTCTATATCTTTATCAATAACATATTTTATTGCGTTCTCTCATAGACTTTACTACTAAAGTAAAGGAATGATTAGAATGAATTATTATCCGGAGGGTATAAATTTTACGGACAGAAAATTCGCCACGGTGAACGAAATCAAATCGGCAATTGCAAGCGGTGAAATCATCGAAGGCAAGGTTTTGCTGTGCGACAAGGAGCACAATCTCCACATTGATTTAGGGATTATGAGCGGAATTATTCCGAGGTGCGAGGGTGCTCTCGGAATAGAGGAGGAAACCGTGCGTGACATTGCCTTGATCAGCAAGGTGAACAAGCCGGTAGCCTTCAAAATAGTGGCTGTTCGGCAGGATGACTACGGCAACGACTATGCGGTTTTGTCACGCAGAATTGTTCAGCTTGAATGTATGCGTGACTTCATTTCTCCGCTTGAATGCGGCGACATAATCACCGCAAGAGTGACCCACCTTGAACGGTTCGGAGCGTTCATCGACATAGGTGCCGGTATCAACTCGCTGATACCGATTGATATGCTGTCGGTGTCACGAATCAGCCACCCGAGAGAACGAGTGTACATAGGACAAATTATACAAACCGTATTGAGAAAAAAGGAAGAACACAAAATGACCTTTTCGCTGAAAGAACTGCTCGGCACTTGGGAGGAAAACGCATCAATGTTCAGCGTTGGCGAAACCGTGACGGGAGTTGTGCGAAGCATTGAAACCTACGGCGTTTTTGTGGAACTTGCGCCAAACCTTGCGGGTCTTGCCGAGCCTTGCAAAAATCTCGAACCGGGTCAACGGGTATCGGTGTTCATCAAGTCGATTTTGCCCGACAAAATGAAGGTGAAATTGGTCATCGTGGAAGCATTTGACGATTTTGACTCCCCTGCCGAACTGTCCTATTTTATCGACAGCGGAAGAATATCACATTGGAAATATTCCCCCGACAATGCCATTAAGTTGGTTGAAACAAAGTTTTGAATACAGTAAAGCCTTATAAAAGGTTATTGCAAAAAATATTTATTTATGATAGTATGTAAAATAGACTTATATACTTTTTAGAGATTAAAAGAAAAGAGGAGGTGATGTTTTGCGCAGGCAGAAGTACAACTACTTTGATGACGACCCGGAGGAAGAAAAGCTCCAAGAGGAAGTTCAAGAGCTTGTTGACGAGTTCACGGAATCACAAGAGCAAGCGCCGACCTTGATTGAGCACAAACCAAAGAAACATTCTGTTATCCACAAAATCATCGGCTTCTTTAAATCAATCTTTTTGGGCTTGGTGCTTTTGGTGACGAACACCTACAAGAGCATCAAAAAAGACATTGACGACACAGCCGAGGAAGCAAGGGTTGAGAAACTCAAAGAGCAATACGAAGAAGAACTTGAGGCAGACGGCGAAGCTCCGGAACAAGCGGAGCACGAAGCAGACCTGATGTACGCCGAATCTGAAGAAGAAATCTTGCAAAGACGCACAATGTCACCGTGGCTCAGGGCAATTATCGTATTTTTGGTGGCAATTGTCTTAATCGTTGTAATCATTGTTACAGCGGTTATGAACTCGGCAAACGCAGTCAATTCACGACACCACGAGTTTGAAAAAGATGCCAACAAGGTTTACACCCAATACACCGAAAAATACGGCATTGCAAACTACAAATATATGGGCGAATACGAAGTAAAGGGCTATATGCTCACAGGCGTTTGCATTGTGAGAGAGGTTGATTTTGACGACAATGGCAAGTCCGAGCTTCTCATTTGCTACAACGACAATGACGAATACTACGAGGATGTTTGGGGCTACAAGGGCAACGATTTTGAACAGCTTTATCACAAAAAAGTGCCTCAATCCTCCAACAGAAATGACGATATTTGGGTGAGCATTTATTCAAACGGCAAAGCCTTTTATCTTGCGGAGCACAGCGCTTCCGACCTGTCGAAAGTCACTCTGTTCAAGCTTTCCGGCGGTAAGTTCAAGAAAAAAGCCACTGCCGTGTACAACACGGAAAAGTATTCGTTTGCGATGAAATCACGCAATGTGACCGACAGTTTTGAACGCATAAAATTTGCTGTTTTGAGAGAAAATGCAGCGTCAACCACCGTTGACAGAACGCTTGACGCAACAGATTCTTATGCAGAAAAAACGACCAAAAAACATATTCAAGCCTCAACCGACACGGCAAAATCCGCATACCATGCAATAGTCAAGGAATACACCGCAAAATACGGCGAAGCAAAACTTGAAACAAGTGCCAAAATGCCGTACATCAGCGGTCTTGCAGGGGTTAACCTTGTTGACTTTGACGGTGACGGTCAGGATGAGTTGATGCTCATCTACAAGCGTTCGGTCAGCGAGCGTGACGAGGATTACGAGGGCAACTATGTGTCCGTCGAAAAAGAAAAATATTATTGCGACATTTATTCGTGGAACGGTCACAACGCCATCCAGGTTTATCAGGATGACGGAATCGGCAACCTGTACAACGATGAGGACAGCGCATACTACATCCTCAAAAAAGACGGCGACAGATATTTCTATTGCACAAACAAATTCAAATCGAGTGATTACGGCAGATTTGTGTCGGCAACATCAAAGATGATGCGCTTCAACGGTCAAAGTTTTGAACAGCAGTTCAAAGCAAGCTACGAAACCGAATACGGCTACACAAAGTACTACATCGACAACGAGCGAGAATACAAAAATTCGTTCACCGAAAACGGTGGCTACACAGTTCCGTTCTTTGACGGCGAGAATGAATTTGACAACAGCAAGTGGAATGTGTGCTTTATGAAGGGCGACAAAGAACAGCTGAACAACATCAAGCTCCAGCTTGAAAAGACGCAAAACACCATCAAATCGCTTCGACAAAAAGATTGATATATCGAATTAAACAAGCCTCCCGAATACGGGAGGTTTTAGACTGTCGATAAAGCCCCTGAACCACGCCAAAACTATATTAATACACATTAAGTAGGATAGGCTTGCCTATCCCGAAATATTATCGTATTAATAACACAATCTAAAGAAAACGAAATTCAGAACCTTTCTCAACAGCCTACAGCGTGTCTAATACGGGAAGTTTGTTGCTTTTAAAATCGTCTGTATTTACCAATTCAGTCGTAAAATAATTTTTTTATAAAGTCAAAATAAAATTATTGTAAAGGATTTTTTTGAGTGATATAATATTTTTGTCTAATTTTTCAATAAAGGAGTTTTTCTATGGCTAAAAACAAAAGCGCTGTTGCGGAAAAGCCGACAACAGGAGCAAAAAAGTACATGAAGCCATCAGAGATTGCCACCTTTGGTATCGGTCTGTTCGGTGTTGCTTTGTTAACCGGATGGATGCCGGACTACACGATGACATTCTTTGCTGACTTTGCATTCAAGGGCAAGGGCTTTGATTCCACCCAACTTGCACACATAATTCCGATTGTTTTCGGTGTTGCCGGCATTGTCGGTGCGTTGTGCGAACTCATCATCGGTGTTTTGGTTGACAGAACCCGAACACCGCTTGGCAAGGTTAAGCCTTGGGTCGGCTTCGGTGCAATTCCACTTGCCATCATCTCTATGCTTGTGTTTGTTGCACCAAACACATCATCATTCACACTTGCAACAATTTGGATGTTTGTGATTTACGCACTTTACACTGCGGTTTCCTGTGCGGTTGAATCACCGTCAAACTGCTTCGGCGCACTCTGTTCACCAAATCCGAGTGAGCGTTCAACAGCAATTTCTATTGCTTCGTTCCTCCGTTCGGTCGGTCAATCCGGCGGTCAGGTTGTAATCATTGTTGTTCCGCTCATTATGAAAGCACTTATGGGTCAACAGCAGTACAAAAACGCCGAAGGTCAAGGTCTTGACCTCATCATTTCAACAGCCGTTTGTGCTCTCGGTATGGTAATCTTTGTTATGATTTTCTTTGCAAACAACAAAGAGCGTGTGCCATACACAAGCGAAAAAGTTTCGCTCAAAGAATCCATCAAGCTTGTTTTCACAAACAAAAACCTGCTTATGGTTTCGCTTACAAAATTGTTCGGCTTCGGTCGTGGTGTTTACGGCACAGTTTCGCTTTACATAGCCGTTTATCTCCTTGGCTCAAAGGGATTGAAGCTCGCACTTATGCTCCCTATGGGTATCGGCACAGCAGTCGGCACTTTGCTTGTTAACCTTGTGCTCAAAAAGTTTTCAACAAAGCAAACATTCATCCTTTTCTGCGTTTACGGTGCATCTGCAATGGCGATTTTGTACCTTGTATCAAAGGGTGTAGGCTTCAACAGCAACCTCATCATTCCGTTCCTCATCCTCAATTTCTTCTGCGGAATTCAGCACGGCAACACCAACACAACACCAAACATTATGATTGCCGACTGTATTGACGAAATGGAATACAAAACAGGCAAGCGACAAGAAGGTCTTGCTTATGCCGGCTACGGACTTTTCTCAAAAATCGCATCGGCAGGCACAAAATATCTTGCACCATTCCTTGTTTATACTTGGTCGGGCTACCACTTCTCAACAAGCCAAAATGTTGCTTATGCCGCACAATCGGACGAGGTTCTCACAAAGTTCCTTGCAATCTATACAGTAATCCCTGCTATCTTTGTAATTCTTCAATTTGTCCCTATTCTTTTCTATGATATGGTAGGCGAAAAGAAAGAGAGAATTACTGCTGCCCTCCTTGAAAAGAGAGCAAAGGAAGAAGCAGAAAAAGCAGAAGAAGCCGAAACCGTTTCGGCAGAAGTTGCAGAATAAGGAGGGATATGCTATGACAAAATCAAAAAAGGGTTTTAACACAGGGCTTTACGGCGTAATTGCAGGCGTACTTGTTACCGCAATTCTCGTTGGAATGACTGTTTTTGCATTCACCACCAGATACAATGCTTTTTCTCCTGAAAAGGTTGCACAGTCTTATGCCGACACAATCGTTCAAACAGGTGACGGCTACAATGCACTCAAGGTTTCTTTGGTTTCAAAAAATCAAAAATTCGGCAATTTTGTAATCAACGCTTATATGGCACCGTATGTAAACGACAACAGCGGAAAGAAAAAAGGCGAAAAAAAGATTGAGCAGAACAAAGAAATCGGCACAGGAAGCAAGAAAGAAGCAAAGCTCCTCGACACAGTTTACAACACAATGTACGACTACTATGACGAGCTTATAAAAACAGTCGGACTTCAAAATTATGACGAGTTCTACAGCCTCTATTTTGCAAAACTCAAAGAGGTCAGAGTGGCTGTTCTTCAAGACGATTATATGGACACAGACTTTATGTTCAGCGTGTTTGAGTCCAATGTTCAGACCTATGCAAACAAGTTGACAGGAACTAAAAAAGTGCTTGCAGCTGATAAAAAAACCGTTATCCAAAAGGCTTCAACAGGTGCTTATCAAGAGCTTTACGGCAAAAAATACAAGCTCACAACAACCGTAACCGACACAAAGGAATTGCCTGCCGACGAAGTTGAGGCTTATGTCAAAGGCTACAAGGACAGAGTTGTTCCTATCATCCAAAAGAGCGAAGCGGTTGCCGACACGCTTGATGACAAAAAATCCGAAGCAATGAAGTCTGCGTTTGAAAATCTCAATGTTGCAGACAGCATTGAAGCAGTTGACGAGTGCACCGTTGAGGTCACAAATCAAAACGGTGATGTCGTTGCAAACACAAAGGTTTATGTTGTCAGAATCGGCAACAGCTGGTATGTTGACAATTCAAACACCGACACTGCCCCGCTTTACATCACAATTATATAAATTCAACGACCTTCCCTTTGCAAAACAAGGGGAGGTTTTTTATTAGCAAATTGGAAATATTTACAAATGTGTTACAAAATTTACAAAATAGCAACATAAAATACTTGATATTTGCGTGATTATGTTATATTATATATATACTTATTGGGTAAAACCGAATTTTCCGATTTTTATTACTTGATATAATTATTCACAAAAAGATAGGAGTGAGCGCTGTGATAGAATTCAGAGATGTAACAAAAGTCTACGGCAGCAACGATACACACGCCCTCGAAAATGTCAACATCAAAATCGAGGACGGCGAATTTGTATTCATTGTCGGTTCATCGGGTGCAGGTAAGAGTACTTTTTTGAAACTCATTATGCACGAAGAAAAGCCGACATCGGGCGAAGTAATTGTAAACGGATACGCTTCAACAAAAATGAAGAAGCGTCAGGTTCCGTACTACAGAAGAACAATGGGAATAGTTTTCCAAGACTTCAGAATTATTCCGAAAATGAGCGTTTACGATAATGTTGCATTCGCAATGCGTGTTATCGGAACAAAAGAAAAAGAAATCAGAAAAAGAGTGCCATACATTCTTCAGCTTGTAGGACTCAGCCAAAAGGCACGCTCAATGCCAAACGAATTGTCGGGCGGTGAGCAACAGAGAGTTTCGCTCGCAAGAGCACTTGTTAACAATCCCGACCTCATCATTGCGGACGAGCCTACCGGAAATGTAGACCCTGAAATGAGCCACGAGATTGTTGAACTCCTTACAAAAATCAACAACAACGGCACAACCGTTGTTATGGTTACTCACGAGCACGACCTTGTGCGTACATTCCAGCGCCGTGTTATCGTAATCCAAAAGGGCAAAGTTGTATCCGACACACCTGACCCAACCTTTGCAAAATTCAAGACCAAGGAAACAAAGAAAGAAAACGATATGTTCTACTTTGAACAAGATGTCAAGAACGAAAACCTGACAGAAGTTTTTGAGGACTTGGAAGAAAGTGATGCGCTCAACACAGACGGCATTGCTTCATTGGCAGAAGAAAAAACCGAGGGCACTGTTGACCTCAACGAATTGGCACAGGGAGGTGAGCAATAATGTCCGGAGCAAGTTTTAGATACCTGATAAAAGAGGGCTTTCACAACACTTGGACAAACCGTATGATGTCTGTTGCATCAATATGCGTATTGCTCAGCTGTTTGCTTCTCATTGGTTCAGCTTCAATGATTTTCCTGAACATTGATTCTCTTGTTCAAAAAATCGAAAACGAAAATGTTATTATGGTGTACATTGATGACGAAGCAACAGATGCCGACATTGACGAATTGGGCATTGAACTTCAAAATCTCAACAATGTGCAAAAAATCGAATTTGTTGCAAAAGAAGACGCTTGGGCAGAACAAATTGCAACAATGGACGAAGCACAGGCAGAATTTTTCACCGAGCAAACAGATGAAATTCCGTTGCCTGACGCATACAAAGTTACGGTTAAAGATTTGGAGCAATTCACCACCACGGTTAAGCAAATCAAAAAGCTCAACCATATCGACACCGTAAGACAAAACACTGACCTTGCAAAGAAGCTGGCAAAAATTTCAAACGGCATCAGCATTATTTCAATCGTTATAATCGCTGTTCTCTTTGCAATCTCTTTGTTCATCATTTCAAACACAATCAAACTTACTGTATATTCTCGCCGACTTGAAATCAGCATTATGAAATCGGTCGGTGCAACAAACAGCTTTGTTCAGCTTCCGTTTGTTGTTGAGGGTATCATCCTCGGCGTTGTGGCAGGTGTTCTGTCGTTGTTCGCCGTTTGGGGAATATACGAGCTTGCCATCAACCGATTTAGCGATGTGTTCAGCTCAATAGGTTTAGATCCGCTTAAATTCACAGATTACGCTTGGATTATGCTCGGAGTATTTGTTGCTATCGGTATTGTCAGCGGTGTTGGCGGTTCGCTCATTACTATGAGAAAATATCTTACAAAGGAAGGCAGTGAGATAAGTGCGGTTTAACAGCAAAAAAATTATTTCTTTGATATTGTCACTGGCATTTGCTTTCAGCGTTGTAGGCGGAACAACATCCACCTACGCCGCAAGCACTTCTGCCCTTCGTGACAAGCAGAAAAAAATTCAAAGTCAGATTGACGCAGCTCAATCAAAAATCAACAAACTTTCCGGTCAAAAGAAAGACACAGAGGAGTACATATCTGCTCTTGATGTAAAAATTCAAGCACTTAAAGACAAAATCAGCACCCTTAAAGCAGAGGCAAATGCTCTCCAAAGCAACATTGACAAGGTTAAGAAAAACATTTCGGACACAGGTGCACAAATCGACAAAATTCAAGCCGACATTGATGCAAAGCAGGCTGAATTTGATAAGACCTTTGACGAATATTGCCAAAGACTCCGTGCAATGTATGTTTCGGGTCACGCAAGCAACCTTGAAGTGCTCCTCACAAGTTCCGACATCAGCTCAATTCTCACCCGTTCAGAGATGATTAAATCTGTTTCGCAAAAGGACAGCAAAACTCTCAACGACCTTATGGACAAGATGAACGAGATTGAGAAAGACAAGGCAGAGCTTGAACAAAAAAGAGCACAGCTCAATAAAGATAAGGAAAAGCTCCAGTCACAAAAGGACAAGCTCGACAGCAACATTGCAACAGTCAACGCTTCAAAGAAAGAACTCGACAAAGAGGTTAGCGAAGCAAACGCAATGATGCGCAAGCTCAACAGCCAAACCGCCGAATACAAAGAAAGCATTTCGGACAACGAGGAAGAAATGGCTCGAATTGAGGCACAGATTGCAGAAGAAATCCGCAAGGCTCAAGCTGCAAACACAGGCTCAACAAGCGGTTCTCACGGAAGCGGTGCATACAGCGGAACTCTTGGTTATCCAACAAGTTCACGCAGAATTTCCGCAGGCTATCCAAACTATTCAAGCGGTCGTTACCACGGCGGTGTTGACTTCCCTGTTCCGTCAGGTTCAGCGGTTTATGCCGCTGCCTCGGGCACAGTAATTATCGCAAAGAACCTCAACTACAGCTACGGTCACTATCTTGTTGTTGACCACGGCAACGGACTTTCAACTCTTTATGCTCACAACACCACGCTTCTTGTAGGTGTAGGCTCACATGTCACAAAGGGTCAAGTTATCGCTCGCAGCGGTTCAACAGGAAACTCAACAGGTCCGCACTGCCACTTTGAAGTGCGTGTAAATGGTACAAGAGTAAATCCATTCAATTATCTATAAGTTTAACCTTATTCCGGCTCCCCTTGTTATGTAATCAAGGGGAGCTGTCGCACTTTATGTGCGACTGAGGGGTTAAAAGGACATAACATATGAATTTTGCGACTGAGGAGTTAAAAGATATTAAAACTAAAACCCCACCGACTCGTTGTACTCGTCACCTTTACTGCGTAGACGCCCCCTTTTGTCTGCGTTGCAGACATTTTCCCCGATTAACGGGGGAATCACCTTGCTTCAAGGGAAGGCATATTGTTATGCCATCAATAGAAATTTTTATTCATAAAATAAGCGTAATTCTTTATTTTTTAATATAATGTAAAAAAATATAAAAAATAAATAATTTTCCTTTTACTTATAATAATAATTGTGGTAAAATTATTATGTAGAATTTTACGGAGGTGCAGAATGAATAGATATGCTAAAAAAATTGTTTCTGTTTTGATGAGTGCGTGCTTGATATGCACAAGTGCGGCAATCTGCACACCCGTTGGCGCAAACACAACCCAAACGCAGGAACAACGCAAAGAAGAGCTTGAAAAAAAGCTCGAGGAAACAAACAAAAAACTCAAAGAGCTTGGCAAGGAAAAGGATGACGCACAGGAATATCTTGATGTAATCGACACAAAACTTGACACGCTCAAAGAACAGTATTCTATCACTTTAAGCGAAGTGAACGAAACTGAAAACAGGGTGCACAAAACGCAGGAAAGCATAAGCACAAACACCCAAACGCTCAAAGAAATTGAAGTGAGCCTAAAAGATATGGAAGCTCAATCGGTAACTCTTGAAGCGGAATACGATGATGTTTGGCAAAAATACTGCCAAAGAGTCAGAGCGATTTATGTCAGCGGTGAAACCGAAAGCGTGCTTACATTTTTGCTTTCTTCCGACGGAATACAAAACTTTTTGACAAGGCTTGAAATGGTGTCTGCCGTTGCAAAAAAAGACAGCAAACTCCTGAAAGAGATGAACACCAAAATTGAGCAAGTCCAAGCTTCACGCAAACAGCTTAGCGAAAAGCGAGAAGAACTGAACAAAACTCAAAAGGTGCTCAAGTCGGACACCGAAAGTTTGAAAATTCAACAAGTTTCGCTCAACGAAAAAGAAGCCGAAATGAAGAAGAAAAAATCGGCTATGGAAAAGCAACAGATTGAAGCGAACACAACACTTCAAAAAATCAACGACCAAACAAAAGAATATTCAGAGCTTCACGATATAACCCAAGAGGAAATCGACCAAATCGACAACGAGATTAAGGAAGCTATCAAAAAGTACCAAAACAAGCAAACAACCACAAAAAAGAAGAAGAAAAAGAAGCCGACCACAACAAAGCCGACTACTACCAAACCAAACGAAACAACAACCGAGCATGTGACAGAGCCGACAACCGAAGAAGAAACAACAGAGGACGAAATCTCCTCCGACTTCATCAATATGACCTATCCTTGCCCTGATCACACAAGAATCACCTGCGCGTTCCACGGCTACAGAGGTCACAACGGCTGTGACTTTTCAACAGGCGGAACAACAGGGCACAAAATCGTTGCTGCGGACAGCGGTACGGTCATCATTTCAAGGGACATCACCTGCGACCGCAACACCTGCAAAAAAAGTTACCACGGCAACGGATATTGCAGCTACGGCAGATACATTGTTATTATGCACGACCACCCTAACAGAAACGGCGAAACTGTTTACACGCTCTATGCACACAACAGCGTTCGCTCTGTATCGGCGGGTCAACATGTAAGCAAGGGTCAGCAAATCGCACTCAGCGGTTCAACAGGAAATTCAACAGGACCTCACCTTCACTTTGAGGTCAGACTCGGCGACGGCTCATACAATGACGCCGTAAATCCGGCATATTATTTGCCATAATTCAACAAGACAAGCAAAATAAGGGGCATTCATTTTGAAACCAATCATCAAAAAAAGCATCGCAATATTAACATCATTAACTATGCTGTCAACCGCAAGTGTCAGCGTATACGCACAAGAAAGCACAACCGTGGCGCAATCTTCTTCATCAACAGCGCAAAGCACCACAGGCGTTGCAATGACGGACGCACAGGGCAAAGCTGTTACCAACCAAAACGGCGAAACCGTGACAATGTCGCCCGAGGAATCACTCAATCAGCAAAAAGTTGACCTTGAAGCAAAGCTCAAAGAAAGCGAAGAGAAACTTGCAAAATATCAAAAAGGTCAAATGGCAACCGAGGAATACATCAACTCGCTTGATGAAAAAATCGGATATATGAACCAAGATTTGAGCGTTCTTGACACACAGATTAATTCTGCCCGTGAAAAAATCAGGGGTTTGAAGCAGGAAACAAAGCAGTTGAAAAAGGCAATCAAAAAGGTTCAAAAGCAATACGATGAAACTGCCGAGGAAATCGACGAACTCAACAAATCATTCCAAAAAACCTACTCTGCATATTGCCTGCGAATGAGGGCAATGTACATATCGGGTTCGGACAGCATACTCGTTGCACTGCTCACAAGCAAGGACATCAGCCAATTTTTGTCACGATACGAAATGATAAAGGCTGTGTCAAAATCCGACGCAAAACTTCTCAAGGAAGCAAAGATAAAGACAAAGCAAATCAGCGAAAAGAGCGACAAAATCGCCGAGCAAAAGGCAATGCTTGAAAACAGCAAGGCTGTGCTTGACGAAAAGAGCGCAATCATCGAAAACGAGCGTGACAGAATCGAAAGCAAGCAGGCAGAAATCGCACAGAAAAAGATTATTCTTGCCCAGGACAGAGCCGAAAGTGACGCACTCCTTGCGGAATACGCACAAAAAACACATATGTATTCCGAATACAAATACGAGGACGAGGAACTTTTGAAGCAGGTTGATAACGAAATCAGCAGTGTTTTGAGCGGACTCAAAACTCCTGAAGAAGCAACCACCGCCGTCAAGAGCGACAAAAACGACAAAAAGAACAACACCACAAGCGAGAACAATTCTTCTCCGCTTTACTACAATTCCGCAGGTGTGCTCAACCTGACCTATCCTGCACCGGGACATTACTCTGTTTCCTGTGCATACGGCAGATACAGTTCAGGCAAGGCGCACACAGGCACAGACTATCCTTACCCGGTCGGCTCAAAAGTTGTTGCCGCACAAAAGGGTATCGTAATCAAAACAAGAGAACTGAATTATTCATACGGCAAATATGTTATGATTTATCACGGCACGGATAATTTGGGCAGAAAAATCGTAACCCTCTACGCCCACAATTCACAGCTTCTTGTGAGCACGGGACAAACAGTAAAAAAAGGTCAGCAAATCGCAAGAGGAGGTTCAACAGGCAATTCAACAGGACCTCACTGCCACTTTGAACTTATCATTGACGGAAGCAAGGTCAACTCTGCGCCGTATTTGAGCAAATAATAAAATGAACAAAATAAATTATCAAAAAGAATTAGACAAAATTACAGACAGCCTAAACGGAGATGTTCCAAAACTGTTTTTGCACTCGTGCTGTGCTCCGTGTTCAAGCTACACGCTGGAATATTTGAGCAATTATTTTGACATCATGGTATACTATTTCAACCCGAACATCTCACCAAAGGCAGAATTTGACAAGAGATACGCAGAGCAAAAGCGATTGATTGAGGCTTTGCCGTCAAAGCATACAATCAAGTTGGTGTGTGGCGAATATGACTACAACGATTTTTTGAAAATAGCAAAAGGCTACGAGAATGTTCCCGAGGGTGGCGAACGCTGTTTCAGGTGCTACCGTATGCGACTTGAAAGCACGGCAAAGCTCGCAAAGGAACAAGGATTTGATTATTTCTGCACAACCCTTTCAATCAGTCCGCTGAAAAACAGCCAAAAAATCAACGAAATCGGCTACGAAGTTGCAGAAAAATACGGCATAAAATGGTTGCCGTCGGACTTCAAGAAAAAAGAGGGCTACAAGCGCTCTATCGAACTCAGCCGAGAATATCAGCTATACAGACAGAATTTCTGTGGCTGTGTTTTTTCAAAGGAGAACAAAGATGAATAAACCGTTGGCAGACAGAATAAGACCAACCGAACTCTGCGATGTTGTGGGGCAAAAGCACCTGCTCTCACCCGACAAAGCGCTATACAATATGATTCAAAACGGCGACATACCAAACCTGATATTCTATGGACCTTCGGGTGTCGGCAAAACAACGGTCGCTTCAATCATTGCAAACAAAACAAAGCGTGCGTTGAGAAAGCTCAACGGCACATCCGCATCAACACAAGACATCAAGGACATTGTGGCAGAAATAGGCACTTTTTCCGCACCAAACGGAATTTTGCTTTATCTTGACGAAATCCAGTATTTCAACAAGCGTCAACAACAATCCCTCCTTGAATACATAGAAAACGGCAAAATCACACTCATTGCCTCCACCACCGAAAACCCGTATTTTTATGTGTATTCGGCAATACTCTCTCGTTCAACAGTGTTCGAATTCAAGGCACTTGACTGCAACGATGTTATGCCTGCTGTGGAGCGAGGCTTTAAATTTTTGGAAAAAGAAAACAACATCAAAATCACCTATCCCGATGAGGTTGTGAAAAAAATTGCACTCGGCTGTGGCGGTGATGTTCGCAAAGCACTCAACAGCGTTGAAAACTGCTACTTTGCCACACCGACAATTGGCGGCGAAAAATCAATCACCATCGAAACTGCGGAGGAACTGACGCAAAAATCGGCAATGCGCTACGACAAAGACGGCGAAGAGCACTACGACATTGTGTCGGCATTTCAAAAAAGTATGCGTGGCTCGGACACGAACGCTGCTTTGCACTATCTTGCAAGACTGCTTGAAGCCGGGGATTTGCCATCGGCTTGCAGGCGACTTATGGTGTGTGCCTGCGAGGATGTCGGGCTTGCATATCCGCAGATTATTCCGATTGTCAAAGCGGCGGTTGACGCAGCAATAATGGTCGGCTTACCGGAGGCGAGAATTCCGCTTGCAGATGCGGTTGTTCTTGTTGCCGAATCACCAAAATCAAACAGCGCCTACGAAGCGATAAACACAGCAATGGCAGATGTAAAAAAAGGCAATTTCGGTCCTATTCCACGGCATTTGCAAAACAAGCATTTTGACGGCGAGGATGCGGAAATCAAAGGACAGCACTATGTCTATCCTCACGACTGCCCAAATCATTGGACAGAGCAACAATATCTGCCTGACAAACTGAAAAACACAAAATACTACGAATACGGAACAAACAAAAACGAACAGGCTCACAAAGATTATTGGAGCAGAATTAAGGGCGAAAAATGACGAAAAAAGAACGAGCGTTAAACGCAATTGAGGTTCTCAAAAAAGAATATCCCGAAGCGATTTGCTCACTCAATTCCTCAAATCCATTTGAGCTTTTGGTGGCAGTCAGGTTGTCGGCACAGTGCACAGACGCAAGAGTGAACCTCGTCACCCCCGCACTGTTTGAAAAATACAAAACACTTGACGACTACTGCAACGCCGATGTAAAGGACATTGAAGAACTCATCCATTCCTGCGGATTTTACAAAAGCAAGGCGACTTCCATAATTGATATGGCAAAAGGCGTGCGTGACCGATTTGGCGGAGTCGTGCCGGACAATATTGACGACCTCATCACCCTCAACGGAGTTGGCAGAAAAACGGCAAACCTCATTGTCGGCGATGTTTACGGCAAGGAGTCAATCGTTGTTGACACTCATATGATAAGAATCGCAAACCGAATCGGACTTGTGAACGAAAAAGACCCGAAAAAAATCGAGTTTGCTCTCAAAAAAATAATACCGAGTGAAGAAGGCTCGGATTTCTGCCACAGGATAGTGCTTTTCGGCAGAGATATATGCTCGGCAAGAAAGCCGAAATGTGACATCTGTCCTATGGAATATAACTGCAAAAAGGTTGGACTAAAATAATGAACAGGGAAAACATAATATTGATCGGAATGCCCGGCAGCGGAAAAAGTACATGCGGCGTACTTGCTGCCAAGGCTTTGCTGAAGAATTTTTTTGACACGGACCTACTGTTTCAGGGTCTTGAAGAAAAGAAACTTCAGGACATAATTGACGAAAACGGCATTGAATACTTTTTGGCTGCCGAGGAGCGAACAATTTTGTCGCTCGACATAAACGCAACCGTTGTTGCAACTGGCGGAAGCGTGGTTTACAGCGACAAATCTATGGAACACCTAAAGAAAAGCGGAAAAATCATTTTTCTCAATTTGAGCTACGACACAATGGTTGACAGAATAAAAAACATCACAACCCGTGGAGTAGTTGTCAAAAAAGGTGATTCGCTCAAAGATATGTACAACGAAAGACTGCCTATGTATCAAAAATGGGCAGATTTGATTATTGACTGCGACAACAATACAGTTGAGGAAACAGTTGCCGAAATTGTGAAAGCGGCAGAGAAATAAAAAAGTCTTGATTTCATACACTTAAAATGGTATTATAGATAAAATATTCTAATATTATAATTTAATGGGAGGTTGTTATGAAAGAATACGGTGAAAAATTCGTAAAGGAAGGACTTACATTTGATGATGTTTTGCTTATTCCTGCAAAATCCGATGTAACCCCTGACGGTGTGTCGCTCAAGACAAAACTTACAAAAGACATCAGTCTTAACATTCCGCTTATGACTGCGGCTATGGATACTGTAACCGAATCAAGAATGGCTATTGCCATTGCTCGTGAAGGCGGTATCGGTGTTATTCACAAGAATATGACAATCGAGGAACAGGCTACCGAGGTTGATAAGGTTAAGAGAAGCGAAAACGGCGTTATTCTCAATCCGTTTTATCTCTCCCCTCATCACAGCGTAAAAGACGCAGATATGTTGATGGGCAAATACAAAATCAGCGGTGTTCCAATCTGCGAGGATGACGGCACTCTTGTTGGTATTCTTACAAACCGTGACCTTCGATTCATTCAGGATTACAGCGTAAAAATCTCTACTGTAATGACTCCAAAGGAGGAACTCATCACAGCAGTTGCAGGCACAACTCTTGAAGAAGCAAAAAACATCTTGATGAAGTCAAAGGTTGAAAAACTTCCTCTTATTGACGAAAACGGCAAGCTCACAGGTCTTGTTACAATCAAGGACATTGAAAAAGCCGTTAAATATCCAAACACAGCTCGTGACAGCAAGGACAGACTTCTTTGCGCAGCCGCTCTCGGTGTAACAGACGATGTGCTCATCCGTGCACAAGCTCTTTACGAAGCAGGCGTTGACGCATTTGTTCTTGACTCTGCTCACGGTCATTCAGAAAATATCATCAGAAATGTTACAAAAGTTAAGGAAGCATTTCCTGATGTTTCTCTCATCGCAGGTAATGTTGCAACAGCAGAGGCAACAGAGGCTCTCATCAAAGCAGGTGCAGACGCTGTTAAAATCGGTATCGGTCCGGGTTCTATCTGCACAACCCGTATCGTTGCAGGTATCGGTGTTCCGCAGATTACAGCTATTTACGATTCAGCTGCTATGGCTGACAAGTACGGCGTACCTGTAATCGCAGACGGCGGTATCAAGTATTCGGGCGAAATTGTTAAGGCTCTTGCCGCAGGCGGCAGCGTTGTTATGGTCGGCTCACTCGTTGCAGGCTGTGACGAAGCACCGGGCGAAACAGAAATCTATCAAGGTCGTCAGTTCAAGGTATATCGTGGTATGGGCTCACTCGGCGCTATGAACCACGGTTCTGCTGACAGATACTTCCAGAAAGGCTCAAAGAAGTTTGTTCCGGAAGGCGTTGAAGGTCGTGTTCCTTACAAGGGAGCTGTATCAGACACAATCTATCAGATGATGGGTGGCTTGCGTTCAGGTATGGGCTATGTCGGTTGCCACACAATCGAGGAGCTTCGCCAAAACGCACAGTTCATCAGAATCACAGGCGCAGGTCTTGTTGAATCACATCCACACGATGTTTACATCACCAAGGAAGCACCTAACTATTCAGGAAATAAATAAGATTTATTCATTCGCACAAACAACCGCCTGCATACCTTGCCGGCGGTTTGATATTCTGACAGGGTGAAAATATGGCGAAAACGGCAAAAAACAAAAAACGAATAGAAAAGTTCAAGCGGTTTTTAAAACGGAATATGACACCCACATGGGCAAAGCGATTTACATATCAAGTTGTGGCTTTTTTGGTCAGCGTTTCAATGCTTGTTATGGTGGTTTCATACGCATTCAACAAAACCTTTGACGAGCACGATTTGAAATTTGTTGACGGATTTACAATCACGGCTCACACAGGTGCGTACAACACGCCCGACAATTCTATGGAATCGCTCGAAAAGGCAATTGAGCACGGTGACGCTTCGTTTGAAATTGAGGTGCGGCAGCGACCTAACGGCACAATCGTTATGAGCAACGACATCATCAACACCAATTCGGACGGCACGGAAATTACCGCCGCTTTTCAAAGAGTGAAAAAAACCGATATGCACCTAAATCTTGACATCAGAGAAACAAGGGTGCTCAAAAATCTTCACGATTTGATAGTTGATTACAGCCTCACCGACCGTGTGACGCTCACAGGAATTGAAGTTTTTCAGGCAAACAAGGTCAAGGAAAACTGCCCGGGAGTTGAATATTATGTCAACTATATGCCAAGCAGAATTAACATTTTCACCGAAGATTACCAGCAAAAAATCATTGATATGCTGGAAAAAACAGGAGCTATCGGCATAAATTGCAACTACAAATACGCATCACGAACCTTGTCGAATTTGTTGCACAAAAACGGCTACAAGCTCTCAATTTGGACAGTTGACGGGAAGTACCAAATCAAGCGTGCCCTCGTCAACACCGCCGACAACATCACAACCAACAACCCGCAAAAGGTTCAGCACATCATCAACAAATGGGGAAAATAAAAAAGCAACCAACTCATCGGTCACCTATTGACAAAAAGAAATTGCTATGATAATATAAAAATAGACAAAGGGCTTGTCGGATAGACGGTTAGCCGCTTGTCATATAAGATCGAAATAATCGCCCTTAATTTTCGCGGATTATAGGGCGGTTATTCTTTTACTGCCAATGTTATTGCTAAAATAAGTACAAGAGTAATTATCACTGCATATTCCATAGCTTCACCCCCTAAACAAAAATAGAGGGCACTGCCCTCTTGCAAAGAGGGCTAACCGCCTACCGTTAATCGATAGTTTCCTTTGTCCACAGCAATTATATATTATTTGTAAATTTATGTCAACAAAACGCTCCGAGATAATATTCATCGGAGCGTTGTTAATTTATTTTAATATCGACAGCCACTTGTCTGTGAGTTCGAATGTGTCGTTTTCGAACAGGCTGTTGTGGCATCTGAACACCATATCAACAAACAGGAGCGATTCTATCCTCTCCTTTGACGAAAGCGGAGCAAAGTATTCCACAAGCTCGGCTTTTTTCTTTTTTACATCGTCTGTTGTGTCGGTCAATTCCGTGCCGATAAATCTCGCAATATCAAGTTCAAGCGGTGCAATGTAGCCGATTGGGTCAATGGCAGTAATCAAATCATCGCTTTTCATAATATTGTATCTGTGCATATCGCCGTGCACAAGGAAGTATTCGTCATTGCCGAAAACATCGTCATAGAGTTCATTTGCCTCGGCCACAAGTTGCATAATTTCCTCGTTGCGATAAACAAAATCGTTTTCGTCAAGTTTGCCGTGAAGAATGCTTGAATAATTGTGGAATTTGTGGCGGTCGCTTTCGCTGATTTTTATATCACGATAGCTGTCGAGAGCCTTTTTGAAAAACTCAAGCACGGTTTTGTCATCCTTATCAAAATCAGGCAAATCGCTGTCCATCTGTTGCATAAGAATTGCCGAGCAAGTATCGTCATAATCATACAGCTCACACATAAATGTGGCAGGCAAGGTTTGATAACAACTTCTTTCAGGCTCGTATCTGTCAATAAACGGCGGAATCATTTTGAGCACGCAATTGCCGTATTTTATGCTGTTTGCCAAAAAGATAATGCCAAAGTGCGAAGTCTTGACAACTCTGTAATCGGTTATCTGCCATTTTTTGAGAAGATTTGGAATTTCGTTTTCAAATCGGCGACTCCAATTTTTTGTCTGTGACGGATAATTCTCAAACAAATATCTGTTGAGCCTGCTGACGCTGTTGAAAATTTCTCTGTAATCAACATTGTTGTCCCTTGCATTGATAAGTGCTTCAAGGTACTTCAAATCCGCAGGATATGTGAGCTTGAAATTATTGTTAAAATCAAAATACAACTTGATTTTGCTGTCCTCCGGCAACTGCTGGGTCACCTCGGTCAGCTTGCTTTCGGGATCAAAATTGTCATAAAGCAGTTTGAAATCAAAGCCCTCCGGCGACTGCATAAGATAATATCTGTCACGGTAAACCTTTTGAATATCATAGCATCCGAGTGAATCGGTGATTGCCTGTGCGGTTACAACAGCAGAATTTTCATCAAGAAACGCAAAATATTTGTCAATGAGTTCTCCTGTAATCATCGGACGAACCGCATCGCAAACAATAACCTTGTCGCAATCATAATTTTTGTTGATATATTCAAGTGCGTTGACAAGCGAATAATTGCGAGTGTCACCGCCGTTTGCAAAATCCACCCTGTCGTTTCCGGCAAGGTTTGTCAGATAACTTTTGTTTGCCTCAACATTTGTGACAATCAGCACCTTATCCACGGTTTTTGCCTCAAGAATTGCATCAACAACATATTCAATTACCATTTTGCCGTTGATTTTGTGGAACTGCTTTGGAACATTAGAACCAAAGCGAGAACCCACACCGCTTGCAAGAATTGTAACTATATTCATACTACACCTTTATTTTCTTGAAAAAAGTCGTTTAAAGAATGACGGCTTTTCTTCTTTTTTGCTGTCTGCCAAAACGGCATCAATGACTCTCTTTGAATTGTTCTTATCAATATTGACAAAGAAGTTTGTTACTCTGTCGATATAATCGTTTTCGCAATCTTTGTCAATAATCTTGATAAGTGCGTCAACTGCACTGTCCAAGTCATAGCAAACAGGACCGAAGCCGTCTCTTTCATATTCAAAGAAGCCCTTGTCATAAGTTTGTGTTTTGTAGAACTCTTCCTTGTCAAACTGTGTGTAAACAATAGGCTTTTTGAGATATGCAAAGTCAAAAGCTATGGTTGAATAGTCGGTTACCATAACCGATGATTCGGCAAATACTTTATTGTAATTGATAAAGCCTTCATTAATTGCAAAGACATCGTTTTTCTTAAAGTCAACAGCCTGCTTCCTGAAAATTGGATGAAGGCAGAAAAGACCCGTGTATCCCTTTTCTCTCATCTTTGCAAGCAAGCGCTCATCATTGATAAGTCCGTTGTAGAACTTATAATAATCCGTATTTACAAAGCCGTCATAATAAACACTTGAGGTCTTGTCGTCATAAGCACCCTTGATGCTCTTTCGCCAAGACGGAAGCACAAGAAGTTGCTTTTTTCTGTCATCATACAGTGCATCAAAACGAGGAAGTCCCGTAATTACACATTGGTCGGCAGTCATATTATATCTGCCGTCAATGATTGCCTGACGCTCATTTACGCCTGTATTGAAGAAGATTTTGATATTTTTATTGTAATGATTGAGCCAAGCAGAACAGTCACCGCAGTTTACACCGTGATTCATAAAATAGAAATCAAAGTGGTACATATCTACAAAATACGGTCTGTCGTCCTCAAATGCGTTAATTGTAAACTCACCTGCGCTTGATGAAACGATTTTGTCCGCAAGGAGAAAATAATACTTAAACTCGGTATCCTCAAAATACACAACCTCACCGATTGCTTCAAGGCGATTTTTAACCTCATCGCTTGCCGCTCTGCCGATTGTAAAAATCGGTCTTACTCCTTTTGGGGTGTGCTCGCAAATATACTTGAACACAACCTCACCGCTGTCGCCTGCGTTGTCAATTCTGTCGGAGAAAAGCCAAACACTGCCCTTTTTCTCCTGCTCTTTTTTAAACTTCGGGAAGCCTGCTCTTATTTCTGCAAGGTCATCTCTGCCGATTTCTTTAAGGTAATCAACGCAAGCTTTTTCAGCATTTTCCACATAAGCTTTAAGGTCTTTAGGAACGGAAACCTTAATTGCCTTTCGCATACATCTGACAATATATTTGCCGTAAACTTTATATGACGGCTTAAACAGATTTTTAGTAGAAATAAACTTGCTGTATGACATTGAAACCGATGTTTCATTACCGCCATATGAAATGTACGGTCTAAAGCAAATCTCGGTTTCCTTTACGCCTTTAAGGCTGAATTCACATTTGCAAAGATAATAATAACTCGGATGTCCGAGTTTACCGACAACATTTGATGGATCGTAAGGTACAAGTTCAGGTGTTACATCTTGGTTGCCAAAACGAAGTTTAAATTTCACTTCTCCGTTCTTTGTGCATCTGAAAAGCCATTGTGCAACAAACACATCAACAAAAAGCTTATCGTCTTTTACATCAAGAGCAGCAATTTTGCACACCTTACCCTTTTGATTAGGCAAACAAAGTGACCACATATCCTTGTAATGAAGCGTGCCTGTTTCGGCATCAAAATCTATGAGTTCAAACAAAGTCTTTCCGTACTTAATTTTGAAAGCCTCATTTTTCTTAAACATTGTTTTGTGCTTCGGATTATTGAGAAGAATATAATCATCAATTCTGTCAAGGAGTATTTTAACTCTTTCAAGATATTCTTTTTGCTCCTGCTCATCAAGGACCTCAAGATAATAATCGTGACCGATTCTCCAATAAAGGTCATAAGCAATCATTGACTGAACATACGGAATAACCTCGCCGTACATCTCTTCGCAATATTTCATAAGCTCCATATGGTAATAAACAAGCGAATTGATATAAAACGATTTGTCAAAAATTTGATTGTTAACGGCAGAATCGCCCTGATTACGGCGTCTGTAAAGATATAGTGCCTCACAAATTAAGCCGACCTTTTTCTTTTTGAGCATAATCTTGTTGATAAAGGTTGAGTCCTCGCCAAACTTTAATCTGCTGTCAAACCTTACATCACCGAGTGCATCACTTCTGATAAAGGTTGTTGCAGCGGTTGACTGAACGGAAAACCATTCTTCTTTGTTTTCAAGGTCGGCAACTCTTGTGCCGTTTTTAAACTTGTAATCAAGCGAATGAAAATCATCATTTTCTTCAAAAAACTGAATTCTCGCAGCAAGAACATCAATTTCATCATAATGTTCTTCAAAAAACTTGTAGGCATTTTCAAATGACGAAAGTTCCCACTTGTCATCAGGGTCAAGGAAAGTGATATACTTTGCATCAACATACTGAAAAGCGGTGTTTCTTGCATTGCTTACGCCACCGTTTGGTATCTTTTGATATACAATATTATCCGGATACTGCTCCTTATACTTGAGGCAAATTGCCTCGCTGTTGTCAGGAGAGCCGTCGTTAATCATAATAAGCTGAATTTTGTCAAAGCCTATCGTTTGATTAACAAGTGACAAAATCGCCTCTTCAATATAATCCTCAACATTATAAATCGGCATAATTACCGAAAACAAAAATTTATGTTCATCTTTAGTCATACTATTTCTCCCAATAAACGAATTGTGCTTTATACCAAAGCATTAAAATACACCATAATAATATCACATAAAAAAGGTATTTTCAACCATATTATAATAAGTATATACTAAAAACTTATAATTAAAAAGTGAATATTTGCCTATTTTGTGTATAATTTGTCAAAAAATGCTTAATATTTATATTTTTACTTGAATACAAGAAACTTATTGGGTATAATAAAGACGGTAAATTTTAAAAATTTATTCTAAATTAAAAGTAAGGAGTTTAGAAAATGGTTTATTCACATGAAGTTGAAACAATGTGTCCTGTAGCACAGGGCGTTGCTCACGGTGCTGCTCCTATCCCGGAAGAAGCAAAGTGGGTTAAGGCAAAGGAAATCAAGGATATTTCCGGCTTTACACACGGTGTAGGTTGGTGTGCTCCACAGCAGGGTACTTGCAAGCTCACACTTAATGTTAAAAACGGCGTAATTGAAGAAGCTCTTGTAGAAACAATCGGTTGCTCGGGTATGACTCACTCTGCTGCTATGGCATCAGAAATCCTCCCTGGCAGAACAATTCTTGAAGCTCTCAACACAGACCTTGTTTGTGACGCTATCAATACAGCAATGAGAGAACTCTTCCTCCAAATCGTTTACGGTCGTACACAGAGTGCTTTCTCTGATGACGGTTTGGTAATCGGTGCAGGTCTTGAGGATCTCGGTAAGGGTCTTCGTTCACAGGTTGGTACTATGTACGGTACTCGCAAGGCTGGTCCTCGCTACCTCGAAATGACAGACGGTTATGTAACAGGTATCGCTCTTGATGCAGACAACGAAATCATCGGTTACAAGTTCGTTAACTTCGGCAAGATGATGGACTTCATCAAAGCAGGTGACGATGCAAACACAGCATTCGAAAAGGCACAGGGTCAATACGGCCGTGTTGCTGACGCTGTTAAGATTATCGACCCAAGAAAAGAATAAGAGTAGGAGGATATAAAAATGGCTTTATTTGAATCATATGAAAGAAGAGAAAAGCAAATCCTTGCTGTTCTTGAAAAATACGATATTAAATCAATCGAAGAGTGCAGAGAAATCTGCCAGGCTAAGGGTTTTGACCCTTACAAAATCGTTGAAGGCATTCAGCCAATCTGCTTTGAAAACGCAAAGTGGGCATACACAGTTGGTTGTGCAATCGCTATCAAAAAGGGCGTAAAGTCAGCTGCTGAAGCTGCTGCTGCAATCGGCGAGGGTCTTCAGTCATTCTGCATCCCCGGTTCTGTTGCTGATCAGCGTAAGGTTGGTCTTGGTCACGGTAACCTCGGCAAGATGCTCCTTGAAGAAGAAACAGAGTGCTTTGCATTCCTTGCAGGTCACGAATCATTCGCTGCCGCAGAGGGTGCTATCGGTATCGCTGAAAAAGCAAACAAGGTTAGACAAAAGCCTCTCCGTGTTATCCTTAACGGTCTTGGCAAGGACGCTGCACAGATCATCGCAAGAATCAACGGCTTCACATATATTGAAACCGAGATGGATTACTACACCGGCGAAGTTAAGGAAGTATTCCGCAAGGCATATTCAGACGGTCTTCGTGCAAAGGTTAACTGCTACGGTGCAAACGATGTAACAGAAGGCGTTGCAATCATGTGGAAAGAGAATGTTGATGTTTCTATCACAGGTAACTCAACAAACCCAACAAGATTCCAGCACCCTGTTGCAGGCACATATAAGAAGGAAAGACTTGAAGCAGGCAAAAAGTACTTCTCAGTTGCTTCAGGCGGTGGTACAGGCCGTACACTTCACCCTGATAATATGGCTGCAGGTCCTGCATCATACGGTATGACAGACACAATGGGTCGTATGCACTCAGACGCACAGTTCGCAGGTTCTTCATCAGTTCCTGCTCACGTTGAGATGATGGGTCTTATCGGTATGGGTAACAACCCAATGGTTGGTGCTACCGTAGCTTGTGCAGTTGCTGTCGCAGAGGCTCTCTAATAAAGGCTTTCAGGACTTTTAACAGTCTTAACACAACCGCAAAAATTTGACGAAAAATCGGATATTCGCCAAAAATTCGTCAAAATAAATTGTAAAGTTACGCTTGGGATTCCTCTCCCAAGCGTTTTTTATTTAAAAATGTCGTTGGCGATTTTTCTGCTCTTATCTATCATCTCCTGTGAGCAATGTGTGTATATATTCAGCGTTTCGTTAATGTTCTTGTGTCCGAGTCGTTCTTGAACGGCTTTGATGTCTACTCCGCTTTGCGTCAACAAAGTTGAATTTGTATGTCTTAATGAATGCATCGTAAAATCTTTAATGCCCAATTCGGTTTTTACTACTTCTGTAATGTGCATGCAAATGTTTGAAGTGATAAGTGCTCCGTCCGCTCTTACATTCACAAAGTGTGCCGGGGTCATACCTTTTGATTTGTCATCAAGCGAAATATTTAGGTTCTCATCAAAATAATATTCGTTATATCTTTTTTTGAACGCTTCCCTGTTGTTGTCTTGAAGTTTCTTTGTCCTTTTAAGCAAATCCAAAGTTTTTGCGTCCAACGGGATAACCCTTTCAGATTCGTATTTTGGCTTTGTGCAATACCATTCTTTTTTGACTTCACTGTACTGAAGCTGTCTTCTGATATGGATGACTTCATTTGAAAAATCTATATCTTCCCAAACAACACCGAACGCTTCGCCTCTTCGCAATCCGAGCCTGTAACACATAACAAGCGGAATGTGTGCCGTTGTGCCCTCGGGAAATCTTTTAAGTATTCTTTCCACTTCAGTTTGTCCAAGCAAAACATTCGGGTGGCTGTTTCCCATTTGCGACAGTTCGCCTCGTTTAGCAGGAAGTTTTGCGTTTTTTGCTTTGTTTTCGCTGATGATATTTAATGTCACAATCGCATAATCAAGCGAATTTGTAATCATTCCTTTGTAGCACACAATGGAATTTCTTGAAACTCTTTCTCTTGCAAGCTGATTGATGAATTTTTGAACATCCAAAGTGGTTATTTTAGTAACATTTAAATTACCAAGAGCTTTTTTGATTTTTGGAAACTTTTTCTTGTAAGATATGCAGGTGCTTTCTTTATGATTTATCAAACAGTATTCGTTGTACCATAAGTCCAACACCTGCGAATATTTCATATCGGATGTATTGATATAATTCGGATTATTTTCGTATAATTTCAGTGCTCGAACGGCATCTTCCTCGGCTTCCCTTTTTGTTTTAAAACCGCTTTTTGTTTTGCGGTTTCTCTTTGTGGTGTTAGACGGGAATTCAAGTTCCCATCCCCACTTACCTGTGCTGAATTTCCTGACTCTTTTTTTGATTGAATCAACCATACTATTCACTCCTTATTATGCAATTCTGCTGTTTTCAATGTATTCATCTAACCAGTCTTCTTTAATCTTCAATGAGCCCATCTTGCCCGCCTTGAGTTCTCCTGACTTGATTAAATCGTAAACCGTGTTGCGATTTGTATGTAAGATTTCCGATACTTCTCGTACAGTGTAAAATTTATTCATATAACTGTCCTTTCTATATTTAAATTTAATATAATTAATTTTTATTTTTTAGTTGTTATTTTTTATCATATTTAGTTTTTAATGTTTAGTTTTATCAAAGCAAATCTATCACTCCTTTGCTGTTTTTGGGGTGATTTTTACACCCCTCGCTATATTAATACAACGATTTTTAAAAAAGAAAATTTTTTGCACAATTTTTTAAGCTTTTTTTGCAAATTTTCTTGTTTTGGGGGCAAATTTCATACCCCTCACTATATTAATACAACGATTTTTTTAAAAATAAGATTTTGCATTGTTTTTTTCAAAATATCTTTCAATTTTTTTCACTATAATATATATCTTTTAATTCGACCAAATCCTTATAAACCGAGTCGCTGATTTTTATCGGATTTTTGCCTGATTCGGTTGTGTATTTGATGTAATTTTTATATGACGGCAATTTTTTGGCTTTTGAAAATCCTGATTTTGAAAGTTCGTTATAAAACTTTTTGATGTTCTCTGCAAAGTCCTTGCGTTTTTCCTGTTGTATTTTTTTGAGGAAATAATAGAATTGACCGTTGTTCATAATCGCTCCGTTCATATTCATTTTGTTGACCATCATATCAAAAAATGTTTTCTTTTCGCAGTTGTTTGAAAGAATGTTAAGCAAATATATTTTGTTGCTTTTCCAATAATTTGCTTTAAGCTGAAATTCAACCCTTGTGCAAAAACATTTGTGACTGTACGGATTTTCAAAATTTCGATATTTCGTTTTTAACTGCTCATCTTTAGAGTAACAAGTTAAGTTGGTCGATTTTGTTCCGTTTTTCTTGCCGGAATTATAAACAACGCCTTTTCCGTATGGCATATTGAACTTGCCAATCCATTCCCTGAATTTTTCTTCATTGCTCTTTGACGAAAAATAATAATCCTGATTCAAATCTAATCGAACAATTCTTGCATAATCCCAAACATCGGGTTTGAATTCATCAAGACCCGTAACATCGTTGAGCAAATCGGAAAGTGTTTTTTTGAAATGAGGATAATCACTGTATTTGTATAGTTCTTGCGACGAACCGTACAAAAGCCCCGGCAACGAATCTATATAAATAGAAAGACATTTATAAAAATGATAATATCTGATACTGACTCTGCTTCCGTTTACAAATCTGATTGTTTGATAAAATTTATATTTATTTTCCCAATCGGAATAGCAACTCTCGTTTAATTCCGCATTGATTTTGAAACAAATTGTATCTATGTTTATTGGATAATCGGATAATTTTATGTTATTTCTCATATTTACCTTTCTAAAAAAATTAAAAAGACCGCTCATCGGAGCAGTCCCTCATATGGATATATTCAGTTTATCTCCGACATTCATAGTAATTGTAACAAATTTTTTAAAAAAACAAAAACCGCCACAATTACTATTTTGAATGAAAGACCGCAGGTTTTGAGTTTTCTCTCTGTCAGAATGTCGTGAATCAAATAACTTATGTTTATAGTCCGGTGGACTGTTGCGAGATGAGTACACCTGTGGTCTTCAATATAATTATAACATAAAAAAAATAAAAAACAAAAAAATCAAGAAAAGCCCTGTTTTTGACAATTTTTGATTGAACTTTTTAGTCAAAAACAAAACACTTTTTTAATTTGTCGGTTTTTGACAATATCAAAACCATCTCAAACCCACATAAAATAAGGCTTTCCGCACATTTCGGCAGAACTTATTTTGAGCCCTAAAGAAACACACCGTCTTTGAATCCAATAATATCTATAGCTAAAATGATTGTATGTTATGGGTACAGAAGATAAATAATATTCGCAATCGTGTGACAAAAATTGTAAATGCAGAATTGATTTACACGGTATAAACAAAGTGACGGCAGGGATTACTCCCTGCCGCCAATTGCATTTTATATATGGCGAATTGTTATTATTAACAGTAATGAGTCTAACTACAAATCACACGAAACTGTAGAAAACATATAAAAGAAATTGAAAAAAAGCACTTCAACTGTTATAATGAATTATAGCTTGATGTACTGATTATTCATATTTTTAGAATCATTGCAAATGAGCAAATTTGTGTTCACTAATTCAAGGAGGATGTAATATGAACAAAAAAAGAGTACTATCTCTATTTAGTGGATGCGGTGGAATGGATATAGGATTTGAGGGCGGTTTTAAATGCTTAAAACAGTCTATCAACAAAGATCTACATCCAAATTGGATAGAAAATGAAAATTCAAACTGGGTGACAGTTTCCAAGACTGGATTTGAAACTGTATTTGCAAATGATATTAGACCAGACGCTAAAGCTGCTTGGGTCTCTTATTTCTCTTCAATTTATAAAAACGCTAATGAAATCTATCATGTAGAAAGTATTGTAGACCTTGTGAAAAAGGCACAAATGGGAGAAAAAATATTTCCAGATAACATAGACATAGTAACAGGAGGATTTCCTTGCCAAGACTTCTCTGTAGCCGGAAAAAGAAAAGGATTCAATTCGGATAAAAGTCATACCGGAGAAAAACTTGAAATTGATAATCCGACAGTAGAGAGTAGAGGGCAACTTTATATGTGGATGAAAGAAGTTGTTAGTTTTGTGAGACCCTCCATTTTCATTGCAGAAAACGTAAAAGGATTAACAACCCTTGAAAATGTAAAGGAAGTAATTGAACACGATTTTGCTGATGCGGATGATGGAGGTTACCTTGTTGTTCCAGCAAGAGTACTTAATGCAGCTAATTACGGGGTACCCCAGTCGAGAGAACGTGTAATATTTTATGGATTTAAACGCAAAGCTCTCAAGAAGGAAGCTGTTGAAGCATTGTTAAATCTTGCAGAGCATAGGGAATTCGACCCATATCCAATACCTACACATGCATATAATATTAGAGGGGAAAAATTGTATCCTTTTGTAACTTGTAGAGAAGCATTATCGGGTCTTGATGAGCCAGATACTACAAAAGATATATCTCAGACAAAATATTCAAAAGCAAAATACTTACCGAAGGGACAAGGAAATGTAGAAATAAAACTGGATTCTATATCTCCAACAATTAGATCAGAGCATCACGGCAATATAGAGTTTAGAAGACTTAGTTTAGAAAATGGTGGGACACATACAGACGAACTCTCAGCTGGACTTGAGCAGAGAAGATTAACTATTCGAGAATGTGCAAGAATTCAAACATTTCCCGACGATTATCAGTTTATTCTTGAAAAAACAACTCAAAACAAAGCAGTGAGCGCAAGCGATGCATATAAAATTATTGGAAATGCAGTTCCATGTGTTTTGGGATATAATATTGCGATGAGACTTGCAGAAAATTGGGATAAATACTTTGATGAACGAGAGGAGAAGAACTGTTAGTTCTTCTCCTCTTTTATCAATTATTCGGGATCGGATAGAATAAGTGATTCTACTCTATCTTTAAATTCTTTTTTCTCATCATCAGATAAGCTCTCATATTTTGTCAAGAAAGACAGAATGAATTTTCGCAGATTATTATTAAACCAAGGTTCATTGGCTTTAGTTGAAGTAGCATTAAATAAAATATCAATCCATCTTTGTGAAAGAACATTTTGCCAATCAGAAATCAATTCTCTTTTGTTTTCATCATCATCGTCTTTTACATAACATAAAGTATTGGAATTTAAAATACGGTTATCCTTGTTCCAAGTAGAGATTGCTTTAAATGAGACTTGAGGTCTAGGGCTACGATCTGGAAATTGTATTTTGGAATTTATTGCATGAATATATTGTCCAGTTGAAATACTTATATTTTTTCCAGAATGCTTGATGAAAACAACTCATTCTTCGGGAACAATCTGCTGAACGCTTGAGCCGGGAATAGAATCGTTTTTAGTTGACTTTAATTCTATAGATTCATAAAAACGTTCATCATCCAGTATGAGTTCAAGATATAAATCGGGATTGGTATATACACTAGATTTAGAGGCTTTAATGGTCTCTTTTAATTCAACTGATATATCTTCTGGTAGAAGAACACGATTTATTCGTATGCGTTTTATAGCTTGGATGTCGGTGAAGTTGGTTCCCTCAAAACAAATGGAATCAATTTCGGTGTTTTCTGGAATTGAGGGGAATGATTCTTCAATATGTTTCTTTAAATACTCTTTAAGAGGTCTATCAGTATTGGCTTCATCCGACTGAAAAGAAACCTCGATTAAGTCATCTTTATGTTTAGTTAAGTCTTCTTCAAGTTTATACATATAAATGCGCATAAAATTCTGTAAGTTTTGCATTTTTCCTCCTAAGTTTGAAATGAAAAATTCTATTGTTATTGTTCATTTCTTGATTCTATAATCAGTTTTTAAATTATCATTATTTTCCAGAAACAATTTATATGTTTCAATTCCAAGAGCATCGGCTATACGCTGAATATTCTCTAGCGAGATACTGCGTCGGTAACACTCAATGGCACTTATATAGGTACGGTGCATACCGCATTTATCGGCGAATGCTTCTTGAGATATCCCCATAGCTGTACGATATTTTTTTAGGTTGTCACCAAATACTTTTATAATATCCATAGTTGCAATCCTCCACAATTTATAGTATAATTAAAACGAATACAAAAAGTCTACATACAATGAGTATCAAAAAAGGAGTTATACAATGTCAGTTGAACCTGATGTATATACAGGAACATTAACATATAAAGAAATAGAATTTTCTTTTGTATTTGATAGAAAAGAGTTAAGATTGATACCACCAAAGCACGAGAGTCACGATGTACATATGTGGTTTATGAAACCTTTAGGAAAAGGAGCATATACATTTGGAGACCCAGTGTATATTGAGGATGATTATCTAATAGGTAAATGTAATGAAAACTGTCAGAAAATTATTTTCCTGCCTAAATATAAAAACATTGGAAGTTATAATTCGGTTCTAATTATACAAATTGAAGCCTATATTATTCAAAGCTACGAAAAAGAATGGATAGACAGATTGGGATTTACGAGTCCGGAATTAGACTGTATTTTTCCGACGAGTCAAGCGTTAGAAAATCCCGAATGGACAGAAGACGGCATTATTTCTATTAAAACCAAAGATTTCGATAATACAACAAGCCAAAAACAAAAATTTTCGGTCGATGGCAAAGAGATATCTGCCTTTTTTGGTATATCAAGAACAAGTTCCGGAAAAATTGGAAAGCCTCCGTTAGAACTCCATTCGGAAATGTTTTTTGAATTTGATAAAACAAATGACTATAAATTTATTTTAAAGCTTTGGCGCATTGCAAAAAGTTTTGTTCAGTATTTATGTTACAGAAAAAATGTTAATCTATCATCTGTCGATCTTTCGGCTCCATTCGGAGACGGAAAGCACAAAAAATTTGCAACATTTTACATCATAGATAAAAATATAAATAATGAACCTGAAATTTTAGAAAAAAGAAGATACATTAAACAAGAATATATTAATGGTTCTGAGGGAAAAATATTAAATGATATTGCAGAAGATAAAATTTATTTGCGTCATCTTCCTGAAACTTATCGAATCGGCAGAAGTATAGATGCTGCACGTTTTGTTATGATTACGGCGGCATTTGAGTGGACATTTAAGAAAAACTATCCGGATGGTATTTCTAAAAAGCCCACTACTATTAAAGCAGAAGAAACAGCCACCGAAAAATTAAGTGAGTTAGTTGATAGTTCAAAAGGCAAATTAAAGAAAATATACAAATTTTTAAAAAAGCTAATTGGATCAAACTCATTAAAAACAGAGATCGAACAAGTAGGAAAGGATTATGCAAATATAATTGATGTTTTTGGAAATCGCCTATATTCTTTGAACAAAGAAACTTTAAAATATAGTGAAATGGGAGCACGCCTATCTCAACAACGAAATAATTTTGCACACGGAAATTTAGATAAGGATTTTATTGGATTGTCATTGCTTGATTTAATATACCTTGAATATATAGTTTATGTTATGCAACTTAAAGAGTATGGTGTCGATAACAAATCAATACAAAGAGCGATTAATGATTTATTTGGTTGTTCACTTGCATTATAATAAGTGAAAATATTCTTAATTGGATACATCCAAGTGATAGCAGATATTAACCATGATATATTTTAGCGAATAGTCAACAGATCCGCTTAAAAACTTCACTTCGCCGGTTATCCCAATGTATTTGCTCAAAATACCCAAAATCCACACCGATTACTGATAACAATTCTCTTGAAGGTGTTTATTCTACAATCTATCAAAACCAACTGAACAAACGATATTGAATTGATTTGGGCAATATTGTTTCTAAAAAAAAATCCTCCTATGGCAGTTCAAATATACCGTAGGAGGATTATTTATTGGGTTTTATTTTAAATACGATTCTATATTAAAAACATCTTTCATATAATCTTCGTATTTCTGCACTTCTTCATTTTGAAATTTGTTAAAAATATCAACATATGTGTTAATTGTCGTTGAAACATCCGTATGGCCTAAAAATGCTTTAAACACAGGGGCATTTATCTTTGCTTCAATACATCTTGTTGCATAAGTATGTCTTAACATATGCTGTCCCAATCAAATAACTTATGTTTATAGTCCGGTGGACTGTTGCGAGATGAGTACACCTGTGGTCTTCAATATAATTATAACATAAAAAAAATAAAAAACAAAAAAATCAAGAAAAGCCCTGTTTTTGACAATTTTTGATTGAACTTTTTTGTCAAAAACAAAACGCTTTTTTAATTTGTCGGTTTTTGACAATATCGAAAACCTCTCAAACCCGCATAAAATAAGGCTTTCCGTGCTTTTAGGCAGAACTTATTTTGTGCCCTAAATAAACACATCATCTTTGAACCCAATAATATCTATAGCAAAATGATTATATATATTAATAGGTTATAAATTAAATAAAATGTTAATAATTGATTTTAAATAACAGATTGTGTATAATGATTAATGAAAACAAGTTAGGAAGGAGCGTTGTTATGAACTATACTTTGATGCACAAAAACATAAAAGTGGCTGATTTATCTTTAGATGAAGAAACCGGTTCAATCGTTAAAATAGGCGAAATATATAACTTTGCTCACCTTCCTATCGGTACAACTAAAGACGATTTATCCGCCGACAGAGCTTTACTCAATAAATGGTGGACCGATCGTTCAATTCCTGCAAGCAGATCGGGTGTAAGAGATGCACTTGAAATTTTGCGTGTAAGCACTCCGAAACTGCTTTTGGCAAAATGCTACGGATTAAGCCTCTCGGATCAATATTGGGTTAAGCCTATTAATTCCGATTTGGAATGGGAATTGGTAAATTTCTTTGACAATGATTTTTCAGAAGATGTCGGTGATATTCTGTTCGGAAAAACAAAAGATTCTGAAAATATCAGTTTAAACTCACCAGACAACACATCTGACGGTTGCTTAAAGAAAAGATGGAAAATAATTAATCAAAATCGTTGTCTTCTTAAAGCAGGCAGTTTGCCATATGAACAACAGCCGTTTAATGAGGCTATTGCGTCATTGATTATGGATAAATTGAATATAGATCATGTCAGTTATTCCGTTATGGTTGATGATGAAAAGCCATACAGTGTTTGCGAAGATTTTATTTCAAGAGATACAGAACTTGTGACGGCTTGGAAGATTTTGCAAAGGTATCCTAAACCTAATCACTTGTCTGTTTATCAGCATTATATTAATTGTTGCAAATCTTTGGGCATTGATGACATCGTTGATAAAATCAATCAAATGATTGTAGTTGATTTTATTATAGCCAACGAGGACAGACACCTCAATAATTTCGGTCTTGTCAGAAATGCAAACACACTTGAATGGATTGGCGTTGCACCGATTTTCGACAGTGGTTCTTCGCTCGGTTATGATAAGGTTACACCTAATATGGATAAACAATCATTGATAGTTTGCAAGCCGTTCAAAAAGACTCATTTTGAACAGTTAAGATTAGTCACCTCTTTTGATTGGATAGACTTTGATGCTTTGAAAAATATCGACAATGAAATACTCGGCATATTGAATGACGCCGATGAAAATTTAATTGACGATGCAAGAAAGCAAAAAATAATATCTTCGATCAACCAAAGAATAGAATATATCCATAATCTTGCTATGGAAAAAACTTGGCAAGCCAATGACGACATCAACGAAGATGTTGAAAACGATATTGCCGAGGATTACACATAATTAATTTAGCTGAAAAGATTTATAATTGACACAAAAACTGCCTACTCAAACGAGTAAGCAGTTTTTATATTTTTTAACGATTTTCTTTTTTGATGAATTGCGATTAATAATCATAATTCCGGGATTTTTTAACAGCACTCCCATATTCAACAAGCATACAAAGTGTAACAATATTGTAATAGATGGATATGTTATTTAATATCATCGACATAACATAATCATAAAACGGCAGTTAGGAGAGTTCCCTAACTGCCACTGTTTTTATGCAAGATTATATAGCTTTTCAACGATGCTGTTTAGTTCATTTTGAATTATGGTTGCTTCGGTTGAATTGTTCAAAATTTCATCCACGAGCGAGATTATTTTTGCTTGCTGTTGAGCTGTCGGAACAGGAATCGGTAGGGCTTCAATGTGCGATTTTAACATCTTAACCGAATTGAAAGTCTTGCTGAAGAAGAACTCCGCAACGCTTGAATTGAGAATTGCGAGAATGTATTTTATGTCGAGTCCGTCAATTTGCGGAATGAGAACATTGCAGCTGTTGAGTGGCAACATTTTACGGTCGTCATAAGCAAAAACAGGCGTGCTTGAAATGTAACGATAGAGTATTTTTTCCTTTGCACGATATGTTTCGGGCGGTGCGGATTGCTGAAAAATACTCCTGTCGTAATGCACAAAAGCGTGCGCCTCGTTGATTGTGTATTTGCCAATGTCCGTGCCTTTTAAGATAGGTTCTGTGTCAGGCAAACGCTCCGATTTGATGTAACTTTTGTTGTTGCCCGTGATGATTCCGACTGCAAAAACAGCATTGTTTTTCAAAAACACCGGCTCTTTGATGCTGTTGATTTGTTCAAGATATTCGTATTCAAAATCGGTGATATTCAGGTTAAAATTGTTTGAATCAATGCGTCTGTTTGAGCCGATAACAAACGAGTTGCTTTTGGTTTTTATCCTGCAATTTTTTGTTGAGCCACAATCACATTTTTGCAAGGTCAGCGCCACAACAGGACTGGTTGAGCCTTTCAATGTTTGACCGAAATAATGAACCGACTTAAACGAAGCGTTGTTCAAAATCAGCTCTCTTGCCTTTTGATGACTGCTCACATTCATCAATGACTCGGGCAAAATATAGGCTAAAAATCCGTTTTCGTTGAGCATAGCTATTGCTTTTTCGATGAACAAATCAAAGGTGTCGAATCCGTTGCGTTTTGCAACAAGAAACGATTTTCTGACAGCTTTTCTGTATTCTTTGCCATAACTTCCGCCCCACGGTGGATTTCCGATTATCACATCAAAATTGTTGTCGAGTTCAGTAAGAGAATCGAGACATTTGATGTGGAAATTCAGTTGTTCCGAGGTTAAATTTGTGTCGTTCAAAAAAAGGCTGATTTTTGCCAAAGCCACGCTTATTTCATCAATATCAAAGCCAAAAATATGATTCAGACTCAAGCCGTTTTTCATAAGCCTCAAAAGAAAATTTCCCGAACCGCAGCACGGGTCACAAATTGTCTTGTTTTGCAGGTCGGTAATACTGTTTAAATCGTCAATTATGTCATCGGCTATTCGGTTGGGCGTGAAAAACATACCCTTGGATTTCTTGTTTGAAAATTGCAAAAGTGAGATATAAACAAATCCGAGAGTGTCGTCAAACGGTGTGAATTCAAGGTTGATGTTGAAATTGTTGCAGAATGAGTTGACGGAATTTTTCGTCAAATCCGATATGAGTGCTTCAAATACTTCCGGGTTTGATTGCTCTGTTTTTGCGTAAAGTTGGCGTGCAAAATAGGCAAGAACATCTCTGATTTCGTCAAGCGACAGAATATCGGTATCGTTCAAAAGGCGCTTGACTTCCTCACGATTTTTATAGCTGTTGATGTAACCGCCATAGATTTCAACAGCGTCTTTCAGCCTTTTGTTTCGTCTGCTTTTCAAGAGCGAACCGGTTTTGTTTTCCTCTGCCAAACGCTCAACATATTCCTTGTCAAAGGTTTTGTCATCGTTCATTTTCAGTTTGCCGAGTTTTATCCACTTGCTTGCCGTTTCGGTTGAAATAGACAAAATCTCGCAAGCCTCTCTCCTACTGATACTCAAATTTTCCATTGCCCTTCTCCAAAGGTTTCGCTATAAATTTATAAACAAAATTCTAATTCAAAGCCAAATTAAAGCCAAGATTAAATAAACTCATTACGACAATATTGTATCATTTATTCATAGGATTGTAAACAGAGCAAATACACGAATAGCTACTTGCCGAATATGACAAATACAAAAACTAAACCCGTATTTTGGTATAGTTGACAAAATAATTTACATAATATATAATAGTGTAAAGAATGAAAGTTTACACTATTGAAAGGAGCGGGTTATGATGGATTACAGAAAACTATGTATAGAAATTTTCGGAACTGATGATGAAACGGAATTGCGTGAAATTGCCGGCAGACAGCGCTCCGGCAGAAAGAAAGCGTTAAGCAAAAAGGACACTGAAGCTATTATCGAAATGCAACAGCAAGGAAAAACAACAAAAGAAATCGCAGAGCATTTTGGTGTAAGCAGACAAACCATCTCAAAATATCTTAACAAGCCTTTAAATGACAATTATGTGATGAGAATAGATTTTATGTATAAGCAAAAAATTTGCACAGAGATTTATGTTGATTTTACACATAAAAAAATAAATATTGTTAATCGCACAAATGATATTATGAAACGAGCTTTTGGAATTAATGAAAATCCGACATGGCAGGATTTTGAGGATTTTCTTGCTGACAGATGTTTTCCAAAAGAAAGAGCAATGTGCAAAACTATTCTTGGCAGGATAGGCATTGATAGCTATGACCCATTTCAAATTGTTGAAAAAACAAACGGAAAAACAGCTGAAGATAACCAATATTTACGATTTACAAGAAAAAGGAGGATGGCATTTTGATAAACACAATTAATCTTAACGGATATGATTTGATTGATACAAAAGTAACTTCATCAAAAGGCAATCAGCAAAAGTGGTCGGTTGATGACTTATGGTACAAAGCTGATCATATGGGATATGAGGCACTCTGTGAAGTTGTTATATCAAAACTTTTAACCAAATCAAATGTAAATAATTTTGTTGCTTATCACCCAACAAAAATCGAATTTGATAACAAAACATTAAATGGTTGCTATTCAAAAAATTTCAAAGGCAAAAACGAAAGCATAGTAACGCTTGAGCATTTGGCTAAAAGTTGGCTTGCTAATTCAATGGCAAAAGAACTTTTAAATTATCAAACTCCGGAGGATAAAATCAAACATACCGTAAATTTTATTGAAAAAGTAACACATTTAGAAAATGTTGGTGCATACATCACTATGATGCTTGAGCTTGATGCGTTTTTCTTAAATGAGGATAGACATACAAACAATATTGCATTTATTCTTAATGACGAAACCGGTGAATTTAGATTTTGCCCATATTTTGATTTTGGATTATCTCTGCTTGCAGATACAACAGAAGATTATCCAATCGGTTTAGATATATACAAAGGCATAGAAAAAATCAAAGCAAAACCTTTTAATGATGATTTTGACATTCAATTAGAGGCAGCCACAAAACTGTTTGGTGACCAACTAAAATTATCATTTACAAATTATGATATAGAAAAAACTATTGAAACAGTAAATGATTATTACTCGGCCGAAATCATAACAAGAGCAAAAAGCCTACTATATAACCAACGACATAAATATATATACATGTTTGATTGACAGTCTTTATAAAATTAATAAGGAGCTGATAACAAAATGAACAAGTCCGTAAAAAATGGACAATAGAAAAAACAGCATCTGCTGATAAGATAAAAACATCAACAGACGTTGAAAGCCTTTATTTACAAGGTTTTAGACAAAAAAGTAGGACACTAAAAATTTTATCATTTTTAGTGACCTGTGGTGGTTGCGGGGACTGAACTATACAAGCAAATAGTCCCGTGTTTAAGGGATTTGTCGCATACCCTTACTGCTTGTTCACTGCTTGTTATCACATTCTCAAATTTACCACAATCTAATATAGTGATCTACATGAACGGACTTTTTCCCCCAGTCGTCAACCTCACCATTTTTGTATGCATCATAAAGAGTACAAATAAATCGTTCATTTTCATTTTGAGGAGTTACTTCATTCAAATAAGAATCTATAATATTTTCGTCCTCGAAAAGTGCTTGAAGACTTCCTTGATCTATATAGTAGCCATATCCATCGCTACCTGTTGTCATTCCAGTTGAATCTATCAAAATCTTAAACACATATTCAGGTTTCATAATTTTTGAAACATATTCATGAATGTCAACATTTTCTTTTTCACCTAAATTAAGCTTGCGCTTTTTAGATCTTAAAAGAGACCAAGTATTGCGATAACCATAATTATTGTCAGCATATATATCAATGCTATTTTCCATAACATTATCGTATAAGTTATCAATCATATTTTGAAACATCTCAACATCTTCATCTTTTTGTTGATACTGAAGTGAAGATGCTTTCAACCAATATAAAATCTCATCAAAAGTATTTAGCAATTTATAGGAATCACTAAGATACTTAACCAGTTCCATTTTTTCTTCAGCAGTTAGTAAAGAAAATAATGTTGCCATAATCGAACCAGCTCTTTGATAGGCACTCAAAGTAAAAAAGCCTGCTTCTTTATCAATCCTATTAGCATTTTCAACTAGTCCGACAAATATAGGAAGATTTAATTCGGCATCAAAATCATTACGTTCAAACCAGAGTTTACTAATTATTTCAAGGTGATAGTAAACTGGTATTTCGTCAAACATAGCGTCAAATACAATTGGAATATTTTCAAGTGTTCCATTTTCTTTTTCTGAAAATATTAACCTCTTTAATTTTCGATAAATGCTTGATATAACAGTATATTCATTATCACCGAAATGGAAATATAGATCAAAATACTTGGCACTTGCAGCACCACAATTCAATGATATTTGCTTGTTTTTTGATTCATCGTTACTATACTCTGGTCTGAGAGCAGTACCATTTAAATATTTTTGAACATAAGGAAAAACATTTGACAAAAGTTTTAACAATACGGGATCATACTTATTCGCAACTTTATCAAAATATTCTTTACCATTAGTATTGAATTTTTCCCTATTAAACGTAGCAGAATACAAGTCTATATTCTTATCAACATCAACACTAATATAATATTGGGCGTTGTTATGAATCTCTTCGTACAGTTCATTATCTAGAAATCTCACTAATTCTAAACAGAACAAATCTGGTTTGTAAAGCTTATTATCAGCTGTCAAATATGTGCCTACTGAGTTAATTATCCTTTTGAATTCCCTCAAGTCTTCAGAGTACTTGCTTAAGAAATCAATAATATAATCAAAACCGACTTGTTTTTCTTTTGGCACACCATATAACTCGAATAGTTGATACAAACAATCTGATACAATACTGCGAAATTTATCTCTATTAAGTTTAGTTACTTTTATTTCTTGTTGAACTATTTTCTCAATGTAATGTTTGTTAATACTGAAATTATTAACTAATATGTCATTTAATCTCTCTTTATCATATGAAAGAACATAAACAACTCTTTTCAAATCGAATATAGTGCTAATAATCTTCAACAAAAAAATCAAATTCTCTGCAGATGCTCTATCCAAATTATCTATAAAAACTGTAATTGTTTTGTTATTTTTTGAAAGATAACTAGAAATCTGTTCCTTTAGCTTTTGTATCTCATCATCTGGATTTTCATGAAAAAGTAAATTCTCAACTATTCCACCGACTTTATCACCCATGATTCCATGAATTATATTTTTAGTTATAGTATTTATAGTTGATGCACTATACCTAATTCCAGAACCATTTAAAATTTTTTCAAACAACGCTACTAATAAAGCTTGTTGAGAATCATATATCCAAGGATCAAAATTTGAAATTAAAACAAAATCATCAGCTGCTTCTTCATTAATCCTTTTAATGACGTTATTTACTATTGTAGTTTTTCCACTACCCCATGGACCTTCTAACCCTATTACAAAGGAACAGTCTGAAAAACGGCATGCCATTAGAGATGAAAACAACTGGTTAATTACAACCTTTCTATCAAACAAATCATATGCTACATCCTTTTCAGCAAATAAAATTGGATAATTGTTATTGGGCTTTGTTTTATTTTCTAAAAACTCTTTTAAATCATAAATATTTTCATTGGATTTTTCTTCAACTTTTTTATATAAGTATGATTTTCTATACCATAATAGAGTTAAAGCTATTAATGCTAAAAGCAAACATATTACTAATTTATACACTTTAAACATACCTGGTACAAACAGCAATAATGTATAACAGAGGCAACCAACAAATCCAATTGTAAAACATGAATCAAGTTCATTGACTACCTTTGCTTTTACTAAATGCTGGATATTGTTTTCATATGAAAACAATAACAAAACAACTATTATTCCAATAAAAATTGAAAGGAAAAATAGTAAACTTTTGTTTTTTATTATCTCAGTTGGATAATTAATAGCATCCAAAGCTGATAATAACGCAAATAGTATTGCGAATCTTTTAACTACTTTTGATAACGCCCCATATTTTACTATATCGCAAAGATATTTTTTCATATTCATTCCTCTAACATAACAATAAATAATTTCATTAATTATACATCAAAAATGGGTATAAGTAAATAAAAAGCTATTATAATGTACTGTGATAAATGCCGGACTCGAAATTTAAACAACAAAACAGGGTGAAAATTCACCCTGTTTTACTTA
>OLFX01000488.1_pt1 | contig 62050 bp, 53 predicted proteins | sample 1605091 | NCBI WGS metagenome assembly OLFX01 (sample SAMEA3888906, study PRJEB22519) | human gut metagenome | biome: human gut; feature: human-associated habitat; material: faeces | place: Denmark | collected 2012 | reverse complement strand
TTGCCTGCGGGCTTCAGGGTGCCATCCTCCATGCCCTGGATGATGTTCTCAGCCACCGCCCAAGCCATGGCGGGCTGGGCATAGTCCTGGACCTGATCGGCGTCGGGATAGCCGGAGAGGTCAGCGGAGGCGGACACGTCGTAGCCCTTGGCCTCGGCATAGCGGTAGAGAATGGTCACCAGCTGCTGCCGGGTGAGGTCATCGCCGGGGGCAAACTCGGTGTCGCTGACACCATTGACGATGTTGTTCTGCGCCGCCCAAAGAATGGCATCGGTGTACCAGATGCCGGCCTCCACGTCGGTGAAGGGCAGGTCACCGGAGACGGCGGGCTGGCCCTCCAGGCGGTACAGGATGGTCACCAGCTGGGCCCGGGTGGTCTCGCTGTTGGGGGCGAAGCGGTTGCCGCCCACGCCGTCCATGAGTTCGTTCTGGTAGGCGTAGACCACGGCGTCGTAGAACCAGTCGCCCTCGGCCACGTCGATGAAGGGCTCGGCCACGGGTTCCTCGGTCTCCACGAAGGTGGCCTTCACGGTCACCTGGCCGTTGGGCATGGTGAAGGTGTAGGTGCCGTCGGCGTTCTCGGTGACCTTCACGGCGTCGCCGAAGCGGTCGGTGACGGTGATGGTGCCAACTGCATAGCCCTCGTCGGGGGTGGCGGTCAGGGTCACGGTGGCCCCGGCCTTGGCGGCGGCGGGGTCGGCGGTGACGGTGCCGCCCTCAGCGGCGGGGATGTCGATGCGGTAGTTGGGGTTGGCAGGGGGGATGTAGTTCCAGACGGCGGTGAAGATGGTGTTGGCGGTGATGGTCACCGTATCGCCGCCATCATAGTGCTTGCCAGCCTGGTCGGTCCAGCCCACGAAGTGGTTGTAGCCACGGTTGCTGAGGGTGGGAAGGGTGATGGTAGCACCGTCATATACGGAAAGGGTCTGGGTTGTCCCGTTTCCGTGATGGAGCACAACGTCATATCGCGTTGTTGTACTGGGATCAACATCACTCAGGTCAGTTACCACATCGCCGGGCTGGGCAGCAGCCTGGGCAGCTCCTACGGAGGAGTAGTAGCTGTAGGGGGCCTCGGTGTTGCGCAGGCTGTAGAGTTCGGCATTGATGGTGTTCGCCAGATACTCTTTGCTCACGGGCGCCGAGAAGTGGCCGCCGCAAACTGTGATGCTTCCAGATTCGTTTTCGGAACCAACTCCGTTGCCATCCTCTAAGTATTCAACCGGCCCATTGTAGGAACCACTGCTAATTGTTATTGTAGCGCCGTTACCATAAGCGCTGTTGTCAACGATTGCGATGGCATATCCCGTAGTAGATGGGCCATTTCCATTCGCTGTATGATCCTTCTTTCCCACAGCAGAAATCGAGGGGTTTCCGTTGATAGTAATGGTGCCGCTTTTCGCTTCAATACCGCCGGTGATAATGCCACCCTTGATAGTCAGCATCCCATCCTGGGGATGATAAATTGCAACACTCTCGGATGCAGAAATCTTTGCTGTCTCACCAATGGTGATGGCGGTTCCGTCATACATACCGTTCCCGGAGATAGCCGGGGCAGGGCCAGTAGCAGTCACGGTACCATTCACAGTCAGTGTTTCCTTCGTTGCGTTGCCAAAGACAGAAATACCATATGTTCCTGGTGCTTCGATAACGACATTTTCCTCAACAACTAAGCCCGCTGGGGTAGTACCCGTGGTACCCGTGGTACCATTATTGCCAACGCGAATAACGGAAGAATTAGGGTCTTGCATCTCTGTACTGGTCACAGTGCCTGTACCGGTCAGAGTCATCGTTCCATTTATCACATGGAAAGCACGGACAGCGTTTCCGGCAACAGTGTGCTGATTGAGGTCGATGGTTACGGTTTTGTCGACTGTAATTGTAGCATCGAGAGTTTCATCTTTGAGGAGGGTTACCGTATCCCCATCTCTAGCCATGTTGATGGCACTCTGAAGGCTGGTGTAGGGGACCCCGTTAACTTTGGCAAAGGCGGATTCTTCCTGAGAAGTATCCGGGATAACTTTGCCATTTTCTTGTTTCAAAATAGCGCCGTCGGGGAAGTACTCCTTTACGTCACTGGAGAAGGATCCACCAACAATCTCCATGTACTTGTTGTTGCTCCCACCATTATTCATCACAGTGACAGCGGGGACTTTGTTTTCTGACGTAATGTTTGTATTTCCACTAATGCTGACCTTATCAGATTCACTTGCACCAGGATAATCAGCGCTTGCATCGTACACTACACCACTGCATGAAACGGGAGCATCATTGTCACCGACTTTTCCCGGCGTAGTTCCGGTGCTGATAATGGTTCCTCCGGTAATGTTAGCATTGCCGGCTCGCATTAGTATACCAACACCACCGTCAGCATAAATTGTTCCACCAGAAATATTCAATGCTCCCTCTTGCGGGTGATAGATTCCGCAAGCAATATATTTTGGGGAGGTGATATGGCCAATGAGTGTGCCTCCGGTTATATTGATCGTTGTTCCACCACAGTTCTCTGTATTACTGCGAGTCCCATTTCCTGCAACAGCGCTGTTATCCTCGCCAACAATAACACCACCGGAAATGTCGAGAGTTGCACCATTTCCAAAAACAGCAGGACCACCTTCTTGGCCAACATGGTACCCACCGTTGATAACAGCAGTGGAATCAATTGGGGTGTTCCAATTTGCAGTGCGCGTTTCTCCATACACAGCAACGGTATAGTTCTTAGAAGACTCTAATGTACCGCTGTTATGAGTTAACCGTCCACCATCTCTAACCGTGATGACGACTGCTCCTGGATCCCGAGCGGCTTTGTTATTATATATCTTCCCTGCGTCATAGGTCACGGTTTCATAGTCATTACTAATGCTCGGAGATACTGTAGCCGTAGCATCCATAGCCGTAGCATCCATTACCGTTAGGTTGCCATTTACCAAAATAGTGTTACTTGTTTCCAAAGTCTGTCCGTTTAAATCCAACGTCAATTCTTTTCCTACTGGAATAGTAATCTGTTGGGATACGGAGAATGATGCCGTAAGGCGGATTGTAGTTCCATTGTCGGCGTTTCCAATTGATGATAAGAGAGTGTCTTCCGAGGTAACATCAACCGTATCACCCTCCGCCGCCAACGCTGTCATCGGCACCAAACTCATCACCATACACAACGACAGAAACGCGGCAAAAAATTTTCTTTTCACGTGTGTTTTCCTCCTTTTATCTTTTTATGGGGTCGCGCTGGGGTGGGTGTCCTTCGCTCCCTATCACCTCCGCAATATAAAAAGGTGTACTTTTTGAAACGCGGGATTGGCCAAGTACTCGCCCCTATCATACCCCAAAGAAAGCGCTTTTTCAACACATTTTTGAAAATATCTCATATGGTACGAATCCTTTGAAAACCTACACCTTTCCGCGCCCAGCCGCCCTCCTCTCGGGAGAAAAAACCCTTGTCCTTTCCCCGCAAACTGGCTATAATAGGACCAGCAACGCCCCCTGGGGCAGAACGGGAGGGGAGCCCATGGGGTTCATTCACGACAAACTGGACATCAAGTTTCTCATCCTCTACCTGATGGCGCGGGTGGCCGGACCGGTGGACTTCACCACCTTGGCGGACCTCACCTTCTGCGACGACGGGGTGGAGTACTTTGACTTTGCCGAGTCGGTGGCCGAACTGGTCAGCACCGGCCACCTGGCGGTGGAGGGGGACCTCTACACCATCACCGACAAGGGCCGCCGCAACGGGGAGATCTGCGAGAGCAGCCTGGCCTTTTCCGTGCGGAAAAAGTGCGACCGCAACCTGGCCAAGGTCAACGCGGTGCTCCGCCGCAACGCCCAAGTCCGGTCGGAACTCCTTCCCCGAGAGGATGGGGGGGTCACCCTCCGCCTGATCCTGGACGACGACAAGGGGAACCTGATGACCCTGGACCTGCTGGCGGTCTCCGAGGACCAGGCCAACCAACTGGCCGACCAGTTCCGCCTGCACCCGGAGGCCCTGTACGAGAACATCCTGCAAACCCTGTTGGGGGAGCCGCCCCTGTAACACCGAGACCAAACATCAAAACAGCCGCCGGAACGTCCGGCGGCTGTTTTTCTGTCATCGCGGCGGGGCTCACTTCATGCGCTGCTTCCCGTCTTGGTAGGCCTGGCCCACCACGCCGCCTAAGAGACGGTACACCCGGCGCACCCGGTCAAAGGAGAGGAAGTGGGCCTTGTCTGCGTCCACCAGGCCGTCCTCCCCCAGGATGGACTCGTCGGCGCTCATGTTCAGCACCTGGCCCACGATGCGCACCCCGCCGGGGCCCTCCTCGGTGAGCTCCACCACCTGGCACTCCAGGGTGAGGGGGAGCTCCTCAAACAGGGGGGCGTCCACAAAGTCACTCCGGATGGGGTGGAGCCCCGCCCGGGCGATCTTGTCCGGCACGTCATAGCCGGAGACCAGCCCCACGTAGTCTGCCGCCACCAGGTTGGCCTGGTCGGCGAAGCTCAGGGTGAAGGCCCGCTTCTGGCGGATGTTCTCCGTGGTCTTGTGGCCCCGGGAGATGTTCAGCTCCACATAGGTGCCCCCCACCAGGCCGCCCCAGCCCACATTCATGGCGTCGGGGATGCCGTCCTGGTCGTAGGTGCCCACCACCAGCACAGGCTGGGGGTAAAAGCCGACGTTTCGAAAATTCTTTCGCATGGGATCTGTCCTCCTTCGTTCTTACAGTGCCCGGGCCACAGTGTAGGCCGAGGCGATGGCGGTCATCACGCTGCCCACCTTGCTGCCGTCCCCCACTTGGTAGACTTCCATCCCGGTGCCGGCCAGTTCCCCGGCCAGGGAGGGCCGGGGGGTGAAGCCCACCGCCAGGACCACGTGGTCGGCGGGGAGGGTCGCCTCCCCCTGGGGGCCGGTGACCACGGCGCCTTCCGCCGTCACCTGGGCCAGGCGGCAGCCGGTGCGGAGGGTGACCTTCCACTCGGCCAGCAGGTCCCGGAGCATGGAGGCGTTCATCTCCGGCACCGGGATGCCGGCGGAGAGGATGTCCGGCAGGGCCTCCACGATGGTGACGGTCTTCCCCGCCTGGGCATAGCCCAGGGCGGTCTCGCAGCCCACCAGGCCGCCTCCCACCACCAGGATGCGCTGGCCGGGCAGGTCTGCCCCGGTGAGGGCGGTGACGCAGTCCACCACCTTGGGGCTGTCCATCCCCGCCACCGGGGGCACGGTGGGGGTGGCCCCCACCGCCAGGACCACCGCGTCGGGGTGGGCCTCCTGGATGGCCTGGGCGGTGGCGGGGTGGTTCCGCTGCACCGTTACCCCCAGGGTGTCCAGCTGGGTCTGGTACCAGGCGTTGAGCTCGTTGAGCTCTGCCTTAAAGTCGTGGGCCCCGGCGGGGATCAGGTTGCCCCCCAGCTGGCCGCTCTTCTCCCACAGGGTGACGGTGTGGCCCCGGCTGGCGGCGCAGCGGGCGGCCTCCATGCCGGCCACGCCGCCCCCCACCACCAGGACGGACTTCTTCTTCCCGGCGGGGACCGTGCCGAAGGTGGCCTCCCGGGCGGCCTGGGGGTTCACGGCGCAGCCGGTGCGGCGGCCGATCTTCAAGGCCCCGATGCACCCCTGGTTGCAGCCGATGCAGGGGCGGATCTCCTGGGGACATCCCATGGCCACCTTCCGGGGGAAGTCGGGGTCGGCCAGGGAGGCCCGGCCCAGAACCACCCCGTCCATCTTCCCCTCGGCGATGGCCTGGGCGGCCAGGGCGGGGTCGTTCATCCGGCCGCCGCAGAGGATGGGGATCTTCACCTGCTCCTTCACCGCCGCGGCCAGGGGGATCACCCGGCCCTTCTCCATGTAGCAGGGGGGCGCGGCGTAGTAGAAGGAGTCGTACTGGCCAAAGTCCACGCTGAGGCAGTCGTAGCCGTAGGCCTCCAGGCGGCGGGCGATTTCCAGCCCCTCCTCCAGGGTGCGGCCCACCTCGTCCTCCCCGTGGAGGGAGGGCTGGTTGTACCCCTTGATGTAGGACTTGAGGGCCAGGCGCATGGACACCACAAAGCCCGACCCGCAGGCGGCCTTGATCCCCTCCAGGATCTCCCGGGCGCAGCGGAGGCGGTTCTCCAGCGCCCCGCCGTACTCGTCGGTGCGGTGGTTCATGAAGGTCATGGCGAACTGGTCCAGCAGGTACCCCCAGTGCATGGCGTGGACCTCGATGCCGGGAAAGCCGCACTGCTTCAGAAAGGCCGCCGTGGCCACCATCTGGTCGATCTTCTGCCGGATCTGGTCCTTGGTGAGGGCGGGGGCCAGGCGGGCAGGGTCGTGGTAGTAGGGGATTTCCGAGGGGCAGAAGCAGCCGGGGGCGTTCCGGCCGTAGCCCATGGAGATCTGGGGGATCATCTTGGTCCCGTAGGCGTCCAGCCGCTCCAACAGCTCCACGGCGGAGCGTTGGAAGGCCTTGGGGGCCTTCAGGGGCTGCTTGCTGTCCAGGGGGTGGACCGGGTCCACCAAGGTGTCCGGGTGGAAGGCCCCGGTGAAAATCAGGCCAAAGCCCCCCTTGGCCCGGGCCTCGTAGTAGGCCAGGCCGTCTTGGGAGAACTCCCCAAAGGGGCCGTGGACCGAGGGCAGGGTGAGGGGCCCCGCGCAGAACCGGTTGGGGATGGTGAGCTTGCCGATCTGCAGGGGTTGGAGCAGCGGGGCATAGAGAAAGGTCGTCATGGATGGGTCCTCCTTTGGAAATGGGCGCAGTGCGCGCGGGAAGGTGAAACACGGGGCTGCCCAGGGCGGGGAAGCCGTCGGGGACTGGGGCTTTTACAGGGTCCGCTGGAAGAACTTCCAGGCGTTCTCCCAGCAGATGGCGTCGATCTCCCGGGGGGAGAAGCCCCCCTGGTCCAGGGCCTGGACCACCTGGTCCATGCCCCCGGCGTCCCCCCAGGCCAGGGGGGTGTCGATGCCGTCGAAGTCGGAGCCCAGGGCCACCGTCTCCAGTCCGGCCACGTGGATCATGTGGCGGAGGTGGCGGAGCAGGTCTGCCGGCTGGCTGGTTGCCCCGGGGCCCAGGAAGCTGGCGTAGAAGTTGGCCCCCACCAGGCAGCCCCGGTCCCCCAGGGCCCGGAGCATCTCGTCGGTGAGGTTCCGCCGGTGGGGCCACAGGGCCCGGGCGTTGGAGTGGCTGGCCAGGAAGGGCCGCCGGGCGGCCCGGCACACGTCCCAGAAGCCCCCGTCGGAGAGGTGGGAGACGTCGGGGAGCATCCCCAGGGCCTCCATCTCCGCCAGGAAGGCGAAGCCGGTCTCGGTGAGGCCCCCGGCCTGGCCGTTGGGGGCGCCCAGCTGGTTGGGGTAGTTCCAGGTGAGGGTGAGGATCCGCACCCCCAGGCGGTAGAGGGTGCGCAGCAGGGGGAGGGAGCCCCGGCACACGCCCCCCTCCTCCACGGTGAGCAGGCAGCCGATCTGGCCGGCTTGCCGGGCCTCGACCAAGTCCTGGAAGGTCAGAACAGGGCGGGCCAGGTCCCGGTTCTGTGCCAGCTCGGTCCAATACAGGTCGGCCAGGGTGAGGACCTCCTCCAAGGGGTCCTCCGGCCGGGCGGCCATGGACTGGGCGTAGAGGGGGTCGCCCCCGTCTCCGGCGGGGGCGGGGGTGCCGTGGAGGTTCACGAAAAGGGCGAAGGCCTGGAGCAGGTAGCCGCTGCGGCGGAGCTTTTCCAGGTTGACGTGGAGGGGTTCCCCCGTCCGCAGGTGGGCGGGGAGCCCCGCCCGCTGGCAGGCCAGCAGGCGGGCGATGGTGTCACAGTGCAGGTCGATGAAGGGCATGGGACATCCTCCTTATGCCCTTCCCAAGGGGAAGTGGCAGGCTGCCTGGTGGTCCCCCGCCCCGGTGAGGGGGGGGACGGTTTGGGCGCAGATGTCTTGGGCATAGGGGCACCGGCTGCGGAACCGGCACCCCGAAGGGGGGTGCACCGGGGAGGGAATCTCCCCGGCCAAGGGGGGGCCGCTCTCCCCCCGGCGGGTGGGGTCCGGCCGGGGGACGGAGTCCAGCAGGAACTTGGTGTAGGGGTGCCGGGGGGCGGAGAACAGGGCCTGGGTGGGCCCCACCTCGCACACCCGGCCCAGGAACATGACGCACACCCGGTCGGCGCTGTGGCGGACCACCCCCAGGTCGTGGGAGATGAGGACGTAGGTGAGCCCTTGGGCCCTCTGGAGATCTGCCAGCAGGTTGAGCATCTGGGCCTGGACGGAGACGTCCAGGGCGGACACCGGCTCGTCGCACACCACCAGCCGGGGGGACAGGGCCAGGGCCCGGGCCAGGCCCACCCGCTGCCGCTGGCCCCCGGAAAGCTGGTGGGGGTACCGGTCCAGCAGGTCCGGGGCCAGGCCCACCTGGGTCAGCAGGGCCGCCCCCCGGGCGGCGTATTCCCCCCGGGGGCAGAGGTTGTGGATGCGCAGGGGCTCGGCCAGGGACTGGCCCACGGTCCACCGGGGGTTCAGGGCGGCGGCGGTGTCCTGAAACACCAGCTGCATCTGCCGCCGGAGGGCCCGGAGCCGGGCCGGGGGCAGGGCGGCCAGGTCCTGGCCGTCAAAGAACACCTGCCCCTGGGTGGGGGGCAGCAGCCCCAGCAGGAGCCGGCCTAAGGTGCTTTTGCCGCAGCCGGACTCCCCCACCAGGGCCAGGGTCTCCCCCTCGTAGACGGCCAGGTCCACGCCGGACACGGCGTGGAGGGCAGCGCCCTTGCCCTGGCCCTTCACGGGGAAGGTTTTGGAGAGGTGTTTTCCCTCTGCCAGTATGGTTGCCATGGTTGCCTCCTCTCAGCGGGGGTGGTGGCAGCGGACCAGATGGCCCCCGCCCAGGTGGGTGAGGGGGGGCGGATTGGCGGCGCAGTCCCCCTCCCCCTGGTCACACCGGGGGCAGAAGCGGCAGCCGGGGTGGGGAGCGCCTGGGGCCGGCACGGTCCCTGGAATGGTGTACAGCCGCTCCTGGGCCCCCTCCAGGGAGGGGATGGCCCGGAGCAGCCCTGCGGTGTAGGGGTGCCGGGGGGTGCGGAAGAGGTCGAAGGTCTCCGCGGCCTCCACGATCTGCCCGGCGTACATGACGTAGACGTAGTCGCACAGCTGGGCCACCACCCCCATGTTGTGGGTGATGAGGAGGATGGCCGTGCCGTGGTCCCGGCGCAGGTCCCCCATGAGCCGGAGGATCTGGGCCTGGATGGTGGCGTCTAAGGCGGTGGTGGGCTCGTCGGCGATGAGGAGCTCCGGCTCGCAGGCCATGGCCATGGCGATCATCACCCGCTGCCGCAGCCCCCCGGAGAGCTGCCGGGGGTAGGCCCCGTACCGGGCCGCCGGGTCGGGGATGCCCACCTGGTGGAAGAGGTCCACCGTCCGGGCCTTGGCGGCCTTCCGGTCCAGCCCCCGGTGGAGGCGGAGGACCTCCGCCACCTGCCGCCCCACGGGGTAGACGGGGTTGAGGGAGGTCATGGGATCCTGGAAGATCATGGCGATCCGGTCCCCCCGCAGGCGGCGGAGGGCGTCCGGGGGGAGGGTCAGCAGGTCCTGCCCGCCGAAGTCGATGGTCCCCCCGGCCACTTGGCCGTTGGGGGGCAGGAGCCCCAGCACCGACAGGGCGGTGACGCTCTTGCCGCAGCCGGACTCCCCCACCAGGCCCACGATGGTGCCCCGGGGGACGGTGAGGTCCACCCCGTCCACGGCGGGGACCAGGCCCTGGGGGCCGGGGAACCCCGCCCGCAGGCCGGAGATGGCAAGGGTGGGTGGATGGTGTTCCATGGGATGCCTCCTCATATGGTTTGGGGAAGGACGGGGGTCATTCCCGGGTGCGGTACCGTTTCGGGCAGAGACGGGGGAGGACCAGGGAGAGGACCACCATGGCCCCAAAGATCCCCAGCCCCAGGAGCAGGGGGAGATCCTCCCCCTGGAAGCTGCCGTACAGCAGGAGAAACAGGCCAAGGCCGCAGCCCATGACACAGGTTCCGTAGAGACGGCAGAGTGCCTTGGCCTGCCAGGATGCTTTCTCCTCTGGGGGCAAGGTGTTCCACCCTGCCAGAAACCAGGTGCCCCTCTGGTGGCGGAGAGCCGCTCCCCACAGGAGGGCAGCCAGAGGCAGGGCGATGGTCAAGGTCCATTCCCAGACTTCCATGGGGCCTCCCTCATTCCGCCCAGGCTTTGACGGCGGCTTGGCCGTCGAAGACCCGGAAGGGGATCACGTCATACCGCTGCACGCCCCGCTGGACGAAGGGGTCTGTCTGGCAGAAGGCGGCGACGTCGTCGGTTTTCACCACCAGGATGCCGCCCCGGGCGGGGTCCTGGGGCACGGGGCCTGCCAGCAGGACGGACCCTGCGGCCACCTGCTGGGCGATGTATTGGTGGTGGGCGGCCAGGGCATCCTGAAAGGCGGGGCCGGTGGGGCGGCCTTCCAGGAAGAAGCCCTCTAACAGATAGGTTTCCATGGCGGAGCCTCCTTTTTGGGGTTCTAGGTGTTCAGTATAGCACATCCCGGAGCAGGAAGGAAGGCGTAACGGGCCTTTCCGGGGGCGGATCCATCGTTTGCATGGCGCCCTGCAAAAAAATGTGGAAATTTGACGGCAACCCATTCACTTTTTTCGGTCTTTGGGGTATAATAGCAATTACTACAAAACGACTTGTCTTTTCCCTCCCTGCTTGGGGAGGGAAAACTGCCCATAGGTCCTCAGCATCACATCAATCAAAGAAAGAGGGAACTGCGTATGATGATCTCTACCAAGGGACGATATGCCCTTCGCGTCATGCTGGACTTAGCCGACCACAACACCGGGGATTACATTCCCCTGAAAGACATTGCCCAGCGGCAGGAGATCTCCGTGAAGTACCTGGAGAACATCCTGGCCTCCCTGAGCCGTGCCAACCTGGTGGACGCCACCCGGGGCAAGGGCGGGGGCTACCGCCTGTGCCGCCCCCCGAAGGACTACGCGGCCGGGGAGATTCTCCGGCTGGCCGAGGGGAGCTTGGCCTCGGTCTCCTGCCTGCGGGGGGAGCAGAAGGGCTGTGAAAAGGCTGGCCACTGCCGGGCCCTCCCCCTGTGGGAGGGGCTGGACCAGGTGATCGACCAATACCTGGACAGCGTCTCCCTGGCGGACCTGCAAAAAGTGGAAGAGACCCCATAACGAATGGCGGAGGCACCCTGCGGCGGCAGGGTGCTTTTTCGTTGACAGGGGAGGCAGGAGGGAAGGGGAGATCATTTTTTAATTTCCTATTGACTTTGTGGGGAATTCGTGGTATCCTCCAAATAACCTAGTTGTTTTATAGGATAAAAAATCCGTGAAAAGGAGGACCCATCCATGATCTATGCCGACAACGCCGCCACCACCCGCCTCAGCGCCACTGCCCTGGCGGCGATGCTGCCCTACCTCACCGAGCAGTACGGGAACCCCTCCTCCCTATATACCCTGGGGCAGACGGCGGCCACCGCCCTGGCCCAGGCCAGGGAGACCGTGGCCCGCTGTCTCCACTGCCGCCCGGAAGAGATTGTCTTTACCTCCGGCGGCAGCGAAGCGGACAACCAAGCCATTCTCTCCGCCGCCCGCTGGGGAAAACGGCAGGGGAAAACCCATATCATCTCCACCGCCTTTGAGCACCACGCCGTCCTGCACACCCTCCAGAAACTGGAGAAGGAGGGCTTCACCGTGACCCTGCTGGACGTCCACGCAGACGGCCGCATCACCCCCCAGCAGGTGGAGGCGGCCATCACCCAGGACACCTGCCTGGTCACCGTCATGTACGCCAACAATGAGATTGGCACCATCCAGCCCATCGGGGAGATCGGGGCGATCTGCCGGGCCCGGAAGGTCCCCTTCCACACCGATGCCGTCCAGGCTGCCGGGCACCTGGCCATCGACGTGGGGGCGGAGCAGATCGACATGCTCTCCCTGTCGGCCCACAAGTTCCACGGGCCCAAAGGGGTGGGCGCCCTGTACGTCCGCAAGGGGGTTCCCCTGCTCCCCCTCATCGAGGGGGGCGCCCAGGAGCGCCGGAAGCGGGCCGGGACGGAGAATGTGGCCGGCATTGTGGGCCTGGCCGCTGCCCTCCAAACCGCCTGTGACCACCTGGAGGCCAACGCCGCCAAAGTCGCCGCCCTGCGGGACAGGCTCATAGACGGCCTGGCGGCCATTCCCCACGCCGCCCTCAACGGGGACCGGGACCACCGCCTGCCGGGGAACGTCAACGTCTGTTTCGAGGGCATTGAGGGGGAGTCCCTCCTCCTGCTGCTGGACGACCGGGGAATCTGTGCCTCCTCTGGGTCGGCCTGCACCTCCGGGTCCCTGGACCCCAGCCATGTGCTGCTGGCCATCGGCCGGCCCCACGAGGTGGCCCATGGCTCCCTCCGCCTGTCCCTGTGTGAGGAGAACACCGAGGCAGAGGTGGACACCATGCTTCGGGAAATCCCCAAGGTGGTGGAGTACTTACGCAACATGTCTCCCGTCTGGCGGGAGCTGCAGAAAGGAGCGCGAGACTATGTTATACAGTGAGAAAGTGATGGACCATTTCCGCCATCCCCGGAATGTGGGCATCCTGGAGGATGCCGACGGCGTGGGGGAAGTGGGCAACGCCAAGTGCGGGGACATCATGAAGATCTACCTGAAAATTGACCACGACACCGTCACCGACGTGAAGTTTGAGACCTTCGGCTGCGGCAGCGCCATCGCCTCCAGCTCCATGGCCACGGAGATGATCAAGGGCAAACCCCTCACCGAGGTGATGGGCCTCACCAACCGGGCAGTGGCCCAGGCCCTGGACGGTCTGCCCGCCCACAAGCTCCACTGCTCCGTCCTGGCAGAGGAGGCGGTGAAAGCCGCCTTGAAGGACTACTATGACCGCAACCACTTTCCCTATGACCCCCAGCAGTTCCCTGAAATCTCCTGCGAAGGGTGTCATTGACGATGATAGCCCCGTGTCTGATTCCTCCTAGCCCCCAGCCCGGCGCGGAACACCGCGCCGGGCTGGGGCAGTTTTTTGGGGAAAAGGGATGGAAAATGTTCCCCTGGCATGGTAGGATGGGAGGAACCATCATGTTGTGGTCTTACAGCCCTCTCGCCCTGCCTGGGGCGCAGGGGCGGGAGACCGTGAAAGGAGTACAGACCCCATGGAAATCCGCCGCACCACCGTAGAGGACCTGCCCCAGCTGCTGGCCCTGTATGCCCGGGCCCGGCAGTTTATGGCCGACCACGGCAACCCCAACCAGTGGGGGCCCACCCACTGGCCCCCGGAGGCCCTGCTCCGCCAGGACATCGCCCAGGGGAAGAGCTATGTCTGCCTGGAAGCCGGGCGGGTGGTGGGAACCTTCTTCTTCACCCAGGGGAAGGACGTGGAGCCCACCTACCGCCGCATCGAGGCAGGGGCCTGGCGGGACGACAGCCCCTATGGGGTGGTCCACCGGCTGGCTTCGGACGGGTCGGTGCCGGGGACCGGGCGGTTCTGCCTTCGGTGGGCCTATGCCCAATGCGGCCATCTGCGGATTGACACCCACGGGGACAACCGGGTCATGCAGACCCTGTTGGAGAAGGAGGGCTTTCTCCCCTGCGGCACCATCTACGTGGAGGAGGACCCCTACCCCAGGATCGCCTATGAAAAGAGCCAGCCGCAGCCCGCCCGGGAGCCGGGGGCGTAAGGCCATGCCCAGATCAAAAAACACCAGCGTGGACCCTTAGGGCCCACGCTGGTGTTGGTTTGTGTAAGGGGGGAAGGGCTTAGGCCGTCTTTCCGCCGGCATTCACTTCGTCGAACTCTCTCTGAATTTCCTCCGAGGGCGGGGGCGTCAGGAGGGAGACCACCACGATGCAGAGCACCGAGAACAGGAAGGCAGGCAGCAGTTCGTAGACATCCCACAGGCCGCCCAGGGGGCGCACCAGCAGCTTCCAGACGAACACCATCCCGGCGCCGCCCAGCATCCCGGCGATGGCCCCGGCCCGGGTGGTCCGCTTCCAGAAGAGGCTGAAGAGCATCAGCGGGCCAAAGGTGGCGCCAAACCCCGCCCAGGCGAAGCTGACGATGGTAAAGATGACGCTGTTCTCGTCCAGGGCGATGACAATGGCCACCACCGCGATGAGGAGAAGGGTGAGCCGGGAGACGCGCAGGACCTCTTTGTCCGAGGCCTTCTTGCGGAACAGCCCCTGGTAGATGTTCTTGGAAAAGGCAGAGGCGGCGATGAGAAGGTAGGAGTCCGAGGAACTGATGGTCGCCGCCAAGATCCCGGCCATCACAAACCCGGCCAGAAGGGGCGGGAGCAGGCTGGTGGCCAGAAGAATGAACACGTTTTCTGCCTCCGAGGAGGTGAGCAGTGCCGAGGGGTACAGCGAACGGCCCACCACGCCGATGAACACCGCGATGGTCAGGGAGATCACCACCCAAACGGTGGCAATTCTCCGAGACATGGTCAGCTCACGCTCGCTGCGAATGGCCATGAACCGGAGCAGAACCTGGGGCACGCCAAAGTATCCCAAGCCCCACGCCAGGGCGGACACCACGGAGAGGGCCCCGTAGGAGGCCCCTTCCCCGAAGAGGGGCGTGCCTGCTGCCACCTGCTGCACGCCATCCACGGTTTCCGGCGTGGCGATGCCGAAGAACTCCAGGAAGCTCGGGATGCTGCGGACGTTGTCAATGACCGCGTCCAGCCCCCCGGCTGCGGTGGTGCCCACAAACACAATGACCCCCAGGGCGATGATCATCACCAGCGCCTGCATGAAGTCAGAGGCGCTCTCGGCCAGGAAGCCGCCGATCAGGGTGTAGACCAGGACAAAGACGGCCCCCACAATCATCATGGGAATGTAGGGCATGTCAAATAGGGTGGAAAACAACTTGCCGCAGGTGACCAGACAGCTGGCTGCGTACACCGTGAAGAAGATCAGGATGAACAGCGCGGCGATGGTCATAATGACTTTGCTCTTTTCGTGAAAGCGGTTGGAAAAGTATTCTGGGAGGGTGATGGCGTTGCCCGCCCGCATGCTGTACCGGCGCAGCCGCTTGGACACGATCAGCCAGTTGATGTAGGTGCCGACGGCCAGGCCGATGGCGGTCCAGGCGGCATCGGCGATGCCGCACCAGTAGGCCAGGCCGGGCAGCCCCATCAGCAGCCAGCCGGACATGTCCGAGGCCTCGGCGCTCATGGCGGTCACCCAGGGGCCCAGGCTGCGCCCGCCCAGGAAGTAGGCGTCTGAACTGGCGTTGGCCCGTTTCGCGAAGGTGATGCCCAGAACGATGACCACGCCCATGTAAATGACCATGGCGGTCAAAATCTGTAGTGTATCCTCCATGTTTTGGTTCCTTTCTCTCTGATTCTCTGTGGAGGCGCGGGTATGACGCCCACACGTGAGCCATATTATACACAAAAAGGAATATTCTGACAACTCTTTTTTTGCGTGGGAGAGGAAGAATTTGGGAGGGGGTTATAGGTATGGCGCTGGGAGTTGGTTGGAAGGATGCAGCCACCATCCCGCCCCCCTTTGCTGGCAGACAGAACAACGCCCCCCAATCGGAGTCCGATTGGGGGGCGTGACCATAGCGATGATGTCGCCGGACGGTGGGGGGAAGGTGCCCTGGGCAAGATGGCTGCCCGGGCCTTACCGGACCACCAACTGATCCCCTTGGCAGTCCACCACCAGGGTGGTGTCCGGCAGGACCTCGTCGGCAATGAGCTTCCGGCTGACCAAGGTCTCCACGGTGTGCTGGAGGAAGCGGCGCAGGGGCCGGGCGCCGTAGAGGGGGTCGTACCCGTTGTCGATGACGTAGGTCTTGGCGGCGGGGGTGAGCTCCACCTTCAGCTGCTTGTCGGCCAGGCGGCGGTTCAAGCTGCCCAGGAGAAGGTCCACGATGGCGGTGACGTTCTCCTTGGTGAGGGGCTTGTAGTAGACGATCTCGTCCAGCCGGTTGAGGAACTCCGGCCGGAAGGAGCGCTTGAGCAGCTGGTCCACCTGGTCCCGGGCCTCCTGGGAGATCTCCCCGTCGGCGTTGATGCCCTCCAGCAGATACTGGGAGCCCAGGTTGGAGGTGAGGATGAGGATGGTGTTCTTAAAGTCCACCGTCCGGCCCTGGCTGTCGGTGATGCGGCCGTCGTCCAGGACCTGGAGCAGGATGTTGAACACGTCGGGATGGGCCTTTTCCACCTCGTCAAAGAGGACCACGGAGTAGGGGTGGCGGCGGACGGCTTCCGTCAGCTGGCCGCCCTCCTCATAGCCCACATAGCCGGGAGGGGCGCCGATGAGCCGGGAGACGGAGAACTTTTCCATGTACTCCGACATGTCGATGCGCACCAGGTTCTTCTCACTGTCAAAGAGGGCCTCGGCCAGGGTCTTGGCCAGCTCCGTCTTGCCCACGCCTGTGGGGCCTAAGAAGAGGAAGGAGCCGATGGGCTTATCCGGGTCGGCGATGCCCGCCCGGCTGCGGAGGATGGCCTCGGACACCAGGCGCACCGCCTCGTCCTGGCCCACCACCCGCTGGTGGAGGATGTCCTCCAGGTGGAGGAGCTTCTCCCGCTCCCCTTCCATGAGTTTGGCCACGGGGATGCCGGTCCAGCGCTCGATGATCCGGGCGATCTCCTCCTCGGTGACCTTGTCCCGGAGGAGGGACCGGGCCTTGCTGTCGGCGGCGATCTGCTCCTCCGCCTCCAGGGCCTTCCGCAGGGCGGGGATCTTGCCGTACTGGAGCTCGGCGGCCTTGTTCAGGTCGTACTCCCGCTGGGCCTTTTCCAGTTCTGCGTTGGCGCTCTCCAGGTCGGCCCGGATCTGCTGGACCTTGCCGATGGCGTCCTTCTCGTTGTCCCACTGGGCCTTCTTGGCCTTGAACTCCTCCCGCATGTCGGAGAGTTCCTTCTGGATCTCCGCCAGGTGTTCCTGGGAGAGGCGGTCGGTCTCCTTTTTCAGGGCGGCCTCCTCGATCTCGTGCTGGATGATCTTCCGCTGGATCACGTCCAGCTCGGTGGGCATGGAGTCGATCTCCGTGCGGATGAGGGCGCAGGCCTCGTCGATGAGGTCGATGGCCTTGTCGGGGAGGAACCGGTCGGTGATGTAGCGGTTGCTCAGGGTGGCCGCGGCGATGATGGCCCCGTCCTGGATCTTCACCCCGTGGAAGACTTCGTACCGCTCCTTCAGGCCCCGGAGGATGGCGATGGTGTCCTCCACCGAGGGCTCGCTTACCATGACGGGCTGGAAGCGGCGCTCCAGGGCGGCGTCCTTTTCAATGTATTGCCGGTACTCGTTGAGGGTGGTGGCGCCGATGCAGTGGAGCTCTCCCCGGGCCAGCATGGGCTTTAAGAGGTTGCCGGCGTCCATGGCCCCCTCGGTCTTGCCGGCCCCCACGATGGTGTGCAGCTCGTCGATGAAGAGGATGATGTTCCCCTCGGACTTCTTCACCTCGTTGAGGACGGCCTTCAGCCGCTCTTCAAACTCCCCCCGGTACTTGGCGCCGGCCACCAGGGCCCCCATGTCCAGGGCGAAGATGGTCTTGTCCTTCAGGGAGGTGGGCACGTCCCCTTTGACGATCCGCTGGGCCAGGCCCTCGGCGATGGCGGTTTTGCCCACGCCGGGCTCGCCGATGAGGACGGGGTTGTTCTTGCTCTTCCGGCTGAGGATGCGGATGACGTTGCGGATCTCGTCGTCCCGGCCGATGACGGGGTCCAACTTGTTCTGCCGGGCCCGCTCCACCAGGTCGGTGCCGTACTTCTTCAGGGCGCCGTAGGTCTCCTCGGGGTTGTCCGAGGTCACCCGCTGGTTGCCCCGCACGGAGGTGAGGGCCTGGAGGGCCTTCTCCTTGGTGATCTGGTAGTCGGAGAACACCCGGCCCAGGTCCCGGCCGGCGGTGTCCAGCAGGCCCAGGAAGAGGTGCTCCACGGAGGTGTACTCGTCCTTCATCTCTCCGGCGATCTTCTCGGCCCGGTTCAGGGCCTTTTCGGTGTCGGCGGAGATGTAGATCCGGCCGGGCTCATGGCCGGAGGAGGACACCCGGGGCTGCCGCTCCACCAGGTCCTTCACCGCTGCCTGGAAGGAGGGGACGGTGATCCCCATCCCTGCCAGCAGCTGGGGGATGAGTCCTTCGGCATCCTGGAGGAGGGCCCACAGCAGGTGGGCCTGCTCAATCTGGGGGTTGCCGTACTCCTGGGCGATGGTCTGGGCCGCGCGAATGGCCTCGGCGGATTTTTGGGTCAATTTTTCTGCATTCATCAAAAATCACTCCTTTCCGGGGTGGGTCGATGGAAAATGGGTTTTCAGAAATGGGGCCAAGGCCCCGGATGGTGCGGCCCCCTTCACGGCAAAGGGGCGCCGGCGACTGCACCGGCGCCCTTGTGCCATGGGGGGTTACAAAGACTTGAGAGAGAAGAGAGAGGAGGATATGGTCATTAGAGGATGGCGATCTGCCGGCTTTCCGGCACCACCGGTGCCTGCTTGGGCAGGGTGACCTCTAAGATCCCGTTGTTGTAGGCGGCGGTGATGCCGCTCTCGTTGATGCCGGAGACATCAAAGGTCCGGGCGAAGGAGCCGTACCGGCGCTCCCGGCGGATATACTCACCTTTGTCGTTCTTCTGGTCCTGGCTGTCCTTGTGCTCGGCCTTGATGGTGAGGATGCCCTCCTTCAGGTCCAGGGAGATGTCCTCCTTGTGGAAGCCGGGTAGCTCAGCCTCCAGCAGGAACTTGTCGCCCTGGTCCCGGATGTCGGTCCGGAAGGCGGGCAGGGAGGCGTTGGTGTTGTTGAAGAACTGCTTTTCGAAGTTGTCAAAGAGATCGAAGATGTTGTTGTCACTGCGGTCAAAGGGAATCATGCCGAACATAGTGTTACGCTCCTTTTACATCATTTATTGTGGGCCGTGCCCGGCGGGAGCCGGGCCGGCAGGGTTTATAAAATTTGCAATCTCGAGGCGGGAGTGCTGGCTGTTTCCCCGGATGTTTCCGGGAACCTCCTGTCTACGGGGGATATCCTACTGCGATTTTATGAATAATCTTAGTGAATTTTATGTCTAAATTGTAAACATTAGCACTCTTGCGATTTGAGTGCTAAAAAACGGGCGGGGAACCTCTCACCGGTCCAAGGAAAACCCACCCATTGTTCCCGCCGGGGATCTGTGGTATACTGGGCCCGAAAAAATACTGCCCCAAAGACAGGAGGTTCGAACCCATATGACCCAATTATCCCAACGCATGGTGGAGCTTGGCACCGCCAAGTCAGAGATCCGAGAGGCCTTTGCCTTTGCCCAGGCCCGGGCAGCGGAGATCGGCCCGGAGAACGTGGACGACTTCTCCATCGGCAACCCCAGCGTCCCTGCGCCGGACACCGTGGCCCAGATGGTCCACCAGCTGGTGGACACCGTGGACCCCATCCAGCTCCACGGCTACACCCCCGCCCAGGGGGATGGCGCCGTCCGCCAGGCCCTGGCCGACGATTTAAACCGCCGCTACGGCACAGCCTATGACCCCGACTGCTTCTACCTCACCGCCGGGGCGGCGGGGGCTTTGTGCTGCGTCCTGTCCGCCCTGGGCTGCCCGGGGGATGTGTTCCTGACCTTTGCCCCCTACTTCCCGGAGTATAAGGTGTTCGTGGAGAGTGCCGGCGGCACCCTCACCGCCGTGCCCGCCAACCTGGAGGACTTCCAGATCGACTTTGCCGCCCTGGAGGCCGCCCTCTCCCCCCAGGTGAAGGGGATTATCATCAACAGCCCCAACAACCCCACCGGGGTGGTCTACTCGGAGGCGACCATCCGGAAGCTGGCCCAGATGCTCACCGCCAAGTCCCAGGAATACGGCCACCCCATCTGGCTGATCTCCGACGAGCCCTACCGGGAGATCGTCTACCAGGCGGAGCCCCTGCCCTGGGTCCCCTCCTATTATACCAATACCTTGGTGTGTTATTCCTACAGCAAGTCCCTCTCCCTGCCCGGGCAGCGGATCGGCTATGTGCTGGTGCCCCGGACGGCAGAGGACTTTGACCTGGTCTACGCCGCCGTGTGCGGGGCAGGCCGGGCCCTGGGCTATGTGTGCGCCCCCAGCCTCTTCCAGCTGGTGGTGGCCAACTGCACCGGGCAGACGGCGGACATCGCCGTGTACCGGAAAAACCGGGATCTCCTCCTCACCGCCCTGCGGGAGATGGGGTACACCTGCGCCCAGCCGGAGGGGGCCTTCTACCTCTTCCCCCGGTCGTTGGAGCCCGATGCCAAGGCCTTCTGCCGGCGGGCCCAGAAGTACGACCTGGTGCTGGTCCCCGGGGACAGCTTCGGCTGCCCGGGCCACGTGCGGATCTCCTACTGCGTGCCCACCGAGCAGATCCAGCGGGCGCTGCCCAAGTTCCGGAAGCTGGCGGAGGAGTACCGGCGATAACCGTTGGAACCCGTTGCCCTGTGCGCCCACACACAGCACAGCCGTTGGGTGCACAGACGGCTAAAATCAATGCTTCACCCAACAGGGCCTCTGTGTTTTGCAGAGGCCCTGCGCTGCCCTTAAGAAAATCTTAAACCTTCCCCACCTTGTTTCTTAATCCCCGGTTCGCTATGATACCCATAGGAGGTGACGGGTATGTACAATATCTTAGTGTGTGACGATGAGAAAGACATCGTCTCAGCCCTGACCATTTACCTCACCACGGGTGGGTACCAGGTCTTTCCCGCCTATGATGGGACGGAGGCCTTGGCCATCCTGGCCAAGGAGGACATCCACCTGGTGCTGCTGGACATTATGATGCCCAAGCTGGACGGCATCGCCACCATGACCAAGATTCGGGAGGTGTCCAACGTGCCGGTGATCCTCCTCACCGCCAAGTCTGAGGACACGGACAAGATCCTGGGCCTCAACGTGGGGGCGGACGACTACGTCACCAAGCCCTTCAACCCCGTGGAGGTGCTGGCCCGGGTGAAGTCCCAGCTGCGGCGGTACCTCCAGCTGGGGGGCGGCGTGGTGAAGCCCACCCTCCTCCAGGCCGGGGGCATCGCCCTGGACGACCGCACCAAGTCCGTCACCCTGGATGGGGAACCCGTGGCCCTCACCCCCCGGGAGTATGAGATCCTGCGGCTGCTCCTGCAGCACCCGGGCACCGTCTTTTCCCCCAAGCGGATCTACCGCACTGTGTGGGGGGAGGAACCCTACGGAGTGGAGAACGCCGTGGCCGTCCACATCCGCCACCTCCGGGAAAAGTTGGAGATCAACCCCTCGGACCCCCGCTACATCAAGGTGGTCTGGGGCCAGGGGTACAAACTGGAAGGAGGAAAGCCATGAAACTCTTTTCTGCCCTTTCGGAAAAGCCCAAAGTCCGGGCCCTGGCCTGGGTGGTGTGCGTCGTCGGGTTGGCCCTCTGCCTGGTCTGCGGGCAACAGGCGGCGTGGGTGGCCCAGCGGGGCGGCTATCAACCCAACGGCTACACCACCGTCGTGGAAAACGAGGTCAACCAAGTCCTCCAGGACTACACCCAAGCCATCGCCCAGGAGTATACCCTGGCCCGGGAAAACGACGGCAGCGTGGAGGCTGTCCGCTACCTGATCGACGACGACAACTTCGGTTTCCAAATCGTCCGCGACCGGGGGGCCGTCCTGCTCTCCCAGAACATCATAGACGAGGCGGAAGGTCCCCTCACCTGCACCGTACACACCTCCTTTACCCCCACAGAGACCACTACATTCCAGGAGACCTATGCCACGGAATCTGAACGGGAACAGGCACTGGAAACGCTGTACCGCCAGTATGAGGACGTGGAGTACAACTATGGGTCGATAGGAACCGAAGAAGAAACCGGCCGCTACACCCTCTTTGCCACCTGTTTCTCCCAGGGAGACCCGGTGCCCGTCACCGTCACCGGGTATGCCTCTGGCAACTTTACGTCCAGCGACAGTGAACTGTTCTGTGCCAAGTACTTCGCTGGGAGGATGGCCTATTACCGCTACGAATTTGTCCTGACCGCGGTGGTTGGCGGGGTGCTGGGGGCACTGGCCCTGGCTCTGCTGGTCTATGGCGCTGGCTACCGGCGGAACGAGGATGGGACCCTGGCCCTCCCCTGGCTAGACCGGAGGGTTTCTTCCGACCTGCTGGGGGTGGGCATGGCCGTGGTGGCCATCCTATGGTGCCTTCTGGGCGGGTTGGACGTCTCCTCTGCGGCGGAACGCTCCCTGTCCGTCCTGCCCATTGGGCATCTCATCGGCACCGGTGTGGTGGTGGCCCTGCTGGCTATGGGCTGCGTCTCCCTGGTCCGGCGGCACCGGGCGAGGGTCTTGCGAGAAAACCTCACCTTCCGCCGCTACCGAGGAAAGATCCCCCATCCCCGGGACCTGTGGCATCGTTTTTTGCACTTCTTCCTCCAATTTTGGGCGGCAGGCCTGTGTTTTGTGGGGCTGTGTATCCTAGAGTTTATCTGCCTCTACATGTATCAAGCGACGATGGACGGGAGTGCGGTGTTGGTTTGGGGCGGCCTCAAGGTCCTGGAGGGCATCCTGGTGATCTATGTCATCCTGGCCATGAAGGAGATCCGGGCCGGCGGGGACCAGCTGGCCGCCGGCAACCTGGACTACCAGGTGCCCACCAACCGCCTCTACGGCGAGTTCCGGAAACACGGCGAAAACCTCAACAACCTCCGCGGGGGCATCCAGCACGCCGTGGAGGAGCAGATGAAGTCCGAGCGGATGAAGACCGAACTCATCACCAACGTCTCCCACGACATCAAGACCCCCCTGACCTCCATCGTCAGCTACGTGGACCTTCTGAAGAAGGAGCCCATGCCCACCGACCAGGCCAAGGAGTACCTGGACGTGCTGGACCGCCAGGCCGCCCGGCTGAAAAAGCTCATCGAGGACCTGGTGGAGGCCTCCAAGGCCTCCACGGGGAGCCTGACGGTGAACTTCCAGCCCACGGACGTCAACGTCCTGCTGTCCCAGAGCGCCGGGGAGTACCAGGAGAAGCTGGCCGCCCGGGACCTCACCCTGATCCTCACCCCGGCGGAGGAGGCCCCCATGATCTCCGCCGACGGGCAGCTGCTGTGGCGGGTGTTTGAAAACCTCTTGAGCAACGCCCTGAAGTACGCCATGCCCGGCACCCGGGTCTACCTCTCCTGCGAGACCACGGACCAGGCGGTGGTCATCGCCTTCCGGAACATCTCGGCCTCCCCCCTGAACATCTCCGCTGAGGAGCTCATGGACCGGTTCGTCCGGGGGGATGCCTCCCGGAACACCGAGGGCAGCGGCTTGGGCCTGGCCATTGCCCGGGATCTCACCCAGCTCCAGCGGGGCACCTTTGCCCTCACCATCGACGGGGACCTGTTCAAGGCCACCCTCACCTTCCCCCGCTGCCAAAAGACCCAGGACCCGGCGGGAAAATAAGGTGGAAAATCCCTTCCCCCTATGGTATGATGATGCCGTGATTCCAGCCATGGAATCACGGCATCCTTGCGTTACGCCGCGGAAATCCCCGCGGTTTTTCCCAAAGGAGGAATGAACCTATGAAAAAAGTCGTCGGCGTGGCCTTGCTATTGGTGGTGGCGGTGTTCCTGCTGCCCTTCCTCATCCACCGGGGCATGGAGCAGGAACAGGCGGCGGACCCCGCCGCCCAGGAGGAGATCGCCCTGCCCGACAGCGGCTACACCCTACGCATCCTGGGCAGCGACGGCCAGGTCACCGAGATGGACATGAACCAGTACCTCTGGGGGGTGGTGGCAGCGGAGATGCCCGCCTCCTTTGAGGAGGAGGCCCTGAAGGCCCAGGCGGTGGCCGCCCGCACCTACGCCCTGAACAAGGGCCCCACCTCCAACCACCCCGACGCGGACCTGTGCACCGACTACAACTGCTGCCAGGCCTGGATCGCCCGGGCGGACGCCCAGAGCAACTGGGGGGACCGTGCCGTGACCTACACCAACAAGATCACCGCCGCCGTGGCGGAGACAGGCAACCAGGTCATCCTCTACGAGGGCCAGCTCATTGACGCGGTCTTCCACTCCTCCTCCGCCTCGGCCACCCAGGACGCGGTGGAGGTGTGGGGCAACAGCGTACCCTACCTGCAGAGCGTGGACTCCCCTGAGGGGGAGAACGTGCCCAACTACCAGAGCCAGGCTACCCTCTCCTCCCAGGAGTTCCAGGACCTCTTCCTGGAGGCCCGGCCGGAGGCGGACCTGTCCGGGGACCCCTCCACCTGGGTGGGGGACACCCAGTACAACGACGGGGGGAGCGTCCACACCATCACCATCGGCGGGGTCGCCGTCACCGGGGCCCAGGCCCGGCAGATCTTCAACCTGCGCTCGGCGGCCTTTTCCGTGTCCTACGCCGACGGCACCTTCACCTTCGACGTCACCGGCTTCGGCCACGGGGTGGGGATGAGCCAGTACGGCGCCGACGCCATGGCCGTGGCCGGCAGCACCTACACCGAGATTCTCCAGCACTACTACACCGGGGTCACCGTGGAGGAGTGCCCGGAGGAATTCCTGCCCCAGTGAGGGGGAGTACCATACCAGGGCTGGGGGAAGCCATGGCGGCTGCCCGCCGGCCCTGCCTTAGGAGGAGATGATTGCCATGCCAGCCCCCATTTTGATCGTGGAGGATGACATGGATATCAACCGGCGTTTGCGGGGAAGGTTTTGTCGAAAGAGGGTTGCATCCTCCGGTGGGAGGGTGTACCATGGCAGGGTATCTCCCGCCGGGACATCGGCGGCTGAACTTGGGAGGCACTGCTATGATTCGCGTCTTACTCTGGGACATTGACAACACCTTGCTGGATTTTCCCGCCGTGGAGCGCCTGGCGCTGCAGGCGGCGTTCCGGGACTTTGCCCTGGGCCCCTGCCCCGAGGATCGGGTGGCCCGGTACGCCGCCTTAAACGCGGGGTACTGGCGGCAGCTGGAGCGGGGAGAGATCACCAAGGCGGAACTGCTCACCCAGCGGTTCCAGGTGTTTTTCCAGCAGGAGGGCCTCCCCTGCCCGGACCCGGCGGCCTTTAACCGCACCTATCAGGACTATTTGGGGGAGACGGTGGTCTTTCTGGACCACAGTGACCAGCTGCTGCGGGATTTGCACCCCCAGGTGAAGCAGTATGCCGTCACCAACGGCTCCCAGCGGGTGCAGGAAAAGAAACTGGCCCGGTCCGGCCTGGGGACGTGGCTGGACGGGGTGTTCATCTCGGAGACCCTGGGGGCGGAAAAGCCCAGCCTGGACTTTTTCCAGCCGGTGCTCCAGGCCATTGGCCCCTGGGCGCGGGAGGAGATTCTCCTCATTGGGGACTCCCTCACCAGCGACATGGCCGGGGGCAACCGGGCCGGCATCCCCTGCTGCTGGTACAACCCCCAGGGGCAGCCCATCCCAGGGGACCTGGACATCCGGTATGACATTCGAAACCTCAACGAGGTGCGGGAGATTGTGGAAGCATCCAAAAAAGAGGGCCAGGTTCAACAGTGAACCTGGCCTTCTTTTTAGTGGTCGATATAGAAGTTTCCATACCCTGCGGAATCGTAGCTGCTTACACGGATGCGATACTCCCTTACAGTCACAGAACAATCTCTGTTGCCCCAACTACAATTTTTTCCACGTCACTTGGGTCAATGATCTCCTCAAATCGCCAGAAAAAGCTGCTTCGCTGTCCGTCATCGGTGTAAAGAGCCTTTACATCCTGCGCCAAATTCTTGGGGGTGCATTCGGTTCCGTCTCGGAGGATTAACTTCAGAGAAGGTGTTTCTGGAATCGTTCCAGACAAGAATGCGGTAAAAGAAATGGGGGATAGAGAAACCGTTTCTATCTTTCCGGTGTGGTTGCCTACCGTAACGGTTTGGTCAGGTGTAACGGTAATGGCTTGTGTGCTTTTCGATAAGTTCCACTCTAAAACAATGGGTTCCTGTTCGAGGGCGACATGAGAACCTTCCGCTGTATCGTATCCAAACTGAAGGAAAACCAAACGAATGGGATTGTCTGCCAGGGGGGCGCTGTTTCCTTCAGAGGTTACTAGAGCGGTCCAATGATGAGGCCCTCTTTTGAGGATTTCATGGTAGCCGCCACCTGCATTTTGGTGTCTGCTTCCCTCAGAGGATTCTAGCTGAGGCAACAATACGCCAGCGGCTGGCTCGGCAGTTTCTGGAATCGTAATGCCCTCTGGAACCGTTACTTCATAGATGGCATAAATACTGGTGTCATCCGCAATGGTCTGCTTTACGGTGATGGTGATGCCATCCTTTTGATAGACCGCTTCTGGGGTGTCGATGGCGTCGGCGACCAGGGTTTGGTTGCTCTCGTTCACCTGGAACAGATCGGCCAATTTTTCGTGGAGGCCAAAGTTTACCGCCAGCGCGGTCCCAGACACCGCCAAGCACACCAGCACGGCGGCCAAGGCCAGGGGGAAGCGCCGCAGGCCCCGCCGCTTTGGGCGGGCGCTGCGCCGGCGCTGGAGGTCGGCCCAGCCCGCCTCGGGGTCCAGGGGGGCGGCGCCGGTCTGCCGGTCCAGCTGGTCCAGCTGGTCCAGCAGGGCCTGGAGGCGGGCTTCGTCTGGGTTCTCCTGGGCCAGCAGGGTTTCCAGGGCCTGGATCAGGGCCTCCTCACTGCCCGCGGGGGGAATGGGGTGGATCGTTTTCATGGGGATACCCTCCTTCCGGTAAGGTGAGATAGTGTTTGCACCGCTGCCTGGCCCGGTAGAGCCAGGTGCCGCAGGTGGCCGGGGGGACCCCCAGCCGCCGGCCCATCTCCTGGTAGGTGAGCCCCTCCTCATAGGCCATGGTCAAAAGGGCCTTGTCCCGGTCCGACAGCTGCCGGGGGAGGAGGGCCTCCAGGGGGGCCGTTGGGTCCGGGGCAGGGAGCCAGTCCAAGGCCTCTGCCCCGGCGTCCCGGCGGGCGCGGACCGCCCGGTGAGACAGGGCGTGGCTGATCTTATGCTGTAGGGTTTTCCGCAGCCAGCCGCCGGGGTTGGGGTGTCCTTTCACCCGGTTGGGGTGGTCCAGCAGGGTGAGAAAGACCTCCTGGGTCAGGTCATAGGCCAGCTCCGGGTCCTGGAGCCGGTACTTTGCCACCCGGTACAGGTCCGGGGCGTGTTGGACATACAGCTGGTGGACCCAGTCCTCGGAATCTCTGGGCATAGGGATCACCTCCTTGTGGGGTTTGTCCGGGTACCCGTTCACCTTCTCTATCCCCTCAGGGCGGGGATTTCTTTCACTGGGATGGAAAAAAGTTTGGAGGATGCAAAAAAACCCCCGACCCGCCGCAGGACAAACGCTGCGGCGGGCCGGGGGTTTTTGAGGAACCAAAGAGCCAAGGGAGGCGGGATGGATGTTCTCTGATTTTCTGCTTCTATCTTATATAACGTTTGAGAGGGGCGTTTTGTGACAGGATTTTGAGAAATTTTTTGGTTTTGTAGGGGTGCACAAAAACGAGTGCCTTTCTTTGTGAGAAATGCCATCGTGTTTTGCGAAAAAATTGCCCCGGCGGAACGGTTCTTTCCACCGGGGCAAAAACATCGGCGATGGGAGGGGGGTCACGGTGCGTCTGGATCCTCTGGATCCTCTGGGTCACGCCCCGGTTTCCCTTCCTTCAGCTTGGACAGGATCAATTCCGTACACACCACCACCAGGAAGCAGAGGTAGGCCAAGCATACATGGAGAAAGGTCACCCTCAGCTGGAGCAGGGTAAAGACCAGGGCCGTTGCCAAAAGGCCGCCGATCGTGATGGCGATGCCCTTCAGCACACAGAGCCAGAATGTTTTCGCTTCACGGGACATGGGGGAACCACCTCCAGACGATTCTGACGGTTACAGGGAACCTGCGGTCGCAGGATGGGGATGGGGCTGGCGGAGGCTCAGCACAACTTCGCCCCAGCGGGGATCCCGTCGTCCACCATCATCAGGTGGAGGACTTCCTCCCCGTTCTCCTTGTGCACGGCGGAGAGAAGCATCCCCTGGCTCTCCTGCCCCATCATCTTCCGGGGGGGCAGGTTCACGATGGCCACCAGGGTCTTGCCCACCAGGTCCTCGGGCTTGTAGTACATGGCGATGCCGGAGAGGATCTGCCGGTCGGTGCCGGAGCCGTCGTCCAGGGTGAACTTTAAGAGTTTTTTGGACTTCTTCACCGCCTCGCAGGCCTTCACCTTCACCACCCGGAAGTCGGATTTGCAGAAGGTGTCAAAGTCCACTTCCTCCTCCCAGGGCTCCAGCTCGATGGCGGGCTGGGCGGGGGCGGCGGAGGCGGCGCGGATGGCCTCCAGCTCGGCCAGGGCCTGGTCCATGTCCACCCGGGGGAAGAGGTTGGCCCCCTTGGTCACCGGGGCGGTCTCCGGCCGGCTACCCCACTGGGCGGCGGTGTCCCAGGTCTGGCAGGCCTCGCCGGCCCCGATCTGGGCGAAGAGCTTGGCGCAGGCGTCGGGGATAAAGGGGGTCAGCAGGATGCCGCAGATCCGGGTGGCCTCCAGGAGGTTGTAGAGCACATGGGCCAGCCGGGGGCCGTTGGCGTCCATATCCTTGGCCAGGGCCCAGGGCATGGACTCGTCGATGTACTTGTTGGCCCGCTGGATGACCTTAAAGACCTCGTCCAGGGCCTTGTGGGGGGCGCAGGCGTCCATGTCGGCTTCATAGCGGTCCCGCAGGCCGGCGGCCAGGGTGATGAGCTCGGTGTCGTAGGCCTCGGGGGTGTCCCAGGTCTTGCACCCGGCGGGGAGGGTGCCCCCGAAGTACTTCTGCACCATGGCGGTGGTGCGGCTGACCAGGTTGCCCAGGTCGTTGGCCAGGTCCACGTTGATGGTGTTGATGAGCAGCTCGTTGGAGAAGTTTCCATCGGAGCCGAAGGGGAAGGTGCGCATGAGGAAGAAGCGCAGAGCGTCCACCCCGAACTTCTCTGCCAGGACGTAGGGGTCCACCACGTTGCCCTTGGACTTGGACATCTTGCCCCCGTCCAACAGCAGCCAGCCGTGGCCGAAGACGTGGTGGGGCAGGGGCAGGCCCAGGCTCATCAGCATGGCGGGCCAGATGATGGCATGGAAGCGGACGATCTCCTTGCCCACAAAGTGGTAGTCCGCAGGCCAGTAGTGGTCGTAGTCGTCGTACTTGTCGTTGTCGTAGCCCAGGGCGGTGATGTAGTTGGACAGGGCGTCCACCCACACATACACCACGTGGCCGGGGTCAAAGTCCACCGGCACCCCCCAGGAGAAGGAGGTGCGGGAGACGCACAGATCCTCCAACCCGGGCTTGATGAAGTTGTTCACCATCTCGTTGACCCGGGAGCGGGGCTGGAGGAAGTCGGTGTTTTCCAACAGGTCCTGGACCTTGTCGGCGTACTTGGACAGGCGGAAGAAGTAGGCCTCCTCCTCGGCGTCCTGAACAGGCCGGCCGCAGTCGGGGCACTTGCCGTCCACCAGCTGGGACTCCGTCCAGAAGGACTCGCAGGGCTTGCAGTACTTGCCCACGTACTTGCCCTTGTAGATGTCCCCGTTTTCGTACATCTTTTTGAAGATCTTCTGGATGGCGGCCACGTGGTAGTCGTCGGTGGTGCGGATGAACCGGTCGTTGGAGATGTTCATCAGCTTCCACAGGTCCAGCACCCCCTTCTCCCCGGTGACGATGCGGTCCACGAACGCCTGGGGGGTGACGCCGGCCTCCTTGGCCTTGTCCTCGATCTTCTGGCCGTGCTCGTCGGTGCCGGTGAGGAACATCACGTCATAGCCCTGGAGCCGCTTGTACCGGGCCATGGCGTCGGTGGCCACGGTGCAGTAGGTGTGGCCGATGTGGAGCTTGTCCGAGGGGTAGTAGATGGGGGTGGTGATATAGAACTTCTTTTTTTGATCTCTTTCCATGTTTGCGTAACCTCCGTACGCCCCAGGGGGGCGGATTGTTGTGGGATCGTTCAGACAGGCGGGGCTCAGGAGGCCGCGCCGCCGGATTTCTTCTTTTTCTCCTCTTTGGGGGGCAGGGTGCCCATAGGGGCGCAGCCGGCACAGGTTTCACAGTGAGCCGAGCAGGTGGGGGCGGCCTCCGGCCGGGCGTCGCTGTCCGCCAGGGCGGAGGCGGAGGCCAGGAGGTAGAAGGTCATGCCCAGGTACAGGGCGGTGTCCGCCAACGGCAGGCCGTCGGCCAGGGACATCAGGTTCAGGGCGCCCCCGGCCAGGGCCAGGGTGAGGGTGACGGTGACCCGCCCCTTCTCAAAGGCAAAGCCCCCCATGAAGAAGCAGGCCAGCATGGACAGCAGGGCCCCCAGCATGGGGATGAGGTACTGCCCCAGGACGGGGTTGGCCGCCCAGCTCTCGTAATAGTTGGACATGATCCACAGGCACCCGGCAAACCCCGGCAGGGTGACCCAGGCGGTGAGGATGGGCTGGCCCCGGCGCATTTTCAGGGTCACAAAATAGATCCCCGCGGCGGCCAGCAGGGCCAGGATGCCCAGTCCCGCCCAGGCGATGCTCACGGTGCGCTGGCCCAGGTCGGTCACCGGGCTCTGCACCCAGTGGGCCAGGGCGAGAAAGCCCCCGATGGCCAGCAGCACCACCCCCGCCAGCTGAAAGGTGAGGCACAGGGGGGACCGGGGCAGGAAGGCCTCGGCATAGCAGCGGTCAAAGTTCCGGTGCTTCCCGGCGGAGAGCACCGCCAGAACCACCACCACCGCCACCGTCACCAGGGCGATGGCCCAGAGGCTGGGGGCGCCGGCGATGGGCAGGCCGGTGCCAACCTCAAACCCGTTGGCCAGGTAAACCCGCCGCACCAGCAGGCCGACGATGCCGCCGGCCACCGCCAGGGCGGGGAGCAGGACAGATTTCCGCATGAAACAGGACTCCCTTCGGAAAAAACAGCGGGGAACGGCGTCCCCTGCCAATGACTTCTTTTTATCTTACCATATTCCCAAAGAAAACGCACGGGATTTTTTGGGTTCGGGGGATTTTTTTGCGGCGGGCGGGGTGGGCCGCCGGGGCGAGGGACACGGGAAGAAATTTTTTTGGAAATGGTGCAAGAAAGGGGCGGGGTGGTGACATATAGGAAGTAGAAGGGGCTTTTTGGGGCCTGCGCTGAAAAAAGAAAAATTTTTTGTGAAATTCTGTCACAAATTGGGGGGCTCGTGCGTTATACTCTATAGAAAGCGTTTCCCGAAGAAAGGAGGCACCCCAAATGGACGGCAAAACCTTTCTCCTCACCCTGGTCCTCGGGTTCCTGGCCATGACGGTGTTGGGAGCCTACTGCGGCATGCCGGAAATGGGTCCCATCGTGGCCATTGCCGTAGCCGGGGGGCGGATCGCCTGGCTCCTCCAGAAGGACAAGGAGGACCCGGACCCTCCAGCGAGAGAATGATGCCGATCCGCCCGTTTCCTGCCCATAGAATCGGAGGTGCCTGTTGATGAAAGGTTTAAAACTGTCCCTGCTGGGTCTGGGGATTCTTCTGCTGGGGTGTGCGTTTGTGATCTCAGAGAAGTATATGCTGTTTTTCCCCGGCGGCGAAGTGGTCGCCTGCTTGGCGGGGCTTCTGGTGATGGTCCAGGGATACCGGCGGGAGGACAGCGCAGACGAGAGGGGGGGCGCCCCCAAGGAGAAATAACCCTTAACAGCCTTTTGCGGAAGGAGGGTATCGTATGCCTTGGTACATCCTCGCCTTGTTGGTCAGCGTCCCCGTCATGGCCCTGGGCACCTGGGCCTCCCGGAAGGGGAACCTCCCCCTGGTCCTGGCCATGCTGGCCGTCGCCCTGGTGTTCGTGGGGGCCACCCACGGGTGGGTACCCGCCCTGTCCCAGAGGGAGGGATCGCTGGATCTCTCGGCCACCTTCCTGTTGGGGTGGTGCATCGGCCTGTCCGGCCTGACCCTGGCCCGCCGGAGAAAACCACGCCCATAAGCACATCCTGAAAGGAGGTTCTTCCCATGAACGGTTCCCTTCCCTTGGCCCTCTGCCTGACAGCCGCCCTCCTGCTCTCCGGCTGCCAGGGGAGCCCCGCCGCCCAAAGTGCGGAGGACACCCCGGTCGAAGAATCCCTGGGCACCTATTACGAGGAAGCGATGGAGCAGGCGGAGGCGCCCGATGACCCCGTGCTGGCGGTCTACAAGGACCAGACGGTGCTGCGGTCGGTGGTGGACTACCAAAAGCAGACCCAGGCCGCCCTGGCCGGGGTGGCCCCCGCCACCCTCTCGGACCGGGAGGTGGTGGACGACCTGCTGAAAAACGTCCTTCTTTTGGAGGAGGCGGAGGCCCGGGGGCTCACCCCCACCCAGGAGGAAATCGAGCAATATCTTCAGGAGACGGTGTACACCGCCTATGAACTTCCGGAGGGGAAGGAACAGATCGACAACTACTGCGCCAGTGCAGGGATCTCCTTCGAAGAATACGTGGCAGACCTTCGAGGGCAGGCCCCCCGCTTCCTGGCCAAGGCGAAGCTGAAAGAGGTCGTGATGGAGGAATACTGCCAGGCCCACGGCCTGCCCTATGACCGTATGAACCCGCCCCAGGAAGCCCAGGAGGCGGTGGAGGCCTACCAGGATCAGCTTCTGGCCGACCACCAGGGGGAGATCACCTACTATCTCCCCTGAACCCCAAGCCTTTTATCCAAGAAGAACAAATCCCGTGGAGAAGACCTCCTTGGGATTTGTCGTTTTTTCTAAATTCTCTTGCCCTTTTCCTGTTTCTGTGGTACATTGACCTTACCAAAGGCCCTCTATTGACGAAAGGAGGAACCTCCCATGAAACGACGCAGATTCCCCCTTCTTTTGGCCCTGGTCCTGGCCGCTGCCCTGGGGTTGGCGGGCTGTCAGAAGGAGAACCCCTCGGAAGCCGGCCTCACCGATGGCGGCGAGATCGGCATGGACGGCGTGATCCAAAGCCTGGAGGACGGCTACGTCACCGTGACCCTCACCCGGGACGTGGAATGCAACGGAAATTTCTTCCCGGAGGGTTCCGACCTCCGCTTCCCCATCGACGAACCCATCCAGGAGAAGTTGGCCCTAGAGGACATCCAGGTGGGGGACCTGGTGGGCGGCTGCTTCCTCAGCGACACGGTAGAAGCGGGCGATCCCCCCACCGTCTGGGTGGTGAGCTTCGGCCTGGAGAAATGGACCATGACCGGGGAGCTTCTGGACTACAGCGAGGACTTCTTCCTGGTCAAACCCCTCTACCCCGACTGGGTGGTCCAGGAAGCGGAGGAGGTCTATGTCTCCCGCACCGGCACCCACTACGGCACCGACGTGGAGGACCCCGCAGTGGGCATGTACCTCTCCTTTGACTGCGCCCGGGACCTGATCCCCGGAGACCCCGTCCAGGTCACCGCCTTCCGCTGGCAGCAGGTGGCGGACCCCTACCCTGACTACGAGTGACCCCACCAGAGACACCCCTGTTTAGAAAGGAGGCCTTTCCCATGAAACAACACAGATTCCCCCTCATCCTTGCCCTGGTCCTGGCCGCTGCCCTAGGGTTGGCGGGTTGCCAGGGCGACCAGCAGGAGGCCACTGGCGGCGAGATCGGCTTCTCCGGTACCCTGACCAGCCTGGAGAGCGACTACGCCGTGGTCACCCTGGACGAAGCAGTGGATGTCGAAGACATCCAGTTCCCCGCTGGCTCTGCCCTCCGCTTCCCGGTGGATGAGGCCATCCAGCAATTCGTGGCAGAGGACGGCATCCAAGTTGGGGATGCGGTGGTCGGTTGTTTCCTCGATGACACAGTGGAAGCAGGAAATCCCCCCACCGTTCAGGTGGTGGACTTCGGCCTGGACCAGTGACCTCACCTAATATCCCATATAAGCTCCACGAAAAAAGCCGCGGGAACCGTTGTTCCCGCGGCTGCTTTATGGTATACTGAAACAAATGGAGCGGGACCACGCTCCGCATCCTAATCCCATTCCCCAGCACCAGGGCCCCGGCCCGGAAAGTGAGCGTTCCCCATGCCCTATGACAAAGAACTCATCACCCACAAGCTCATCCGGTGGGAGGAGTACTTAAACCACTACAAACTCCCCGCCTGGAAGGAGCTGCCGGACATCGGCCTGTACATGGACCAGGTCATTGCCCTGCTGGCCCAGTACCTGGATTTCATCCCCGTGGAGGACCAGAAGGACAAGCCGGTGACCCCCACCACCATCAACAACTACGTCCGGCTGAAGGTGATGCCCGCCCCGGAGAAGCGGCGGTACTACCGGGTCCACATCGCCTTCCTGATTATGATCTTCACCCTGAAGCAGGGCATCAGCATCGGCAGCCTGCAGAAGCTGCTCCCCTCCCCCACCGACGAGGAGGGGGTGGTGGCGGCCTTCTACACCAACTACATCCAGCAGGTGCGGGAGATCGGCAGCTTCTACACCGCCCAGACCCGGGCGGCCGTCCAGGACATTTTGGACCCCCAGGTCACCGACCAGGGGCTGGTGGAGAAGTTCCTCATCCAGAGCATTCTCCAGGCGGGGTTCTCCCGGATTCTGGCGGAGAAGATCCTCCACCTCCAGGACGCCGACCCGGCGGCCGTTCTGGCCCAGGAGACCATCCGAGACCACCAGGGCCGCCACCCCATGGATGCCCCAGAAGAGGAGGACTGACCCATGCTGTTTGACACCCATGCCCACTACTATTCAGAGGCCTTTGACCCCGACCGGGACGAGGTCTTGTCCGCCCTCCCCGCTGCGGGGGTGGGGCTGGTGCTGTGCCCCGGGTGCGATTTGCCCACCTCCCGCCAGTCCATCGACTTGGCGGAGCGGTACCCCCATGTCTACGCCGCCGCTGGGGTCCACCCCGAGGATGCCCTGGGCCTGCCGGCGGACTGGCTGGACCAGGTGGCGGCCATGACCCGCCACCCCAAGGTGAAGGCCATCGGGGAGATCGGCCTGGACTACTACTGGAAGGAGGTCCCCCGGGACCTGCAAAAGGAGGTCTTTCGGGCCCAGCTCCAGTTGGCCCGGGACTTGGACCTCCCCGTCATCGTCCACGACCGGGAGGCCCACGCCGACTGCCTGGCCATGGTGAAGGAGTTCCCCGGGGTGCGGGGGGTGTTCCACTGCTACTCCGGCTCGGCGGAGGACGCCAAGACCCTGGTGAAGCTGGGCTGGCACCTGTCCTTCACCGGCACCATTACCTTTAAGAACGCCCGGAAGGCCCCGGAGGTCATCGCCGCCGTCCCCCTGGAGCGGATCATGGTGGAGACCGACGCCCCCTACATGGCCCCCACCCCCTTCCGGGGCAAGCGGTGCGACTCCCGGTACGTCTACCGCATGGCGGAGACCATCGCGGCCATCAAGGGCCTCACCCGCCAGGAAGTGGAGGAAGCCACCACGGCAACCGGGAAGAAACTGTTCGGCATCCCCGACGGGGAGGCCGAAGCCCAACCTACAAGGGAGATGGTTTTATGAAGGGCGACATCATCACCTACGACTACTACGGCAGCCTGTACATCAACATGACCAACCGCTGCGACTGCCACTGCGTCTTCTGCATCCGGGACCAGGATGCCTCCGCCCTGGGGGGACTGTGGCTCCAGGAGGAGCCCACGAAGGAGGCCGTCCTGGAAGAGATCCTGGCCCATGACCTCACCCCCTATGCCGAGATTGTCTTTTGCGGCTATGGGGAGCCCACCTGCCGGGCCGACGATCTGTTCTGGATCTGCGACCAGCTCCACGCCGCCGGCCGGGCCGACCTGCCCCCCATCCGGCTGAACACCAACGGCCACGGCAGCCTCATCAACCACCGGGACATCACCCCGGAGCTGGCCGGGCGGCTGGATGCGGTGTCTGTCTCCCTCAACGGGTCGGACCAGGAGGAGTACCTCCGCCTCACCCGCCCCGGCGCCGGGGAGAAGGGCTGGCAGGCCATGCTGGACTTCGTCCGGGGGGCGGCCCAGTCTGTGCCCAAGGTGATGGTCTCCATCGTAGACTACGACAAGAGCCCCCAGGAGATCGAGGCCTGCCGGAAGCTGGCCGAGGACCTGGGCGCCATCTTCCGGGTGCGGCCCTTTGCGGGGTGAAACGGGAGAAATATTGTGCAATACCGCTAATTTCCTGCGAAATAAATGGGAGATATCTTGCCTTTTTGCTTTCTTGACAAGGCCTTGCCTTGTCCCGTATAATGAAGAGCAATGATAGAGGCGCGGCATACATCAGTACCCTCCGCCCACCGGCAGGTTACCGGGGAGGGGAAAGGGAAGGCCGCCGAAGGGTCCCCTCCGTTGCCTGGCGGGAGGATGCCTGGGCCGTCAGAGAATATCTGACGGACTGCCATTGAGATACAATGGAGCGCTTGCCGATGACAGCAGCGCTTAAGGTTCGATGGAGCGCTATCATGGTAAAACCAAGGGACCCCCGTTTCGTCCCGCTTTCTATTGTTTTTTACCATGGATCCGCTTCGGGTCCATGGTTTTTTTCTTGAAAAAACCAAAATCAAAAGAAAAGAGGAGACACCATGAAGAAGATTCTTGCCCTTGCCCTGTCTCTCACCCTGGCCCTGTCCCTGTGTGCCTGCGGAGGAGACACCACCGGCGATACCGCCGAGAACACCGACACCCAGCAAATGGAGACCGACGTGGTGGAGATCCCCGAAGTGGAGGACCTCACCAGCACCGACACCAGCACCATCCCCGGGCTGGAGGACGGCGTCCTCACCGTGGGTATGGAGTGCGCCTACGCCCCCTACAACTGGACCCAGAACGACGATTCCAACGGGGCTGTGCCCATCGTGAACAACCCCGGCTCCTACGCCAACGGCTATGACGTGATGATCGCCCAGCGCATCTGCGACACCTACGGCTGGGAACTGGAGATCATGTCCCTGGACTGGGCTGGTCTGATCCCTGCCCTGCAGGCCGGCACCATTGACGCCGTCATCGCCGGTCAGTCCATGACCGAGGATCGTATGGCCGAGGTGGACATGGCTGGCCCCTACTTCTACGCCTCCATCGTCTGCGTGACCAAGGAGGGCAGCGACGTGGCCTCCGCCACCGGCATCAGCCAGCTCACCGGCACCTGCACCGCCCAGACCGGCACCATTTGGTACGACACCTGCCTGCCCCAGGCAGCAGAAGTGGCCGACATTGAGATCATGCCCCAGACGGAGGATGCCCCCGCCATGATCATGGCCGTGGAGTCCGGCACCGTGAACTTCATCTGCACCGACATCCCCACCGCCATGGGTGCCTGCGCTCGGTATGACGACCTGACCATTCTGGACTTCTCCGACAACGCCGAGGACAACTTCGACGTCAGCGAAGGCGACATCAACATCGGCATCTCCGTGGTCAAGGGCAACACCCAGCTGAAGGACGCCATTGACACCGTCCTGGCCCCCCTGAACGGCGACATCTTCAACGCCATCATGAACGAGGCCATTGCCGTCCAGCCCACCATCTGATCCCGTGCCATCCGGCCCCTTTGGGCCGAAATAAGGATATTCGCCCACTATCCGGCCCTGCCTCCCAGGGCCGGATAGTGGCGGTTAACAGAGAAAGGAACACGAATCTCCATGGAAAAACTCTTGGAACTGGGCTATGACATGTCCCGCTTGTGGGAGAATTACTGGCCCAATTATTTGATCGGTATTCGGAATACCCTCATTGTGGCCGTGGTGGCTACTATTATTGGCTGTATCATCGGCCTGGTCTGCGGCATCCTCAACACCATCCCCTACACCAAGCGGGACTCCCTGGGCAAGCGGTTTGTTCTGAGGCTCATCCGGGTCATCGTGCGGATCTATGTGGAGGTCTTCCGGGGTACGCCTATGATCCTCCAGGCGGTGTTCATCTACTATGGCATGCCCTATTTCATCGATGGGTTTACCGCCTTCCAGGGATACTCTGGTATATGGTTTGCCTCCCTGTTGGTGGTGTCCATCAACACCGGTTCCTACATGGCTGAGTCCGTCCGGGGCGGCATCATCTCCGTGGACCCCGGCCAGACGGAAGGAGCCCAGGCCATCGGCATGACCCATGTGCAGACCATGACCAACGTCATCCTGCCCCAGGCGGTGCGGAACATCGTGCCCCAGATCGGCAACAACTTTATCATCAACATCAAGGACACCTCGGTGATGTTCGTCATCGGCTTCATCGAATTCTTCGCCACCCATCAGAACATCGTAGGGGTGAACTACCTGTACTTCCCCTCGGCCACCATTGAGATGATCGGCTACCTGTGCATGACCTTGCTGGCCTCCTTCATCCTGCGGAAGATCGAGAAGAAGATGGACGGCTCTGACAGCTACGAACTGGCCCAGGCAGACGTGCTCACCATGTCCGCCGGCACCTACAGCAACCCCGACCGGGGCACCCCCTTTGACGAGCGCAACCCCGAGGCCCAGAAGAGCATGCTCCGGGAGGAGCTCCGCCGCCAGGCCGAGCGGGATGCCGCTGCCTGGGAGGGCCAGATGGCCGAGACCCGCCGCCCCCACGGAGGCGACCGGAATTCTGAAGGAGGGGACCAGTAATGGATGAGATGATTTTGCAGGTAAACCACCTGTCCAAGTCCTTCGGCAAGCACGAGGTGCTCAAGGACATCAACTTTACGGTGAAGGCCGGGGACGTGACCTCCATCATCGGGGCCTCTGGCTCCGGCAAGTCCACCCTGCTGCGGTGCATCAACCTGCTGGAGATCCCCACCAGCGGGGAGATCCTCTTCCATGGGGAGAACATTCTCACCCAGAAGGGGGGCGCCCCCGCCTACCGCACCCGGGTGGGGATGGTGTTCCAGTCCTTCAACCTCTTCAACAACATGACCGTGCTGGAAAACTGCATGGTGGGCCAGACCAAGGTCTTGAAGAAGCACGAGAAGGAGGCCAAGGACCTGGCCATGCAGTACCTGAACAAGGTGGGCATGGCTCCCTACATCAACGCCCGGCCCCGGCAGCTCTCCGGCGGCCAGAAGCAGCGGGTGGCCATCGCCCGGGCCCTGGCCATGAACCCGGAGGTCCTCCTCTTTGACGAGCCCACCTCCGCCCTGGACCCGGAGATGGTGGGGGAGGTGCTCACCGTCATGCGCAGCCTGGCCAAGGAGGGCCTGACCATGCTGGTGGTCACCCATGAGATGGCCTTCGCCCGGGACGTGTCCAACCACGTGGTGTTCATGCGGGACGGGGTCATCTGGGAGGAAGGCGCCCCCCAGCAGATCTTTGCCGACCCCCAGCGGCAGGAGACCAAGGACTTCCTCTCCCGGTTTATGGAACGGTAATATTTTTGAACCCGCTGCGCTGGGCTTCAAAAATAAGAGATTGCAGCCGACTGCGCGCCCCCCGGATGCCAAGGCATCCGGGGGGCACTTGCGGCTGAGCAGGATTTTTTCACCGGCGGAGCCGGCGAAAAAATGGATGGGAAATTCTTTCCGCGGCTGCGGCCGCGGGAACTCTGCGAGGCTGCTTTGGGGAAGGCCCTTCCACAGAAAAACGCAGAAGAGAAAGGACCGAAGCGAAAGGCTTCGGTCCTTTTGTCGTGTTGGGATGCCAGGGGCTGCTCACAGGAAGGCGAACCCGTAGATCAGATAGGCCGCCGCGGCCAGCACGCCGGCGCAGAGGGCGAAGGGCATCTGGGTGCGCACATGGTCCAGGGGGAGGATGTTGGTGGCCTGGCCGATGAGGATGGAGTTGTCGGAGTAGAAGCACAGCTGGGTGCCGAACACCGAACCGGAGAAGATGGCGGCGATGGCCACGGCCATATTGGCGTCCATGGCCTGAACCAGGGGGACCACCAGGGGGACCATGATGGCCGACACGCCCCAGGCGTTGGCCAAGGCGAAGGTCATCACTGTGGCCACCAGGAAGATGACAAAGGGCAACAGCTGCCCGCCCATGAGGGGGGCGACCTTCTCGATGATGAATTGGTCCATGCCCAGGGACTCGCAGGCGGATTTGAACATGAAGGCGATGACCAGCAGGGCCAGCACCGACACCATGGTGGAGAAGCCCTCCCAGACGCCGTCTACGTACTCGGCGATGGACATGAGCCTCCGGGCCAGGTAGAGGATGCCGGTGAAGATCAGGGCCACCACCACGCCGGTGAGCACGTCGATGTCGAAGATGATGGTGGCGGCCACCAGCACGGCGATGGGCAGGACCAGGTCCCACAGGCCGGCAGTATGGCGGCTCTTGGCAGGGGGTTCCTCAGGGAAGGGGTCGGCGTCGTCCTGCCCCACGGGCTTGCCGTCGGGGAAGAGGACGCCGGTCTCCTCCGCTTCCTTCTGGAACTTCCGCATGGGACCGAAGAGGGGGATGACCCCGGTGATCACCAGCAGCAGCACCAGCAGGCACAGCATGGGGTAGAACATGAAGGGGATGGACTGGATGTACACCAGGGTGGCGCTGCCCCCCTCCGGGACGATCCCTGTGGTGTCGATGAGGCTGGCGTAGTAAATCGACCAGGAGGACAGCGGGATGAGCACCACCACCGGGGCGGAGGTGGAGCCAATGACATAGGCCGTCATGGTCCGGTGGATTCGGTGGGAGTCGTTGAGGCGCTTGGTGATGGAGCCGGTGGCCAGGATGTTCAGGTAGTCATCCACGAAGAGGACCACGCTCAGCAGCCACTCGGCCAGCAGGGAGCGTTTCTTGGTGGTGGCAAACCGGGAAAGGACCCCGGTGAAGCCCATGGCGGCCCGGGATTTCTCCAAAACCCCCACCAGGCCCCCCAGCAGACCCACCACCAGCAGCACCCAGACATTCTCCGCAGAGACGGTCTGAATCTGCTCGATGAGGGCGTAAAACCAATCCCCCTTATACCCCAGAATCAGGGCCAGGAGAGTGGCGATCAGCAGGGACTCGAAGGTGCGCTTGGTGATCAGGGCCACGACGATGAGGACGATGACAGGGACGATGCTGACGATTCCATAGGTTGTTGGTTCCATGTAAGTAACCCCCTTCCTGTCTGTAACCGGCGCCGGGGCGCCGCCGCGCTGTGCCGCGGACTATGGAATGGCGGAGCGTTCGAAGCGGAATCGTGGCGGATGGGGCGGGGTAAAGACGGGTGGACGGATGCCTCCTCTCTTCTCTCTCTGATTGGGCCAGTATCAGGGTTGGGTGTCCCCCTCCAGCAGCAGGCGCATGATCTCCCAGCGGGAGGTGACACCCAGCTTACGGAAGATGTTTTGGTAATGCTTCTGGAGGGTGGAGTCCCGCACCTGGAGGGCTTCGGCGATCTCCCGGTTTTCCCGGAAGCGGGTGAGCATCTCCAGCAGCTGGGTCTCCCGGGTGGTGAGGCCATACCGGGCGGCCACGGCGGGCAGGTCGTAGCCGGCGGCGTTCTGACGGCGGATCATTTGGTCCAGCAGGGTGTTCATTTGCTGGTTGAGATGGGTGCCCACTGCGTTGCACAGGAAGAGCTCCTCGTCGGTGAAGGGGCCATCCTCCCGGCGGCGGAAGAGGCTCAGCACCCCCAGGGGCCTTCCGTGGTGTACGATGGCGTAGTACAAGGTGTCGTAGACCTGGTAGGGGGCGTAGCATTTCTGGTAAATGGGGGACCGCAGCCGCTGCTGCTCCCCTACCAAATCGCTCTCCCGAAAGACGGTGGACTCCCGGCAGCAGCTGAGCCAGCCGGTGTAGTCGTCATCGGCAAAGCGCATATAGTTGCGTTCGGCTTCTGCAAACTCTGCAGGGGTACACAGGGGATCCACCAGGCGGATGGGAGCGCCCCCCTCCTGGCTGCGCATGATGCTGGCATAGCGGAAGGGAATGAGCATTTTCAGCATGGGCAGGAAGGTCTGACCCAGTTCCCCGTAGGTCTGGCACTGGTACAGTTCACGAAGAACATTATTGAAGATAAGAAAGCTGTTTTTACTAATCATGGGAAAGTCCCTTCCTCTGCAGTTGCAAGTTCGTCTTCTTTAGTATACTGGAAAACAAAATGGAAAGACATACTTCAAAATGTTGAGAAGTACTTCTTTTCAAGTATAAAATATGGAAAGAAAAGAATTTTAAAAATATAAAAACAAGGATATAATGGAGATGCTTACAATATTTGCTGGAAAGTTTCCCCGATTATTGACAAAAAGCACAGTGTTGGCCGTGGCGCAGCGTTGTTTCCGATGCAAAGCATGCCGACACTCCATGATGGAAGGAATACACGAACTTGCAGTAAGGAGGAACGAACCATGGCAAACCGTGAACAGGTAGTACGGGACCTTGACCGGGTCATCGGCCTGATCAAGACCGACGCGAAAGACATCCCCGCAGAAACCAAACAGCAAATGATGAAGGAGACCATTCATCATTTCAACGAATATGTCAGCCCCGGCTGGCTCCAGTACAGAAAGTCGGTTTCCTCGGAGACCGACGGCGACGTGGTGCTGGAATGGGAGGACGGCGGCTCCTACTTCTACGGCCTGAACGGCGAGAAGTTCCTGGACTGCCTGGGCGGCTTTGGCATTTACACCGCCGGCCACAGCGAGCCGGAGATTGTAGATGTGGTCAAGGCCCAGCTGAACCGGCAGGGCCTTCACTCCCAAGAGCTGATCGACCCCCTCCGGGGCTACCTGGCCAAGGCTGTGGCTGACATCACCCCCGGCGACCTGAAGCAGTGCTTCTTCACCAACTGCGGCACCGAGGCCGTGGAAATGGCCCTGAAGCTGGCCCGGTTTAAGACCGGCGGCCGCTGGTACATCTCCACCATCCGGGCCTTCCACGGCAAGACCGCCGGGTCCCTGTCCGTGGGCGGCAAGAGCACCTATCGGGAGCCTTACCTCCCCCTGGTGCAGCAGGTGACCCACGTGGAGTACGGCAACGCCGACGCCATGCGCACCGCCATCGAGAACCTGGAGGCCGTGGGCGAGAAGATCGCCGCCGTTATCCTGGAGCCCATCCAGGGCGAGGCCGGCGTCATCGTGCCCCCGCCGGGCTACCTGAAGGAGGTCCGCAAGATCTGCGATGAGCACAACCTGCCCCTGATCCTGGACGAGATCCAGACCGGCATGGGCCGCACCGGCACCATGTGGCGCTGCGAGGCGGAGGACGTGGTGCCCGACGTCATGACCTTCGGCAAGGCCTTCGGCGGCGGCGTGATGCCCATCACCGGGTTCATCTGCCGGCCCCATATGTGGAGCCAGCCCCTCATTGACAACCCCTATCTCCTGGGGTCCACCACCTTTGGCGGCAACCCGGTGTGCTGCTCTGCCGCCATTGCCACCATCCGTTACATGCTGGCCCACGACATCCCCGGCCAGTGCCGGGACAAGGGCGCCCTCCTGAAGAAAGGCCTGGAGGACATGGCCGCCAAGTACCCCACCGTGGTCAAGGAAGTCCGGGGCGTGGGCATGATGCTGGCCGTGGAGTTCTACTCCGACGAGATCGGGTACGAGTTCTCCAAGGAGATGTACAATCATAAGGTGATCATCGCCGGCACCTTGAACAACGCGGAAACCATCCGCTTTGAGCCCCCCGGCGTGCTGACGGAGGAGGAGATCGCCACCGTGATCCAGGCGGCTCACGAATCCGCAGCCAAAGCCAAGGAGGTCATGAAACTCTGACCTCTCTGGCAGTTTCCCATACCATCACACGCCCGTTTATACTATTAGGAGGCAAAGTATGAAACTCTGTAAAAATTATATCAACGGCGAATGGGTGGATAGCGTCAGCGGAAAGACCGCCCCTACCTACAACCCTGCCACCGGTGAGGTTTTGGCCGAAATGGTGGTGAGTACCCCCGAAGACGTGGACCTGGCGGTGGCTGCTGCCAGAACCTCCTTCTACGAGACCCGGGATTGGCGGGACATGGACAGCCAGACCCGGGGGGATATCCTCCTGAAGATTGCCGACCTCATCGACAAGTACCGGGACGAATTGGCCCGCATCGAGTCCATGGACATGGGCAAACCCCTGCGGGAGGCCGAGGGCGACGTGGACGACGCCCTGCACTGCTACCGCTACTATGCCGGCCTGATTAAGGCCCCTCACGGCGGCTGCTATGAGGTCAACGAGGGCTTTGGCAAGATGCACTCCTTCACCATCCATGAGCCTGTGGGGGTGGTGGCCCTCATCAGTGCGTGGAACTTCCCCTTCGTCATGGGGTCCTGGAAGATTGCCCCGGCTCTGGCCGCCGGCAACAGCATCATCTTTAAGCCCGCCTCCAACGCGGTGATGTCCAACGTGAAGATGTTCGAGATCCTCGAGGAGGCCGGTGTGCCCAAGGGGGCTGCCAACCTGATCCTGGGCCCCGGCGGGTCCGTGGGTGAGGCCCTGGCCTCCCACCCCGGCATCGAGATGATCACCCTCACCGGCTCCACCGCCGTGGGACAGAGCATCATGCGCTGCGCTGCCAGCAACATCAAGAAGATCGGCCTGGAGCTGGGCGGCAAGTCCCCCAACATCATCTTCGCCGACGTGGATCTGGAGGCCGCCGTGGAGTGGGCCATGATCGGCATCTTCTTCAACCAGGGCGAGGTGTGCTGCGCCGGTTCCCGGATCATCATTGAGGAGAGCATCCACGACGCCTTTGTCAAACGCTTTGCCGAGCGGGCCAACGCCATGACCATCGGCAACCCCCTGGACAACCCGGACATGGGTCCCCTGGTCAGCGAAGGCCAGCTGCGGGACGTGCTGGGCTATGTGAAGAAGGGCATCGAGGAAGGGGCCACCCTGGTCTGCGGCGGCGAGCGCTACACCGAGGGCGAGTGCGCCAAGGGCTACTTCATGCGCCCCACCATCTTTGACAACTGCACCCCCGACATGACCATCGTGCGGGAGGAGATCTTCGGGCCGGTGGTCACCATCCAGACCTTCCAAACCGAGGAGGAGGCCATTGCCCTGGCCAACGACACCATCTACGGCCTGGCCGGCGGCGTGTTCACTCACCAGCTGGAGCGCGCCCTCCGGGTGGTCAAGGAAGTCCGGGCAGGCATCACCTGGGTCAACGCCTTCAACCCCACCTACAACGAAGCCCCCTGGGGCGGCTACAAGATGTCCGGCATCGGCCGTGAGCTGGGCGTCCACGGTCTGGAGGAGTACCAGGAGATCAAGCAGGTGAACATCAACCTCACCCCCGGCCCCGCTGGGTGGTATGAGCACTGAGACCGGCACCTCCAGCCAACCCAGCAGAACCCCCATCGTAACCAACAGCAAGTCCCCCCAGGGTCTTCCCTGGGGGGCTTTTCCATGCCCGTTTTGCCGGACGGGGCATGGCAGGACGCCAAGGACAAAACAGGGCCGGACCCCCCATGGGGGTCCGGCCCTTGGTCTGCCCGGCAGGGGGCAGTGCGAGTACCGTTTTTACTCAGCGGTGTACCGGGTGAGGACGGTGGCCATCTGTGCCCGGCTGGCAGTGTTGTCAGGGGCCAGGGTGTTGTTGCCGATCCCGGAGATCACGCCTTCGCCGACGGCCCAGGTCATGGCGTCCACGGCGTAGTCAGCCACCAGGTCGGCGTCGGTGTAGCCGCTCAGGTCGCCGGTGACCTCAATGGGCTCCTCGGTCTCAAAGTCGGCGAACCGATAGAAGAAGGTAGCCATCTGCTCCCGGGTCAGCGGGTTGTTGGGGGAGAAGGTGGTCTCAGAGGTGCCGTCGGTGATGCCATTCTCCGCAGCCCAGAGGACGGCATCGGTGTACCACTGGCCATCGGGCACGTCGGTGAAGGGGTTCTCACCGGTGACCTCAGGCTCGCCGGCCATCCGGTACAGGACGGTGACCAGCTGGGCACGGTTGATGTTGTTGTTGGGGGAGAACCCGTCGCCGGTGCCGTTCATCAGGCCGGTGAGGGTGACGTAGATCACGTCGGAGGTGAACCAGTCACCGGCGGTGACGTCGTTGTAGGAGATGGTGTGGATGCGGTTGGCAGTCTGGCCATAACGGGCAGCGGTGACGGTGCCGTCCAGCTCCTCGGTGATGTAGTCCATCACCACCTGGTCCAGGGAGATGCCGGTGTCGTATCCGCTTTCTGCGGCGCTGAAGGCATAATAGGTGTCGCCGCCGGCGGCCAGGAAGTCGTTGGTGACGATGGTGTAGGTGGCGTCTGCGTCGAAGGCCTGGCCGCCCACGGTCAGGATGGTGACGCGGTTGATGGAGGTGGGCTCGGCATAGGTGGTGCCGGGATAGTTCTCGCCGGCGTCGTAGGCTGCGCCGGTGTTGATGGTGAACTCAATGCCAGCCACCTGGGGGAAAGCGCCTACCGGTTCGGGGGTGCAGTAGGTGGAAGCTTCCAGGGCCTCCAGCAGTTCTGCGCCGGTGAGTTCAACGACATACAGGGTGTTGCCGAAAGGCAGGACGTCGTTGACGGACTTCTTGGTGATGTCCCCAGCGGCAATGCTGGCCCGGATGCCGCCGCCGTTGGTGATGGCAGCGTCAACTTCCTCGTTGTCCTGTCCGGCCTGCCAGAGCATAGCATCGGTAATCAGGTCACCCAGGTTGGTCTCAGAAGCACGGACATTCTCCCGCACGCCGTCCAGGTCCACCTCGGAGGTGCCGATGACCTGGCCCATGTCTTCCTCGATCTGAGCGTTGATTTCGGAAACACGGGTGGCAATGTCCTGGTCGGGGGTGAAGCCTTCGGTGGCATTCAGCTCTTCCATGGAGAGGGTGGAGGCGTCGATGGTGCCGTCAGCGGCGATGTCCACCACGCCGACGCTCTCCAGCTTGGTGCCGGTGGAGGTGAGGACGGTGTCGCCCACCATGCCAGTGCCGTTGGTCTCCTCGGCAATGTCAGACTGGGTGGAGTGGGAGTGGCCGTCGATGAACACGTCGATGCCGGTGACGTTCTCCAGCAGGTCGATGGAGCGGTTGCCGGTGGACTCTGCGTCAATGCCCAGATGGCCCAGGCAGATGATGTAGTCGCAGCCGGCGGCGGTGAGCTCGTCCACCTGCTCCTGGGCGCAGGCGAAGAGTTCGTCCTCGGCCAGGAAGGTGACGCCCTCCAGCTTAGCGGGGTGGGCCTTGGTGGCAGTTTCGGGGGTGGCCAGACCAAAGACGCCCACGGTCACGTCCCCCAGCTGGAAGGTGTGGTTGGCCTCGTCCATGGCCAGCTCGCCCTCGGCGGTGAAGGCGTTGGCAGCCAGGATGGGGAACTCGGCCTGTTCCATCAGGGTCTTCAGGTTGGCATAGCCAAAGTCAAACTCGTGGTTGCCGGTGGTGGCCACGTCGTAGCCAGCCATGTTCATCAGTTCCACGGCGGTGGCGCCTTCGGACACGTTCACGCTGGTGGAGCCCTGGCTGAAGTCACCGGCGTCCATCAGGAGCACCTGGGCGCCAGCGGCCTCATAGGCGTCCTTCAGAGCAGCTACGGAAGCGTAGTTGTCGATGGCGCCGTGCACGTCGTTGGTGTGCAGGATGACGATGTGACCCGTCAGGTCATCGTCCCAGTTTGCGGCCCCGGCGGGAATGGCCAAGGAGAAGGCCATCACCAACGCCAGGAAGAGGGCGGAAAGTTTCTTCCCACGTTTCATTTTGAACAATCCTCCAATATTACAAATTTTCCGTCGTCCAGGGGCGAGCACCCTGGCTACGGAGGCTGCCTTTAGTATAGCTGATCTGCCATGGTTTTTCCACCGTTTTTTCCTGACATTTTGTAAGGATCGTGTAAAATCTGTGTAAAATTTAGGGGAGCCGTCTCCCGGGGAAACGGGGGGAATTTGGGCAACAAAAAAGGAACGTGCGGTACCGCACGTTCCTTTTTTGCATCCAGGGCAGAAGGGGGCCGGAGGGGCCCGGTCCGCTTACGGGTTGCTGTAGAAGTACCCCATTTTGTCGTACTGATACTCCAGGGCCTCGGTCATCCGCTCAGCCAGGTAGAGGAACCGGGCGAAGTTCTTCCGGGGGTCCAGGCTCAGATGGTGGACGTAGTAGGTGGCCAGGGGCAGGTGGTAGGCCCCGTCCTCCCCGGGCTGCTGGCGCTCCAGCAGGGCGTCGGTGGGCAGGAAGTAGAGGGCCTTGAGGTAGGCCTTCCCCTCCGGGTTCACCCCGTAACCCAGGACGGCGGCATAGTCAAAGTCCACCTGGGTGAAGGTGTTGACGGACTCCTCGTCCCAGGGGCTGTTGGCCATGGGAAGGAAGAAGGGGCGGATGACCACCGTCTGGTCCTTCAGGTGGGCCAGCTTTTGGTCCAGGGGGGTGTCGCTCTGGGGGATGGGGGTGCCGTCCACCCGCTCCAGATGGGCGGCCAGCCGGTCCCCCACCTGGGAGAAGGTCACCCGGTGGGTGGAGGAGAAGTGGGTGTACCGGCCCAGGACGGTCAGGCCCTCCTGGAGCAGGTCCTCCCGGTGGGTGTCGTGGGCAGTGTGGATGTCAGACATGGTTACGACCTCCTTACATCAAACAAAACATGAAGTGCTATCGTGTGGTTCCAACAAAGACTATGGGCTGTAGAGCAGGTTGCGCTCCACGGCGGTGTAGAGGTCCAGCATGGCCTGGTCCTCTGGGGGGACGGTGTAACTCCCGTGGCCGTTCTCGTCCACGAAGAGGGTGCCCCGGCGCAGAAGCATCCGGGAGGCCACCTCTTGGTCCAGCCAGGTGAAGTATTGGTTCAGGGGGATCCCCGCCCGCTGGAGGACGTGAAGGCCCAGGAAGGTGCAGCTCTCCAGCCGGTCCGGGGCGGGCTGGGTCTCGTAGTTGGTCCAGATGAGGTAGTCGGTGGACAGGCGCGCGATGAGGGAAGTGGGGTCCCAGTCTGCGGCTTCCTCCGAAGGGGAGATCCCCAGATGGGTGTAGAGGGACACCCCGTCGGACAGGTTCACGGCGGGCAGGTGGTCCCCCACAAACACCAGCATCACCGGCCGCTCCACCTGGGAGAAGTAGTCGGTGAGGATCCCCAGCGCCTGGTCGGCGTGGTGCAGGCCCACCACCAAGGCGTCCAGGATGGCCAGGTCCTCCTGGGAGAGCAGGTCACTCTGGGCGGGGAAGCCCGAGGAGACGCCGTACTTCTCCGGGTTGTAGGGCTGGTGGTTCTCCATGGACAGGCCGTAGAGGAAGAGGGGGCGGGTGGGGTCCCGGGTATCGTACCGGGCGATGAGCTCTTGGGCGAAGGACAGGTCGTACAGATAGGGGCCGCAGGCCTCGCCCTGGGTGAGGAAGTCCTCCAGGAAATCCACTGTGTCAAACCCAATGGCGGGGTGGGTGGTGACGCGGTTGTACAGCTCGTTGGTGTGGGCGTGGACAAACTCCGTGGCATACCCCGCCTGCTTCAGCTGCCGGACGGTGGTGGGCAGCTGGGCATAAACCCCCTCGTCCAGGGTGGTGAGGGTGTCCCCCTCCCGGAGGAGGGAGCTGGACAGGCCGGTGAACATCTCCATCTCCACGTTTCCGGTGCCGTTGCCGTAGTTGTTGGACAGGCACCAGCCGTTGGTGCTGGTCTCTGCCAGGCGGTGGAAGTTGGGCAGGGGGTCCTCTTCAAAGGTGATCCCCGGCAGGCGGGTGACGTCGAAGAAACTCTCCGAGGTGATGAAGATGATGTCCGGGGTTCCCTCCGACGCGGCGGTGCCGGGGGCGAGGGCACCCTTCCGGAAGGTGTCCGCCAACTGGGCGGCCTGGGCGTTGCCCTCGGCTTGGATGACCTCCACCCGCTGGGCCCAGGCGGTGTAAATGCCCAGCACCACCCCCGCCTGCTGGTTGCGGGCGGACTGGTCGGCACTGTCCTGGTCCAGGGCCAGGGCGGCCTTCTGCAGGGGGGCGCCGGGGAGGAGGGCGGCCAGCAGCAGAGCCACCCCCGCGGCGCTGACCAGCAGGCCGGCGCGGCGGCTGGGGTGCCACGTCTCCTTCCGGCGAAGGGTTTCCGTGAGGACGGCGGCGATGGCGATGCCCAGGATCATGGTCAGGGAGGGGATAAGCTGGGCGGTGGCGTAGCCGGTGACCTCCCCCAGGTTTTCCACGAAGGTGAAGTCGCTGAGTTGGAGGGGGGTGCCGTTGATGTTCATCTTATACCGGCTGGTGACGGCCACCCCCATGAACACCGCCACCTCCGGCAGGCAGGCGGGGAACAGGCGGCGGAACAGGCCGTAGAGGGTGAAGCTGAGGCTGGAGAACAGCAGCCAGAACAGCCCCACGGCCTTGCCGTGGGTGGCCATCCAGGGCAGGGGCGCCCACAGGCTCTCCAGCCACACCACCTGGGTGGCATACAGGGTGACCACAGGGGCCAGGGCCAGGCCAGCCAGGGAAAAGGCCAGTTGTTTTCGGGTTGGGTGGGGGGACATGGATCAGACTCCTTCAAAAGACCTCCCCACCTGGTCCCGGACGGGGGACTGGGGGGAGATCCTGTCGAATGGTTTCCTTCTATTATAGCCGCAAATTCCCGCCAGTGCAAGGGAGAGAAGGTGGGATTTGGGGCCATCCTCACCTTGCGCTGGAGGGAAAAATGTGGTACAGTCAAAGCAGAAATGCCAACGGCCCGGCGCCGTGCCGGGCGGGAAAGGAGCCTGCCCATGGGAATCCGATTGGGCCTGTGCCAGACGAGGGTCACCCGGGACAAGGGGGAAAACCTCCGCCTGGCGGAAGCGGCCCTTCGACAGGCGGCAGACCAGGGGGCCAACCTGGCCCTGCTGCCGGAGATGTTCAACTGCCCCTACGAAAACCCCTGCTTCCCCCTCTACGGGGAGCCCGCCGGGGGGGAGACCTGGCAGTTCCTGGCCGCCATGGCCCGGGAGCTGGGGCTGTACCTGGCCGGGGGCTCTGTGCCGGAGCTGGAGGGGGACAAGGTGTACAACACCTGCTACCTCTTCTCCCCCCAAGGGGAGGAGCTGGCCCGCCACCGGAAGGTCCACCTCTTCGACATCGACGTGCCGGGGGGCCAGCGGTTCAAGGAGTCAGACACCTTGGCCGCCGGCAACCAGATCACGGTGGTGGACACCCCTCTGGGCACGCTGGGCCTTGCCATCTGCTTTGACATTCGCTTCGCCGAACTCTTCCGGGTCATGGGGGACCGGGGGGCCCAGCTCATCCTGGTGCCCGCCGCCTTCAACATGACCACAGGGCCGGTCCACTGGGACCTGGCCTTCCGGATGCGGGCCCTGGACCAGCAGTGCTTTGTGGCCGGCTGCTCCCCCGCCCGGGACGAGAAGGCCTCCTATGTGGCCTATGGCCACTCCCTGGTGTGCAACCCCTGGGGGGAGATCCTCACCCAGCTGGACGAGAAGCCGGGGGTGCAGGTGGTGGACATTGACTTGGGGGACCTGGCCAAGTACCGGAGTCAGATCCCCATCCTGTCCGGCCGGCGAGGCGACCTGTACCGGACCGAGGACCGGACGTAACCCATCCAACCCGACGAAAGAAAGGGATGCTGCCATGTATTACTATAATAGCGCGTACACCACCTACAACTATGCGGCCGGGGCTTTGGGCATCCTGGTGGTGGCGGTGGTGCTCACCGCCCTGCTGCTGGTGCTGGTGCTGCCCAAACAGAAGGACGGCCACCTGCCTGCCTTTTTCCAGCTGCTCTACGATCTGTTCACCCCCAAGGCGCTGATGATTGAGAAACTGCTGCAGGTTCTCTATGTGTTCCTCAACTGCCTGACGGTGCTCTTCGGCATTGCGATCTTCTTCAACGGGTTCTTTGCCGGCTTTGGGCGCATTGTGCTGGGGCTGGTGATCCTGGTGGTGGGCCCCGTCTTGCTGCGGGTGATCCATGAGCTGCTCTTGCTGGCGGTGATGCAGGTGAAGGCCACCCGGGAGATCAACCAGAAGCTGGACCGGCTCACCGGCGCTGCCCCTGCAGGCAGCAGGGCGGACCAGGGGACGGAAACCCAGACGCCGCCGGCCCCGCCCGCCGGGCCGATGGTCCACTGCACCCACTGCGGCACCTGGTACCGCGAAGGGGCGGGACGCTGCCCCGTGTGCGGCACCCAGCTGCAGAAGCGGGCGGACAACCCATAATCTTTGGAAAGACAAGCAAAAAAGGAACGCGGCTGGGCAGCCGCGTTCCTTTTTGCTGTTTCGAGGGGGAAAACCGTGGCCCCCTGGGGGGCCACGGCGGTCAAGACTGGATCAAAAAATGGGAGGAGCAGGACCGGCAGGTGACCTCTACCTTCCCCACCCCCCGGGGCAGCCGCATGGATTGGCCGCAGGTGGGGCAGCGGAAGTAGTAGTACTGGGTGTCGGTCTGCATCTGTTTTTTGCGGCGGAACCAGCGGAAGGCCGACCGGGAGAGGGCCAGGAAACGGGCGTTTTCCACCTGCCGCTTCTCCTGGTTTTTGGACAGCAGGCGGATCAGCAGGTACACCAGCACCACGGCGGCGGGGATCCACAGCGGCAGGAAGAAGCGTCCTAAGGCGGCCAGGATCAGAAAGAGAAGGAACCAAAACAGGCTGTACAGGTCAAAGCCCGGGTGCCGTTGGAAAAAGGATTTCTTGGGTTCTGCCACAAGCGCCACCTCCTGGAGGGTACTACAGTACCTTATATTATACGCGCTGTCCAGGCAGAGCGTCAAGAGAAAGGTGCAGGAGATCGGGGCGAGCACGCAGCGGACGCTTACATCCCGGCGGTGACGGCCAGCAGGTCTGCGTACCAGGTTTGGGTCTGGGCGGGGTCCTGGCTGTTGAAATAGAGGGTGCCCTCCCCCGTCTCCACCGCCAGGATGGGGGAGGAGTCGGTGTAGAGGTACATCTCACAGGGGCCGGTCTCCCGACTGCGGAAGTGGCCGATGAGGCGGCGGCCGTCGTCCAGGCCGTTGGTGCGGACGTATTCATCCTCCGGCAGGGCCTCCAGAAGGGTGACGGACCGGATGTCTTGGGGGGCCACCTCCGTGTCGTAGAGAAAGGCAGACACCGCCACCCGCTCCGAGGTGATGGACACCGAGGAGCCGCCAAAATCCGCCCAGAGGAAGAGGACGCACAGCCCTACCAGGAGGATCCCCACCCCCGCCAACAGGGCGATGGTCCCGCCCCAGGCCCCGGGTTTGGCCATGTTCATGGAGTAGTTGTAGGGCACCAACCGGTCCTGGACCAGCCAGCGGGGGTCGTTGGGGTTTTCGTACCAGCCTTTTCGCCAGTAGACATCGTCGTCCACCACCAGGGGGACGGGGTCGGCGGCCAGGATCTGCCGCCGTCTTCGGGCCATCCAAAGCATCCCGGTGAGAAAAATGGCGGCGGGGAGCAGCTCCAGGACCAGGTAGATCCCGTAGGCGGTGTGCCCCACCCAGTGGGCCCGCGCCATCCACCAGGCAGCGCTCCAGCAGGCCGCGGCGTTAAAGAGGCTGCTGAGGAGGAGGGTCCAGCCCCACACCTGGCGCTCCAGGCGGTTGACCGCCTGGTTCACCGCGGTGTCTTGGCTGTAGACCTTGTTCCCCCGGCGGGACAGGACGGCGTGGAGGGCCCAGAGGGTGAGGCTGATGGCCAGGCCGCTGCCCAGCAGGCCCCAGCCGCTGCCCTGGGTCAGCAGGAAGTCCCGTACCCCAGGGAGCAGCAGGGTGGTCAGGATGAGGCCGCAGGGCAGCAGGTGCCACACCAGGCCAGGACCCTGCCCCCGCCGCTGGGCGGAGGCTCGGGTGTCTGCGGCGGCGAAGGTGGCGGGCTCCCCCACCACCCAGCCCCGGGCCATCTTCAGATCGTAGAGGGTTCGGTGGGTGCCCAGGAGGAGCCACTGGGCACCGATGACGAGTTCCACCAGCCACAAGCACCAGAGGATCAAAAAGGGGGAGAAGCGCCAGAAGGCCACCAGGCACACCGCCACCCCCAGGATCAGGTTGACCAGGTAGAACCGCCGGGTCCGCCGGCGGAAGGTGTCCATCAACGCAACCACTTCCGCCTGGTCGGCGGCCTCCTGGGGCAGGTGGACGCCCAGGAGCATCCCCTCGGCATAGGGGCGCTTGCCCCCGTAGACGGCAAAAAAGACCCCTACCATCAGCAGGTCACAGAACAAAAAGATGATAAAGAGCAGCATGGTTACCCCTCCATTCCCGCGAAGGCGGCGGTGCACAGGGAGAAGAACTCCTCCCGGGGCACCCCTTTCAGCTTGGCCTCGGCGATGAGGAGCTCCAGCTCCTCCGCCAGTTTTTCCCGAAAGACCCCGTTGGGGTCCCCCGCCCGGCAGACGGTGGCCCCGTGGCGGCGGTCGGTCTCCAAAAAGCCTTCCGCCTTCAGGGCTTGGTAGGCTTTGCTCACCGTCATGGTATTCACCCCCAGGTCCGCCGCCAGTTGGCGGACGGTGGGCAGGCTCTCCCCCACGGCGAACTCCCCCCGGGCAATGCCCCGGACAATCTCGTTGCGCAGCTGCACATAGATGGGCACCTGGCTGGCCATGTCAATCCGCAGGATCATGGCGGGACCCTCCTTCCTATTTGTATCATTTGTATTATATCAAATAATACAAAGAAGTCAAGAGCGGGGCGCGGGAGGGGGGATTGTCCCCCTTCCCCCCGGCCGGCAGGTATGCTATACTGGGAGCCAAGAAATGCACAAGGAGGGTGCCCACTATGGCGGCGAAGAAGAACGAGAGATATCCCCTGCGCATCCAGGGCTATGGCAGCGCTGGGGAGGGCGTGGCCCGGCTGGAGGGTCAGGCGGTGTTCGTGAAAGGGGCCCTTCGGGGGGAGCTGTGCCAGGTTCATTTATTAAAGGTGGGCAAAACCGCTGCCTGGGGAAAGGTGGACCAGGTGCTGGAGCCCTCCCCTGGCCGCCAAGTGCCCGACTGCCCCCGGTACCCCCAGTGCGGGGGGTGCCAGCTGCGGCACATGACCTATGCCGAGGAGCTGGCCTTCAAGCGGCAGAAGGTCCAGGACGCCCTCCAGCGCATCGGCGGCTGGGAGGGGGAGGTGACGGTGATCCACGGGGCCAAGGACCCGGACCGGTACCGGAACAAGATCCAGTTCCCCGTGGCAGAGGGGCCCAAGGTGGGCTTCTTCCGAGCCCGGAGCCATGACGTCATCGACGCGCCGGACTGCCTGCTCCAGCCCATGGCGGCCACCCGGCTCCGGGGGGCCTTTCGGGATTGGATGGCGGCCCACCGCATCCCCGCCTATGACGAGAAGGCCCACCGGGGGCTGCTCCGCCACTTCTACGTGCGCACCAACCGGAAGGGGCAGTCCCTGTGCGCGGTGATTGCCAACGGGGAGGCGCTGCCCCAGGAGGCGGCCCTGGTCCAGGCCCTCCGCCAGGCAGAGCCCAACCTGGTGGGGGTGGTCCTCTCGGTGAACCGGGAGAAGACCAATGTGATCCTGGGCAAGACCTACCGCACCCTCTGGGGGCAGGACTACCTGGAGGACACCCTGTGCGGGCTGGAGTTCCGCCTGTCGGTCCCCTCTTTCTACCAGGTGAACCGGGAGCAGGCGGAGGTCCTCTATGGCCGGGCCCTGGCCTTTGCCGGCCTCACCGGGCGGGAGACGGTGGTGGACCTCTACTGCGGCATCGGCACCATCACCCTGGTGATGGCCCGCCAGGCAGGGCGGGCCATCGGGGCGGAGGTGATCCCCGCCGCAGTGGAGGACGCCCAGGCCAACGCCCGGCGCAACGGGGTGGAGAATGCGGAGTTTCTCTGCGCCGACGCCGGCCAGGCCGCCCAGGAGCTGGCCCGCCGGGGGCTCCGCCCCGACGTGATCTGCGTGGATCCCCCCCGGAAGGGGATCTCCCCGGAGGTGGTGGAGGCCATTTTCCAGATGGCCCCCCAGCGGGTGGTGTATGTCTCCTGCGACCCGGCCACCCTGGGCCGGGATGTGAAGCGGCTGCGGGAGGGGGGCTACCTGCTCCAGCAGGCGGAGGCGGTGGATCTGTTCCCGCGGACGGGGCATGTGGAGACGGTGTGTCTTTTGTCCAAACTCAATACCGAGCGGCATGTTGAGGTGGAGTTGAATCTGAAGGGACTGGATTGAACGGCAGCCAAATCGCCGGCCGGAAAAGGAAGCGGTGATTCCGGAAGCATTGACGTTCTTTGGGATGATTTAAAGGTGACAACACGAGGGAAACGGGTTATGAAATAGTTACCAAGGAGAGATGGGCTATGGACGCACGAAAAGGAAATATTTTCGAAATCTTAAACGGGAATAGGCAGTTCTTGATCCCAGTGTATCAGCGGTACTATAGTTGGGATCTTGAACAATGCCGCAGACTGTGGAACGATATTGTAGACATGCAAAAAGAGAACAAGGCCGGGCATTTTGTCGGCTCGATTGTAAACATTGCCGAGCAGGCTATGCCCACAGGTGTCCAGAAGTATATGATTATTGATGGACAACAGAGAATGACAACATTGACGTTGTTGCTCCTGTCGCTGAGAGATTATGCCATTCAGCACCCAGAAGATACCACAATCAATTCCAGGCGTATCGATAATATGCTCTTGAAAAATGAGTATGAGGCAGGCGATGAACGGTACAAGCTCTTGCTGACTGAAACAGACCGTGATATTCTAATTCGCCTTGTGGAGTCGAAGCTGATTCCTGATGGTACGAAATCGCGTCTGATTGATAATTACAAATTTTTCTCCGGTAAAATCGCCGATCGTGATTTGCGGCCTGCAGAGATCTATGAATCGATCGGAAAACTGCAGATTGTCAATATCACCTTGGATAGGACGGTGGATGATGCGCAGGCTATTTTTGAAAGTCTGAATTCTACGGGAAAAGAATTATCTGAGTCGGATCTGATCCGGAATTATGTTCTTATGGGATTGGCACCTTCAGAGCAGACCTATGTCTATGAACATCTGTGGAGACCGATGGAACAGCTTTTTGTCTACGAGACACAGGATTCTATCATGGATAGCTTTTTCCGTCATTATCTGACGATGAAGCTCGTCCGTATTCCCAAGCAGGGCCGGGTATATGAAGAATTCAAATTGTATCATTTGAACTGCGAATTTGGCACCATCAGGGAACTCTGTCAGGACTTGCTGAACTATGCCAAGTTTTACACAGACATTGTGTTTAAGAGAAGCAACCGTGCAGAACGGAAACGACTTTATGAAGATATCGTCGACCTGAGAATGGAAGTTTCCTATCCGTTCCTGCTGAAAGTGCATAATGACTGCGCAGAGGGTGTCATTACTGAGGACAATTTGAAGGAAATACTGCGTCTTTGCATCAGCTATGTTCTCAGACGTAGCATCTGTGATATCCCGACGAATTCCATGAACAAGACCTTTGCCACCCTCCGGAATTCTATCAGGCCGGATGATTACATGAATTCCGTCAAGGCGTTTTTTGTTTTGCAGGAAACATACAAGGAATTCCCGGATGACGAAAAATTTATGGCCGCATTTATGTTCCGGGATATCTATACAATGCGTGCAAGAAACTATATTCTCAGCCGTCTTGAAAATTTCGGGAATAAAGCACCGATCATCATTGAGAACTATACGATTGAACACATCATGCCCCAGAACACAAGCCTTTCCCCGGAATGGCAACATGATCTGGGCGTCAACTGGAAGGAAATCCAGAAGATCTATATTCACACCATCGGAAACCTGACGCTGACAGCTTATAACGCTGAAATGAGTGATCGTCCATTTATGGATAAAATGAATATGCCCGGCGGATTTAAAGAGAGTGCTCTTAGGCTCAATGCGTATTTGGTTAAGCTGACAGAATGGAACGAAGACCACATAAAAGAAAGAGCGCAACAGCTTGCTGCCAAAGCTGTGCAGATTTGGCCCTATCCCAGCTTGACGAATGCAGAATTGGCACCTTACACGGCAGAGGAGAAATCTGCGCCGAAATATACTCTCGAGACCTATGATATTAACGCTTTTACCAAAATACTGTTTGAAACTCTGGATAGGCGGATTATGAATTTGTCTCCGACTGTAAAGAGAGAATATAAGAAACTGTATATTGCGTATAAGCTTGATACCAATTTTGTAGATATTGTCGTTCAAAAGCAGCGGCTACGTATCTCTGTAAACATGAAGTTCTCCGAAGTGTATGACCCGAATGGGATATGCCGCGATGTCACCGGCCTTGGACGCTGGGGAAATGGAGATGTCGAGCTATTCATGGAACATACATCGGATATTGATCGGGTGATGGAGATTATTGAACAGTCGTACGAATTGCAGGCGGATTGATGAAATCTGCTGGGACAACGGCGTTCAATGAAATCGCGATGGAAGCGGTAGCGGACTGTTGTGCATAATTAAGATTCCGCAGGAAAGCAAGTATGCTCCAATCGTGACACAACGGTTGGAGTATACTTGCTTGAGACAATGTAGAAACGGCAAGACCCTGCCCAGGCAAAGAGGGGACAACAGAGAACAGGCCCTGATAACGTACGAACACCCCACCGGCCCAGCCGGTGGGGTGTTCGCATTCAGCGGGCGCACTGGCGTTAAGACTTGGAACGGGACCGCCGCACCAGGGAGAGGATGCCTGCGATCACCCCCCAGAACACCCCGGCCACCGGCCAGACCACCCAGGTGATGTGCCAGTCCCCGGAGAGGAAGCTCCAAGCCAGGTAGACGGCGGTGACGGCGCACCAGTAGATGGTGCTCACCGCCTCGTTGCGCTGGTCCTCCAGCTTCCTGCCCCGGCGGTAGTCCCCCTCCTCCAGGAGGAGTTGGAAGGCCCCGAAGAGGGTGCAGGTCTTGACCAGGAGAAAGACCCCGGCTGCCACCAGCAGCAGGAGCAGGTCCACCGCGGCGATCAGGAGCATCCCATCCTCCACCACGGCGGCGGCCACGAACAGGGGCACGGCGGCCAGGATGCACAGCCCCACCCCCAGGATCAGCAGGCGGGTGTGCTGCCCTTCATACTGGGCCTTCTCCTTCTCCACCATGCCAGTGACGCCGTAGGCCAGCTCCACCGGCTCGTGCTCCCAGGCCTCGTAGGGCTCCATCCGCCGGCCGTAGGAGAGAAAGAGGGCCACCGCCCCGGCGATGATCAGCAGGAGGATGGCGGTCCCCACGCCCCCGGCCAGGTTCTCCGGGATGCGGTAGCCCCCCTCGTAGTCGGACAGGCCCCCCAGCAAAATCAGCACCGTGGGGGAGAGGATGCACAGAGCCACCCCCAGGGCCAAGCGCCCCGCCTGGACCCGGACGGTGGCCAGGTAGTCGTGGACCATTTCCAGGGTGAGGGTGCGGACGGGCAGGGGCGCTTCCTCCGGGGCCTCCGAGGGCGAGGGCAGCTCCCCGGGGAGGGCGTCGGCCAGGTCGATCTCATCTTTCAGTAAGGTGTCGGTGCTCACGTCAAAGAGCTGGCTGAGTTTGAGGATCTTGTCCAGGTCGGGGATGGAGGCGGCGCTCTCCCACTTGGACACCGCCTGGCGGGACACCCCCAGCCGGCCGGCCAGCTCCTCCTGGGACCAGCCGCTGCGCTTGCGCAGCTCGGTAATCTTATCGGCCAAAATCATGGTTTGGGTCCTCCTTGTGTCGGGCACGGCGGCCCTGGTTTTCTGCCCTTACCTTAGCAGAATCCCCGGTTGCAGGCCACCAAGCGGGGCTGGAATGTTGTCAACCGGCGGTTGCATGGTGGATTTCCCAGGTTACGATAGCATGTTTTCCCCGGAATGTCCAGGGGAACACCCCCATTGGTGGTAGGGTGTGAAAAGTTGCCCACAACTAACCAAAATGCCCCTAAAAAACTTTGCACTTTGGCAAAGTTTTGCTTGTAATTTGGGGCAAAGGGTGGTACACTGCAACCGACAATTTAATAATGGGAGATGCTATTTTGTTGTAACGCCGCAGATACCCCTGCGGCGGAAGGAGAAGTTCATGAAAAAACGCATTTTCGCACTTTTCCTGTCGGCCCTGCTTCTGGTCACTGTACTCTGCGCCTGCGGAGACGAGAGCCAAAGTGAAGTAGGCGGCACCGGCAGCGACGGAACAAGCACTTCCGGCGAGGCAGTCACCGGCGGCGAGCTGGTGGTTGGCATCTCGCAAGACCTGGGAGACAGTCTTGACCCGTATCAGATGACGGCAGCAGGAACCAGAGAGGTCTTATTCAACGTCTACGAGGGCTTGGTGAAGCCCACCTCCACGGGGGAGTATGTCCCCGCCGTGGCCTCGGACAGTACCGTGTCTGAGGATGGCCTCACCTACACCTTCCCCCTGCGGGAGGGCGTCCTCTTCCACAATGGGGAAGAGGTCACCACCGATGACGTGATTTATTCCTTTGAAACCTGCGCCGAGACCACGGTGGACACCGCCCTGGCCGCGGCGCTTTCTGCTGTAGAAAGTGTAACTGCCGACGGCAATACCATCACCGTCACCCTGTCTGAGGCCAACCCCGACTTCCTCAGCTATGTGGGCATGGTGTACATCGTCCCCGACGATTACACCGACCAGGCCACCGCCCCCGTGGGCACCGGGCCCTTCCGGTTCGTGTCCCGGTCGGTGCAGCAGAACCTGGTGATGGAGAAGTTTGCCGACTACTGGGGCGAGGGGGCTTCCCTGGACAAGGTGACCTTCCAGATCTTTGAGGACTCCAACGCCCTGATGTCTGCCCTGTCGGCAGAGTCGGTGGACATGGCCGTCCACCTGACCATCGACCAGGTGAACACCATCGGCGAGGGGACCTACAAGACCCTGGAGGGTACCATGAACCTGGTGCAGGCCCTGTACCTGAACAACAACGTGGAGCCCTTCAACAATGAGCAGGTCCGCCAGGCCCTGTGCTATGCCATCGACGTGGACGAGATCATGGAACTCACCGCCGAGGGCCACGGCACCAAGGTGGGCACCTCCATCTACCCCGCCTTCACCAAGTACTACGATGAGAGCCTCAACGACGCCTACCCCTATGACACGGAGAAGGCCAAGGAGCTGCTGGCCCAGGCGGGCTATCCCGACGGGTTCTCCATGACCATCACCGTCCCCTCCAACTACACCCCCCACATGAACGTGGCGGAGGTCATTGTGGAGCAGCTGTCCCGGGTGGGCATCACGGCCACCATCAACCCCGTGGAGTGGGAGACCTGGCTGTCCGAGACCTACATGGGCCGGGACTTTGAGAGCACCGTGGTGGGCTTTGACGCCTCCAACCTCAGCGCCGGGGCCCTGCTCAACCGCTGGGTGAGCACCGACGGGAACAACATGATCAACTACAACAACCCCGAGTACGATTCCCTCATGGCCCAGGCGGCAGCCACCACCGACGATGCCCAGCAGACCGACCTGTATAAGCAGGCGGCTGCCCTGCTGTCCGAGACGGCGGCCAACGTCTACATCCAGGACCTGCCGGACTTCGTGCTCCTGAAGTCCAACCTGGAGGGGTACCAGTTCTACCCCCTGTATGTGATGGATCTGTCCACGGTCCACTACGTCCAGTAATCCCCTAGCCACAGCGCCGGGGGAGCCGAGAGCCCAAGAGAAAGAAAGGAGGGCGGGAAGATGAAATTCATTCTGCGCAAGATCCTCACTCTCATTATTACATTGTTCATCGTTTCTCTTCTCGCCTTCCTGGCTTTCCAGGTGATTCCCGGCTCCCCCGCCACCAGTATGCTGGGCACCAACGCCACCCCGGAAACCGTGGCGGAGTTGGAGGCGGAACTGGGGTTGGACGACCCCGTTCTGGTCCGCTATGCCCGCTGGGTGGGGGATTTTGTCCAGGGTGACTGGGGCACCAGCTACAGCTACAGCCTTCCGGTGAAGGACATGGTGCTGGAAAAACTCCCCGCCACGGCCACCTTGGTGCTTTTGGGCTTTGCCATTACGGTGGCGGCGTCCTTCCCCATCGGCATTGCCACGGCCAAACGGGCCGGCGGCAAGCTGGATCGGGCCATCACGGTGTTCAACCAGGTGTGCATGTCCATCCCGCCGGTGTTTGTGGGAATCCTGCTGTGCTTCGTGTTCGGCATCACCTTGCGGGTGTTTGTCCCGGGCAGGTTCGTCACCTTTGGGGAGGATCCGGGGGGCTTTCTGCTCTACATGCTCTTCCCTGCCCTGGCGGTGGCCCTGTCCCGGATTGCTATGACGGTGAAGATGCTCCGCTCCTCCATCCTGGATGAGATGGAGAAGGACTACATCCGCACCGCCTTCAGCCGGGGCTGGACCCGGGTGGACGCCCTGAAAAAGCACGCCCTGCGCAACGCCATCATCCCCGTGATCGCCTTTTTGGGGGTCACCGCCGCCGAACTGGTGGCGGGGAGCATTGTGGTGGAGCAGGTCTTTGCCGTGCCTGGCCTGGGGCAGCTGCTGCTGTCCTCCATCGGCAGCCGGGACTTCCCGGTGGCCCAGGCGGTGGTCATTCTGCTGGCGACCTGGGTGGTGGTGGTGAACTTCATTGCCGATGTGCTGTATCAGTATATGGATCCGAGAATCCGGATAAGATAAGGAATTTTGGGAGGAGCCCGGAAGGTTGGCGCTTCGTTCGGAAGGGCAGTGTACGGGGGTGTCGGGTGTTCTGCCTGGCCCGTTGCTCCTCCCAAAATTGGGGGATGCACCCCGAACCGCGCCGGCGAAGCCGGCACTCTCG
>OLFX01000461.1_pt1 | contig 63637 bp, 56 predicted proteins | sample 1605091 | NCBI WGS metagenome assembly OLFX01 (sample SAMEA3888906, study PRJEB22519) | human gut metagenome | biome: human gut; feature: human-associated habitat; material: faeces | place: Denmark | collected 2012 | reverse complement strand
AACCGTAATCATCACGCTTATAGCTTCTGCTGTGTGATTTTGAATTGCTGTTGTCGTTTGTTTTTGCATCGTATGCAAGAGTGTCAACAATTTTGTCTGCAAGCATAAGCGGTCCGTCGGCGTCAATGCTTACACAACGCCACAAAATCGAGTTGCCGTTATATGTGCCCATTTTGACATAATCGCCTATCTGAATATTAGGTTTTAAACTCGCTTGAGCCGAAACAGGAATAAGCGAAAACACAATACAGATAGACAAAAACATTGCAGTTAATCTTCTTTTCATAGACTTCAATTCCTTTATAAAAGCTGCTTTTTTCTACATTATATACAATCTTGACATATGACAACAATTTTAAAAGGCAAATGTTTTTTGTTAAAATTAAAAGACTGTGAAAGCAAATTTGCAATCACAGCCTTGGATATTTTATTTAAAGAAAAGAGGCAATTTTTCAAGATAAATGATATCATCTCTGTCTGCCGCATCGCCCTCTGCAAGTGGGAAGCAGGAAGCAACAACATTTGCATTGAACTTTGCAAGAAGTTCCTTAACAGCCTTTAAGCTACCGCCTGTTGACACAACATCATCAACAATGAGAACACGCTTGCCATCGAGCAAATCACCATCCTCGTGACCGAGATAAAGAGCCTGTTCTTTTTGAGTGGTGAGAGAAACATCAACAACCTTTTCAGGGCGGTCCATATAAACCTTTACACCCTTACGAACAACAATGTATTTTTTGCCGCTCATACGGCTCATTTCGTATGCAAGAGGAATTGATTTTGCCTCTGGAGTTACTATGTAATCAAAGTCCGGAACTTTTTTGAGAAGTTCTCTTGCACAAACTTCTGTAAGCTCAACATCACCGAAAAGGATGAATGCTGCAATGTCCATTTTATCCGACACAGGGAACTTTTGAAGTTCTCTTTCAATTCCGCCGATTTTTAATGTATAAGTGTCTTTCATATTAACTTCTCCCCTAACTCTGTTCCGCCGATTACATGAAAATGCAAGTGCATAACAGTTTGACCGGCATCAGAACCGCAGTTATTAATAATTCTGTATGACTCAATTCCCTGCGACTTTGCAATCTCGGGAATTTTTGCAAATATATGACTGACATATTTTGCATTTTCCTCATTGAGTGCATTTGCACTTTCGATATGCTCCTTTGGAACACAGAGAAAATGAACAGGTGCAACAGGATTGAGATCCTTGAAAGCAACCATCATATCATCCTCATACACCTTTGTTGACGGTATATTGCCGTTGATTATCTCGCAAAAAACACACATATTTTGCCTCCGAAAATTCTTTTACAATTCGAAATTTTTTATCCCCTCAATCACAAAAACTGCAATTGAGGGTGATGTTGTTTACTTTATTAATGACTTTACAATTTCTTCTGCCTTTGAAAGTGCTTCGTCAATCTTTGTAATATCCTTTGCACCTGCCATTGCAGAATCAGGACGGCCACCACCGCCACCGTTTGCAATCTTTGCAACTTCCTTAACGAGGTCGCCTGCCTTTACACCCTTGGCAATAGCACCCTTGCCGCAAACTGCAACAAGGTTAGCCTTATCGCCGTTTACACCTGCAAGAACAGCAACAACATTGTCGCCCTTTGTCTTGACATCATCGCCCATAGAACGAAGTGCGTCAGGAGTTGTGCCCTCAACCTTTGCAGTGTAAAGTTCAAGACCGTCAACATCAATAGCTGATGAGAACATATCAGCGCTCTTGAGCTTTGTCATTTCTGCGTTAAGGTTTTGGATTTCCTTATCCTTTGCCTTATTTTCGGCAACGATAGCGGTAATTCTATCCTTAACTTCATTGTCGGCAGACTTGAATGTTGCAGAAGCAAACTTAACGGTGTCCTCACACTCATTGAGATAATTGAGAACGCCTGTACCTGTGAGAGCAACAATTCTGCGAACACCTGCGGCAACAGATGCTTCAGACACAATCTTGAAAAGACCGAGTTCGCCTGTTGAAGCAACATGAGTACCACCACAGAATTCTGTTGAAGCATCACCGGCTTTTACAACACGAACAATATCGCCGTACTTTTCGCCGAAGAGCATCATAGCGCCCATCTTCTTTGCTTCTTCAATAGGCATTTCCTGCATAGAAACAGGAGCACAAGCAAGAATTTCTTTGTTTACAATTGCTTCAACCCTACCGAGTTCTTCAGTTGTAAGAGGATTGAAGTGAGTGAAATCGAAACGAACCTCTTTGTCGTTTACAAGCTGACCTGCCTGTTCAACATGAGTGCCGAGAACTTCACGGAGTGCGGCTTGAAGCAAATGAGCCGCTGTATGATTACGCATAATAGATTTTCTTCTGTCTGCGTCAATTTGAGCATTTACAGTGTTGCCGACTGAAACAACACCCTCTTTAACCGTACCGCTATGAATATAGATGCCGTCTGCATTCTTTGAAGTGTCTTCAACATCAAACTCAACACCGTCGGCAGTAATAACACCTGTATCGGCAACCTGACCGCCGGATGTTGCATAAAACGGAGTTTTGTCAAGAACAACAGAACCTTTTTCGCCTGCACCGAGCATATCAACAAGTTCACCGTCTGCATTGACAAGAGCAAGAACCTTTGCCTCGGCAGTAAAATCGGTATAGCCTGTGAAAACAGTCTTTTCAGCGTCAATCTTTACGCTTGTATTCTTCCAAGCGTCTGCGCCTGCATCCTTACGAGCAGCACGGGCAGTAGCCTTTTGATTTGCAAGAAGTTCGTTGAACTTTTCCTCATCAACGGTCATACCACGCTCCTCAAGAACATCCTTTGTGAGGTCGAGCGGGAAACCGAAAGTATCGTTAAGTTTGAACGCGTCTTCACCGGAGAATACAGTTCCCTCGGTGTTTTCAATATATTCATCAAGACGAGCAAGACCTGCATCGATTGTTTTGCCAAAAGATTCTTCCTCTGACAAAATAACCTTTTTGATGAGTTCAGCCTTGTCCTGAAGTTCAGGATAAGCAACCTTATTATCTTCAAGAACAGTTTCGCAAACCTTATAAAGGAACGGCTCATTAACACCCAAGAGTCTGCCGTGACGGCAAGCTCTACGGATAAGACGGCGAAGAACATAGCCTCTGCCGTTATTTGATGGGATTACACCATCGCCAATCATAAATGTTGATGAACGAACATGGTCGGTAATTACACGAAGCGAAACATCATTCTTTGCGTCATCGTGATACTTAACACCTGCAATCTCCGAAATCTTCTTCATTGTGTTTTGAACAGTGTCAACTTCAAAGATATTGTCAACACCCTGCATAATGCAAGCAAGTCTTTCAAGACCCATACCTGTGTCGATATTCTTCTGTGCAAGCTCGGTGTAATTGCCGTTGCCGTCATTATTAAACTGACTGAATACATTGTTCCAAAATTCGGTAAATCTGTCGCACTCACAGCCCGGACCGCAATCAGGAGAGCCACAACCGTACTTTTCGCCACGGTCAAAATAAATCTCGGAACAAGGGCCACATGGACCTGAACCGTGCTCCCAGAAGTTATCCTCTTTGCCAAGACGAACAATGTGTGACGGGTCTACGCCGTTTTGCTTTGTCCAAATCTCAAATGCTTCATCGTCATTTTCATAAATTGTGACATAAAGCTTATCAACAGGCATTTCGAGAACTTCGGTACAGAATTCCCAAGCCCAAGCAGTTGCTTCTTTTTTGAAGTAATCGCCGAATGAGAAGTTGCCAAGCATTTCAAAGAATGTGCCGTGACGGGCAGTTTTACCTACCTGCTCAATATCAGGAGTTCTGATACATTTTTGGCAAGTTGTAACTCGGCTTCTCGGAGGGGTAACCTCACCGGTAAAATACTTTTTCATAGGAGCCATACCCGAATTAATAAGAAGAAGGCTCTTATCGTTATTTGGCACTAATGAAAAGCTCGGCAAACGAAGGTGTCCCTTGCTTTCAAAAAATGACAAATACTTTTCTCTTATATCATTTAATGATGTCCATTCCATAGTTATATTCTCCAAATCGGGCAACAAAAGTTGCCAAATTATAATTTATTTAATCTGTGCTAAAACAACATCAAGGCGGAACAAAAGTTCCGCCTATTGACATTACATTTTTTCAGCAATCTTTGTGAGTTCAAGAAGTTCTTCCTTTGTGAAGGTAAGACCTTTGCTCATCTTTGAGTGGTCAGGTGACCAATCTCTTACATCAACCTTTGGTTCTCTGCCGTTCCAAGAAATCATATTAACTTCTCTTGTCCAACCACGAGAGGTTTCGGAAATTACACCGAGGTGTTCTGTGATTTCGTACTTAATTTCTGGCATTTGCTATTCTCCTTTCGTAATACTTATGCGATAAATAATAATTTACAATGATTTTACAAGCTCTTCTGTATCTCTTGCAATCATAAGCTCTTCGTCAGTTGCAAGAATGAATACTCTGACATTGTCCGTTGGCTCTGTAAGTTCTGCCTCTGCACCCTTTTGAGTCTTTGAGTTAACAGCCTCATTGATGTGTACACCGAGGTAGCCGAGATATGAGCAAACCTTTGAACGAAGCCATACGCCGTTTTCACCGATACCGCCTGTGAATACGATTGCGTCAACACCGTTCATTGCGGCAACATATGAACCGATGAACTTTGCAATTTCGTAAGCCTGCATTTCGTGAGCGAGGATAGCTCTTTCATCGCCCTTCTCCTGTGCCTTGCAGATGTCACGGTCATCAGATGAGATACCTGAAATAGCCTGAACACCTGACTGCTTGTTGAGGATTGCATCCATCTCATCAGGAGTAAGATTTTCGTTCTTCATAATGAAGGTAACCGCAGACGGGTCAACACCGCCCGAACGAGTGCCCATCATAAAGCCGTCAAGTGGAGTGAAGCCCATTGATGTATCAACAACTTTGCCGTGATCAACAGCAGCGATTGATGAGCCGTTGCCGAGGTGACAAGTGATGATTCTGAGATCCTTGATGTTCTTGCCGATTCTGTCTGCTGCTCTGTGAGAAACAAACTTGTGAGATGTACCGTGGAAGCCGTAACGACGAACACTGTACTTTTCATAATACTCATATGGCAAAGCATACATATATGCCTTTGGAGGCATTGTTGAATGGAACGCTGTGTCGAATACGAATACCTGTGGAACTTCGGGACCTACAACATTAAGGCAAGCCTTGTAACCTGCAATGTTAGCGTGAGTGTGAAGCGGTGCAAGAGGAGCAAGCTCTTCTACCTCATCGCAAACCTTTGGTGTAACGATAACAGACTGTGTATATCTGTCGCCGCCCTGTACGATTCTGTGACCGATAGCGTCAATTTCGTCAAAGCTGTCAACAACCTTATGTTCACCTTCACACAAGATATACTTAACTTCATTAAATGCATCTGTATGAGTTGGCAGTTCCTTATCGTAAGTATATTTTTGGTCATTAATCTTTATGATAACATTTTCTTCTCCGCCTGCAATCTTTAAGCCGATACGCTCAACAGCACCCTTACAGAGTACAGACTCGTCTTTCATATCAATAAGTTGATACTTCAAAGAAGAACTACCACAGTTAATTACAAGAATTTTCATCTATGTTTCCTCCGCACTTGAAATTTTCTTTATAATAATATAGAATAGTATATAAATAATAATAATATTATAAATTAAGAATGTCAAGAGAAATCAAGAGAAAAAGGGTAAAAAAATGAATTTCGGTATAATTTGCGAGCTTAACCCCCTGCACAAAGGGCACAAATATCTGTTTGACAACTGCAAAAGTGAAAATTCAACCGTTATATGTGCACTCAGCGGTAACTTTGTTCAGCGAGGAGAATTTGCTGTATATGACAAATACACCCGTGCCAGAACTGCTGTCGAAAACGGTGCCGACCTTGTGATAGAAATCCCTGCGTTATGCACAATTCAATCCGCACAGGGATACGCAAAAGCCGGTGTTGAAATTTTGGAAGCAACAGGGATATGCGATTGTCTTGCATTCGGTGCGGAATGCGACAATGTTGACGAATTAAAGGCAGTTGCAAAAGAAATACAGAACAAAGATAGTCTGATTGAAGAAGAACTAAAAAAAGGAGTTTCCTACCCCACCGCACGCAAAAACGCCGTTAATTCTCCGTTGCTTGACACTCCAAATAACATCCTTGCAATTGAATATTTGACATACACAAAACTTGAAGCAATGGCAATAAAAAGAATCGGAAAAGGTCACGACACAGACGATGACGAATACTCTGCAAGCGAGATTAGGAAACACCTAAACGCTGACGAAATTTCATCAATGAAGAACTGCGAAAAGGCTATTTTATACAAGCTCCGCACAATGACGGCAGAGGATTTTTTGCAAATCGAAGATGTCGGCGAGGGGCTTGAAAACAGGATTGTACGGGCTGTTGCAGACTCATTGACGCTTGAAGAATTGTACGACAACATCAAGACGAAGAGATACACACATTCTCGAATCAGACGAATTATTTTGCGTGCATATCTCGGAATCACTAAAGATATGCCGAAAGAGCCAAAATACCTGCACATTTTAGCTTTCAACGACAGAGGCAGAGAAATACTTGCACAAATGAAAAAGACCGCCACCCTGCCGATAATCACAAAATACGGCAACATAGAGTCGAACGAAGTAAAACAGTTGTTTGATTTAGAATGTAAATTTACGGATATTTACAATTTGGGATACACAAACATTAAGCCTTGCGGAGAAGAACAAAGAGCAAAAATCGAAATAATAAAATAAGCAAAAGCACCGAAATTTGAACGACTTCGGTGCTTTTATCATTTACATATTCAGTCCAAATTTTGACACAAATCAAAAAATTCTTCCTTTGTCATAAAATTATTTATGCAAGAAATGAGTGACGAAGTTGTAAGAAATTCAGGCAAGTCAAGAGCCTTACAAACAGCCTTGCGTTTTGCCTTTGAATTCGCTCCGCCGGTCAGACCTAAATCATAAAAATCAACAGTAGTAATAGGATTGTCACATACGGAAGAAGTTGACGAAACACCTGCTTTTTCAAGAGATGCAAGTATCACTTCCTTGGTCATTCCCTCAACGCCCAATTTGCCCTCTTTTGACGGTGTATCCTTGCGTTTTTCCTTGCCGAAAATGTCGGGAATATAAACATTTTTTATCTGCTCTTTTGGCACGCCGGACGAAATATAGTTTCTTATCATAAAGCCTGCGTGGTCGGAGTCGGTGAGGATGATTATTCCCCTCTCCTCGGCAAGTTTTTTGATAAATGACAACTTGGATTTATCTTTAAAAATAGCGAATCCGTTTGTTTCAATTATAAACGCATCGAGGATGTTTGACAGCTTGATTTTGTCGTATTTCCCCTCAACGATAACCGCCTCGGTAAGTTTGATTTTTTCTTCCATCAGCCATTCCTCAACATCAAAAGTTTCATAACAGTTTCTTCAAGAAGCAAGTTTTTATCAATAGATGTGGACTTCAAAAGTTCATCGGTCTTTGAGAGCACATCAATTGCAGAACGCAAATTTTCAAGGCTGAGTTTTTTGCTGTCACGAACAGCATTTCTGATAAGCCATTCCCTGCCCTTATAGTTAAAATAGCCTGCAATCGAATTTTCGCCCTCTCCCGAGGCAATGGCGCACTTCACCCTGTACATATCAATATAACAAGAGGAAATGACCGACAGCACGGCAATAGGCTCTTCCTTTTGTGCAAAAAGAACACGAAGCACCTCGTAAGCGCCGTCGCTGTTGCCTGCAAGTATAAATTTTGACAAATCAAACACTCTTGCCTGAAGGCATTTGACAGCCAAATCGTCAATGATTTTGCGTGTTATCTCGCCCTCTCCGACAAAAGAGCACATCTTTTCAAGCTCGTTAAAAACGGTTTTTATATCGTTTCCGACAAGCGAAATCATATATTTTGCGTTGGCTGTGTCTATTGAACAGCCTCTTTTTTTTGCGGATGAAATAATTAATTTTGCAAGCTCGCCCTCGGTTCTTTTTTCAATATTTACAACCGTACCTGCTTTTGCAATTGCATTTTCAAGAGTTTTGAACTTTGCATTGACTTCAATTTGAGTGAATAAGAACACAACAACGGCACTCGGATTAATATCTTTTAGGTAATTCTTTACCTTTTCAATATCTTCCTTGCTTTTGTCAAACGGATAATCATTGACAAGCAAAAGCGAATATTCAGCCATCATCGGCATCATATCGGCATCGTTCAAAATTTCTGAAATAGGTGTTTTTTTGCCGTCATACTGATGAAAATTGAAATCGGCAAACGCAGGCTCAACAAGTTTGTTTTTCAGTTTGTTTACATAAAATTCTTTTAGGTAATCTTCTTCGCCGTAAATCATATAGACATTTGAAAAGTCGCCTGCTTTTATTTGGTTTTTAAGCTCTGCTTCCCCTACTTTTGCCATTGATTGAGCCTCCTTACCTCAAAAGAATTTTTGTCTTTTATTTTATAAACAACGGTGTCGCCTTTGAATTCAACAAGACCTTTGGGGTCAATGATTTTTGACGAAGATATTTTTATATCGCAGTCATCCGTTGAACCGATTGTGACATCGTTAAAATAAAAAGCTATATCTCCTTGATTATAGCAAAAACCAAAGCCATCATCAAGTGAAACATTATAAGTATTTTGCACCTCTAAATTATTATATCTGCCACCGACAAGGATTGAATCGCTGAATCCGTCACAAAGCAGAACATTAACGCCTGTGTAATTGCTCAATTTTGCAGGATACGAATACGACCTTTGAACAACAAGGTAATCAACCGAAATTGCATTGTTTTGCAAATATCTGCTGACAGAATAAAAATCAGCGGAAGTGTTCACGCCATACACAACAGTTACACCTTTATAACTGCAAACAGTTGCACCGTGCGGAAAAACCCGAAGCGTGAGAGAGTTATAATTACAGGCAGTCGCCACGCTCATAAACGCTGCAACAAACACAAGAGAAATTGCTGCCGTCTTTTTAAAAAGATGTTTGTTGCTGAAAACAAAAGCAATCCCAAACAGCACAAGAACAACAGCAAGGCACAAACCGAACACATAATCAAAGCCGAGAACAGCGTTGTTTAGCCCTCTGAACAGCATACAAAAATCTATCAGCAACGCATCGCATTTTGTCGCAAGAAGCACTGCAAAAGCGGTCAACGGAATTATGCCGAAGAGCGACACAAAATAGGTCAAAAATGACATAACAACGCACAGACCGCCAAGCGGTACGGCAAGCAAATTTGAAACCATACCGGCAATACTTGCATAGCCGAAAAAGATATACAAAACAGGAATTGTAAAGACAAACACGCAAACCGATGTGTAAAAAGTTGCGAATACGGAATGAATGCCGTCTGTCAACTTTTCCTTTGAAGTTTTATCAATCGGGTCAACATAATGAGTTTGAAGTTTTGAAGCGAAAAACGGATAAACAGTGACAAGTGACAACACCGACAGCACGCTTAAATCAGTTCCGACATCGGTTACACAATACGGATTTGCTATGCACATAATCGTGACCGCTACACCGAGAGAATTAAGGCTGTCGCCCCTCATTGAAAACAGTCCTGCCGACAGCATTACAACAAGCATAATTCCTGCCCTTGTAACAGAACCCGAAAAGCCTGCCAAACCCATATACAAAATGACTGACGCAATACACACAAGACTTGAAATCTTATGGCTGATTTTCAGCTTTTTAAAAATGAACAGAAGTGCGCCGATTATGACGCTCAAATGCAAACCCGAAACCGCCATAATATGCGATGTTCCCGAATACATAAAGGCAGTTTTTACATTTCTGTCAAGATATGATTTGTCGCCTGTTATGAGTGCAACAGACAATCCGCCCTCTTTGCTCGACATAAGATACGAAAGCTTATCTTTTATGTTTTGACGGAGCGCAACAACATACTTCATGGGTGAATTGACCCGTTTGCCAAAACATTCCGACAAATTGCATTTGGCAGAAATATAAATGCCGTCAGCGTATTTGCCATAACTTGAAAAGCCGTCTTTACCGACTGAATAAAACTTCAATTTGCCCTTTGCAATAGTATACGGACGCAAATTCACCTTTTTGTCCAAATACAAGGCAGATTTGAAGTTTACATCTTTGCCGTCCATTTTGACTATCTTTGCCGAATATGTTTTTGAACGGTCGCCAACTGTGCCGTTATCTATAACATAAAACTCACATTCGGCAGTTTGATTTTCAAGTGACCTAACAGGTTCAACGGTGGTTTGCGTTGTGGCAACAAATAAAAGACAGGCAAAGACCGCTGACGCAAGGGACAACGGCACGACAACAGCCTGTCTGAAATTTGGCATAATAAGACTTGCGATAAAAATAACCGCAAGTCCCACTGTCAAAAGAAATATGTATTCGTATTTTATAAAGCAAAGCGCAAACAGCGTTGTTGCCATAGAAAAACCTATGCAGGTGAATACTCTTTTCATGATTTAATTATTTTTTGTAAGGCTCAACAAGGAATGAAAGTGCCTGCTTTTCGCCTGCCTTAACCTGATACTTGTCACGAACGAAAGCCTGACCAGGCATATCACCGCCAATACCGTACTGTGATGAATCAACATTTACGGTGATGTCGTGAGTTCTGTCAATATCAGTTACATGCTCATACTTATCAAGCATAAACGGTGTGTAAGGAAGTGCACAGAACAATACCGGCTTGTCATAATATGCAGTTACCTTGATACCGTTACCCTTCTTGTCGGTCAATGTAAAGTATCTTACATCTGCACGAGTTGAAGATTCCTGCGGACGCATATATGTATATTCAAACTTGTCAATAGGCAATGAATACTTGCCAATCTTGTAGCCTGTCTTTCTGTCAGGATAAGACGGAGCTTCACCTCTGCCGTACCAAGAAATTTGAGTCAACGACTTGTCAACATTCCACTGGAAGCCAAAACGAAGAAGTGCTGCCTTTGGAACTGCACTGTGGTATACAGCAAGTTTACCGTCAGGATATACAGTATAAGATACATAAGCATTCTTCATAAACTGAACATCAAGAGCAACCTTAACCTTAACCGTATTGTTCTTTTCCTCGATAGTAGTCTTAAGTGCTCTGACAGCCTTTGTGGCACGCTTCCACTTATAATAAGGATGAACAAAGATGAATGGAGAAACGAAGTTAAGAAAGTCAATATCGTTATCTGTAAGTGCTCTGAAATAGTTTGGAGCCATAGGTGCTCTAAGGAGTTCCTCGCCGTCAACAACATATGATGTTACTGCGCCGTTGTCAACCTTAACTGTGAAGTTATCACCCGATACAACAACATTGTTGCCCTTCTTTTCTGCTGAAGGTGCTTTGCCTTCCTTTGAAATTACAGGCTTTGAAGGTGTGTTAAGAATAAATTGGTCAAAAGCAATTTCTGCATTTGACTTGATGCCCGGAGTCTTTTTCTTTGAATGGAATGAAATTGTGAGCACACATTCCTTATCCTGTGGAAGTGAAGCGTAGTCATATGGAATGTCGATGAAGTTTTCCTGAAGAGGAGCAACAGAGAACTTATCCATTTCGCCTGACTGAATTTCATCACCCTCGCACTCAATTTTCCACTTGCACTTGTAAGCAGAAACATCGGTGAACAAGAATCTTGAACGAACATTAAATCTACCCTTTGAAAGGTCATAAGCAGTTGTTACGATTGGCTGATAAACATGAGCAACCTCAAAGTACTGTGGGTGTGGCTCACGAAGTGCAGAAATAACGCCGTTTGCGCAGAAATATGTATTTGAACCTGTCATTGCAGTTGTGTTGATTCCGCTGTACCAATGGCGTGGCTCGTCCTTTTCAAAGTCTGTGCCGTAGAGATAGTTATCCTTGCCGTTTTCATCAACAACATGGAGAGTTTGGTCAACCCAGTCCCAAATGAAACCACCGCACATATTGTCGTACTTTTCAAAATCGTCCATATATTCTTGGAAGTTACCCATTGAGTTTTCCATACTATGAGCATATTCGCAAAGAAGAACAGGCTTTGTGTACTTTTCAGCCGGAATCGGCTTTGAATCGGCAGCAAGCTGATTTGCAATATTGTCATAAAGTGAAATTGTAATAGGCTCTCTGTTGCCGAGTTTCTTCATAGTAGCCTCATCAGGATACATACGAGAAATTACATCACTCTTTGTAAGGTCAAAGTCGCCCTCATAGTGGAACTGACGAGTATCGTCAAGAGCCAAAGCAGCTTGCTTCATCTTCATAAAGTTGTCGCCGTCGCCTGCTTCATTACCAAGTGACCACATAAAGATACACGGATTGTTTCTGTCACGGAGAACCATTCTTTCCATCTTGTCAACAGCCATATCTGTCCAAAGCGGATTTGAACCAGGAACACCCTTACGGCGAACACCGTGAGATTCCAAGTCGCACTCGTCCATAACATAAAAACCGTATCTGTTGCAAAGTTCATAGAAATACGGGTCATCAGGATAGTGAGATGTACGAATAGCGTTTACATTCGCCATCTTCATAAGGTCAAGGTCCTGAATGTATCTTTCCTTTGGAACATTCCAACCGTTGTCCATATCGAAATCGTGACGGTTTACACCTCTAATCATCAAAGGCATACCGTTGAACAAAATCTTTTCACCAACGATTTCAACCTTCTTGAAACCGATTTCATATGTCTTAACAGTGATAACATTGCCGTTTTCGTCAAGAATTTGCATAACAAGACGATAGAGATTTGGCGCTTCGGCAGACCACTTTTTAGGATTCTTAATCTCATTTTTAATGCTCAAAACAACATCATTGTTGCCGGCAATCTTTGCAGAAACATCATCAAGTTCAATAATCTTGTCTGTATCGCTGATGAGATAAGACTTAACAGTAACGGATGTGTCCTTTGCAAGACGGTTGTTTACATAAAAATCAATTGAAAGAGTTGAATCCTTATATTCTTCATCAAGGTCAGTCTTTGCATAGAAGTCGAAAAGTCTAACCTTTGGTTCTGCAAAAAGATATACCTCACGGTAAATACCGCAAAGCCACCACATATCCTGATCCTCAAGATAAGTTGAAGCAGCATAACGATAAACCTTGGCAGCGACAGTATTTTCGCCGTCCTTGAGATACTTTGTGATTTCGAACTCGTGAGGAGTCATTGAGCCTGTTGAATAGCCAACATACTCGCCGTTTACCCAAACTTCAAGAGCAGCTTTGCACGCACCGAAATGGAGGAATACATCTCTGCCATCCCAATCCTTGCTGATGTTGAAGCTTCTGCGATAAAAACCGATTTCCTGCATAGTATGGTCAATTGACGGAATACGGCTTCTTGAACGGCTGAATGCTCTTGGGAATGTGCTTGCGTAGTAATAAGGCACGCTATATCCCTCGCACTGCCAAACTGACGGAACAGAGATTTCATCCCAAGCAGATACATCATAGCTTGGCTTCTCAAAACCGTCAGGCTGATTTTCAAGACCTCTCTGCCAGTGGAATTTCCACTTGCCGTTGAGGCTTTGCTTATACTTTGATTGTTCGCCCGAAAGTGCGTCATCAACAGCATCAAAAGGCATTGCAATGGCATGCCCCTTTTCCTTATTTATATAGACCGTCTTCGGGTCTTCCCAAACAAATTTCTTTCCCATAAATACCCCTTTTATACTCTTTGATTTTTATTATTTTATTGACATAACGGCTTGGAAAGCGGATTCGGTAGCATTTGCAATTCTGCCAACCTTTACGCTGTCGCCGATATTAATAACTTTGTATTTTGTGCTGTCCTTGATTTGCTCATAAAGTGCATTGTCAGGACGGCAACCCATAGAAAGAACAACAAAATCAACATCAAGTTTAATCTTGTCGCCGTTCTTTGTGCTCTCTGCTGTCAATCCGTCCGCTGTGATTTCGAGCAATTTGGTTGACGGCATAAAGACTGTGCCTGCCTCTTTAAGTTTTGGCAAAGCATCATCAAGCTGTTGAAAATATGCGCCCGGAGCAATAGTGTCTGCCATTTCAAGAATGGTAACCTTATTGCCCATTTCACACAAAAGCTCGGAAGTTTCAAGTCCGGTCATACCGGAGCCGATAACTGCAACTTTTTTGTTTTCAAGTTTAATTGAGCCATTAAGAATTTCTGTAACGGTGCTGACATTATCGCCTGCAAAAGCCTTTGGAAAGACTGCATTTGCACCTGTTGCATTGATAACAAAATCAGGTGAAGCGTCGTCAAGCAATTCTTTTGTAACAGTTGTATTAAACTCAAATTTTACGCCATTGTTCTTTGCATTGGTGTACAAATCATCAATGCACCAATGGAGTTTTTCCTTGTGTGGTGGCTTATCGGCAAGATTTATTTGACCGCCGACAGCACTTTCTTTTTCGTACACGGTGACATCAAAGCCTCGTCTTGAAAGAAGCTCGGCAGCAGTAAGACCTGCAACACCGGAGCCGACAACTGCAACCTTTCTGCCATTGCCGTTATTTTCAAGTTCAAGAGAATCTCTGCCGATGAACGGATTGACCGAACATCTGCCGTGTGTATATTCATATGCGTTGTTTTCCATACTTTCGAAGCAGTACAGACAGCATATGCAACGCTTAATTGTATCTTCCTTGCCCTCTTTAACCTTATTAACCCAATGAGGGTCTGCAAGAAGCGGTCTGCCAAGAGAAATGAAATCCTGAATGCCGTCCTCTAATTGCTGTTCTGCCTGTTCAGGAGAACGGATGAGGTTTGCTGCGATAACAGGAATGTCAACAACCTTTTTAACTTCCTTGGCAAGATACTTTCTCCAGCCGAGAGGGAATGTTGTCGGCTCGAGCCAATAGTTAAATGTATCATAAGCTGCTGATGAAACATCAATAGCGTCAATGCCCTTATCGTTAAGTGCCTTGGCAATCTTGAGTCCTTCCTGCAAATCATAGCCTTTGCCCGGTTGACCGATTTTTGCATACATCTCATCAACCGAAAGACGAACAACAAGAGGAAAATCATTGCCGCAAGCAAGTCTTATTCCATCAATAATTTCGTTGAGAAATCTCATTCTGTTTTCAAGTGAGCCACCGTATTCATCATTTCTGTGATTGGTGTTAGGTGACAAAAATTGCTGAATAAGATATCCGTGAGCTGCGTGGAGTTCAACACCGTCACAGCCTGCCTTTTGTGCTCTTACAGCACCTTGAACAAACTGGCGAACAAGTTTTTTGATGCCTGTTTTTGTAAGTCCTCTGTTTACGCTGTCTGCCATTTTTGACTTTTCGCATTTTGACGGAGCAACAGTTCGAGGAACAATGTCCTTATCCTGAAGTTTCTTTCCCGGGGGAATAATCGCACCGGTAAGGAGCTTTGCATACGCCTTGCCCATAATTTTGTCGCAAGCAACAGAAAGCGGGACTGTGCCCATCATAAGACCGAGGTTTTGTCTGCCCGGATGGTGAAGTTCAACAAAAATTTTTGCACCGTAGGAATGAATACGGTCAACCATATTCTTGAGCGGTGCAATTTGAGAATCGTGAGTTAATGCCATTTGACCGAATGACGAAGCACCGGTCACATCGTTGATACGGGTAATCTCGGTGATGATAAGACCGACACCGCCCTTGGCACGCTCAACATAGTGGTCTGCCATAATGTCGGTAACCTTGCCGTCAAACTGACCGAATCCCATACACATAGGTGCCATTACAACTCTGTTTTTAATTTCAGTATTGCCTATTTTCATAGGAGAAAAAAGCATCTTATAATCCATAAAAATCCCCTTTATGATTATCTTAAAACAAGGCCTGCCGACGAGGGCAAGCCCATAAAATCATTTTTTATTTATTTTTATCTTTATCTTTTTTTGCTTTCTTTTCAGCCTCTTTGATAAGCTTTTGTTCCTGATAGCTTACGCTGTATTTTCTTTCTTCTTTAACCTTGATAAGAAGAGCGATAAGCCAAATAAGCAAAGCCACGATGGCGATGCAAACTATAACTACCAATGCAATAAATGCTTTTTTGAGTACTTTAAGGTTATCCATACCCTTAATAAAGAAGCCTATAAGAGGATACATAGTTTCATAGTCGCCCTTATAAACACCGCCGTGAGCCTCAACTTTTTTGCCGTCTAAATAATAATATACACGGTATTGCTCAACAGGTTCATTTATTTCAGGATCGTAATTATCGTTTTCTTCAATATAGAAATCAATTTTTTTGCCGGCGTCATTGCCTGTAATTTTTTTAGGCAATGCTTTGATAACCGCCTTTGTATAGAGCTTTGATTTAAGCTCGTAGACATTTACCTGTCCTTCTTTTTCCTCAAAAGGCTTTGCACTGAATACTGCAACTCCAAATGATGAAATGGCAAGCAAGATTACAAGAATAACCGATATAACTGCAACGGTTGTAACATGAACCTTTGAACCGGGAATTAATTTGCCTTGCTTTTTTTCTTTCTTTTGATTATCCATTTGAATTACCTCTAAAATTACTTCTTCTTTTTATTTTTCTTTTCTTCGGATTCGGCAAGTTTTGCCTTTGCCTCGGCAACAATTCTTGCCTGCTCTTCTTTTTCTTTCTTTTCTGCTTCTTCTCTTTCGAGTTCTTTCTTCAAAGCGTCTTCATATTCCTTTTGCTCTTTGGCTGCCTTGCGTGCAAGTCTTTCGCTTTCAAGTTCCTCATCGGTTTTAGCCGGTGATTTGACAACAGCAATATTGATGCCGACGGCAACAAGCAAAAGTGCAAGAGCAACATAAAATCCCCAAGCAACTCCTCCCGTTGCGTTATACACAGGGAAACTGCCGAAGTTTATTCCGATTTCATTCGGAGCGCCCTTTATTCCTAAAGTGAAACACACTGCACTGCCTATGGCAGAAAGAACGCTTAAACATTCAAAAACAGTAATTGCACTTGTTCTGAAATGTTTTGCAAGTATTATAATAAGGAAAAACGCAATCACGGCAAGCAAGAGCGACAGTGCCATAAACAGCACCGAATACATTGTGAAACTCAGCGTGCCTGAAAATCCCTCGTATTTCATATTAGTTATGTATACGCTTGAATTTGCGAAAAAGTCCTTAAACAAATCTATAAGTGATTTGTTGCAAGTTATACCGAAAAGGTCCAAGCCTATACTTTCGGCGTCACTGTTGATAGTTGCCCACGGCAAAATAAAACCGATGGCGGGCAAGACACAAAGAATAATCCTGACAATTCGGAGTTTTGTGCCCCATATAGAATAGGCTATTCGATTAAGTCCGCGATAAAAAACAGCAAACTTTCTTTCAGCCAATTCGTTATCAGCCTCAAGCCTTTCTTCCCAATTAAAGTTAGGAATACTTACGCCGCAATTTGAACATTCGGCTTTTACATCGTACCAATGTAGCTTTTTGCCACAATTAGGACAGGAACTTGCCATACCTGTAACCTCTATTCTTTATATTTATTCTAATATATAATATAATTTTTTAAATCAATTGTCAACCGATATTCATTAATATTTAATTTAATCCTTATAAAATGTAAATCAAATAAAAAAGTATTGAATTTATATATTCACTATGATAAAATCTATTTATATAACATTCTATAGTTATGGAAACGAGGGATTATATTGGCAGAACAAGTATCCATTGAGGACATCACCATGACCAACGAAGAACTTGACAAGCTCGCTTACACAAAAAAGAGATATTTAACTCCGAAAGAAATTGCGGCATATGTTCTTGTTAACTTCGGTCAAAAGAATTTAAGCCAGTTTGTAGACGCATTTAAAGAATTCTTTATGATTCAATTCTTAAAGCTAAACACAACCGCTTATGCAAACATCAATCTTTTTGCATCTATTTACGATGCACTTGACGACACAATTTCGGGTCTTATCATTGACAGAACAAGAACCCGCTGGGGACGAATAAAGCCATTTTTCATTCTTCCGTTGCCGTTATGGGTTATCGGCGGATATATGATGTTCACCGCTCCCGACATCAATTTCAACGGAAAAGTCGCTTGGGCTGCAGTTGCCATTGTAATTTACGGACTCGGTATGAGCTACTTCGGTGCATGGGGTCTTATGATTTACAACATCACTCCAAACACCGACGAGCGTGACAACCTTATTACAGTTACAAAGTTCTTTGAACTTTTCGGCACTTGGATTCCGTCACTTGTACCTATACTTGTTACTTTGTTGCCAAAAATCAACAATAACATTTCGATGCGTGATGTTTACAGCGGATTTGCAAGATTTATGCTTATTCTTTCGGCAGGATTTGCAATCTTCGGTTGCTTCAATATGAGAGAGCGTGTGCCTCTTATGAGCCGTGAAGAAATGAAAGAAACATCTGTGCTTGAATCTCTCAAAAACATTGTTACAAACAGACCGCTCATCGCAGTTATCCTTGCAAACTTCTTTAACTCATTTAAAGCAGTCGGCGGTTCATCCGAATCATACTTTTGGCTCAACAACACCGGTTCTCTTATGAACCAAACAATTTGCGGACTTTTCACCGGTATTCCAAACTACATAATGGTTCCGCTTGCCGCAAAGATGGTAAAGAAATGGGGTGCCCGTGCAACCTCAATCATTGCAGGTTTGTTCGGATTTGTTGCATATATGACATTATTCTTCATTGGCTATCATCCGTTTGGACAAACATTTTCCGACCACAGAATACTCAATTTGATTTGGGTTATCTTTGGTTTGACAATCTGCGGTTTGCCGAACAAAATCCTCAATGTATCGGGACAAATCGTAACAGCAGAAGCTCTTGACTATATGGAATGGAAGCACGGTTTAAGAAACGAAGCACTCGTTACAACAGTTCAAGGTTACTTCGGCAAGCTTGCAACATCGGTTACAGGCTGGCTCTCGGGTATGGTACTTACTTGGATTAACTACATACCGCTCACCGACTCAATCGGAAACGCTATTCCGCAGACAGACCCTAAAATGCTCAACGGCATCTGGGCAGTGTTCTGCATCCTCCCTGCTCTTGCAAGAGGACTTTACGGCATATGCTTCATTCTTTATCCTATCCACGGCAAAGTTCAGCAACAGATGATTGTTGAACTTGCAGACAAGCGTGCTGAAAGAATTGCTGAACAAGAAGCAATTAATCACTCGGCAAAAAGTGAATAACAAACAAAAAGAAGACCTGGCTTAACTAAAAGTCAGGTCTTAATTTATGCCTTAATCATATCAATAAAATATTTGTGGACTGACAAATCATCAGTGAGTTCGGGATGAAAAGCCGTCACAAGGAAGTTTCCTTGGCGCGCAGCAACAATTTTTTTATTCACCGTGGCAAGAACATCAACTCCGTCACCAACTCTGCTGATATACGGTGCACGGATAAACACCATAGGGATTTTGCCAAAATTTCCAAATTCATCAACGGTATCAAAACTGCCAAGTTGTCTGCCGTAGGCATTGCGTTTTGCCGTGCAATCAATCAATCCAAGCCCAGTGCAACGAGGGTCGCCTGTTTCCTTTGACATAAGGATAAGTCCGGCACAGGTGCCGAAAACAGGAACACCGCCGGTTGCATATTCAAGGACTTTGCTACGCATACCGAGGTCATCGAGCAATTTGCTCATAACCGTGCTTTCGCCACCCGGAATAATCAAACCGTCAGGTCGTTCATTAAGGTCACGAAGCTGTCTGATTTCGTATGCTTCAACCCCGAGTTCGTGCAATTTTTTGATATGTTCTTCAAAAGCACCTTGCAAGGCAAGAACTCCGATTTTCATAATTATTCAGAGGATTACTGTCCTCTTTCCTCCATAATGATTTTTATTTCGTTTTCGTTGATTCCAACCATTGCTCCACCCAAATCTTCGCTGAGTTGAGCAAGAATCTGAGGGTCGTTATAATTGGTTACAGCCTTTACGATTGCGGCTGCTCTCTTTGCCGGATTGCCTGATTTGAAGATACCCGAACCGACAAAAACACCCTCTGCACCGAGTTGCATCATAAGTGCGGCATCGGCAGGAGTTGCAACACCGCCGGCAGCAAAGTTTACAACAGGAAGTTTGCCGTTTTCGTGAACATAATTGATAAGCTCAACAGGAACTCTGTATTCCTTTGCAGCCTCGAAAAGTTCATCCTTGCGAAGCGACTGAACACGGCGCATTTCGGCATTAATCTTTCTCATATGTCTGACAGCCTGAACAACATCGCCTGTGCCCGGCTCGCCCTTTGTTCTGATCATAGACGCACCCTCGGCAATTCTGCGAAGTGCTTCGCCCAAATCTCTTGCACCGCAAACAAAAGGAACATCAAATTCAGTTTTGTCAATGTGATAAAGATCATCGGCAGGTGACAAAACCTCGCTCTCGTCAATGTAATCTATTTCAATCGCCTGCAAAATCTGCGCTTCTGCAATATGACCGATACGGCATTTTGCCATAACAGGAATAGACACTGCTTCTTGAATGCCCTTAATCATCTTTGGGTCGCTCATTCTTGAAACACCGCCTGCGGCACGAATATCGGCAGGAATTCTCTCAAGTGCCATAACCGCACAAGCACCTGCTTCTTCCGCAATCTTTGCTTGTTCAGGTGTTGTAACATCCATAATTACACCGCCCTTAAGCATTTGTGCAAGATTCTTGTTCAATTCATATCTGTTGCTCATAATAATTACCTCGAAAATATTATATTTGTTCAAACAATTACATCATAGCATAATCTGTGCATTAAACAATATTCAAATTTGATAAAAAAATAGAGTACAGATGAATTTCTGTACTCAAAAAATCACAAAGATTTATACATTTTTGCGGCATCTTCCTTTAGTGCGTGCTCAAGAACCTCAAGCACTTCATACTCACGCTCATTTGAGCCGAGCGACACTTTTATGACATCGCCAACCTTAACATCATACGATGCTCTTGCCACCTTGCCGTTGACCTCAACTCTGCCTGCGTCGCAAGCCTCGTTGGCAACGGTTCGGCGTTTTATGATGCGAGATACCTTTAAATACTTATCAAGTCGCATATCATACTCCTTTAAATAAAATAAGGTGTCCCGAAAGACACCTTGAATTTTATTGCAAATAATTAAGCGTTAACAGCGTCCTTAAGTGCCTTGCCTGCCTTGAAGCTTGGAGCCTTTGATGCAGGGATTTCAATCTTAGCCTTTGTTTGAGGGTTAAGACCTGTACGAGCTGCTCTTTCCTTAACTGCAAATGTACCGAAGCCAACAAGAGCAACCTTGTCGCCCTCTGCAAGAGCTGCTGTGATAGCATCAAATGTTGCTGCTACTGCTGCTTCTGCGTCCTTCTTTGATAATTCTGCCTTTGCAGCTACAGCTGCAACCAATTCAGTTTTATTCATAATTAATCCTCCATTACCGATTTCTCGGAATTTTTTATTTTCTTAGCCTTGTCCCAAAGCCTGTCAAGTTCTTCTATTGATGAACTTTTCATATCTATCCCTTGTTCACTTGCCATTTGCTCAACCAGTGAAAAGCGTGACATAAACTTATCTGTGGAAGCGGTTAAAGCCTCCTCGCTGTCTACATCAATAAATCGAGCAATATTTACGCAGGAAAAAAGAACATCTCCGAATTCATCCTCAATATCAAACCTTTTGCCTTGTTCCATTGCTGTTTTTAACTCATCAATCTCTTCATAGAGCTTATCGACCGCACCGCCAACATTATCCCAATCAAAGCCAATCTTTGCCGCCTTGTGCTGAATCTTCTGTGCACGCATAAGTGCAGGAAGTTCACGAGGCACGCTGAGCATAGACTCTGTTTGATTCTTTTGTCCTTTGGTTTTGAGCTTTACGGCATCCCAACTATTGAGTGCCTCGGCAGTATTGTTTGCAACAACCTCGCCGAAAACATGCGGATGACGAACGACAAGTTTTTGCACAATATCGTTTACAACATCATCAAAAGAGAAGTTGCCATTCTCACTCTCCATCTCGGAATGAAGCACAATCTGCAAAAGAACATCCCCAAGCTCTTCACGGAGCATATCGGTGCTTTGCTTATTTATTGCTTCAACAACCTCATAGGTTTCCTCTATAAAATTCTTTTTTATAGATTCGTGAGTTTGCTCTCTGTCCCAAGGGCAACCGCCCGGTGCACGAAGTACTTTGATAATGGCAACAAGGTCATCTATATTATATTTATCTTTCAATACAAATTCTTTTGCCATAAGTCATTTCCTCGTAATGTGTCTTCTTGTAATATACACTATTTATGCGGGCTTTTCAAGGTTTTACTTGAACTTTTTTGGATATTTGATCACAAAAAAACTCCCTAAAATTCAGCATACCGCACAAAAAACACAAGATACAGAATAAAACGACAGAAATCGAACATTTTATTATTATCATACCGATTATCGAAAACGGGAACGAAATTTGACTAAAAATCAAATTGCACAAATAAACCACAAGCAAAAACAAACACGCAGGGAAAATTATCGACCTTAAAAAATCAAATTTTATTTTTGCCTTTTTACATAAAACAACAGTATTCCAAACGGTAATCACCGCATATCCCACTGCACCCGAAATGACCGCACCATACAAAACAAGATGCTCATCGGAAACCAACGCAAAATTTAAAATCACTCTGATGACACCCGACACTGCATAAGGCAGGATTGATTTTTTTGCACAGCCAATAGCCTGAACGGCAAAAACCGAGGTGCCCGCAAGAGAATAAAGCACAACAGTCAGCGCAAAATATTTGACCAAAGCAACTGACGACACGACTATATCATATGAATTCTTGCCGTAGAAAAGCGTGAGGATTTCCTCACTGCAAAGATAGAGCAAAGCACCGCCGAGAAGCGACAACAACGAAGTGTATTTGTATATTGAATTCACCAATGCCGACAATCGTTCTCCGCTTCCCTGTTCAAAGGCTCTGCTGATTGCGGGAACAGCAGAAACACCAAGCGCCATAGTTACACCGGGCACTAAATTTTTGAAATCAAGCGAAGCAGATAACACGCCATAAACATAAGTCGGCAAATCAGAATCGGAAATGCTGACTATATTTAGCGATTGAGAAAACATATTTTTCAGGGCAAGGATATTCATTTTGCCGAGAACGATTTGGATAGACGCTGTATCCAAAAACTGAAAAACACTTTGAACTCCCGTACTGACCATAATCGGAAACGAAAACATCAAAAGTTCCTTGTTTGCGATTTTTGTTCGAAGAGGGTTATTTATTTTAGTACTGTGAATTTTTGAATAAACACACAAAAAGCACAGGCTGACAAAAGCGCCCAATGTTGCACCAAGCATTGCAAATGCCGATGTATAAGGATAAATAAGCGACAAAGCGACTTCATCGTTTATTGCAAATTCTCCAAGCACCTTGCCCGACAGCAAATACTCCTTAAAAAGATATGCCATTGAATATTTTGCAAACAGCAAACCGAAAATCATTTTGAAAAGTGCATCAATAGTTTGGCTGACGGCAGTCGGAATCATATTCAAAAATCCCTCAAAATAGCCTCGATAAGACGCACCCATACAAGAAAACAGCACAGACGGAGCAAGCACCAGAGCAGTATAAAGCGCCTTTGGTGAATGGGCAATCAAATCGGAATACGGCTTTGCAACACAAATCAAAACAAGCATACCGACAGCACCGACAACGGTAAACAATCCGAGTGAGCCTTTTTTCAGCGACAGCACCATTTGAGTGTCGCCCTTTGAATTATAAGTGCTGACAAGTTTTGACAACGCAATTGGGAACGCCCCCATAGTGATTGCATGAACAGGCAAGCAAAGATTATAGGCATAGGCAAAATACCCCCTGCCCACTCCGCCGATATATGCGGTCAAAGGAATTTTATACACAGCTCCGATGACCTTAACAATCACAGTGGACACAAGCAAAACAAAGGCAGACGAAAGATACTTACTCTTTAAGGACACAAAATCACCAACAAAAAAAGACGGTGCAAATACACCGTCTAAAAAAATTATTTGTATATTATTCCGAATCAGAATCAACAACTTCTACATCAATGTCGTTAACAACAACATCTTCGTCCTTTTTTGGATTGACCTTGGCATCAACCTGAGCTGCAACTGCTTCCTTGAATGCTTCAATTTCTGCCTCTAAAAATTCGGACTGACTTTTGAGCATAATGATCTCTTCACAAGTTGCTTCAAGCTCATCTTGACTAACCTCACCGCCGTCATAAATGTTAAACTGAAGTTTGCCATATTTTTCGTATGCTTTGGCAAGCTTGGTTTTTGTATCAAGAAGTTCTATTCTTTTACGGGAAATTTCTATTGCCTGGGCACTCTTTTTGGCATATTCCTTGGTTTTATTGATAACTTCATCAATAGAGCCATTCTTTTTTGCGTTATTGATAGCCTCGTCAACAGAATTCAATACATCGTTAAAATTTCGCATAATTACACCTCTTTGATATCATTATATTACAATATGTAATTTAATGCAATACCAAATGTGATTATTAGTGAAATTTGTACATACTGTCATAAGTGTATTTATACAAATTTATTCACTATAGAAATCAATTATACCTTTCTTGCGTGATAAAACCTCATCAAAATTGTTGAGATACTCATACGGATACTTATAATTATATATTCTTTCAATATGAGCGGTCTGCGGATTTTTGAGTTTTGTGACTGCTCCTGCACCGGCGGCAAGCACCGTGTGTGTTTCGTCCATCATAAAGACATTATAGAGACAATCAAAACCGTCTTTTGCATATCCGACATTTTCAAGATTACCGAGGGATTTGCTTTGACGATACATATAGTACGGATTATAGCCGTTTTCAATCATAGCCTTATATGAATAATCCACCATTTTTGAAGCATTGCTACGCTCGGTCAAATCGAAGAATTCATTTTCAGTACACAGGAAGGCTGCAGATTTCAGCGCCAAATTATGCACCGTGATACTTTCGGGAGCAAGCGACACAGCGGTGTCTATGCTTTGCTTAAAGCTCTCCGGAGTGTCGGTATTAAGTCCTGCGATAAAATCCATATTGATATTGTAAAACCCAACCTTGCGTGCAAGTTCATAGGCATAAATCGTTTGGGCAGAAGTGTGCCGTCTGCCAATCGCATTGAGCACATCATCATTAAAAGTTTGCGGATTTATGCTTATTCTTGACACATTATGCAACATAAGAGCATTGAGTTTTGCCTCTGTCACGGTATCGGGTCTGCCTGCCTCAACAGTGTATTCCCTCAAAGTTGACAAATCAAAATTGCCCTCAATGGTTGAAAGAAGAATATCGAGTTGCTCGGCAGAAAGTGTTGTGGGAGTGCCGCCGCCAAAATAAATTGACTCAAGCCTCAATCCAAGGTCGTTTGCAATTTTGCCGATGTGCACAAGTTCCTTGCACAGCAGTTCAACATAAGGAGCAATCAAGTCCTTTGCATTTGCAATGCTGTGCGACACGAACGAACAATAAGAGCATCTGCTCGGGCAAAACGGGATTGACACATAAAGCGAAAACGAATTGTCACGAGAAAGTGCAATTATCTTATTTTCCCGCTCCATAACAGACAGAGCGAGGTCGATTTTTTTCTGTTCCACCTTATCGGACAGGAACTTTTTAACCGCATTATCAACGCCCATTTTTTCAACAGTTGAGTGCATAAGTCTTGCAGGGCGGACTCCGTAAAGTATTCCCCACGGAAGCGTGTAGCCTGTGAGTTCGCTCAAAGTATCATAGAGCAGGATTGACAACGAATGAGTTACATCGTCATTTTCTTTGAGTTCATATGTTTTTTCGAGCAATCGGGAATAAGCCTTTACTCTTACCGAAAGAAGATTATTTTCTTTTTTAGTTTCTATCACAACATTGTCGTCACCGTCAAACTTCAGTTTTTCCAGAGGAAAAAACATAACTGCGATTTTTTCTGTGTGATAGGATGCATCGTGGTTTATATTCTTAATTATCATAAAATCATTTCATATACGGATTGTTTTTTCGTTCAAAATCAAGTGTGGTGAGATTATTGTGACCTGTGTACACCTTATAGTCGCCGTCAAGAGCTTTTAGTTTTTGGAGTGACGACATCATTTGTTCAGGCGAACCTGACGGAAAATCTGTTCTTCCGCAAGAACAATAAAACAATGTATCTCCCGAAAAAATGCAGTTTTCTGCAATATAGCAAACACTGCCCAAGGTGTGACCCGGAGTTGACATAACTTTTATTACGGTGTCACCAAGGGTTATTTCGTCACCGTCAGCGACAACAACATCTGCCTCAACATCATTTTGAGGAGCATTGCAAAACGCTGCAAGAGAAAGTTTTGAAGATGAGAGCATAGGCTTGTCTTCACTGCTGATGACAACCTTTGCACCGTACTTCGCTTTTGTGTCCCTTGCGCCGATTATATGGTCAAAGTGGCCATGGGTCAAAAGAATATATTTAAGGTCGGTATCACCGATCATATCAATCATTTTTTGACTGAACTCGTTGCAATCCACCAAAGCAGATTGATTTGTTTTTTCATCAATAATCAGGCTGCAATTGTTATCCATTGAGCCGAATTTTTCGCTGATTACTTTCATTAATGAAGCTCCTTTGAATCAAGAAGAATGGTTACGGGACCGTCATTGAGAAGTTCAACTGCCATATCTGCGCCAAACTCACCTGTTTCCACCCTTGAAACGCCTGCATCTTTCATTCCCTGAACAAAATACTTGTACAGAGCATTTGCAATATCAGGCGGTGCGGAATTGATAAAAGACGGGCGTCTGCCGTGTGAACAATCGGCAAGAAGCGTGAACTGCGACACAACAAGTGCCTCGCCGTTTACATCAATGAGGCTTTTGTTCATTTTGCCGTTTTCATCTTCAAAAATACGGAGCACAGGCACTTTTTTGAGGAGTTTGTCTGCATCTTCCTCTGTGTCGCCCTGCTGTACACCCAACAAAATCATAAAGCCTTGGTTGCACGCACCGACAATTTCTCCGTCAATTTTTACACTTGCATATTTTACTCGTTGAATTACTGCTTTCATAATTTTCTCCGAAATTATATTTTACTGATCGCTTCTCTCGATAAGATAAACACCGTCTATCTTATTAAGAAGCCTGATAACTGCGTCAAGATGCTCTTTGTTGTTAACTGTTATAGTGATTGAAGTCAGGCAATTGCCGTCATTAATCGGACGGGCATTGATTGCGTTCATCTTGACATGAGCACTCGCTATTGTGGTTGTAATATCAAGCACCATACCGTCACGGTCAATGGCATAAATGTTGAGAGAACTACGAGCCTCAACCTTGATGTTGCTGTCCCAATGAGCCTTTATCCAGCGTTCAGGCTCGGCACAGTTTTCCAAATCGACAGGTACATTTTTGCAGTTTCTGCAATGGATTGTCAAGCCGTGACCTCTTGTTATAAATCCGATAATCTCTTCACCCGGAAGCGGATTGCAACACTTTGCCATATTGATAAGGCAGTTGTCAATTCCCTCAACAACTACACCGCCCGATGACTTCGGCTCACGATTAACCTTTGATACTGTATTGGTTGTTTGTGCAGGAGCAGGAGCTTTTTCTTTCCAATTACGGTTATATTCATCCTTAATACCGGGCATAAGACGGGTAATCTGCACACCGCCGTAGCCGATTGCGGCATAGAAATCCTCTACGCTGTCAAAATGCTGACGCTCCGAAATTTTCTTAACAAATTCCTCGTACTTGTCGCCCTCAAAACGAATATAATTCTTTTTGAATTCGTGGTCTAAATCCTGTTTACCCTGAACAATGTTTTCATCTCGTTTTTCTTTTTTGAACCAAGCACGGATTTTTGAGCGTGCCTCACCTGTTTTAACAATCTTTAGCCAATCTCTTGACGGACCTTTGCCCGGTTGCTTTGATGTAATAATCTCAACAATTTGACCCGTGCGAACTTTGGTATCGAGCGGTACAATTCTGCCGTCAACCTTTGCGCCAACCATTTTGTTGCCGACTGCCGAGTGAATAGCATAGGCAAAGTCGATAACAGTTGAGCCTTTCGGAAGCGACTTTACATCACCTCTTGGGGTGAAAACATAAATTTCATCAATAGAAAGGTCGCCTTTGATGGACATAACCATATCTTCGGCATTATCGGCAGAGTCGCCGTTTTCGAGCATCTGATGAATCCACTGAAGTGATGTATCAAAATTATCCTCTCCGCCTTTACCGATTTTGTATTTCCAGTGAGCTGCAATACCGTATTCAGCGGTGCGGTGCATTTCCCAAGTTCGAATTTGAATTTCGAACGGAATACCTTTTTTGCTCAGTACGGTTGTGTGAAGCGACTGATACATATTGGGCTTCGGTGTGGAGATATAATCCTTAAATCTACCCGGAAGCGGAGTGAACATATCGTGAACTATACCGAGAGCATTATAGCAATCAATCATAGAATCAACGATAATACGAACAGCATAGATGTCGTAAATTTCATCAAAAGTTTTGCCCTTGATGTATAGCTTACGGAAAATACCGTGAACAGATTTCACTCTTGATGTGATTTGAGCACCCGGCATAATAGGTTCAATTTTCTCCTTGATTTGAGCCTTGATTTCCTCAAGGAATTCCTTGCCCTCGTTCTGTTTCATAGAAAGAGAATTCTCGATTTCCTTATAAGCATAAGGGTCGAGGTAGCGAATCGCCAAATCCTCGAGTTCTTCCTTAACTGCACGGATACCGAGACGGTGAGCAATCGGAGCATAAATCTCGAGAGTTTCAAGTGATTTTTCTCTTTGCTTATACGGAGGCATATGCTGAAGAGTGCGCATATTATGAAGTCGGTCGGCAAGTTTGATGATGATAACTCGAACATCCTGATTCATCGCAATGAACATCTTGCGGATATTCTCTGCCTGCACTTCCTCCTTTGTTGAAAGCGGAATTTTGCCGAGTTTTGTTACACCGTCAACAAGCACGGCAACTTCTTCGCCGAAATGTTCACGAATAAAATTAAGGTCGTATGTTGTATCCTCAACAACATCATGAAGAAGCGCACCGATGATACACTCGTTGTCCATTCCGTAATCAAAGAGAATTTTTGCAACGGCAACAGGGTGCATAATATACGGTTCACCCGAACGGCGACGCTGATTTTTATGCGCCTCATATGCCAATTTGTATGCCTTTAAAATAAGCTCGCTGTTATAATTCGGGTTCTTTTTTACTTCATCAAAGAACTCATCAAACTTATCGTCATAATCCTCTAATTTTATTTCTTCTTTTTTCTCTTGTGTTGTCTTTACTTCTTCACTCAATGTTCAATCTTCCCTTCAAAGCCTTAAGAATCGGAGTTTCTTCAAGATTTACTTTTTCTTTAACAATATTAAGGGTTATTCCTTTTTTATAATTTATCAAACCACCCTGCGAAAATGCCTTGATTGCAAACATAAGTTTGCCATAAGTTAACTTGTCCTGAAGCCTGAAATACAGACTTTCAAGCGAATAAGGGTAGCCGTTGTTTTTCTTCAAATATTTATAGACAAGGGCACATTCTTCTCTTGTCGGATAAAGAGATTTGTCAACCCTGCCCGTGTATCTGTACAAATCATACAATGACTTTTCGGCAAAATACTTTTCCTCGTCAAATGACGAAAGACGAATGTCAACCGCCTGCACAGACAAATACATTTTGCCGTTATAAGCGTTTTTGCTCACCTTGACAGCCAAATTCAGTTCATCACCCGATTTGTACGGAAATTCATTATACGGTGTTGAAAACTTGACAACACGGATTTTTGTATCCTTCTTCTGCAAATCAAGGCGAATATGCTTGCCCTCGCTGAGCGGAGTGACGCCCAAAAGTTTCAATTTATATATTCCAAAAACTGCCTGCGGATTGCCTGATCCGTATGGTTCAAGCACCGACAAAGAATCAACAAGGTCAACATTGAGATATGAAGGTGCAAGTTTGAAATCGAGAGTAAGCTCGCCCTGTGGCATAACAGGATAATTTTTTATTGCAAACTCGTTTATATCAGCCGAGAACTTTTCTATCATATCCTCATTGAGAGTGATACCTGCCGCCATAGGATGACCGCCGAACTGAATCAAATCATCACTGCAAGAAGACAAAGCCTCAAAGATATTGAAACCCTCAACACTTCTTGCAGAGCCTCGTGCAACGCCGTTTTCATCAATACCGACAATGAATGTCGGCTTGCCGTATTGCTCCAAAATATGAGCCGCCACAATGCCGATTACACCGTGATGATAGCCTTTTCCAGCCACAACTATAATGGGAGATGACACAAGGCGAGGATTCTTTTTAATCTGCAATTTTATATCATCAATTATTTCCTGCTCGATTTTTTGACGGTTCGCATTTTCTTCATCAAGGCTATTGCAAGCAGAAACAGCCTCCTGTGCGTTATCGCAAAGAAGAAAATCAACCGCTCTTTTTGCGTCGCCCATTCTGCCCATTGCGTTAATTCTCGGGCAAATCTGAAACGCTATGTCCTGCGAAGTGAGAGCATTTGAATTTCTGCCGATAAGCGGTGCAAGCGACTTGCGAGGATTGGTGTTCAGCTTTTGAATTCCTCTGCGGACAAATGCTCTGTTTTCCTCCTTCAAAGGCATAACATCAGCTATTGTGCCGATTGCAACAAGGTCAATATAGTTTTCAACAATCTCTTCGATATTATCCTCGTCCATCGCAACAGCAAGTTTGAACGCAACACCGACTCCGCAAAAATCACGGAAATCCATCGTGTTTTCCTCTCTGTGAGGATTGACTACAGCCTCCGCAACAGGAAGCCTGCCGTCCGAAAGCTGATGGTGGTCGGTTATCACAAGCGACATACCGAGTTCGTAAATATGCTCCGCCTCGTCAAATGCACTGATGCCGTTGTCAACTGTTATAATCAAGTTTACGCCCCAAGAAGCGATTGTGTCAATTGCAGACATATTCAGACCGTAACCCTCTTTGTCACGGCTCGGAATATAGTAGCAAACATCTGCCCCTTTATTACGCAGAAAATCCACAAGCAAAGTTGTGGATGTAACACCGTCGCAATCATAGTCGCCGTAAACACAGATTTTGTCGCCGTTTTCTATCGCTTCGCTCACGGTGAAAACAGCCTCATCCATATCTACCATATCAAACGGAGATGACAGCATAAATTCATCTGCCATAAAATTGACAACATCCAAGTCGTCAACGATTCCCCTTGATACCATCAAAAATGCAACAAATGGGTCAATATTAAATTTTTCGCTGATTTGGGATGCACGCTCCTTGTCAGCCTGCCTTATTACCCATCTTTTAATCGCCATTATGAATTTTTGTCTACCTTATGAAATTTCTTTAAATTGCCTGCTTTTTCTGCACGCTTTTGGAGAACAGCCTCAACATCTTCAACACTGATACCCTCATTCACCATCATAACAAGTGTGTGATAAATAAGGTCGCAAATCTCACCGACTGTTTCTTCCTTAACTCCGTTTTTTGCGGCGATAACCATTTCTGTGCTTTCCTCGCCGACTTTTTTCAATATCTTATCAAGTCCCTGTTCAAAAAGATAGCAAGTATAAGAGCCTTCCTCTTTTGCATTTTTTCTTGCAAGGATTGTTTCGTAATCGTTTCTGATATAGTCCATATTTTCTCCTGTCAATCCGCTTTGTTAAAATCTATATTGTTGAAAAAGCACGAGTGATTTCCCGTGTGGCAAGCAGCACCTGTTTGCACAACTTTGATGAGCAAAGTATCGTCATCACAATCACCCTTTATATCGGTGATTTTTTGCAAATGTCCCGATGTTTCGCCTTTGTTCCAAAGTTCCTGTCTGCTTCTTGACCAAAACCAAGTGTAGCCTGTTTCAAGAGTTTTTTGCAAAGACTCCTTGTTCATATAAGCCAACATAAGCACCTCGCCTGTTGACTGTTCTTGAACAATCGCAGGGATAAGCTCGCTCTTTTTAAAATACTTGTCCAAATCCATTATTTGCAAACCTCCACAGCCTGTCTTAAATCCAAAGTGCCTTTATAAATCGATTTTCCGCAAATTGCACCATAGAGATTTTTATCTCTCAAAGCCACAATGTCATCAATATTTGTGACACCGCCCGAAGCTGTTATATCGCAAGAAACAGCTTCGTTAAGTGCTGTAAGCTGTCCAACATTCGGTCCGCTGAGCGTGCCGTCTTTTGAAATGTCGGTGTAAATAATCGTCTTAACACCCATTGCTTCCATCTGCTTTGCAAGGTCGATGTAATGAGTGTCGGAACCTTCCGTCCAACCCTCTGTTGCAACAAAGCCGTTTTTTGCATCAATTCCGACTGCGATAAGCTCGCCGAATTCCTTGACTGCCTGTTCCACCAAAGCAGGATTTTTGAGAGCAACAGAGCCTAAAATCACTCTTGAAATGCCGTTGTTTGCATAAAAATCAATGTCTGCCATTGTGCGAATACCACCGCCGATTTCTACCTTGAGCGGAGTTTGAGCGGCAACATCAACAAAGGTTTGAGAGTTGACTCTCTCTTTTTTAAGTGAGCCGTCAAGGTCAACCATATGCACCCATTCTGCACCTGCCTGAACAAAGCCGTTTGCAGCTTCAAGCACATCATCCGCAACCTGCTCGGCTGTTGCAAAATCACCCTTGAACAGTCTTACAGGCTTGCTGTCTATAATATCAATAGCGGGAAAAATAATCATTAAAGTACTCCTTTTGTTGACAAAACAGAGCCGTCAACATTTTTTGAAACAGCAATTTTCATTGCGTGAGCAACTGCCTTGAAAATTGCTTCAATTTCGTGGTGGGCATTTGAGCCGTAAAGCACATTGATGTGAAGTGTGATACCGCCGTTTACGGCAAAAGCACGCCAGAATTCTTCTGTTACGCAGGTTTCGTAATCACCGCAACGCTCTTGCTTGAAATCTGCATTGAACACCAAAAACGGACGGTTTGAAATGTCAAGCGAAGCCTGTGCAAGACTTTCGTCCATAGGAATAAAGAACGAGCCGTAGCGTTCAATTCCGCTCATATCGCCGAGTGCCTGCTTGAACGCCATACCAAGCACAATGCCCGTATCCTCAACAGTGTGGTGAGTGTCTACATCAAGGTCACCGTTCACAGTGAGTTTCAATCCGAAGCCGCCGTGAACAGCAAAGGCTGTTAGCATATGGTCAAAGAAGCCGATACCTGTTGAGATGCAAACCTCTCCGCCGTCAAGGTTAAGTTCCGCTTTAATCTGTGTTTCTTTTGTGTTTCTTTCTACTGATGCTGTGCGCATAATTTTATCCTTTTATTATCTAAAAAATCGTGTATGTATTAAAAAGTTAATTATTCAAATCGAACTTTGATTGAATTTGCGTGAGCCGCAAGACCCTCTGTTTCTGCCAATTTGATAATATCATCCTTTGCCTCGTGAAGCTCGGCAGGGGTGTAATAGATGAATGACGACTTCTTTACAAAGCTGTCTACACCCAAAGGCGAGAAAAATCTTGCAGTGCCCGAAGTTGGCAAAACATGGTTTGGTCCGGCAAAATAATCACCGAGCGGTTCAGGTGAGAAATTGCCGAGGAACACCGAACCGGCATTGTCAACCTTGCCGATATATTTAAGCGGTTCGGTTACGCAAAGTTCAAGATGTTCGGGAGCAAGTTCGTTTGCAAAGTCAATTGCCTGCATAACATCATCACAAACAATGATTTCGCCATAATTTTCAAGGCTTTCACGGATGATTTCCTGACGCTCAAGGTCTTTGACCTGCTTTTCAATCTCGTGTACGGTTGCCCTTGCCAAATCAATTGAAGTGGTGAGCAAAATTGCAGAAGCCATTTTGTCGTGTTCTGCCTGCGACATAAGGTCGGCAGCCAAAAATGCGGGATCTGCCGTCTTATCTGCAACGATAAGAATTTCGCTCGGTCCTGCTACCATATCAATGTCAACCACACCGTAAAGGAGTCTTTTTGCAGTTGCAACAAAAATATTGCCCGGACCGACAATCTTGTCTACCTTTGGTATTTTTTCTGTTCCGTATGCAAGTGCGGCAACAGCCTGTGCACCGCCGACAAGGAACACTCTGTCCACCCCTGCAACAGCAGCGGCAGCCATAATATTAGGGTCGGGATTTCCATCGGTTGCAGGAGGAGTTACCATAATAATTTCCTTTACTCCTGCGATTTTGGCAGGCACTGCATTCATCAAAACTGATGACGGATAAGCTGCTGTGCCACCCGGAACATAGATGCCGACTCTGTGAAGTCCACGAACTCTCTGTCCCATAATAACTCCGCTTTCCTTGGTGGTCATCCAAGACTGTTGAGCCTGACGGAGATGGAAATCATAGATATTATTCTTTGCTTTAATTATGGCAGACTTGAAATCATCATCTACCATATTGAGGTATTCCTGAAGTTCGTCTTTTTCGATAACAGTCTTTTTAGGCACGCCGCCGTCAAAACGAACAGTGAATTCACGAACAGCGTCATCACCGTTTTCCTTAACCTCATTTATAATATTTGAAACGATAGCAACGATTTTTTCGTCAGTTTCGTCAATTCTTTTTTTCAGATTTTCCATAACGGCATATTCTGCTTTGCCGTTTGCCTTTGTAATTTTCATCATTTCCTCCTATCAAACACGTGACGCAAGTTCCAAATCGTTCAAAAATTCTTCTATTTCTGCCTTGCGAAGTTTCATTGAAGCCATATTCACTATCACTCTTGCGGAAATCGGGAAGATGTCCTCAACAACCTCAAGTCCGTTTTCTTTCAAAGTTGAGCCTGTTTCAACAATATCAACAATGCCGTCTGCAAGCCCCAAAAGCGGAGCAAGTTCCACACTGCCCTCAATCTTGATAACCTCAACATCCATACCCTTTGATTCAAAAAATTCCTTTGCAACCTTTGGATATTTTGATGCAACTGTTTTTCGCTTATAACCCGAAAAGAAATCTGTTCCCTTTGGGCAAGCAAGGGCAAATTTGCATTTGCCGATGTTCAAATCAATAACCTCATAAAAAGATGAACCGTGCTCAACGATTGTGTCCTTGCCGACAATGCCGATGTCACACACGCCGTGCTCAACATAAGTAATTACATCGGGTGCTTTTGACAGCACGGTTTCGTATTTATCAACAGGGAGAATAAGCCTTCTTCCCTTGTTTTCAAGTTCCTTTGTGTCAAGCCCCATAGTCTTGAACAATTCAACGGTTTTTCGCTCCAATCTGCCTTTTGTAAGAGCAATACGGATAGGTCGTTCAACATTGATAACCTCGTGCATAGCCTCGCACAAAGCAGTCACCTCAACAGCAAAGCCGATAGCCGGAGCAGGCATACCGAATTCGCCGAGGAGATTGTCATATCTACCGCCGGAAAGAACAGAAATGCCCGAACCTTCGGCATAGCCGTGGAATATAATTCCTGTGTAATAATTTGAACGATTCACAAGACCGAGGTCGAGAATGATATAATCTTTCAATCCCTCGTCACAAAGCCTGTTGTAAACAGTTTGAAGATATAACAAAGCCTGTTGAAATGCAGAATCGGAATATAGTTTTTTTGCTTCATCAATAACAGACGCATCGCCAAAAAGACGAGGCAATCTGCGGATTACTCTTGTTTCGGCAGTGTCACCGATTTTATCGAGCAAATCACCGAGAGCCGCATAGTTCTTTGACTCGATATAGTTGACAACATCTGCCCTGTCATTTGGCGAAATGTTCATTTTGCCAAGAACAACATTGAAAAATGCCGCATTGCCGAGTTCAAGTTTAAATGAATTGAGGTTGCTTTTTTTCAGGCTTTCAACCGCCATTTTGACAATCTCAATGTCCGCATCAAAAGAGCCGTCACCAATAAGTTCAACACCACTTTGAGCAATCTCACTCGGTCTGCCCGCCAAATCCTTTGCCCTGACAAATACAGGCTGGCTGTAATACAATCTGACAGGAAGCTCCTCATCGTGCAATCGTGTTGCAACCATACGGGCAATAGGCATAGTGTTGTCGGGGCGAAGAACGGTTGTTCTGCCCTTTGAATCAGACATCTTGAACATCATCTCCGATTCAATACCGACATTGTCGCTTTTGAAAACATCAAAGTATTCAATAGCAGGAGTGATTACCTTTCTGTAATTATTTTCCTTGAACAAAACAGAAAGTTCGTGTTCAACCCGTCTTCTGTCATCGCACTCCTCAAACAGATAATCTCTGCTGCCCTGCGGAGTAATCTTTGAATATCTTTTCATAATAATGTGTGATATTTCCGTGGAAATACCGTCCTTTCCTATAGTTCGCTTTAGTACGCTAATATGCTAACATAATAAAGCACGCTTGTCAAGTAAAAATCAGAACAAAGAAATCTGTGTTGTTTCTGGCAAATCACCGAGAGCACCTGCCGCACGCAATGCATCAACAACCGATTTGCCGACACCCGGCTCATTTGCAAGGTCATCGGACGCAACGAAGCCGTCAGGATTTCGTTGAACAGCGTCGGCAATAGCCTGTGCCGCAGTTTCGCCGATACCGTCAATAGCAGAAAACGGAAGTCGAATTTTTCCGTCTTCGATTTTATAAATTCGCCAATCGGATTTATTGAGGTCAACCGGCAAGAATTCATAGCCACGGGCAAGCATCTCAATTACAATCTGCAAAACGACATATTGAGATTCTTCTTTGGCAGTTGCCTCATTGCCCTTTAGCTTGATTTCGTTCATCTTGCGTTTAACGGCTTCCTTGCCTTGAACAGCCGCAACGGCATCAATTGCACCGCCACGAACGGTGAAGAACGCACTGTAAAACTGAACCGGATAATAAATTTTATACCACGCAATACGAAGTGCGGCAATAACATAAGCCGCAGCGTGAGCTTTAGGGAACATATATTTAATTTTATAGCAGGAATCAATATACCACTGCTCAACGCCGATGGTTTTCATACCCTCCTCATAAGGCGGAAGCTCCTTTGGTGCTTTACCCTTACGAGTGTATTCCATAATTTTGAAGCAATCCTTTTTTGTAAGAGGGGCTTTTTTGCCTGTTTCTCTTTCGTACGCTTCAACTTTATGGATGAGATAAGTCATAATATCGTCACGACATCCGATAACCTCTGAAATGGTGCAAGTGCCGTTGTCAATAAGTTCCTGCGCATTACCGAGCCAAACATCCGTACCGTGTGACAAGCCGGAAATTTGGAGCAAGTCGGCAAATGTTTTTGGTTGTGCCTCTGTGAGCATTCCAACAACAAACGGTGTGCCCATTTCGGGAATTGCAAGCGTACCGGTAGGGTTATCAATATCCTCAGGTGAAACACCAAGCGGAGCACAAGAGGTTATAAGTTCATACAACTTCGGGTCGCTCAAATCAACATCCATAACAGGAATACCTGTGGAATCTTCAAGGTATTTGTACAGTGTCGGATTATCGTGTCCGAGTTCATCAAGCTTTAAAAGTGTATCGTGAAGCGAATTCTTAAAGTCGAAGTGAGTTGTGTATGTACCCTTTTTCTCATCATTTGACGGATACTGAATAGGTGTGAAGTCCTCAACCGTGTACTTGTCCGGCACAACAACCATTCCGCCCGGGTGCTGACCCGTTGTTCTTGTAATCTTGCCCTTGTCAATGAGGGTTGCAAGTCGCTCAACCTCTGCTCTTGGAATTGTTGAGAGCATACTGTTGCTTTCGGCAAGGTTTTCTTTTGCCTTTTCGACACGCTCGCCTGTGTATTTGTCACGCTCACGGAAATAATTGAGAACATATCCGTATGCGGTTTTTTCTGCAATAGTGGACATTGTGCCAGCTTTGAACACATATTCCTTACCAAACAAAGTTTCGGTAAATCTATGGATTTGACCTTGTACCTCACCCGAGAAGTTAAGGTCGATATCCGGCTCTTTGTCGCCGTCAAAGCCAAGGAATGTTTCAAACGGAATTTCGTGGCCGTCACGCTTCATCGGTTCGCCACAAACAGGACAATCCTTTTTTGGCAAATCAAAACCGGAGCCGTATTCACCGTTGAGGAAAAATTCGCTGTGCTTACATTTTTTGCAATAATAGTGAGGCGCAAGAGGGTTAACCTCCGATATACCGCCAAAGTGAGCAGCAAGAGAAGAGCCTACAGAACCTCTTGAACCAACCAAATAACCTCGTCTTTCGCTTTCCTCAACAAGACGCTTGGCAATAACATAAAGCACGCCGTATCCGTGAGAAATAATCGAATTAAGTTCTCTTTCAAGACGGGAAGCAACATATTCGGGAACAGGATCACCGTATAGTTCTTTTGCAGTCGCCCAGCACTTTTCGGTAAGTTCGTCATCAGCACCCTCAATGTAAGGCTGATAAGTTCCCGGTGGGATAGGCGGAAGTTTGTCCTGAATCATATCGGCAATCTTGTTTGGATTGTCAACAACAAATTCCTTTGCTCTGTCGCCTGCCCAAGCAAAGTCCTCAAGCATTTCATCAGTTGTTTTAAAGTAAAGAGGTGCTTGATTGTCAGCGTCATCAAATCCCTTTGATGCCATAACAATGGCACGAAGCTTTGAATCCTCGGGGTCGAGAAAATGAACATCTCCCGTTGCAACAACAAGTTTTCCGAGCTTGTCCGCAAGTTCAACAACTTTTTTATTTATATTTATTAGGTCTTCTTCGGTATTTACCCTCCAATAAGGATTGTATTTCTGCTCGCCTCTTTTTGTCGTGATATATTCCTGATCGCTTGTGTGGAGCATAAATTCATTGTTACCGTTTGGCTGAATTTCCAAATAATCATAGAATTCTGCCAATTTCAAGAGTTCGTCATCAGACTTTCCTCTGAGGATAGCCTGAATAATCTCACCCTGCTCACAAGCAGAGCCAATTAAAATATCCTCTCGCTTTTCAGCAAGCATGGTTTTTGGAATAAGCGGACGATTTTTAAAGGTCTTTACATTTGAACTTGAAATAAGTTCGTACAAATTCTTTCTGCCTCGGTGTATGATTCCGTCCTCCGGCTCGTCCATAACAGGTCGCCAATTTTCATCAAGTCGCATAGGCATAGAATTGTCTGCCTTGACAAGAAGAATTATATGATGGCGTTGGAAATCCCTCGACTTCATATTCATAAAATCAGGATAAAGGGTGTCGTCAACCAAATATCCCTCCATACCGAGAATAAGTTTTATGCCCTTTGATTTTGCGGTTGCGTATGCTTCCGGCAAAGCCTGAACAACACCGTGGTCGGTGATGGCAACGGCTCTGTGTCCCCACTTTGCCGCACGCTCAACGAGTTTTGAAACAGGAGTCATACCGTCCATTTCAGACATAGAGCTGTGCATATGGAGTTCAACTCTTTTTTCCTCGGCAGTATCCTGCTTTTCAATCTTCTTGATAGACTCGATATGATTCGGCATAATAATATACTCATTTATATATGTATCGAGTTTGTAAAGACCGCTTATAAGAATTGTTCCCGCCGCTTCAAGATTTTTGATTATAGGGTCGATAATGCCCTTCTTTTCAAATATCTTAACCGACACGGAAGAAGTTTGGTCTGTGATGCAGAAAGTTAAAATACGGGAGTCGCCACGCTTTGTATCACGAACATCAAGGTTGAATATATCGCCCCAAACGGTAACGAAGCCGTCATCAGGTCGGATTTCTTTAATAGGTTTTGGCAAATCCTTAATCGGTCTGCCCATAATCTGCTTGCGTGTGTCGGCATAAAGCGGTAAATCTCCAAGCTGAACATGTGGAACATATTTTTCTTTTTCGGCTTCTTCTTTTGCCTTTTCTGCTGCCTTTGCTTCTGCCGCCTTGCGAACAGCCGACTCCATATCAAATGTTTCAACCTCTAAAAATGAAACATCATCAAGGTCAACACCAAACATATCATATACGGCACGAATAATGTCCTTATGTACATTTTGAGATTCAAGCAATTCTTTTCCGCCGTTTTTGAGGCAAACGGTGAGAATATTATCCTCAATTTCGGCATCCGCATTGTCAAAAAAACCATTGACAACAGGATTGAGTGCACCGATTTTTGAAAGCACAACAGGAACAGTTTCCGTACTGAAAAGACTGCTCGGATATTTTATATTAAATTCAGCATTTTCAAGCTGTAAATTTTTTACAAGTGATTTTTGAATACGCTCAATAACGGAATAATCAACGGTTTTATCAAGGAGCACGCTGAGTTCAAGCCTGCGTGCTTCACGATAAACGGCAAATCGTGTGATTTCGCCACTGCCGACAATTGCCAAATCGTCACCGTCAATATATTGAGAAAAGTAATCGTATATTTTCGCCATTATAGTTTGTCTATCTCTTTCATCAATTCGTCTAATAATTCATTCTCGGGAACTTTGCGGAGAATTTCGCCTTTTTTGAAAATAAGTCCGCAACCGTCACCGCCTGCAACTCCGATGTCTGCCTCTTTTGCTTCGCCCGGACCGTTAACAATACAGCCCATAACAGCAACGGTAATCGGCTTTTTGCAATCACGAAGTCGCTCTTCAACCTGCTTTGCAAGACCTACAAGGTCAATTCTTGTTCTTCCGCAGGTCGGGCAAGAAACAAGGTACGGACAATCGGTTTTAAGACCTATTGCCTTCAAAATATCCTGTGCGGCATAAACCTCTTTTACAGGGTCATCGGTGAGGCTTACACGGATGGTGTCGCCTATTCCGTGAGTGAGAAGTGAGCCGATGCCAACAGCTGATTTGATAATGCCCATACGCTCTGTGCCCGCCTCTGTTACGCCGAGGTGGAGAGGATAATTGCATTTTTCTGCGGCAAGTTCATAAGCCTTAATCATAGTGTTTACATTGGATGACTTGATTGAAATCACAATGTCATCAAAATCAAATTTTTCAAGAAGTGAAGCGTGATAAAGTGCAGACTCCACCATAGCTTCGGGAGTCGGCGAGCCGTATTTTTCAAGAATATGCTTTTCAAGTGAACCACTGTTTACACCGATTCTGATCGGAAGTCCCTTTTGTTTGCATATATCGGCAACAGCCTTTACTCTGTCTTCCGAGCCGATGTTGCCCGGATTGATACGAATCTTGTCTATTCCTCTTTCGGCAGCACCGATAGCAAGTCTGTAATCGAAATGAATATCTGCAACAAGCGGAACTGTAGTTGCTTTTTTGATAGGCTCAACAAGTGCAAGAGCCTCCTCATTTGGAATAGCAAAGCGGATAATTTGACATCCCGCCTTTTCAAGTTCAACTGCCTGTTTTACAGAGCCGTCAATATCTGTTGACGGAACATTAAGCATACTTTGCACCAATACAGGGCTGTCGCCGCCGAGGAATGTATTGCCTACTTTTATTTTTTTAGAAGTTCTCATAATCTACTCCCTAATATCTAAAACAATTTTGTTATATCCGAAAATGTAACCAAGCACATCAATCCAAGCAAAGCCGCAAGACCGACTGCATTTATCATCCACTCAAATTTTTGTGGAAGCTTTTTCTTGAATATTCCCTCATAAAGAAGGATAAATAATTTCCATCCGTCAAGCGCCGGGAACGGAAACAGATTGAAAAGTCCGATATTTATTGTGAGAAAAGCCATAATCCTAAATGTTGAAGTCAGGCTCATTTTTACTGCACCCGACACAACAGACACAGTGCCGACAGGTCCGCTCATATCCGACAAGCCGTATTTTCCTGTAATCAAATCATGAAGGGAAAGAAAAATCATTCTGCAAAATGACATAAACTGTCTGCCTGTTTCCCTCAAAACATTTGGCACTGTTTTTTCAACACCATAGAGGTAAAAATCCATATCAATATAGTTTTTACCGTCAATCTTTTGTGTGTTGAATTTTGCATTAACGGTCTTTGTTTTACCGTCACGCTTAATCAAAAACTCAACCTCGCCGTCAACACTTCTTGAAAAGCCTGTTGTGATGTCGGTTGTTGTGTAAACACGCATACCGTCAATTGCTAAAATTCTGTCATTCTGCTCCAAGTAAGCATTCGACACAGCGTCTTTGTCAAAATCGGCAACAACAGGAGTGCCCACAAGTTCCTGCGAACACACCATACCTAAAATGATAAGCACACCTAAAATTAAATTCATTACAGCACCGGCAACCACAACAAACACTCGCTGAATTACCTTTTTGTTGGCAAAAGAATTTTTGTCATCACTCTCGCTGTCCTCGCCCTCCATGGCACAATAGCCACCAAAGAGAATAAGGCGGAGAGTAAACTTGGTGTCGCCTTTTTGAAATTGAAAAAGTTTTGGACCCATACCGATTGAAAACTCATTAACCTTAACTTTCATCATCTTGGCAGCAAAGAAATGTCCTCCTTCGTGCACCAAAATGATGAGTTCAAAGAAAAGAATTGCTATCAATATAGGATAAACGGTTTGCCAAATGTGTGACATTAATCAACGCACTCCAATACATAATCTCTTGCTTTACGGTCAGCTTCAAGCACATCATCAAGAGTAAAATCAGATTTGCTGTCTGCTCGGAGCATAGCCTCATTATTAAGATATGCAATATCCGTAAATTTAATTTTGCCTGCAAGGAAGAGTTTTACGCTTTCCTCGTTTGCACCGTTTGCTGCAGCAGGATGAAGTCCACCCTTTTCGATTGCGTCCTTGCAAACATTGATGCACTTGAATGTGTCATAATCAGGCTCAAAGAATGTGAGTTTGCCATAATCCGCAAGCGAAAGTTCGCCAACAGGGCTTTCCACTCTTTCAGGATATGTGAGTGCATATTGAATAGGAATACGCATATCAGGCACGCCGAGTTGTGCAATCATCGAATTGTCACGATAAACAATAGCCGAGTGAACAACCGACTCTCTGTGCACAACGATTTCTATATCGTCATTTGGCATATCAAACAGCCACTTTGCCTCGATAAATTCAAGACCTTTGTTCATCATTGTAGCACTGTCGATGGTGATTTTTGCGCCCATATTCCAATTTGGATGTTTGAGAGCATCGGCAGGAGTAACATTTTCAAGTTCACTCAAAGTCTTGCCGAAAAACGGTCCGCCCGATGCCGTGAGTATAATCTTTTTGATAGCTTCCTTGTTTGGTGAACCTTGCATAGCCTGAAAAATCGCTGAATGCTCGCTGTCAACAGGAAGAATTGAAACACCGTTTTCCTTTGCAAGATTTGTCACCAAATGACCGCCGGCAACAAGTGTTTCCTTGTTTGCAAGAGCAATGGTTTTCTTTGCCTTGATAGCCTCCAAAGTCGGTTGAAGTCCAACCATACCGACAACGGAATTAAGCACGGTATCCGCACCGTCATATGTTGCACATTCAATAAGACCGTCCATACCGCAAACAACCTTTGTGTCGGTATCTGCAATTTTTGATTTAAGTTCCTTTGCCGAGTCCTCGTTCATCATACAAACAAGTTCAGGCTTAAACTCTCTGATTTGCTGTTCGATAACATCAACACGAGAGTTGGCTGTTAGGCATTTTATGTTATATCCTTGAAGTCTTGCAACATCAAGTGACTGAGTACCGATTGAACCGGTTGAACCCAAAAGTGAAATATTTTTTGTCATATCAATTACCTGCTAAATTTGTTTATCTTACGGCATTGTTGAAAATCTCAACCACGCAATATGTAAGCGGAATTGAGAAAAGTGATGAGTCAAATCTATCCATTACACCGCCGTGACCCGGGAAGATTTTGCCAAAGTCCTTAACATCAAAGTTACGCTTAAGCACAGACGCCGAAAGGTCGCCCATCATGCTCAAAAATGCAACAAACGGCTCTGCAATAAGAAGTGTTGTAACCAAATTTTTGTTGAGCGGAGAATAAGCAAGTTTATTGAACAAAAGCATTGCAAAGATGTTGAGCACAAACGATGTGCAAATTCCGCAAAGAGCACCCTCTTTTGTCTTTTTTGGAGAGATGTGAGGTGCCATTTTGTGCTTGCCGAATGCCATACCGCCGAGCTGTGCGCCTGTATCTGTTCCAAGAGCGGCAATAAGACCGTAGAAAATGAGATAAACACCAAGCTGTGCTCTGTAACCATACATATCACGAAGCATAGCAAACATCGAAAAGCCGTACGGAACGGCAATTGAAGCAACAATGCTGATTGCAACATCCTCAAACTTTGTGTGTTCATAATCAAAAATCATTGCAAGGAAAAACGCAATAATAATCAAAACGATGAACGCAAGAGACGGGACTGTTGAAATAAAACTGCCCCACTTTTCCTCGCTTATCCAAGGAGACATAATGCTGTCGCTTGATGTAAACGGGATGATTGCACCGACTGCCGTGCCAAGAATAACAATAAATTTGTTTGAAACCTTTGCACATTTCATAATTTCATTGGATGCAACTGCTGACAAAAATGCAATTACAATAATGAACAGCGGTGTATATATTTGCCAAACAACAACTGCAAGAAGTGCCAATAGCACGCCTGCTGTAATAAGTCTTTGCTTCATTTTGTTAACCTCCGAATCTGCGATTTCTGTTTTGGAAATCGGTAAGTGCCTTATACAAATCGTTCACAGTGAAATCAGGCCACAAAACATCACTGTACCAAAACTCGCTGTATGCAGCCTGCCAAAGCAAGAAGTTTGAAAGTCTTTGTTCACCTGACGGGCGAATAATCAAATCACAATCAGGTGCAGTGTAGACATTATTACTTATATCATCCTCGGTAATTTTTGTTTTACCTTCTGCAATAAGCTTATTAACCGCACTGACAATTTCTTCTCTGCCGCCGTAATTAACGGCAAGAATAATCTCGCAGCCTGTATTATTCTTTGTTTCTTCTTCAGCCTCGTCCATAAGAGCAAGCAGTTCATCAGAAACGCCCTCTCTGACACCGATAAAGCGAAGTCTGTTATTTTCGGCAGCGGATATATCGTCTTTTGCCTCAAGAAGATACTGCTTGAACAGGCACATAATTGCGTCTACTTCTTCTTTAGGTCTTTTCCAATTTTCTGTTGAAAAAGCATAAAAAGTGGCTGATTTTATACCAAGTCTGCCACATTCCTTTGATATTGTGCGGAATGTTTCAGCACCTTCTTTATGACCTGCCGTGCGAGGAAGTCCACGCTTTTTTGCCCATCTGCCGTTGCCGTCCATAATGATGCCGACATGCTCGGGAAGAACATCAAAATGCGGTCTTTCATGAGTGGTACTGTTTTCTTTTTTTGAAAAAAGAGCCATATTTTTGTCTCCTTAAAAAAGTGTTATAGGGCGAAGCAAACGCATCGCCCACACATAATGATAATTCAAAATTAGATAGAAAGGATTTCTTCCTCTTTCTTCTTTGTCATTTCTTCAACATTTTTGATGTACTTATCTGTAAGATCCTGAAGCTTCTTTTCACCGTCTTTTTGCTCATCCTCGGTGATTTCGTTTGCTTTCTTGAGTTTCTTTACATCGTCCATTGAATCACGGCGAACATTACGGATAGCAACCTTTGCTTCCTCGCCACGCTTTGATACATCCTTTACAAGAGTCTTTCTGTGTTCCTCTGTGAGCTGAGGGAAAGTAAGACGGATAACCTTGCCGTCATTTTGAGGATTGATGCCGATTTCGGCAACATTGATTGCCTTTTCGATTTCTTTAAGCATTGAAGCGTCCCATGGTTGAATTACAAGCATTCTTGGTTCAGGAACGGAAACAGCTGCCATTTGGTCAACCTTTGTCGGAGTGCCATAGTAATCTACCATAACATTGTTGAGAACATTTGGATTGGCTCTGCCTGCTCTGATTGTTGAAAAATCTCTGTCAAGAGAGTCAAGACATTTTTCCATTCTCTCTGTTGTTTTTGCAAAAATTGCATCCATAGTTAAATACCTCTCTTATGTGAATAATAATTATTGATTGTTGCTGACTGTTGTGCCGATTTTTTCACCGGATACAACACGCATAATATTGTCAGGGTCGTTAAGATTGAAAACGATAATTGGCATATCGTTGTCCTTGCAAAGTGAAAATGCAGTTGAATCCATAACCTTAAGGTCACGAGTGATAACCTCTTGGAATGTTATATTGTCAAACTTAACCGCATCATCAAACTTGTTAGGGTCTTTATCGTAAACACCGTCAACATTTGTTGCCTTGAGCAAAGCATCAGCGTTGATTTCGACACTGCGAAGTGCTGCGGCTGTGTCTGTTGAGAAAAACGGTGAGCCTGTGCCACAACCAAAAATCACGATTCTGCCTTTTTCGAAGTGACGAATAGCCTTGTTGCGAATATATGGCTCTGCGATTTGACGCATCTCAATTGCTGTTTGAACTCTTACATCAGCACCGAGTTGTTCAAGTGCATCACAAAGTGCAAGTGAGTTCATAGCAGTTGCAAGCATTCCGATATGGTCTGCTCTTGCACGATCCATATGTTCGCTTGTTCTGCCTCTCCAGAAGTTGCCTCCGCCGACAACAATGCCAACCTCAACTCCCTCGTCTGCCACTTTTTTTACTGCCTTGCAAATGCTCAATACGGTATCGTTATCAATACCCTTTCCTGCGGCTCCTGCAAGAACCTCACCGCTGAGCTTTAACAAAATTCTTTTATATGCTATACCCATATAAAAAATCCTCCGTTGTATATTTTCTTATATATAATAATATAAATTACTCTTAAAGTAAAGAGATATAAATAAAATTTTATAATTACAAATCTGTAACAACAAAAAGAAGCCGTAAAAACAGCTTCTTTTAGACTGTCGATAAAGTCCCTGAAGCACACCAATAAAATAAACTAACCGCTTATTGCCTCCCTTGTGTAAAGAGTGTGGGTCTCCTGTGGAGACCTCTGCATTTTAATGCAGAAGCACCGACCGAACCGGCAGGTGAGACGGTGGCAACACGAAGTGTTGACGGAGGGATTGTAAAAGTGCCGCAAACATCGAATTTGCGGCATTTTTGGTGTTTTTCATTTTTTGCTCAGTCGAAAGAAAAAGGCTTCCAAAAAATCCGTGGATTTTTTGGAAAGAGGAAAAACATATGTAGTATACTTACAAAACTATGTTTTGTTCTATACGGAATATGTTTTGACGAGGTACATCTTCCTTCGCAAGAAAACGAAATTCAGAACCTTTCTCAACAGCCTACAGCGTGTCGAAAGCACTTTTTCGACACGCTAAAAGGAGCTGTGAAAACAGCTCCTTTTGAATTTAATTATTTGTTGAATCACCTGCGTTTTGATCTGTTTGTTCAGAATTTTGAGCCTGTTCAGCTTTGTATTGCTCATAGTCTTTGCTTAAGAAATACATAATTGCATAGTCTTTTGCATTGATGATTCCATCGTTGTTTACATCAAGATAGGTTGAATAATCAACCGCTGTTCTTTCAGACGGAGCAGTATTATAATATCCCCTATCCCACATTTCGAACAACGCTTTTCCGTTCTTCGCTTCCATCATACGGCAGTGCTTGCAGGAATAAATCGCACTGAAAGGCTCAACCTTTAATTTGTCGTTAACCGCCAATTCAGTAGGTCCTTCATACAAACGAACAAGCTGAAATTCGTGACCTAACGGAGCACCTTGAGTGTTGCCTGTTGTTTGGTTACAAATTGTGCAAGTATCAACAAAAATTTCGCCCACAAGACAGGTAGCTTCCGAAATAACACGATGATTATAATAGCCTTTTACCCATTCTTTATGAACAACTGAAGCAGTTTGTTTTTGACCGCAACGAGTACAAGTCGGAGTTGAAAGCACATGACCCGGCTTATCGGCAATTGGTGCTTCGATATTTTCAAATTTATGACCGAGAGGCTCTATTACATAATCATATTCCACACCGCAAACAAAGCAAGTTGCGTGTCCGGCTCCTGCATTTTCGCAATCCGCATTCTTGATAATCTCATTATTCATAATATCAGGCGAATGTCCTGTTGCAGGAAGAACATCGGTTTTTGATGCCGAGCAACGAGAGCATTTGAAAGTTTGCGAACCGGCTTCGGTACATGTCGGATTAACAGTTAATTCTTTTTGAACGACATAACTATGACCTAATGCAGGCACTTCGGAATCTTTCTTTGTAGCATCGCACACTGAACACTTATAGTTAGTTTGACCCTTTGTTGTGCAAGTTGGTTCAACCTGTTCGGTCACTTCCCAAGTGTGTCCGCCGTTTGAAGGAAGTGTAATTGTTCTTGTTTCGCCACAAATATCGCATTTGTCACGCCTGTAACCGTCTGTTGTGCAAGTTGGTTTTGCCAAAACATTAGGTGTATATTGACCCTCAACCCAAGCAGTATGATTTGTTTGAACGACCTGCTCACCGCAAACAGAGCAAGCGTATGTTGAATAAATATGACCGTCTGTTTCGGTTTTATCCTCAACCTTTACAGGATTTTGTGTATCTAATGTGTGACCGGTTTTTGCAATAGCTTCGGTTACATCCTTGTCACAAACAGAGCAATGTCCTGTTCTTGAGCCCTCTTCTACGCAGTTTGGCTCTTTTGTAACAGTCCAGTTTTCAACTTTGTGACCGGCTTTTTTAACAGCATTTCTTTGAACAACGCCACATCCGTCAACCGTACAAGTATAAGTTTCCACACCGGGAACAGTGCAGGTTGCGGTATTGGTGTAGGTGTACTTTCCATCCACCCAAATATATTTTTTGATTGTTCCACTGTCCTCTGCCTCAACATGAGTGAGTTTTACATCCTCATAATTACAGGTTCTGCACTTTTCATACTGACGAATATGACCGTCAACAGCAGTGTCATCACTTGTTGAAATTATCTCAAAATCATGACCCGTTGCAGGAATTGCAACATCAGGGTTGATAACAGTATTGCAATCATCGCAGTACACATCCTGCAATCCTGCTTCCGTGCAAGTTGCAGGCTTTTTAACATTGATGTGTGTATGCTCGTGTTTGCAAGTGTCAAGAGAAGCAAACTCGTACTTCTTTTCTTTGGCAAAAGTTTCGGCAGTTGAGCCAGGATAGCCATGAACGGTGAACTTTTGATTGCCCTTGATTCCCGCATTATCAAAAGGATTGCCCACAGTTCCCGTAACACCTAAACTAAGAACTTCTGAAATTTTACAATTTCTGTTGTAGAAATATGCGTTGGTCAAGAAATAACAGTTTGCAAAAGCACGAGCTCCGATTTCTGTTATTTGTTCCGGGAAAGAGATTTCTTTGAAATAGGTATTGAAAAAAGACCATTCGCTGACCTTCTTTAAACTTGGACCCCAATCAACTTTTGCAAGTTTTGTGCAATTATAAAAACACTCTATCGAAAGTTCCGTCAATCCGGCGCCGATAGTAACTTCGGTTAATCCCTCACATCCGACAAAAGCACCTGCCCCCAATGAGGTAACGCTGTCCGGCAGAACAACCTTTTTAAGCGAAGTACAGCCACGGAATGCAGCAATACCGATGCTTTGCAATTTGCTTGGGAAATTGATTTCCGTAAGTTTTTTACAATCACGAAACGCACCAAATGATAAGCCGTTTGTTCCGGCAGCACCGCCTGTTACACCACCGCCATTAATAGTTGTGACTGATTCAGGCAACGAAACAGAAGTAAGATTTTCACAATTATAAAAAGCATATTTTCCGACAGATGTTACGCCGTTTTCAATAACAACTTTTTTTATATCAGGCTTATAATCCATCCAAGGCGGTTGCTTACTTGTAATAGAGCCATCGCCAAAATCAAACATTTCGCCTGTACCTGAAATAGTAAGAACTCCTGTTGATTTATCAAATGAATGAGTCAATCTTGAACCGGGTTCTTTTTCGGTTTTTGCGCCAACGGGCATTACCGAAAGAAAAGTTGTAAGACAAAGTACTACCGAAAGTATCAGCGAAAATATCCTCTTTCCGTTTTTTCTCATATAAATCACCAATCTTTATATAAACTTATACACATTTATTTTATCACAAAATTTCAATTCTTTGTAGGGACAATATTCAACAAAAAAAGGCTATCCGCTTTGTGCAGATAGCCAAAAATATATAGTGTTATTTCCAAGGATATTTCTTTTGGAGTTCAACAAATTCGTTGTAGTCCTTGGCAAAATGAAATTCTTTTTGCAAATCGGAGAAGAAATAAAGATAATCGGTTTGCGGATAATTAACAACCGCATCAACAATGTCCGAACCGCTGTTTGAAATCGGTCCGGCTGGAAGTCCGGAGCAACGATAGGTATAATACGCATCGTATACTTTTTGCGAAAATCCGTAGTCATCACGCAAGTCACGGGCATAGAAATATGTTACATCTGATTGGAGTTTTGAACCTTTTTTGAGTCTGTTCATAAAGACAGACGCAATGTTCTTTGCGGAGTTTTGACCAAGTGCCTCCTCTTGTACAACAGACGCAAGAGTGATGAGGTCAAACATAGTCATATCGTTTTCCGTGCAGAACTTTTCCATATCATCGGTTATGCGATAGTCAAACGCATCAAGCATTTGCTCGGCAATGTCCCTCGGCTCGCTATTCATAGCAAAATCGTAGGTTGCGGGGAATAAAAAGCCCTCCAATTTGTATGCAATCAGGTCGGAATCGGGAACGGTTTTAAGGAAATCATAATCAAATCCGTCTGTTGATTTGCACACTTCAAGGAAGTCGGAGGCCTTGCAAATTCCGTTCTTTTCAAGAATGTCGGCAATCTGCATAGCGTTTGTTCCCTCCGGAATACAAACCTTAACAGCCTTGTGAGAAATATCGGGATTTTGCAATTTTTCGGCAATTTCCTCATAACTCATTGAAGCTGTCATATTATACTCGCCGTTGATATATTCAAAATCCGGATAATGATTGCTCATCCAATTTGTCCACACAATATCGGAACAAACCATCTTGTTGTTTGCCAATTTTTGACCAACCTCATACTCAAAATCTGACTTTTGAATAACAAGAGTGTAGGTGTCGTTGCTTTGATTTTTGCCGTTTATATCATCGGTAATTTTGGTGTAAAAATAAAATACAGCCGTAACCAAAATTATTAAAACAAGAGCAATTGCAAGTATTGCCGGGAGTGCGGATTTTTTTCGCTTTGCCATTATTATCCTCCGAATGATTATTTATTCTACTGTTACATCATACAATCCAAGCAGTAGATTTGTCAAGGCTGAATTATCTCTTTTATTCGTTTGAACACATTTCTTGATTCAGGCAAAAATTTTAAAATTTGAAAATCATGGAACATATTTTCGTAATCAAAAAGATAAGTTTCTACGCCCTCGGATTTGAGTTTTTCATATGCCGTAAAGCTGTCACTTTGTCCCAAATCGGCAGAACCGCAAACCAATATCGTTTTTGGAAAATCGGCAAAACTTCCAAAGCAAGGTGACAAATAAGGATTGTATAAATCTTCGCCCTGTGCATAAAGCGTTATCCTATGAATCTTATCTTTCGCATCTTCATACGAAATTCTTTTTGGAATACCGTAAAACGGGTCACGATGGCAATTTTCTTTATATGACGAACCCGAGTTTGACAAATCACCCCAAAATGAAAAGAGAATAACGGAACTTGGCAAAGGCTTTGAATTATCCCGTAACTTCATACAAAGTGATACTGCCATATTTGCGCCACAACTATCACCTATTACAACAATATTATTTTCATTTTCATTTTTAATAACGCTCAAATAACAATTATAAACATCATCAAGCGGTATCGGAAATCTAACATCGGGATACACTCTGTAATCAACATTATAGACAGTTGCATTATTGAATAATCTGCTGTAATAAACGGATTCTCTACGATAGAAATCCGTAAGTTTCACCTTAAAACTACCGCCGTGAATATGAAAAATCACTTTTTTTGACACATTTTTATTCGGTGATATTTTTTCAAGATAACATTCTCCGCATTTTACTCTTTCTGTTCTGAACCCAATCGGATGAAAATATGATTTTTTATTATTCGTTTTATTTGCAAGAGTGTTGGAGCGTGTTGCACTTTTTTCATATTTTGAATGACAAACAAAGCACAAAACACTTGTTACAATCTTTGATGTTAACGATTGTTTCATTTTAGTCCTCGGTTCAAAATTTTGAAAGAATTTTTATACAAAAACAAGCAAGAAAAAACATTTCTCCACCAACCAAAATGATGCGGTGTGTATCTATAATACTTTTCTGCTTCCTGCACTAAAGCCAAATATCCAATGCCAAATGCAAAGCGAATCATTTCTTCTTTTGAACAGTTCACCGTACTTTTTGCAATTTTATTATAGGCAGATAAAGTCGTTTCTTTTTTATCTAACATTTTATCGAATTCTAAATTTGCAAAGTCAAACATACAATCACCCCAAAAAGTTCTTTCGGGGTCAATAATAATTAACTTTAAGCTGTCTTCGTTTTTCACGCATAAAATATTACCGTACCATAAATCGAAATTCACCATAGACGCAGGAACATTTTTTAATATATCCTTATATTTTTCTGCGTAAAACAACAACTTCTTGCCTCGCTTTGTATGCCTGCCTGTTCTTTCGATATCTTGAATTAAATTTTCTATCATACTTTTCAACGCAAGATACCAATTATCATATAATCCATTTTGCAAATAGCCGAATTTATCATTTGACACCTTATGGAATTTTGCCGTTATTCTCGCTATTTCTTCGTTACACCAACGCTGTTCTTCTGCTGACAACTTGGCGTTATTTAACTGTTCGCCGTTCATTCTTTCCATTATAAAATAATCTGACGGAAAAACAGTGTGCGAAAAATCTTTGTAATAAACATACGGAACTTTAACATCGGTATGTGTTCTGACTTGTGCGTACCAAAACACTTCACCTCTCATCATATCCTGTTCATATGTGAGTATTCCTGTTTTATCAAGCGGAGAAACTTTCAACACATATTTTCCCATATCGGTAACAACATCAAAAACAGCATTATATTCACCGTCACCCAACTTACTGTAGCTTTTTACTTTGCCCAAGCAAGCATTATCAAACATTATTTGAATTTGCTCTGCCGAAACATCAGGTTTTGTCCTGCTGATCATATGAACACCTCCTCGTGTATAACTCTATGTTATCGTCCGTCACAGCACTTTAATATAAATATTCCGATATTTATATAATAATTCCTTGAATATTTAAAAATTGTATGATAATGTATAATCGGTGATTAAAATGAGCAAATATAAAATCAACATATTGGACGAAAGCCATATTTTTGAAGAGCGTGAAAACGGAATAACACATAGTCCGTATAAGGCAGAAATCGAATTCTTATCCGCTGTGAAAAAAGGCAGTCGCACAGATGTCAAAAATTTAATAAACGATATAGAAAAAAACGGCATAAACATTGGAAAAATGTCTACTGACGACATAAAGCAAATGCAATATTGGGCAGTTGCGGTATTCACTTTGATGACAAGAGCAGCTATTGAAGGCGGGTTGGACGAAACGACTGCTTACAATTATTCCGACAACTGTATTATGACTATTGATAAATTTACAAAAACAGATGAAATTGTAAGTTTTATAATTCAAAGCAGCATAAAACTTACTGATATGGTTGCAGAAAGCAGAGAAAACAGCGTATATCCACAGCCAATAAGAAAGTGCCTGCATTACATCAACACTAATTTGCACGAAAAATTAGACATTTCAACACTTGCAATCGAGTGTGGATTATCCGATGATTATCTTTCTTTTCTGTTCAAAAAGAATTTGGGAGTAAATCTTTCAAGATACATAAGAAGCCAACGACTTCAAGCCTCAAAAGAAATGCTCAAAGGTAATTATACAATATCCGACATTGCATATTATTTAGGCTTTTGTTCCGAAAGTTATTTTATATCATGCTTCAAAAAAGAATTTGGCAAAACTCCCAAAAAATTTCGAAATCAATTATAACTATATTAAAATTTGAAGCAAACCAACAAAAAACAGCCATTTCTTTTATCGTTAGAAATGACTGCTTTGTTATATAGTTGTACCAATATTTATATTTTGAAAAGGAGTAATTGCTTTATTGCATTAATTTTTCACAGGTGTTCCCCATTCGCCGTATTGCTCACTTGCCTTTGGAGGCAAATTGCTTTTTTCAGTTGTATTTTGATTAGAGCTGTAGGATATGGTAGTTTGTGGCTTTTTTGTTGTATCTAAAGCCTTATCTGTGTTTTCGGTATTGTATAAATCACTGCTTTTTAAATTATTTTTATTATCACCGGAATTATTTTTTGATGAATTATAGTCTGACTCATAGCTATTATCGTCCTCGTCCTCCTCAAGCCCATAGCCTTCAGCTGTATTCTCTTCGGAGACAGGTATATGTGAGGTAGTGTTATTCGAGGTACTGCCGTTGTTATTATCATTTTTGCAGCCTAACAAAACGGCACCGAATAATACTATTATTGTCGAGATAATGATGATTGACTTTTTAATATGTGTTATCATCCTCTTCAAAAGAAAAACCGCTTGTTGTAATAATAATAGCAGATGAAATATCGAAGGTCTCAATATCAATTTCCGGTGATTTATATTCTTTTTTCATATTTCATCCTCCTTTCGCAAATATAAATTATTCGTTATTATTTTCTGCTTTCTCAATTAAGGAATTATAAGATATCAAAGCATTAGAATAATTTGAAATCGATTGGCTTAAATTGGCATTTTCAGATGTATCGGCAGAGGCTATTGAGTTATAGCTGTTAGAAACTACATTTGAAAAATAAACGTTTCCGTCACTGTCCTTTACATAAAATGCGACATAAGTATTTTTATCAAAATCAAGCGCTATCATATTTTCGACATAATATATTTCAACAGCATTTTCATCGCTGAGATATACATTATTTTTTGAATATGAGTACATTAGTGAATTCTCGTTATTGAGCAAATCGTCAACGCTGACATTGCTTTTGTCAATAGCCGAGTCCTTATCGGTTAATACAACTGCGCCGTAATCAACAAAATCCGTTACAGCATTATTGTCAACCGTAAATGTATATTTAAGTCCCCATGGCTCAATATTTCTTATGGCTGTTGTTGACGAAAACTGATATACACCGTCATTTACAGAATTATAGGTCAATCCCTCAACAGCACTCGCTTGTGCATACTTAGTTGACTCGGTAATGCCTAATGACGAAGTGGCAGCATACAAATTCTTTATGCTGTTCAACAAATCATTCTGGGCACTGCGAAGAGTTACCTGAGCTTCGGGCGGATATGTTGTGTATAAATTACCTGCATTGCTCATATATGTTTCTATACAATTATATAGGCTTCTGTCTTTGACTGTGCTGGTGTATTTTATGCCCTTATATGTATAGTCAAAAACAACCCAAATAGGTGTTTTCATATTAAATATATAGAAATCGTCATAGACTGTGCCAACTCTATTGAACACCTGACCGGTTGCAGTTATTTTATTGTACAGTGCGTTTGAGCTATTTACTGATTTTCCGACTTTTATTGTTTTACTGTTTGATTTTATGCTTGCAGCTGTCGGAGCGCTTTCGCCCAAGGTACCCTTTAGAATATAGATATTATAATCGCTGATATCGGTATTATCCTTTAAGTCTATATAATTACCGTTAAACTTCAACGTTGAATAAGTATAAATTTTCCACGGCTCCTTGAACCTAAAGTTATTGAAATAATTAAACGCAAAGGCAGGTCCTGCATAAAGCTCCGTTACATCATAAATTCTGTCATTATCAAAATCAAAGACATACTCGGCGCCTCTCTCGGTCGGAGAGGTGTACCAGGTAGTAACAGACATTGTGTCGCCTGTCGGCTTGACTGCCTTTCTTCCTACTGCAACCTCTTGATAATACTTTCCGTAACAGTTTTCGGCTGATGACTCATAATAGCTGTAATCATCAGGATTGCCTGTTGGAGAGTAATTAAAAACAACAGGTGCAGTTATCTTTTGAAAACGGGCATAATAGGTATTTAGCTTTCCCTCCTCAATAGTAACTGCTATTGAGCTTGATGTGCTTTTCAAGACCTCTTTATATGTTCCGTTCTCCTGCTTTTCTTTGTAATACCAACCTAAGAACATATACTGATTATTATAATCAGGATATGCTCTAAACATAATTTTGTCACCGGCATTTCCGGCAGCATCAACACATTCAACTCTGCTCTCGCCGTTGACGTCCTGATAGTATTTCTTAACATCGCTGTCTCTTAATTGATCGGCAATTAAGGTTTCCTCAACCACTCCGCCGACAGCAGAATTCTCAAATACCTGCGTATCCTCGTTATAGGTCTGAGCCTGTGCTCTGTGAACGAACTTCCAAAGAGCAGTCATTGTTACACCGTGAGATGCGTCTAAAAGCAAATTATCAATTACACTATCGGAGTCGGAAATTGAAATCATACCTCCGTCCCCGACATTTGGATTATATTTAATGGTATGAACTCCGTCAAGAATAACCTGCTTTCCGTCTCCGCCCATAACACTCCAGCCACAGAATTTGTGCGGACTTGTGCCGTCTGCCTCTGTTTCCCAATTCTTGTTAGGCAACGCGGCGTGAGAAATATATTTTCCCGGTATTGTGATTTCATTACCTAATTCATCAACTGTGGTAGAATAATTGTAATAATATGCAGATGTATCAATATATGTCGGTACGCCGCCAACCTCCTTATCGAACACCTTTTGGAAATAATTGTCAAATCCTACCAAGTTACCACCGTCAACATTATCAGGAGAGAAATAATATTGCTGACCTCCGTTAGAATCATATAGAACGTACGGAGCCTTCGTATAAATCAAGCTGATAGATACGGGAGCAGTAACAAGAAATCTGTAAAAATACTGCCACTGTGTACTTCCTCCGGACGGATCACTTACGGGCTTTTCTATGAAATAAGACTTTGCAAGCTCATTTATCTGATCATCGGTAAAACCTGTTAAGTCGCCTTTATAAAGCTTAACGAATTGTGTAACAGATGTACCGTCAGGATTATTTATTGTTACATAAGCACCTGCAAATGTGCAATCCTTAAGCGCTTCATCATTATAAACGGAGGTGTAAACCGTACAATACTGTCCGTCAAGAACAACTGAATGTAGGGCGTCACCGCTTGTAATATCATCTTTTATAGTTACATCTGACAGGTCGGGATCCTCTGCGACAATACTACCGATACCGCCTGCCGTGCTTGATGTTGACATAGGCTGATAAAGGTCAAAATTAATTGAGTCTAAAAGATTTCCGTATGTTACATCGTCAGAAGTTTCTCTTCCTGATGAATATGAGCAAAAGGCAAATAAAGTGTTTGTTTGTCCCTTTGGAACGGTATAGGTGCAGTCATATCCGAGAGAAGAGCTTGCACCCTTCATAATGTCATTAAAGTCGTCTGTTGCATTTGTTCCGTATTTTGACCAGCCGTTTACTGTTTTTTCGGCACTTGTGTTACAATATGGAGATGAGATAACCCATACGCTCCATTCCTGATTTATTGTCTCGGTTTCTACCAAGGAAATATTAGCATCCTCGTCTGTAGACTCGTTAACAAATTTTCCCGATGCTGCGAATGGCTTTGAAAAAACAGTATATTTCTTTGAGCAACCGATTTCAGGATAGTCAACTCCGTACTGAGTTTTTAGCCAATTAGTAATTCTTACAAACTGGTCCTGACCTCTTTTTGATGGCTTTGACGGGTCAACAGATTGCTCAGGTCCTATAATAAGCACCATACGGTCGGTTCTGTCTCTGCCTCTGTGGTCAAGTCCCCAAGTGTATGTAGAGCCGGAAACGGTATTAATTCTTTGATAAATTGAGCTTTCCTCATCGGCATTAAGCTCTGCGGCAACATCGCCATCTGCAACTTTAAGATATTCTGCATTACTCGGATACTTTTTCTTCGTTACAGTAAAATGAGCACTTGTGCCCTTAAAAAACTCAAACTTGCCCTCGTAGGCTGTGGTATCCCAGTATGGTACAGTAGTTTTATCAGGCTGTGTGTAATTACTCTTAAATGTATATTTTTCAACATTTTCTTCAAATCCGCCGTTTTTGATATGCTTAACAGAATATCTTGTATCGTCAGTAGCTGCATTTATCTCCATCAACCCAAGTGTTGAAAAAACCAATGCAAATGACAGTATTAAAGATAAAATTCTTTTTGTTCTGTTCACTTTCATTACACCTCTCTTTAAAGCATTTATATATAAAATAAAACTATTTATTAATATAACAAAATTATTAATAAATTTAAAAAAAATATATCATAATTATTTATATAATTCAATGTGAATTTTGACAGAAAAGAAACCAATTTTTACCGATTTTTTTGTCTAATTTTAAGTATTAATGAAGCTGATATAAAGAAAAACAGCCATTTCTTTTAAAGTTAGAAGCGATCTTTTTTACTATAATATTTGATTTCTAAATTGTTTTGGAGTTTTACCGAATTCTTTTTTGAAGCAAGATATAAAATAGCTCTCCGAGCAAAAGCCAAGATACATTGACTTTTACTTCTTCAACTAATCTTCTTTCGCTTCGTATTCCGTATAGGTATCCGATGAAAAGCATTTTGAAAAGGGTTTCCGTCTCTATTGCAGGTCGCCCATTATTCAAACAGTAATACGGCTTGCATATTTCATTGATAAAGCTGAAATCTATTACCTTATCTATTTTCCTCAGTAAATGATTTTCAGGTACTAAATTTCTATCGTTACAAACTCATATTTTAACTGATTTCCGTTTGATTCCTTTAATATTTTCATCACCCTTTTCTGCTTATATTATACCATTTTCCTCACCTTTTGTAAAGAAAAAACAAAGCCCAATCCTCTCGAATTGAACTTTATCAGCAGTCTGAGGACTAATGAAAAAATTCCATTAGTCCTTTTTTGGAGCTGATAGTCGGACTCGAACCGACGGCCTGCTCATTACGAATGAGCTGCTCTACCAACTGAGCCATATCAGCATATCGGGCACATCGGGTGGATGTGCCTTTTGTTTTTATTTTTTTGGAACGGGTGTATTATAGCACACTCAAAATTGTTTTTCAAGCAATTCCGCCAAAGTGTTGAAAACAAAATCAACCGATTTTGCCCTAACTTCGTTTCTGCCGATATTGCCAAACTGCATTGTACGGGTGGTCACATTTCCCAGGACATAAAAGCCAAAACAAACCATACCGACCGGTTTTTTGGCGGTGCCTCCCGTTGGACCGGCAACCCCTGTGATTCCTACTCCGACCTCGCTATGCGCTTTTTCGGCAACACCTTTGCACATCTCCCCTGCAACCTGTTCGCTGACTACACCGTAGTTTTCGATAGTTTCGGGGTTTACATTTATAAGTTCAACCTTTGCCTCGTTTGCATAGGTCACAAACGACATATCAAGCACCTTTGAAGCATTCGACACATTTACAAGCGTGCCGCAACAAAGGCCTCCTGTGCACGATTCGGCAAAGGAAATGTGGAAGCCTCTGTCAATTAATTTGTTTACAACCTGTTCTTCAATAGTCATATTACTCAATACCGTTTTGGATTTTTGCCGCTGTTAATGTATTTTTCATAAGCATAGCGATAGTCATCGGACCGACACCGCCAGGAACAGGAGTGATGAAGCTACACTTATCCTTTACATCCTCAAAATCCACATCACCGCAGAGTTTGCCGTTTTCATCCCTGTTCATACCGACATCAATCACAACTGCGCCGTCCTTGACCATATCTGCCTTGACAAATTTTGCCTTGCCGATAGCGGCAACAAGAATATCGGCTTCCTTGGTAATATCTGCCAAATTTTGAGTTCTTGAATGAGTGATTTCAACAGTTGCATTTTCGTGAAGAAGAAGCATTGCCATAGGCTTGCCGACAATGTTTGAACGACCCATAACAACAGCTTTTTTGCCCGAAACATCAATCCCTGTTGAATGGATAAGTTCCATAACACCGGCAGGAGTACAAGGCAAATAATTATAATCGCCAATCATAATTGCACCGACATTTACAGGGTGGAACGCATCAACATCCTTGAGCGGGTCAATACGATTGATAACCTCCTTGTCATCAAGATGTGACGGCAACGGAAGCTGACAAAGAATTCCATTGATTTTGTCATCCTTATTGAGTTTGTCAACAAGTGCATTAAGCTCGTCCTGTGTGGTTTCTGCCGGAAGTGCATATTTTACGCTATAAAATCCACAAGCCTCGCACGCAACCTCTTTGTTGTGAACATAAACCTGTGAAGCAGGGTCGTCTCCAACGATAATTACTGCAAGACCCGGTGTAATTCCCTTTGCTTTGAGTAGTTCGCACTCTGCCTTAACATCCTCTTTTACTTTTTTTGACACTGATTTTCCGTCAATAATATTCATTTTTTATTCCTCTTATCTTTCTTTTCCTGCTTTTTGAGAGCCTTTTGTCTTTTCTTCTCTTCAAGTTCAGCCTTTTGCTCTGCCTTTGCTTTTTTATTTGCTTCTTCTAAAGCATCCAAGTCATCAAGTTGAAGTGCTTTTGGCAATTTGCCCTTCTTGTATTTTGTCATAAAATAAATGAAAAATACAAGAGCAACAACCACGATAATTGCCGACAAAAGCTGTGAAACACGGATAGTTGTTGAGCCGATGTAAAGAGAATCAGTTCTCATACCTTCAACAACCATGCGCTCTGCGCCATAAAGTATACCATAGAGCATGAAGATTTCGCCCTTGAATTTTCTGAAATAAGTTACAACAATATGAAGCACAACGAAGCTCAAAAGACACCATACGCTTTCGTACAAAAAAGTTGGGTGCACCGCTGTGTTTGGATCAACTGTTATACCCTTTTGTGCAAGGAGTGCCGCCGAATTTTCCAAAGTGTCGTGAATTTTAGGCGACCACATTCTAAACAGTGCCGTGTCGGTGTTAGTGCCAAACGCTTCCTGATTGAAGAAGTTGCCCCATCTGCCGATGCCTTGTCCAATCAACAAACCGAGAGAACCTAAATCAAGAAGATTGAGAAAATCAATTTTGCCAATTTTACAACCAATTGCCGCACCGATGAGAGCGCCAATGATACCGCCATAAATTGCAATACCGCCATTCCATATTGCAGGAATTTCATTGAGATGTTGAGAATAATATTCCCACTCAAACGCAACATAATACAGTCTTGCGCAAACAATGCCAAGCAATGTGCCCCAAATGAGAACATCGGTCATTCCGTCAAGGCTCATCTTCCATTTGTACGCCTTACGACCTCCGTACAAAACCGCAAGCGAAAAGCCGAAAGCAATGATTATGCCATACCAATGAATGTCGTACCCAAACACTGAAAAGGCAACGGACGGCAAGTCAAAATCAATTCCTAAACCGTCAAAATATACATGTGTTATATTAGACATCTTTATCCTCCTAAAGATTTATTACTGATATAATATAACACATATTTTATAAAAATTCCATAGTATCACAGCAAAATATATAAAAGTGCCAAAATTAATTTGTTGTCAGCGCCCTCTTTTGACAAAATTAAAATCAATGCAAGAACCAATCCGGCTGAGCTGTCCTTGAGCGATGAAGAAAAAAGAGAACCTGTTATATCCCCCAAAAAAGAAAGCGGCGACTCATTTTTGTTTTCTTTTTCTGTCTTATCTTGGTTATCGTTGTTATCGCTGCAAGGCTTTGAATCAACATAATTATTTGCTTTTTTTCGCATTTCTTCAACACGGCGCTTTGCGTCATTTATATCATTTGAATTAAATTCGTTCATTTAAAACAATTCCTTTATGTAGGGAAGAATATCAAACAATTTCAAAATACGGATTGCTTTATCGGCTTTTAGTTGAGATTCCTCCGACAAATGCGGTTTCAGCGCAATAATCAAATCCGCATCTTTTGATGAAGTGTTGTTCATTTTGTCAAAAATCGTTTTTGCCTTAAGCATCATATTGAGATCGCTTTGCGAAAGATTTAAGCCGTTTGCAAGAACAGAATTTTTATCATTTTTTGCTGATTTTTGTTCATCGGCATTGCCGTCGCCTAAAATTGACGAGGCAACACCTTTGAGCATTTCTATATCATTTTCGGAGAGAGAGGAAATAATATCATTTATGTTGTCCATTGCTATACCTATTTTTTCATAAATTTCTGCATAAGTGCTTTTGCTTCGGGTGTGTTTAGGATTTTTTCGGTGGCATTTTTATCTGACAAAACCTGTTTTATTTTTCGCTGTGCATCGGGAGGCAGATTTTTGCTCATATAGCCGTCAACATTTCCGCTTTGAACAGCTTTTTTCAATTCGTCAACATCAATATTTTTCATTGAAACACTCGCCCTTTCATAGTATAATCTACTTAAAGATATGATTAATTAAGGTGGGATATGAATGAGAATAGTAGTTATGTCAGACAGTCATATGATGGTGTCGGCACTTCTTGACATCATTGAACGACACAAGAACAATGCGGATTTATTTTTGTTTTTAGGTGACGGCAACAAGGACCTTGACACAGCGTTGCAACTTCATCCCGATATAAAAATTGACAGGGTAAGCGGAAACTGTGATTTTATGTCCGACCTCCCTGCAAGCAAGGTAATTGAGTTTGGCGGCAAAAAAATACTTTTCACTCACGGTCATCCATACAATGTGAAATATGGATATCAAATGCTTTGCAGTGAGGCAAGATCAATAGGTGCTGACATAGTTTTATTCGGTCACACTCATATTCCGTATGTCGAAACAATCGACTCTATACATTATATGAACCCCGGCTCTGCCCGTGACGGAAATTACGGAATTGTTGACATTGAGCCAAGCGGAATTTTGATGTATAATGCAAAAATTTAATTATACAAATGTTAATTTTTAAATATACACTTGTATAAAATTGAAAATGTGATATAATATACATACTAAAATATTTGTACAAGAGGTTTACGGTATGAAAGACCAATTATCATGCAGTGAAATTACCAAGCGTAAGATTGCGGCTGCGTTGAAAGAATTAATGCAAACCACACCGTTTGAAAAAATCACTGTTTCAGACATTTCAAACAAGTGCGAAATACACAGACAAACATTTTACTATCACTTCCAAGACAGATATGAGCTTCTTGACTGGTTGCTATACAACGAAATCATCAGCAAACTTGTTGAGAACTTTTCATACGAAACAATGGAAGAAAACTTTTTGACACTGTTCAACACAATGTACAACGACAAAAAGTTCTATCAAAATGCGGTAAAAATAAATATGGGTGATGTCTATTCATATCTTTCAAAAGTCGCAATAAATCAGTTTGAAAAAATCATTAAGGAAGTCATCAAGAAAAATTATCTCAGTCCAATCAGTGATGACCAATCAGCCATTGCAGAATTCTTTGGATTTGGATTAGGCGGAGTAATCATCAGCTGGGTTGATAAAGGTATGAAAGAAACTCCGCAAGAAATGGCAAACAAGGTTAAGTCGTTTGTCGAACAAATCAGAATTATCGTTTCAAAGAAATAACTACAAATGTAAAGCCGTCAGGTAATGAAAGAAAATCATTATTTGACGGCTTTTTATTTTATTATCTTTGTAATGTAATTTGCTTTACAAAATGCTATTATATTAGCGAAAATGTGGAAAACTATGTGGAAATAAAGTTAAAACAACGGTTTATAGCACCTTTTAAATGTGGAAAAGTGGGTGGAAAGTGTTAAAATCGTAAAGTTTCAACTTTTACAGTTCAAATTTTCAAATTGTTCAAAAAGTAATATCCCCTTTTCAAGAAATGAAATTTAAAAGAAAAAAACTTTACACAAGAAAAAAGGACCGTTCAACGATGAAGTGAACCCCAAAGTTTAGACAAAATTTAATATTAGATTTTTTGCGAATGAG
>OLFX01000436.1_pt1 | contig 65753 bp, 68 predicted proteins | sample 1605091 | NCBI WGS metagenome assembly OLFX01 (sample SAMEA3888906, study PRJEB22519) | human gut metagenome | biome: human gut; feature: human-associated habitat; material: faeces | place: Denmark | collected 2012 | reverse complement strand
TGAAGGAAGCCGCCCCAGTGCCCATGACCATGACAGACAGCAGCATAGCCACGCAAAGCACCAGGCTCAGAACCTTCTTCTGGGGAAACCCTTTCTTTCCCAGGCCCTACCCCCGGTTTTTCCCACGGGTTTCCCACTGGGTTCCCACGGAATCCTCCAGGGGGAGAGTGCCGGATTATGTCCGTCCAGTCGGGCAAAGGCGGGCCGAGAAAGGGCACAATTTGTCCTTCACCGGCGGACAACAAACGCAAAAAAAGACCTCCGGCTATCGCCGGAGGTCTTTTTCAAATCGAAACAATCGATTAGTTGGCACCCTTGGGGTTCATGGGATCGGTACGATCCTCGATCCAATACTTGCCGATGGGATCCTGAGAAGCGTCCTTGTTGACGTTGTGGGCGATCATCAGGGTCTGGTTGCGGTTCTCGACCTGCAGGGCATTGTCGAAGCCGGCGGCGTCGACGTTGGCGCGCATAGCTTCCTTGGTCAGGCGGACAGCCATGGGATCCTTGGCAGCGATCACGCGAGCCAGCTCCAGGCCGGCGGGGATCAGAGCGGGACGGTCCTCAACAACCTTGGACACCAGGCCCAGGTTCCAGGCTTCGTCAGCGCTGATGAAGTTGCCGGTGAGCATCATCTCATAGGCACGGCCGGTGCCGATCAGACGGGGCAGGAAGTAGGAGGAGGACATGTCGCAGCCGCCGATGCCCACGTTGGCATAGAAGCAGGAGAAGCGAGCGGTCTTGGTGCAGATACGGATGTCGGAGCACATAGCCAGGGAGAACCCGCCGCCAGCGGAGACGTTGTCGATCAGGGTGATCCAGGGCTGGGGAGTCTTAGCAATGTACCACTCCAGCTCGCCCAGCTTGATCTGATAGTGATAGAAGCCGGGGACGGTCTCCTCGTAGTCGGTCAGGCCCTGCTTGACGTCCAGGCCGGCGCAGAAGCCCTTGGCCTCGTCGCCGCCATACAGCAGCACGACGCGGATGTTGTAGTACTCGTCAACCAGCCACTGGGACAGGTTGGTCAGGTCCTCAACCAGGCCGTGGGACAGGGCGTTGTAAGCCTTGGGACGGTTCAGGGTAACCTTCAGGATGTTGGGCTCGACCATCTCGAGCAGCAGGTTCTCATAGGAAGGCAGGGCTCTGGGAGCAGGATAAACAGGTTTCATGGTTAAGATCCTCCTAAGAATTTTAATATTTGGCCTTTAAGGGGCCATGGGACCTCTATTACTTGCGCCAACCGGTCCCTTGCAGGACCGGCTGGCGGAAGTGACGATAGGAACGGGGGAGACGGATCAGTTGGTGTTGCCGTTGGCAGCCACGAACATGCCGTGGATCAGGTACTGGATGTCGCCGGAACCCTCGATGTTGGGGGCAACAGCAGCGTCACGCAGGAAGCGCTCAGCCTGATACTCGTCGCAGACACCGTAAGCGCCCATGGCGTTGACAGCCATAGTAGCAACCTTGGTAGCGGTCTCGGCGGCATAGCCCTTGGCCTGAGCGGTACGGGCCTGAACAGCACGCATGGTGGGGATGTCGTCGGGCTCGAAGTGGTTGTGGTCGCAGTAGTCAGCAGCCTCCAGCAGCAGCAGCTCAGCGGTGTGAGCATAGGTCAGCATGGTGGACAGACGCAGCTGAGTGGTGGGGAACTTGGTGATGGACTTGCCGCGGTGCAGCTTCTCCTGGCAGTACTTCAGGGCGATGTCGGCAGCACCCAGAGCGGTACCAACGAACACGGCGGTGAAGCCCAGCTTACCATAAGCAGTGGTGCCCAGCAGCTGAGTGAAGCCGTCGCCGGGCTTGCCCAGGATCTGGTCCTCGGTGACCTTCACGTCATCCAGGAAGATGTCGTACACTTCGGAGCCGCGATAGCCGATCTTCTCCCAGGGAGAGGAGATGGAGTAGCCTTCGCAGAACTTGTCGATCACCAGGCCGGTGACCAGGTCCTTGCCGGACTCCTCGTCCTTCTGCAGGGCGAACAGCACGCAGGGGCCGTCATAACCGGCGTTGGAGATGAAGCGCTTCACGCCGTTGAGCTTGTAGGTGCCGTCAGCCTGCTTCTCCAGGCGGGTCTTCAGCATCTTGGGGTCAGAACCGGTGTCGGGCTCGGTGAAAGCGAAGGAAACGGTCTGCTCACCGCTGCAGCAGGGAGCCAGATACTTCTCCTTCTGCTCGGGGGAAGCATACAGGTCCAGAGCTTCCAGGCCCAGGATGTACACGTCCAGGCACTTGCCCACGGAGGGGGAGATGCGGCTGAGTTCCTTGATCACGATGGCCTGCTCCACGTGGCCCATGCCGAGGCCGTTGTACTCCTCGGGGAAGCTGATGCCGATGAAGCCGCACTCAGCCAGCTGCTGGTGAATGTCGTGGGGCAGCTGAGGATGCTTCTCGCCGTTGCTGACCTCGGTCATCTCGCCGGCTTCGATCTCGTCGATGCGGGGCTGCAGAACAGATTCCGCGAAATCCTTAGCAAGGTCGTGAATCATCTGCTGGTCTTCGTTCAGTTTGAATTCCATGATAAAAATCCTCCTGTAAATGATTTCTTACGTAACACGTAACAGGCCTTCGATAATGCGCCTGGGCATGGAGAAGAATGCCCACGGCAGCATCTTCCAAATCGGGGCAACTTCTACAGGGTTTATTATAGCATAAGAAATGGGGGGGCACATGCCACATATTGATTATTTTTATCGGATCTCTTAGTTAATGAGCACTACACAAGAAAAAAGAAAGGGGAAGGAAACGAGCGAATCTCACAAAATCCTTCCCGCAAAACTACACAGAATAGACAAAACAAGAGAAAATGACGGAGATCTTGCCTCGCGGCGCAGCTGCTTTGGACAGCCCCCGGCAGCGGCAGGCAGCGAACCCGGAAAAAACCGCGGAAATGTCGGGCCCAGCCCTTGACGGGGGCGGGTTCTTCCTGTAAGATAGGAAAAACGCAGGAAATTTTGCAGGGCGCCGCCCTGTCTTTGCGTCCCTCAGAGTCAAACGGCGGGGCCGGGTTTCCGGCTGCGTCATTGAAATACCGTCCCGTCAGGGATCCACACTGTATTTAAGGAGTTGCAGAAACATGGAAGTGAAAACTGTAGGCGTGTACGGCGCAGGCTTCATGGGCAGAGGCATCGCCCAGGTCGCTCTGGAGGGCGGCTATGACGTGGTCCTCTACAACCACAGAACCCCCACCCTGGAAAAAGGCGTGGCTGGGATCCAGAAGAACTTTGCAAAAAAAGTTGCCAAAGGCAAGATCACCCAGGAGCAGGCCGACCAGTGGCTGGGCCGGATGAAGGCCACCACCACCCTGGAAGATCTGAAGGACGTGGACATCGTCTTCGAGGCCATGGTGGAAAACATGGAGCTGAAAAAGGAGGCCTTCGCCAAGATGGCTCCCGTGATCCAGCCCAACGCCATCTTCGTGTCCAACACCTCCTCCCTGAGCATCACGGAACTGGCTGCCGCCTCTCAGCGGCCGGAGAAGTTCCTGGGCATGCACTTCTTCAGCCCCGTGCCCGCCATGAAGCTGGTGGAGATCATCAACGCCTATGACACCTCCGAGGACACCATTGAGACCGGCAAGGCCGTGGCCAAGGGCTTTGGCAAGGAGTTCGTCACCGTGCAGGACGTGCCCATGTTCATCGCCAACCGGGTCATGTGCCCCATGATGAACGAGGCCGCCATCCTGGCCGGGGAGAACGTCTGCTCCTACGAGGACATCGACAAGGCCTGCGAGCTGGGCTACAACCTGCCCATGGGCCCCCTGAAGCTGGCCGACTTCATCGGCATCGACGTGATGATCGAGGTCATGGAGTCCCTCTATCAGGAGACCGCCGACTCCAAGTATCGCCCCGCCCACCTGTACAAGGTGCTCTACCGGGCCGGCCACCTGGGCCAGAAGACCGGCAAAGGCTTCTACGATTACAGCAAGTAAGGGCCCATCTCCTCTGTACTCACAAAATCCCCGCCGTTCCCTACCGGAATGGCGGGGATTCTTTTTAAGGGATGGGGTGCCCTGTTCCAGAGGGAGCACCACGCAGGGAGACGGGAGCACGGAGGCCATGGGGATGGCACCGGCTGCGTGGCAGTTCCTGTCGGGAAAGTTCCCCTCTTGCCCCATTGTTCCCGGCGGGAAAATGTGGTAAGATACAGAGACGATTTTGGATGACAAAGGAGGGCCCTGCCCATGCGCATTGCCAACACGGTGAACGACTCCATTGTGGACGGCCACGGCCTGCGGTTCACGGTCTTTACCCAGGGTTGCCCCCACCACTGCCCCGGCTGCCACAACCCGGGCACCCATGACGCCGCCGGCGGCCGGGAGGCCACCTTGGAGGAACTGGTGGAGCAGATGAAGAAGAACCCCCTCATCGAGGGCATCACCCTCTCGGGGGGAGAGCCTTTCGTCCAGGCCGCCGCCTGCGCCGACCTGGCCCGGGCGGCCCACGGCCTGGGGCTCAATGTGTGGACCTATACCGGCTATCTCTTCGAGCACCTGCGGGATGCCGGGGACCCGGCTTGGACCGCCCTGCTGGCGGAGACCGACGTGCTGGTGGACGGCCCCTTCCTCCAGAAGGAGAAGTCCTATGAGCTCCACTTCCGGGGCAGCCGGAACCAGCGGCTCATCGACGTGCCCGCCAGCCTGGCCCAGGGCCAGGTGGTCCTGTGGGAGGAGGAGGACCTGCTGGCCAAGTTCACCGTCCCGGAGTCCTGAAGGAGGAAGACCATGACCATTGCCGCAATGAAAGACTATTTCTCCCACCGGGAACTGGGGATCCAGGGGGCGGTGGGGGAGTATGCCATCCTGGTCCCCCTGGTCCAGTGGGAGGGGAAGCTCTGCCTGCTCTTTGAGACCCGGGCGGAGACCTTGGTGGGCCACCAGCCCGGGGAGGTGTGCTTCCCCGGGGGCCGGCGGGAGGCCGGAGAGAAACCCGTGGACACCGCCCTCCGGGAGACCTGGGAGGAGATTGGCATCCCCGCCGAGGCCATCGAGATCTTGGCCCCCCTGGATGTGATCCAGGACATCAGCGACCGGGTGATCTACCCCTTCCTGGGGCTGGTCTCCCCGGCGGGGGTGGCCCACCTGGCCGCCAGCGCGGCGGAGGTGAAGAACGTGTTCTTCGTCCCCCTGGACTACCTGCTGGACTACCCGGAGGAGGTTTACCGGTACACCGTGTCCGCCCAGGTGGACGACAGCTTCCCCTATGAACGCATCGGCTTTCCCAAGACCTATCCCTGGCGGAAAGGGTATATGGACGTGCCCATCTACGAGTACCAGGGGCATTATATCTGGGGCATGACCGCCCGGACGGTGCGGTGGCTGCTGAACCAGCTGCGGACCATGGAGGGCCTGCCCCCGGCCCGGAAACGGCCATGACCTCGGTGGAGTACCTGGGGTCCTACCGCCTCACCCAATCCGACGACTACTTCAAACTGGGGCGGGACAGCGTGCTGCTGGCCCGGTTTGCCACCCTGCGGAAGGGCTGGTCGGTGTGCGACCTGGGCTGCGGGGTGGGCTCCCTGCTGCTCCTCCTCTCCCAGCGGGAGGGGGACCTGGACCGGGTGGGCATCGAGCTGAACCCCGGCGCCGCCGCCCTGGCCCGGCAGAACCTGGCGGACAACGGCCTGGCCGGGGCGATCCTCCCCGGGGACCTGCGGGACCGGACCCTGCTGGCGGGGGACCGGTTCCACCTGGTGGTGTCCAACCCGCCCTACTTCCGGGCGGGGTCGGGCAAGTCCGGGGGCCAGGCCCGGATGGACGAGACCTGCTCGGTCACCGACCTCTGCCAGGCGGCGGGGCGGCTGGTCCGCACCGGGGGGCGGTTTGCCCTGGTCTACCGCCCCGAGCGGCTGGCGGAGCTCTTTGCCGCCCTGGCGGCGGCCCGGCTGGAGCCCAAGCGGATGCAGCTGCTGGCCTACGACCGCCGGAAGCCCCCCTACGCCGTCCTGGTGGAGGCGGTGAAGGACGGGGGCCCGGGGCTGGAGGTGCTGCCCGTCCACTATCAAATGGAACCGTAAAGGAGGAAACTGCCATGGCAGGAACCCTATATCTGGTGGCCACCCCCATTGGAAACCTGGGGGACCTCTCCCCCCGGGGGGCGGACACCCTGGCCCAGGTGGACTTCATCGCCGCCGAGGACACCCGGGTGACGGTGAAGCTCCTGAACCACCTGGGGCTGAAGAAACCCATGGTGAGCTACCACCGCCACAGCGGCCAGGGCCGGAGCGACGAGTTGGTGGCCCGGCTGCTGGGGGGCGAGGACTGCGCCCTGGTCACCGACGCCGGCACCCCCGCCATCAGCGACCCGGGGGAGGAGCTGGTGGCCCAGTGCGCCCAGCAGGGAATCCCCGTGGTGGCCATTCCCGGGGCCTGCGCCTTCGTCAATGCCCTGGCGGTGTCCGGCCTGCCCACGGGGCGGTTTACCTTTGAGGGCTTTCTCCCCATGAACAAGAAGAACCGCCGGGCCCACCTGGAGAGCCTCCAGGGGGAGGCGCGGACCATGCTCTTTCACGAGGCCCCCCACAAGCTTTTGGCCACCTTAAAAGACCTGGCGGAGACCTTCGGACCGGACCGGCGGGTGGCCCTGTGCCGGGAGCTCACCAAGCTCCACGAGGAGGTGCTGCGGACCACCCTGGGCCAGGCGGTGGCCCACTACACGGAGAACCCGCCCAAGGGGGAGTTCGTCCTGGTGGTGGAGGGGGCGGCCCCCCAGCAGGAGGCGGCCCCCACCTTGGAGGAGGGCCTGGCCCTGGTCAACCGGCTCCGGGGGGAGGGGTGGTCCACCCGGGACGCGGTGAAGGAGGCCGCCAGCCGCTGCGGCCTGCCCCGGAAAGCCCTCTACGACCTGGCGGTGGCCAACCAGCCTGCCCCATAAAAAGATCGACTCGAACCATAAAGGAAGGCCGTACCTCTCTTGAGGTACGGCCTTCCTAGTTATGCGGAGACGAAAGGGCGGTCACTCACTTCCGCAGCAGTTCCTGCAGGCAGCTGGCGCAGATATTTTTGCCTTTGAAGACGGTAATGTCCTTTGCACTGTCGCAGAAAATACAGGCGGGCTGATACTTCTTCAGCATGATGGAGGACCCATCCACGTAAATTTCCAGGGAATCTTTTTCCGCGATATTCAGGGTGCGGCGCAGCTCAATGGGCAACACAATGCGGCCCAGCTCGTCCACCCGGCGCACGATACCTGTTGACTTCATGGTCAAGCACATCCTTTCAACGTCAGTTGGCGATTTTCTCTCTCTGTTTCTGTGTTCTTGTCGGGGAAAGGGGAAGGGTTCGGAAAATCTGGCAAAAAAAGCCAGAATCGACGAAAAACACATCAATTTATCTCGATTATAACAAACTGACCTGGGAAGTCAATCGAAAGTTGTCGTTTTCGGGGAAAAAGGGCGCAGGGCTGGGGGACATGATTCCCGCCCGGTGGACATAGGTTGGAGAGAGAACCGCCCCGGCATGGGGCGCAGGGGGAGGCATTGCCATGGCGATGACGGTGATTTGGACAGGGATGACGGCCCTGTCCCTGTTTTGTGCCCTGGCCCTGGGCAACCAGGGCCAACTGGCCGCGGCGGCCCTGGAGGGGGCAGGGGAGGCCATCCAGCTGGGGATCTCCATGGCGGGGGTCCTCTGCCTGTGGATGGGGGTGATGGAGGTGATGCAGCGGGCCGGGCTGGCAGAGAAGCTGGCAAGGCTCCTCCACCCCGTTCTGCGGCGGCTGTTCCCGGACTTTGCCCGGGACCGGGGCACCATGGACACCATTGCCGCCAACGTCTCGGCCAACCTCCTGGGGCTGGGCAACGCCGCCACCCCCCTGGGGTTGGAGGCCGCCCGGCGGATGAGCCGCCGCACCCCCGGGGTGGCGGGGGACAGCCTGTGCATGCTGGTGGTGTGCAACACCGCCTCCATCCAACTCATCCCCACCACGGTGGCGGCGGTGCGGATGGCGGCGGGGTGCCAGACCCCCTTTGACATCCTGCCGGCGGTGTGGGTGACCTCCGCCCTGTCGGTGCTCACGGGGATCGGGGCGGCCAAACTCCTGGCCCGCCTGTGGCGGGACTGAGGGGAGGGGAGCCCATGCAGCTGGTGCTGGACCTGCTGGTGCCGGGGATCATCGCCGGGGTCTCCTGCTACGGCATGGCCAAGAAGGTGGACGTGTACGAGGCCCTGCTCCAGGGGGCGGCCAAGGGGCTGGAGATCCTCCTGCGGATCCTGCCGGCCCTGGTGACGCTGCTGACCGTGGTGGCCATGCTCCGGGCCTCCGGGGCCCTGGATCTGGCGGCCCAGGCCCTGGGGCCGGTGCTGGAGAAGGTGGGCATCCCCCCGGAGACGGTGGGCCTCATGGTGGTGCGGCCCATCAGCGGCAGCGCCGCCCTGGGGGTGGGGTCGGAGCTTATCACCACCTATGGCCCGGACTCGGCGGTGGGGCGCACGGCGGCGGTGATGCTGGGGTCCACAGAGACCACCTTTTATACCATCGCCGTCTACTTCGGCGCGGCGGGGATCAAGCGGACCCGCTACGCCGTCCCCGCCGCCCTGTGCGCGGATCTGGCGGGATTCTTTTTCGCCAGCCTCACGGTGCGGCTGTTCTTCGGGTGAGTGGAAACCGGGGGCGGATTGTGGTACAATGGCAGGCAAGCAGGGCGGAAGCCGTCGCTTCCGCCCTGAGGAGAGAGATATTATTCCAGTTTTTGGTTGAGCTTTCCGATGCGGCGGCGCCAGGTCAGGTACTGGATGGCCCAAATCCCCGCGAAAATCGCCAGGTAAATCAGGAAGTACCCCAGGATGCCCCGCAGGCTGTGCTCCATCCAGTGGGCCAGGTAGGCGATGGGGAGCATGGCCAGGGAGCCGATCAGGAAATACACCCCCGTCTGCTTGACCAGGCTCCAGTGGTCCAGGGACCAGACCACCGACCCCGCCCCAAAGGCCGCCCCCAGCAGGCCGGACAGCCCGGTCTGAAGGGCCACGGCGGCCACTTCGCTGCCCATGGCCTGGACCAGGGAGGGCACGCAGGGGGAGAACTCTCCCCCCGCCAGGCCCAGGGAGGCCAGCAGGGAGATGATGTGCCCCAGGGCGATGCCAAGCGGCACCCCCAGCAGGCCGCGGAGCAGAGCTTCTTTCTTCATGGCAGTCACCTCACACCCCTAAGAGTTGTTTGATCCTGGCCACGTACCGCCGGGAGACGTAGGACACGCTCCCGTCGGCCAGCCGCACCGAGATGGTGCCGGACAGGCGCAGGTCAAAGGCTTTGGCTTTGCGCAGGTTGATGATCTCCGAGTGGGAGATCCGGACGAACACCGTCTTGTCCAGCCGCGCCTCCGCCTCGTACAGCCGCAGGCGGAGCTGGAACTCCCCCGCCGGGGTGACGGCAAAGACCTTCCCGCCGGCGGCATAGACCCGGAGCAGGTCTTGGGGCTCCAGCAGTTCCAGGGTGCCCTCCCGGAAGCCGGGGAGCAGCTGGGGCGGGGCCTGGGCCAAGGCCTGGAGGATGGCTTGGACTTCGTCGGTCATGGCGTGGGTACAGACCAGGACCTTGGGTTCCCGGCAGGCGGGGTCAATCTTGACTTGGATCTCCAATGGCGGCACCTCCTCGTTCCGGTCAGGAACAGTGTACCGGAAAGGGGGGCGGTTGTCATGCCTTTTTCCATAAGTGGTTGTTTTTCCGCCACAGACGGCGGCGGTTTCCCCAGAAAGGAGGTTTCCCCGGTGGATCTCACCTTACATTCCCCCCTCACGGCCCTGCCCGGGGTGGGCCAGGCCCGGGCCAAGGCCCTGGCCAAGCTGGGCCTGTCTGCCGTGGGGGATCTGCTGGCCTACTTCCCCCGGGAGTACGAGGACCGCACCCTCCGGGAGAGCATCGCCGCCCTCCCCCTGGAGGAGCCGGTGTGCTTTGCCGCCGTGGTGGCCGAGCCCTTCCGCACCAGCCGGGTGCGGGGGGGGATGGAGCTCACCAAAGGCCGGGTGGTGGACGCCACCGGCCAGCTGGCCCTCACCTTTTTTAACCAGAGCTACGTCCGCCAGGCCCTGCAGACCGGCCAGACCTATGTGTTCTACGGCAAAGTCACCGGGGAGGGGTACCGGCGGCAGATGGTGAACCCCTCCTTCGAGCGGGAGGGGGCCAACGCCCTCACCGGGGGGATCTTCCCCGTCTACCCCCTCACGGCGGGGATCACCAACCGCTTCCTCACCGGCCTGGTGCGGGGGGCCCTGGCCTGCCTGCCCCAGGTGGCGGAACCTTTGGGGGAGGACCTCCGCCGGCAGTACGACCTGGCCCCCGTCCAGGCGGCCTATCGGGACATCCACTTCCCCCCGGACTGGCAGGCCCTGGCCCGGGCCCGGCGGCGGCTGATGTTTGAGGAGCTCTTCTGCCTGAACCTGGGGCTCACCCGCATCCGGGGGCGGCGGCAGGGGCAGCAGGCGGCCCCCTTCCCCCGGCAGGACCTGGGGGCCTTCACCGCCCGGCTGCCCTTCCCCCTCACCGGGGCCCAGCGCCGGGCGGTGGAGGAGGCGGGGGCCGACCTCCGCCAGCCCACCCCCATGAACCGCCTGCTCCAGGGGGACGTGGGCTCCGGCAAGACGGTGGTGGCGGCGGCCTGCGCCTGGTTTGCCTGGGAAAACGGCTGCCAGACCGCCCTCATGGCCCCCACGGAGCTGCTGGCCCAGCAGCACGCCAAGACCTTGGAGGGCCTGCTGGCGGGCTCCGGCCTGGTGGTGGACCTGCTCACCGGGTCCATGACCGCCGCCCAGAAGCGGGCCTGCCGGGAGCGCCTGGCGGCGGGGGAGACCCACCTCCTCGTGGGCACCCACGCCCTGCTCAGCCAGGGGGTGGACTTCCCCCGCCTGGGCCTGGTGATCACCGACGAGCAGCACCGCTTCGGGGTGGGCCAGCGGGCCGCCCTGGCCGCCAAGGGGGGGGAGGGCCTCCACCCCCACGTGCTGGTGATGTCCGCCACCCCCATCCCCCGGACCCTGGCTTTGATGATCTACGGGGACCTGGACCTGTCGGTGCTGGACGAGCTCCCCCCGGGGCGGACCCCGGTGGCCACCTACCTGGTCCACGGGGACAAGCGGCAGCGGCTGTTTGCCTTTGTCCGGAAACAGGTGGCCCAGGGGCGGCAGGTGTATGTGGTCTGCCCGGCGGTGGACCAGGAGGACCCCGAGGGGATGAAGGCCGCCCAGCAGTACGGCCAGTGGCTCCAGAGCCAGGTCTTCCCCGACCTGCGGGTGGCGGTGGTCCACGGCCGGCAGAAGCCCCGGGACAAGCAGGAGACCATGGCCGCCTTCGCCGCCGGCCAGGTGGACGTCCTGGTCTCCACCACCGTCATCGAGGTGGGGGTGGACGTGCCCAACGCCAACCTGATGATCATCGAGGACGCCGACCGGTTCGGCCTGAGCCAGCTCCACCAGCTCCGGGGCCGGGTGGGCCGGGGGCAGTGGCAGTCCTACTGCGTCCTCCTCTCCGACAGCGCCAGCGAGGCCACCCGCCAGCGCCTGCGGGCCCTGGCCTCCACCAACGACGGCTTCGTCATCGCCGAGGAGGACTTGAAACTCCGGGGCCCCGGGGACTTTTTCGGGGCCCGGCAGCATGGCCTGCCCCAGCTGAAGCTGGCCAGCCTGGAGGGGGACATGCGCCTGCTCCACCAGGCCCAGGCCGCCGCCCGGGACCTGCTGGCCCGGGACCCCGACCTGGCCGGGCATCCCCCCCTCCGCCGGCGGGTGGAGGCCCTCTTCCGGGCCCAGGGGGACGGGTTTAACTGAACAGGACGGAAAACCCCGTCCCCTGCCGGAAACCGCGGCGGGGGACGGGGTTGGTGTTTGGGGGTTAGAGATTGGCGGGGAGCGCCACGAGAACTTGAAAGGTTCCGGAAAGGGAACCATCGGGGGAAGAGAACGAAATGGTGTGCTCCCCAGGGCGTGCATCCTCTACCAAGAAAGCGCGGGTGCTTCCGGGAGGAATTTCAATGGTGTGGGGTGGGCGTAGTGCAGCATATTGGACGGTGGCGGTGGTCACCACGGTGTTGGTGTTGTGGATCAGCAGTAAGTAGACGGGACAGTCTAAGGGTTGCTGCCAGGGGGCATTCCAGTTGGTGAAAACTTCATCCATCGCGAATGCAAAATTGGGGAGAAGGACATCATCAGTATAGGAAGAACCGTCGGAAAGGGTGATTTCATCCTCGGGGGCGTTCCACCAAGAAAAAGCCCCCACACCAATGCCAACAACGATCAGGCAGGCAGCCAAGGCGATCCCAACCTTTTGTCCCCGGCGAAGGGGCTGGGGAGGGTTGGCCATCGTTCGCAGCAGATCCTGGGCCATCTGGTCTGGGGGACCGAAGGCGGCGGTGAGTTCCTCATAGCTGGGGGAGGGGGTTTCCTCCAGGAGGGGGAGCGTGGCCTGTCGGAAAGCGTGGCGGAGCCTGCGCCGCAGGCGGAACCCTTTCACCGAGGCCTGGAGCTCCTTTTCGTACCGGCGAAGGTCTGGATTGCTCATGGTTCCCCCTCCTTCCCCGTGAGGATATCCTGGATCCCCTGGAAAAACTGGTGGTAAGTGGCCAGCATCTCCTGCAGATGGGCCCGGCCCGCCTTGGTGATGGCGTAGTATTGCCGCAGCCGCCCATCAGGGGCGGTCTTTTTTTCGCTCTCTTTCAGGTAGCCGGCGGCGGTGATTCGGTAAATGGCGGCATAGGGAAAGACGATACTCAAGGTACCGTGGCTGCGGGCCTCCAACAGGGGGGAGAGTTCCCCGATGTAGTGCTCCCCCTCTCCGAAGAGGAAGAGGATGAGCAGTTCTGTAAGGGCCTTTTTTAAGTTTTCCTCCAGGCCGCTGGTGGGGCGGGACTTGGGGTCAGTGTCCTTTGGATTCAAAAATATAACCTACTTTATTTTATCATGATTCTTTTGATGTGTCTACTATACCATGGGGAAACGGAAAGCGCAATATTTTTTCAAAGAATAAAAATTTTCCTTGACAAGAAAAGTGGGCCATGCTATTATGCAAATAGAACAAAGAATAGAGGGGATGGAAATCAAATTAAGACAAATTGTAAAAGGAGGAAATAATGAGAAATGTAAAGAGATCAGAAATTGCAGTGATTATAGGACGTATTTCAACGGGACTCATTGCAATTTTCCTTCCTCCAAGTGAAGAAATCCTTTCATTCAATGTGGTTTGGCTTTTATGCATTGGTGTATTTGCTTTTGCTCAGGGTGAATTGGAACATAACGCAGGAAGAAAAGGCTTTTCATGGATGACCATTGGGTGTTTTGTTCTTGGTATTCTTATTAACATTGGAACCGGAACTGGAGATATGCTTGGTGGTATGATTGGATTAGCGAGTATGATAATACTCTACATCCTTGGAAAAGAATATGCGTTACACTGTAAAAAGTGAGTACTCAAGTATGCAATAAACTAGTAAAGCCTAACTCGCATATCAAAGACCCACCAAGGTCCCGCCCCGAACTCGGTACGGGACCTTTTTTGCCGGTAACCAGGGGATCCAAGCGAGTTTTCCTTGACAGCCCCTCTACCATTCTGCATCCTAAAGTTGAACAAAAACGAGTGAAATAAAATCAGAATTTTTAGATCTTTTCTCCAATTGGGCCGCCTGCCTCTCCCGGGAAGGGGCGAGCTCCCTGCTCCCCGGCTGTTCCACGGTGGAACCTTCCTGGGCAAAACGCCAAAATGGAAAAATCCCAAACTTTTTCCCCCTCCCCCGTCACAAAACGCCCCTCTCAGACGTCATATATCGTAAAGGGGCATCCCTGCGCCGCGGCCTGGAAGGGTTCCCCTCCGGGCCATCGGAACACCCCATAGAAAGGAGAGAGTACGATGAAATGCCGCGCCCTTCGCCTCCCCGCCGCCCTGGCCGGCCTGCTCCTGGCGCTGTCCCTGTGCGCCTGCGGAGCGGGCGAAGAACAGGGGTTTGCCGGAGAGGTCTTGCAGATCAGCGATGCAGAGGTCCTGGTGTCGGTTCTGCCCAACGATCCCCTGCGGGCCCAGGCCACCCAGGTGGCCTTCCCCCTGGATGCCATCGGGGGACGGGAAAACCTGGAGGCCACCGTGGGGGATACCGTCACGGTGGTCTACCTAGGCCCGGTCACGCCGGGGGAACCGGCCACGGTGGACGCCCGTGAATGCGGCCTGCTGCAAAAAGAGTTCTGCGGCGTGATTGACCGCATCGGGGAGGGCACCGCAGTGATCGAACCCCTGGCCACCGAGGAAATCGCCCAGGAGGCCCAGCAGCTGTCCATCTCGCTGCAGCAGGTGGGGGACAAGGGGTTCCAGGTAGGGGACGTTGTCTCCGTGACCTATGTCCGAGGGGTGGTGCCAGGCAGCATCCCCCAGGTGGACGCACGGGACTGGGGCCTGGCGGAATAAGCCCCCAGCCACCGCCGCCCCCGCCCCCCAACCACACAGGAACCATTCGATGAAAGGAGCGATCCCCATGAAATTCCACAGCCTTCGCCTTCCCGCCGCCCTGGCCTGCCTTCTGCTGGCACTGGCCTTGTGCGCCTGCGGGCAGACACAGGAAACCCCGCCAGCCCCGTCGGGGGTGGGTTCCGCCGACCAGGAGGACACCACCCCCTCGGAGGGCATGACGGCGACCGCCTCCCAGGACTATCGGGTCACCCCGGGGGAGGACGGCACCTACACCGTCACCCTGGACGGCGTCCAGGTAGGCGGGTCGGCCTGGATCCCCTACCCTGGGGCAGACCAGGTGGACTTTGCCGCCTACTTTGATATGAATGACATACCGGGGGAGTGGGAGCCGGTGAAGGAGGGGGGGCCGGTGGAGGAGATCCTCCAGGCCATGTGGGCCCAGCGCCTGGGCCCGGGAGCGAAGCCCGAGCACGTGGCCTCCAACAGCACCGTGGCCGACCTGGAGGACAGCATCTTCACCGACCAGGGCGGGGAGATCCACTACCTCTTCGCAGAGGGGGACCAGGTCTACGACGCCTGGTTCCAGGAAGGGGCCTTGACCGCCCAGCAGATGCAGGCGGTGCTGGACACCTCCCTGCCGGAGAACTTGGCCTGAACCAGATCCCCGGACCAGATGGAAAGGAGTGACCCGCTATGAAGAAACGCTGGCTGGTATACGCCCTCCTGCTGTTACTGAGCGTGGGCCTCTTCGGCTGCGCCGGCGGTGGGGCCACGACGGTTCCCCTGCCCCCCAGCGACGCCCTTTGCGGGTCGTACATCGCCGGCGTAGCCGATGCGCAACGGCTTTTTTCTGTGGATGCGTCCCAGGTGTTTTACTACGCGGACCAAAAAAATGGCCGCTTTGTTCGCGGTCGGGTCGCCCCCCAGGGGGAGGGGACTTACGTGGTCGCCTGCCAGGATCCCCACAACGCGGGGATCCTCCCTCACCAGGAACTCCTCTATGACGGCAACGGGTTTTCCCTGACCATAGAGGGGGAACGGCATTCCTTCCAGAAAATCGACGATGTGCCCGCAGTCATCGGGGATCCCAGCCGCTATTCTTAAAGTGGGAGAAGCTGGGGAAGCGGAGCAGGTGAACGCCGCCGCCTATTTTGACATGAGCACCACATCAGCGGACCGGGGACCAGGTCCCCGGACCAGATGGAGAGGAGTGACCCGCTATGAAGAAACGCTGGCTTGTGTGCGCCCTCCTGCTGTTACTGAGCGTGGGCCTCTTCGGCTGCGCCGGCAGTGGGGAGACGGCAGCGACCCAACCCGTGCCTGTCTTCCCTGCCCAGTTGGTGTGGGGAGAGGGGCACCACCGCACCCCCAGTTTCACCTGCACGCCGGGCAATGGCGATGCGTTGGAAATCTCCTACACCAATGCAGCCCAAGTCCCTTGCTGGGTGGATGTCTATGAGGAAGGGGTCTTTCAAACGACCAGAGTCAGCCGCATGGAAGTGGCGCCCGGCAACCCTGCGGGGGAAAGGCTGTCTGTCCCGAACCCCGGTGGCAATACCTATTACCTCCACTTCACTGCTGCCGATGGCGGTTTGATCCAGGGCGATCTGACGGCGGTCCAGCGGAACCCCTGACGATGGCGCAGTCTTATGGAACGGCGTGTCAAATCAGGAGGGAATCTCTGTGAAACGCATCCTAGGCTTTCTTGGCCTCCTTTTTCCTCCTAACCCTGGCTGCCGACGGTTGTAAGGAGCACGACAACAATGTATGACGATGGAATTTTGGTCAATGGTCCCGTTGTGATGAGCACAACCCTCACCTTTGCTACGCTGGGGCTTTCGATCCTTGGCGTGCTGTTACAGGTTTTGGCCGGCATTTTGCTGCTTCGGGGGGGCGGGTACCTTGCCAAGGAGAAAGGGCGGCGGGGATTGGCGGCTGCGTCCCGCATTGTGGGCATCGCTTCCCTGGCTTTTGGCGGGTACCAGATTGCTTTACTGATCCCCGCTTTCCGTTTTGTTTTTGCGATTTGAACGCGGTTTTGCCGCGCAAGCACAGTGCTCGGCAATCCAGGAAGCCCCCGGTCTGTAAGGGGCCTGCGCACCCAACGTGGTACCACCCCTTGCCCCACCTGAGAAAGGAGTGACCCGTATGAAACGCATCCTACTCCCCCTCAGCCTTCTGCTCCTCCTTGCCCTGGCCGCCGGCTGTTCGGCCCAGGGGGAGGCCCAGCTGGACCCGACCATGGCCCAGCAGCTCCAGATTGACGAGACCATGGCAGCCACCCTGGCCCCCGGCATCCAGGACGTGGACGTCACCGACCGGGGCACCGACCTCACCCTCCACGTCCGCCAGACCCTGGGCAACGACCGGGAGCTCTACGTCCTCTACGACGTGACCCTGGCGGGCACCGTGGCCCTCCCCGCCGGGGAGGAGGGCTGGTTCGGCCCCCAGACCGTCACCCTCCAGGGGGTGGAGGAGAGCACCGCCTCCCGCGGCAGCGTCCAATCCGTCTTCCTGGACAAGGAGGGGCAGACCATCACCTACCTCTCCTACTTCTCCCGGGGCATCCCCTGGCCGGCCGGGGACCTGCGCCTGTCCGTGGGGGACTTTGTCAGCGATGACACCTCCCTGACCCAGGAGGTGGCGGAGGCCACCTGGACCCCCACCAACCAGGGGACCATCCTGGAAGGCGAGATCCAAACCCCGGCGGGGGAGACGGTGGGATCTGTGACCCTCACCCCCTTCTCCCTGTCCTATACCTTCACCCAAGGGGCCCAGCCGAAGATGGAGGAGATCGGGGGGACGGCCCTCCCCTCCGGCTACCTTCTGGACAGCCAGGGCATGGCCCGGCGGGCCGGCAGCGCCTCCGGCGGAGGCGGGAACTGGGGCACCACCTTCCGCACCCCCCTGGACCTGACCACCGTCTCGGCGGTGGAGGTGGCGGGGTATGTGGTCCCCTTGGGCCAGGGGACGGCGGTGCCGGAGAACTGGGATGCCCAGGCCACGGAACAGGCCGCCTGGGACCGGGTGCTGTTCTACTTCGGCCTGGACCCGGCGGAGTACACCTACTTTACCTACCGGGAGGACCGGTGGGACCTGTTCACCATGGAGGAGGTCCTGGGCCTGCTGTGGACCCTCCAGGAGGGCATGGCGGAGGGCAGCCAGCCGGTGTTCTACCGGGATGACGGGGCGGACCTCTGGTACACCCTCCTCCGCCAGGGGGAGAGTTATCAGCTCTACACCCTCCAGCGCAACCCCAACCCGCCTGCCGATCCGGAGAACGTCACCCAGCGTTGGCTCCAGGCCCAGCCGATGCGGACCCTCCCCGCGGCGGAGATCCCCGCCGTGGAGCCCATGACCTACCCCACCCCGGAGGAGGCCCTGGCCCAGGCGGTGGGGCCGGCGGCCCAGCCTCTGGACGTGGCCTACGGGACGGGGCCCATCCAGTGGGCCCTGGTCTACACCAACCCGGAGGAGCCCGGCCGGGCCTGCTTCCTCCTCCAGACCGGGGAGGGGGAGCACAGACCGGTGACCATGGGGGACGAGGAGAGCGGCTTTGTCTACCTCCCCGACTCCCTGGCGGTGGAGGGAGACACGGTGACCGCCTCCTTCCGGGAGGGGGAGGGGTCGGACCAGGTCCATGACCTGTCCCTCCAGTTCACCCGCCCGGCGGAGGGGGAGGTCCGGTTCACCGCCGGGGAGACCCTGCGCACCCTGCCGGAGGAAGAGGCCTAACCCCGCAAACTGTGGCAAAAACCCGGGGGAAATTAGCACCAACCTATGGAAAGTGATAAAATTTGCAAAAGGACTTGCATTTTTGATGCGGGCGTAGCATAATAGGGTTAGCACTTAAAGGGTTAGAGTGCTAACCCTATTGGATACAGGAGGCGTTTTCATACCATGGAAAAGAAACAGTTCAAAGCCGAGTCCCAGCGGCTGATGGATCTGATGATCAACTCCATCTACACCCACAAGGAGATCTTCCTCCGGGAGATCATCTCCAACGCCAGCGACGCCATCGACAAGCTGGCCTACCGGGCCCTCACCGACGACAAGGTGGGCCTGAACCGGGACGATTTCAAGATCGTGGTGGTCCCCGACAAGCAGGCGCGTACCCTCACCGTCAGCGACAACGGCATCGGCATGACCCAGGAGGAGATGGAAAACAACCTGGGCACCATCGCCAAGAGCGGCTCCCTCCAGTTTAAGAAGGAGACCGAGGACGCCGACGACGCGGAGCTGGACATCATCGGCCAGTTCGGCGTGGGCTTCTACTCCGCCTTCATGGTGGCCGACAAGGTCACGGTGATCTCCAAGGCCTACGGAGCAGACACGGCCTGGAAGTGGGAGTCCGAAGGGGTGGACGGTTACACCATCGAGCCCTGGGAGAAGGAGACCGTGGGCACTGACGTCATCATGTCCATCAAGGCCAACGGGGAGGAGGAGAACTATGACGACTACCTCACCCCCTATGCCCTGTCTAACCTCATCAAGAAGTACTCCGACTACATCCGCTACCCCATCCGCATGGAGATGGAGCACAGCCGCCAGAAGCCCAAGCCCGAGGACGCCGGGGAGGATTACAAGCCCGAGTACGAGCAGGTGAAGGAGTGGGAGACCATCAACTCCATGGTCCCCATCTGGCAGCGCCCCAAGAGCAAGGTCACCCAGGAGGAGTACAACGACTTCTATAAGGGCAAGTTCGGCGACTGGCAGGATCCCCTCCTGTCCATCCACATTGCCGCCGAGGGCAACGTGGAGTATAAGGCCCTGCTGTACATCCCCGGCCAGGTGCCCATGAACTATTTCACCACCGACTATAAGAAGGGCCTGCAGCTCTACTCCTCCGGGGTGATGATCATGGAGAAGTGCCCCGACCTGCTGCCCGACCACTTCAGCTTCGTCCAGGGCATCGTGGACACCCCCGATGTCTCCCTGAACATCTCCCGGGAGATGCTCCAGCACGACCGGCAGCTGAAGGTCATCGCCAACAACATCGAGAAAAAGGTCAAGAGCGAGCTGGTCAAGCTCATGAAGGACGACCGGGAGAAGTACGAGCAGTTCTGGGCGGCCTTCGGGATGCAGTTTAAGTACGCCCTTATGAACGCCTATGGCAACAACCGGGACACCCTCCGGGATCTGATGCTCTTCTGGTCCTCCAAGGAGGGCAAGCTCACCTCCCTCCAGGAGTATGTGGACCGGATGCCCGAGTCCCAGGAGAAGATCTACTACGTCTGCGCCGACTCCGTGGAGCACGCCGCCAAGATGCCCCAGGCCGAGCGGGTGCTGAAGGCGGGTTACGAGGTCCTCTACCTCACCGTGGACGAGGACGAGATCGTCCTGCAGATGCTGGAGAACGCCGGGGGCAAGCCCTTCGTCTCCGTGGCCGACGAGAACGCCCTCCCCGTCACCGAGGAGGAGAAGGCCAACGTGGAGCAGGCGGAGAAGGACCACAAGGACGTGCTGGACTTCGCCCAGGAGACCTTGAAGGACCAGGTGGCCAAGGTGCGCCTGTCCAAGATCCTCCAGAGCGGTTCGGTCTGCCTTACCGCCGAGGGCCCCGTCTCCCTGGAGATGGAGAAGTACTTCCGCAAGATGCGCCGGGACTTCCCCATGCAGGCCCAGAAGGTGCTGGAGATCAACCCCGACTCCTCCGCCTTCCAGGCCCTGTGCAACGCCTTCCAGGCGGGCGACAAGGAGAAGGCCGCGGCCTATGTGGAGATCCTCTACAACCAGGCCCTCATCATCGCCGACTTCCCCCTGCCCGACCCCGCCCGGTACGCCGAGCTGGTGTGCGGCCTGATGCAGTAAGCAAGATAGAAAAACAAACAGCCGCCCCGGCGCTTCTGCGCCGGGGCGGCTGTTTGTTGGGAAGACCTGTGTGCGGCAGGTCGGGGTGTGGGTCAGGGGGTCAGTTTCTCCCGGATGTATCCACTCACCTGGTCCGTGCTCACCTGGAGCACGAAGGAGACCTGGTTTTCAATGAGGGCCTCCGTGCGGTGGAGGATGGTTTCATCGGAGGAGCCGAGCTTCTTGCCGACGGCGGAGAGAGTCCGTTGGCGTTGGTAGAGGCAGACGGCCAGACAGATGAGGTCCCGCAGATCGCACGTTTTGATGATGGCCTGAAAGCTGGCCAGACGGACCTTTCGGTCCTCGATCCAAGGGATCTCTTTGTCGCGGGTGGATAGGATCAGTTGGTCCAACTCTTCCTGGTTGGGCAGGCGGGCCATTCTGTCTACCAGCGCCTGGCTGGCGGTGGGGACAAAGATGGTGGAGGCCGGGTTGCTGACAGGTTTCAGGATGTAAAACTCTTTGGGCGCTTCTTTGCCCAGGGTGTCCATGCGAATGTCGTCCACCAGACAGACTCCGTTGCAGGAGTAGCGGACATACTCGCCCTTTCGGTATGGTTCTGCCATGATTGGGTCCTCCTTCCAAAAGAAATGTATCGCCCCTCCAGGGACGGGAGTTCGATAAAAAAGAGGCCCAACAAGCGGAACGATGCGCTGTCAAGCCACTTATTACAGTTAGTATACCAAAAAAATTTTAGAATTTCAAAGGGGTTTTGAGAAAAAAGCCAAAAAAATTTTCAAAGACGTACCGTTTTTCCCCAAAAAGACGGGAAAGGCAGGGCCAGGACCAGCCCTTTTGATACCAGCGTTTGCGCGGGCCTGCCAGATGCCAACGGCATAGGGCAGGCCCGCGCAAACGGTAGGGTGGGATTCGTTTGGAAAAGAGGTCGGAATTGAAACCCGTGTGGTTTGCTCAGTGGCAGGTTGGGGGGGATTACAGCGCCTTGGCCCAGGCCACCACAGCGGCCTCGTTGTCATCGGGTTCGCCGTCCACCTTCAGGGGGTCGCAGACCAGGTTGGCGCCGCACTCCTTCACCTTCTTGGCCAGCAGGTCTGCCGACCAGCAGAAGTAATCCTCATAGTTCTCCTTGTCGCCCAGGCCGAAGACGGCGACGTTCTTCCCCTTGAGCAGGGCGGGGGTCATCCGATCCTTGTAGTAGGGGAGAAAATCCTCCTGCAGCTCTCCCAGCCCCATGGTGGAGCAGCCGTAGATCACCAGGTCGGCTTCCTGCACGGCGGCGTCGTCCTTGGCGTCGGTGACATAGATGACCTGGACGGTATAGTCGGGCATGTTTTCGGCAATTTTGTCGGCGACGATTTCGGTGTTGCCGGTGGTGCTGCCAAAGAGAATGGTTGCTTTTTTCATGTGGGACACTCCTTTCGATCTCGTGAATTAGCTTTCGCTAACTCGTAACCATCTAAAGATTAGCATAAGCTAACTTTTCTGTCAAGAGGGAGTTGCAAAAAAGTGGTGGGCGGGAGGGGCCGGCGCCTGCCGGCCTTGGTGAAACCCGCTGAAGGAAAGGGCGCTTTCGGGGCAAGGATTCTGGTTGACAAACTTTTTCTGGGCCCATATAATAAAGGATGGATTTCCAAAGGAAGTCTTTCTTGTTGTGATCTGAAATCAAAGTGAGGTGAAAAACAATGGACGCTGGCGGTAGTAACGGCACTTTGGCAGGCCGATGTTGCGGGCTGATGGACGAACCGGGACCGGGGGCGTCCGTTGGCTCTCCATAAGGGAATGATTGGCCCAGCCGGCGTGTCTTACTTCCTGCTCAGAAACTGGACGCTGCGCGTCTTGAAACGAAAAAAGCTGGGAGGAGATGCCAATGGCAGAAAGAACGATCGTGACGCTGGGGGATACCCTGGCCGCCCTGGTGGAGGGCAAAAAATATACCACCCTCCGGGACATCCTGGTCACCATGAACGCGGTGGACGTGGCCGCTGTCTTTGAAGACATGCCCCAGGATAAGCTCCCCTTGCTCTTCCGGCTGCTGCCCAAGGAACTGGCGGCAGAGACGTTTGTGGAGATGGCCCCGGAGGCCCAGGAATTGCTCATCCAGGGCTTTTCCGACAATGAATTGAAAGAGGTCGTCGACGAACTCTACGTGGACGACGCGGTGGACATCGTGGAAGAGATGCCCGCCAATGTGGTCAAGCGCATCCTCCAGCAGGCAGACCCGGAGATGCGCAAGATGATCAACGAGATCTTGAAGTATCCCGACGACAGCGCCGGGAGCATCATGACCACAGAGTATGTGAGCCTCCGGCCCAACATGACCGCCGAGGAGGCCATCAAGCGCATCCGCCGGGTGGGGGTGGACAAGGAGACCATCTACACCTGTTACGTCACCGACAACAACCGGAAGCTCATCGGGATGATCTCCCTGCGTACCCTGATGCTGGCGGATGACGACGACGTGGTCCAGGACATCATGGAGACCAACGTGATCTCAGCCAACACCCTGGAGGACCAGGAGAGCGTGGCGCAGATGTTCACCAAGTATGACTTCAGCGCCCTGCCGGTGGTGGACCAGGAGAACCGCCTGGTGGGTATCATCACCGTGGACGACGCCATCGACGTCTTGCAGGAAGAGACCACCGAGGACTTTGAAAAGATGGCCGCCATGGCCCCCTCTGACAAGCCCTATCTGCGCACGGGGGTTTTGGAAACCTGGAAATCCCGGTTTCCCTGGCTGCTGATCCTGATGCTCTCCGCCACCTTGACCAGCATGGTGCTCACCAGTTATGAGAATGCCCTGGCCGCCTGTGCGGCCCTCACCGCGTTCATTCCCATGCTGACAGGTACCGGCGGCAACAGCGGTACCCAGGCCTCCGTGGCCGTGATCCGCGGCCTGTCCCTGGGCGAGGTGGAGTTTTCCGACACCTTACGGGTGGTTTGGAAGGAGGTCCGGGTGGCGGTGCTGTGCGGCGCTACCCTGGCAGCTTGTAACTTTGTCAAGCTCCTGGTGGTGGATCGGATGCTCCTGCACAACGAAGGGGTCACGGTGATGGTGGCTGCGGTCATCTGTGTGACCATGGTCTTTACCGTCCTGTGCGCCAAGGTGGTGGGCTGCCTGCTGCCCCTGCTGGCCCAGCGGATCCACTTGGACCCGGCGGTGATGGCCAGCCCCTTCATTTCCACCGTGGTGGACGTGGTCACCCTGCTCATCTACTTCCAGGTGGCCCGGGCGATTTTACATCTCTAACCGCAAAAAGCGAGCTGCATCTGCAGCTCGCTTTTTTGTGGTTTGGCGGGCTCAGCCCAGGTAGGCCTTGCCGGTCATGGAGATGGGGTCAATGCGGATGACAGCGGTTTTGTCCAGCTGCTTTTCGATCATTCGAAAGCCCAGTTCCTCGTAGCCGGGGTGCTTCTGGGTGACGAAATTCTCCATCACGGTGCGCTTTTCTGCCGGGTCCTCCACGAAGACGGCCTGGCCGGTGAGGATGACGCTTTCAAAGGACGCAGTGATCTTGCTGGGGATGATCTCCGTGCTGAGGATGGCGGTGAAGCAGCACTTGGGATCCCGCTGGAGGCACTCGATCTTGTACCCGTAGGGGGCGGAGTGGAGGTAGAGCTTGTCCCCCACCAGGATGTAGTTGACCGGGGTGGCATAGGGGTATCCGTCGTCCCCCTGGACGGCCAGGGTGCCGTGGTCGCCTTTCTTGAGCAGTTCCAGGGTATCGGCATCGGAGAGTTGGCGCTTGGATTTATACATGTTGTGTACCATAGGGGGGTCCTCCTTCATCGTATTCTATCTGTAACCATAGCAGACCGCAAAAAAATTACCTGTTGCAGTTGCATCACAGGAGAAAATAATTTACACTGGAATCAAACATCCACCCTGTGACAGGAGGTGCCTCACAATGAATCTGGAAGAACTGCAGCGCAGCCCCTTGTTCCGCAACATCACCCCCGAGGATTTGAAGGCCATGCTGGGCTGTCTCAGCGCCCGGGAGGTGGCGGCCCGCCGGGGGGGCTTCATCATGAGCAGCCCCGGGGAGCATCCCCTCATGGGGGTGGTCCTGGAGGGCGAGGTGGAGATGATCAGCGAGGACTCCTTCGGCAAAAAGTCCCTCCTGTCCGTCCTGCCGGTGGGCAGCATTTTTGGGGAGAGTTACACCTGCATCAAGGCCAAGAACCGCACCATCGCCTACCAGGCCCGCACCGCCAGCCGGGTGCTGCTGCTGGACTATGGGCGGATCCTCCACGCCTGCAAACTGGTGTGCCGGTTCCACCACCGGATGATCGAGAACATGGTGGAACTCATCGCGGAGAAGAACGTGGCCCTGGTGGAAAAGCTGGAGGTCACCTCCCGCACCACCATTCGGGAGAAACTCCTCACCTATCTGGCCCGCCAGGCGGAGGCCGCCGGCAGCCGGACCTTCACCGTCCCCATGAGCCGCACTGCCTTGGCGGAGTACCTCTGCGCCGACCGCTCCGCCATGACCCGGGAGCTGGCCCACATGAAGGCCGAGGGGCTCATCGACTATGACAAGCGGCAGTTTACCCTCAAATCATAAAACCAGCCCCCAGCAACAAGTAGGCTGGGGGCTGGTTTTTGACAAAAAGGGAAAGGAATGGGGAGGCCTTAGAAGGGCCGATAGCCGTGGCTGCTGTAATGCCGCACCAGCAGCGCGGTGGCGGCGATGAGGGCGCCCAGAAGAAGGATCACGAAGATGGTGTCGGTGGTCAGATTCATGGGGCTGGTGGCCAGGAAGTAGACAATGGAGGCAATGACTTGCCACCGGACCACGCAGGCCCTGGCCTCTGCCTGGGACTGGTTCCACGTCAGCACAGCCAGCAGCACGGGCAAAGCGAAGAGGATCACCGTTAAAATCCAAAAGTACAACATGATTTGACCTCCTTTCCAAGGGTCAAACGAAAGGGGTGGATGGGATCTGTCCGGCGAAAGGTTCCTCCAGGGGAGCCGTCTGGAGGGGGATGGGTTCCGGACGTACTCTTCCTGTTCCCTATTATAGCAGGGGACGGGGAAAAAGTCCACAAGGATTTGTGCGTTTTATAAAATTTTTTTCACAAAGTTTAGAAAATTATGCCCATCTGCACAAGGATGCTGAAGGGGCCGCCTTTACAAATCCCCCCGATGGTGATAGGATAAGAAACAGACTTGCGCAAAGAAAGGAAGATGCCCGTGAAACGTGGTTTGGTCATGGAAGGAGGCGCCATGCGGGGCCTGTTTACCGCCGGCGTCATCGATGGGATGATGGAAGCGGGGATCGTCTTTGACGGGGCCATTGGGGTGTCCGCCGGGGCGGTGTTTGGGTGCAACTATAAATCCAACCAGCCGGGGCGGGTGCTGCGGTACAACCTCCGGTTCTGCAAGGATCCCCGGTACAGCAGCTTCCGCTCCCTGGTGACCACCGGGGACCTCTTCGGGGCGGACTTCTGCTATCGGGAGATTCCTGACCGCCTGGACCCCTTTGACAAGCAGGCCTACCGGGAAAACCCCATGGACTTCTTCGTGGTGGGTACCGACGTGCACACCGGCCAGCCGGTGTACCACAACTGCCTGGAGGGGGGCGAGGAGGATCTGGACTGGTTCCGGGCCTCGGCCTCCATGCCCCTGGCCGCCCGCATCGTGTCCGTGGGGGGCTACGACCTGCTGGACGGGGGGATCGCCGACTCCATCCCCCTGGCCTACCTGGAGGGGCAGGGGTACGATCGGAACGTGGTGATCCTCACCCAGCCCATGGGTTATGTCAAGACCAAGAACAAGGCCCTTCCCCTGATGCGGAAGGTGTATCGGGACTACCCTGCCCTGCTGGACACCCTGGCCCGGCGGCAGGACGTGTACAACGAGACCACGGCAGCCATCCGGGAGAAGGAGCGCCGGGGCGAGGTGTTTGTCATCCGCCCGGAGGCCCCCCTGGACATCAAGCGGGTGGACCACAACCGGGCGCGGATCCAGGCGGTGTACGACCTGGGCCGGGCGGTGGCGGAAAAGCGCCTGGCAGCCATGCGGACATTTTTAGAGGAGAGAGGGAACCAACCATGACGGAGAGAGAGACGCAACTGCAGGGCCTGGCCACCGAGTGGCGGACCATGGCCTACACCTGGCGGGACTGTGCCCTGTACGCCCTGGCCGTGGGGGCCACGGGGGAGGAGCCCCAGTACACCTATGAGAAAGACATGCAGGTCATCCCCACCTTCGGGGTGCTGCCCTACTGGGGGGCGGTGAACGTCACCCCGCAGTTTCCCCGGCCCCGGGCGGTCCCGGTGCTGGTGGAGGAGCTGCTCCGGCCGGCGCAGTCCTATGTGAACCTGGACTACGAATTTCTGTACCACCGCCCCATCCCGGCGGGGAAGGGGTCCTTCGTCTACCGGGATGTGCTCACCGACCTCTTTGACCGAGGGGAGGGCCGGGGCATGGCGGTGCGGTCCCAGGTGGAGGTCTTTGATGAGGGGGGCGTGCTGCTGTGCACCAACCGGTGCACCACCCTCTTCCCCTCCTTGGGGGGGTACGGCGGCCAGCCCATGGACCGGCGGGCCAGCCGCATCCCCGACCGGGCCCCGGACTTTGTGGCGCGGGACCACATCGGGGCGGCCCAGCACCTGCTCTACCGCCTCACCGGGGACACCAACCTGGTCCACGTGGACCGGGCCGTGGCGGAGAGCCGGGGCCTCCAGGGCCCCTTTGTCCACGACCTGTGCGCCTTTGGCTATGCCTGCCGGCTGGCCGTCGGCCAGTGTTTCCCCGGCCAGCCGGAGAGGCTGGAGCGGATGTACGGGGCCATGAAGACCGTCCTCTATCCAGACACCCCGGTGGAACTCCACCTGTGGCAGACCGGCCCCGGCCAGGGGGCCTTCCGCCTGGTGAACGCCGCCACCGGCCAGGCCATCCTGGACCGGGGGGAGCTGGACTGGGACTGATACGCTTTACGAGAAACCGCCCACCTGCCTGCGCAGGTGGGCGGTTTTGCCGTGGGGGGAATTACACTTTTTCATGGATCTTTCCGGGATAGAGGATGAATTTCCGGGCCAGGAAGTTCCAGAAAAACACCAGGATGCTGCTGATCAGCTTAGAGACCATGAAGTAAACGTGCAGGTGGCTGGTGAAGAGGAACATCAGCAGCTCCGTCAGCAGCAGCCCCACCACAGAGATGGCGCAGAACACCAGCACCTCCACCGCCGGCCCCACCGTGGCGTTGATCGACTTGAAGGCGAAAAACTTGGTGAGCAGGAAGTTGCAGACCGTTCCGGCGGTAAAGGAACAGGCCGCCGCGGGCAGATAGTGCATCCCCGCCGCCTCCAGAAAGAAGAGGAGGAGGAAATCCACCAGGAAGGAGGAGACGCCGGTGATCACGTACCGAAAGAGCTGGGTCACCGTATTGGCGGTGGGTTCCAGGAGCAAGGCGTGGAACCGGCCCCGGCGGAACAGTTCCCAAAACGCGATGGCGTCCTGTACGGTGTGGCCTTTTAAGAGGAGTTGGAGCAGACGATCTTTCATGGGTTCTCTTCCGGGCGGGTTGCTTTTTCCTTTCTGCTTTGTTCCAGGGCCAAGGCGCGGGGGGCGGTGTCCTCCCGGTGAAACAGGCCCATGTCATAGAAGATCTCCAGGCGAATCTCTCCCCAACGGGGGCTGGGGTAGTTGCCCCGCATCCAGGTGGATTTCTGGTGGACGTCCCGGTTGAGGAAGTTTTCCACCAAGTCCAGGGAGGACAGGTGGCCGTACTCATGGTTGACGAACTGGAGCAGGCACTGGTGGAGGAAGGGGGCCAGGTCTGGGTCCTCCTTGGCCAACTGGGCCAGGTCGTCCCCTAAGTACAGCGGGGGAAAGGGAAAGGAGCTGACCTGGGCATAGCCGTGGTCCCGGGTCCAGTCCCGGCTGTCGGGGTCGGCCTGGAGCAGACCGGCAGGGCGAAAGAGTTCCATGGCAGAGACCTCCCATTGATTTGCAAGATTGTGCAAGCAAGTATACTCCCTTTTGATGCAAAAGTAAAGAGAAACCCGAAACTTTGGAAAGAAGCGAAACTCAATCCCGGCGGGGGCGGGTGACCAGGCCGGCGGCCAGCAGACAGACCACGGACCCGGCCAGCACGGCCCAGGGCGCCCAGCCGGCCTCCTGGGACAGGGTGACCTGGGCGGTGGTGTCCTCTGTGGCGGTTTCGGCCCAGGCCTCCACGGAGCCGCTGCCCAGCAGGCGCTGCGCCCCCCAGGTGAGCAGGGTGCCGTCCGAGAGGAGGCAGGCGGTCTGATAGGTCCCGGCGGCCACGTCCACCGCGCCGGTGGCCTCGGTCACCTGGGTGGGCTGGGGAACCAGGGCGGCGGTGTCCGGGTCCAGCCCCAGCTGCCCCTGGTCGTTCCGGCCCCAGACCCACAGGGTGCCGTCTTCCAGGATGGCCACGGTGTGGCCGGTTCCCGCGGCCACGGCCAGCACGGCACCGTTCAAGGGGACCTGGACGGGCTGGGTTTGCAGCACCTCAGTGGCCTGGCCGGTGCCCAGCTGGCCGTCGATGTTGCTCCCCCACATCCAGAGGGTGCCGTCGGTGCGGATGGCGGCGGCGTGGTAGCCCCCCAGGTTCACGGCAGAGACGTCGGTGAGGATCTGCTGGGGGGTGGGGCGGCTGTCCTGGGTGCCGTCCCCCAGTTGGCCGAAGAGGTTATCCCCCCAGGTCCACAGGGTGCTGTCGGTGCGGATGGCGGCGGTGGCCCCCACCCCGGCGGCCACGGTGGTGACCCCCTCCATCACCTGGGCCGGGGTAGAGCGGCTGGTGTAGGTGCCGTCCCCCAGCTGGCCGTAGAGGTTGTCCCCCCAGGTCCAGAGGGTGCCGTCGGTGCGGAGGGCGACCACGTGGTAGTCCCCGGCCACCACGGCGGTGACCTGGTCCAGCACCTGGACGGGGGTGGCAGAGCCCTCGGTGGTGCCGGTGCCCAGCTGGCCCTCGTCGTTGCCGCCCCAGGTCCACAGGGTGCCGTCGGCTTTCAGCGCCACGGTGAAGTCGGCGCCGGCGCTGGCGGACACCACGTCTTCCATCACGGCCAAGGGCTGGCTGGCATAGGGGATGGGGTTGCCCTCCAGGTCGGTGCTGGTCTCCTGGGTCTCCGTGCCCAGCTGGCTCGCCTGGTTGCTGCCCCAAGCCCAGAGGGTGCCCGTCTCATCCACATAGACGGTGTGGGACAGGCCGGCGCTCAGGCGGAGGGGCTCCTCCGGGGAGCCCATGTCGTAGGCGCCCACAGGGAGGATGGAGCAGCATAAGAGGGTAAAGGTTGCGGCAAGGGAAACCGCGGTATGGCGTTTCATGGAGTGACCTCCTTTTTCTGGAAATGAATAAATGGGTTGCATATCTCTGCTAATATACAGGGGAATTCCGAAAAAAGCAAGTTTTTTCTGTCATACCGAGGGAAAACCGGACATTCCCGTGGGAATTTGCCAAGGTTAACCAAAAACGATGGAAGGAAACCCACCCATAGGCCTGGCCTTGACAGCGGCAGGCCCATTTGCTAGCATGGGGGACAGAAAGAAAACTCTTGCAGAAAGGGTGAGAGGGATGAAACCATCTCACCGGAAAGGCTTCCTGGCCGCGCTGCTGGAACTGGCGGTGGGGGCAGTGGCCTTAGTGACCATCGGCGTGACGGGGTTTGACGGGAAACTGCTGGTGCTGGGCGGGCTGCTGCTCCTGTTTGGGGTGGGGGGCCTCACCGGCAGCCTCTCCCAGGGGGAGGCTGCTCAGGCGCAGGCGGAGGACCGCAGCCGCCAGGCCAAGGCCAGGATGTATGATGTGCTCACAGGGGTTCTGTTTGCCATGACCCTGCTGTCCCTGGTGGGGGCGGCCATCACCCAAGCTGCGGGGTTTGTGGCCCTGCTCCTGGTGAGCGCGTCGCTGCTGGGGGTCGCTTGGATCGGGTACCTGGTTGCCGTGCTCCATGGAGGAAAGAGAACGTGAAAACACCGCCCGGACGATTCCTCGTCCGGGCGGTGTTTTTGAATCGGATAAACAGCAGTGCGCCGGCTCAAATCGCCTCCGCGATCCGGCGGCCCATCTCGGCGGTGCCGATGAGGGTACCCTCCCCGGCGAAGAGGTCGGGGGTGCGGTAACCCTGGTCCAGCACGGCCTTCACGGCGTTCTCCACGGCGTCGGCCTCCTGCAGCAGGCCGAAGGTGTACCGGAGCATCATGGCGGCCGAGAGGATGGTGGCCATGGGGTTGGCCTTGTCCTGGCCGGCAATGTCCGGGGCGGAGCCGTGGACGGGCTCGTACATGCCAAAGTTGCCCTTTGCCAGGGAGGCCGAGGGCAGCATGCCGATGGAGCCGGTGATCTGGCTGGCCTCGTCGGAGAGGATGTCCCCGAAGATGTTGCTGGTGACGATGACGTCAAACTGCCGGGGGTTGCGCACCAGCTGCATGGCGGCGTTGTCCACGTAGAGGTTGTCCAGGGTGACCTCGGGGTAGTCCTGGGCCACCTCGGCCACCACCCGCCGCCACAGGCGGGAGGATTCCAGCACGTTGGCCTTGTCCACGCTGGTGACGTGCTTACTGCGCTTCATGGCCATGTCGAAGGCCACCTTGGCGATGCGGCGGACCTCCTCCTCGGCGTACTGCTCCACGTCGTAGGCGGCAGGGCCCAGGTCAGTGTCCTTAAAGCCCTTTTCGCCGAAGTAGATGCCGCCGGTGAGCTCCCGGACTACCACGATGTCCAGCCCGCCGGCCAGGATCTCGGGTTTCAGGGGGGAGGCGTCCGCCAGCTGCTCAAAGAGCAGGGCGGGGCGGAGGTTGGCGAAGAGCCCCAGGGCCTTCCGCAGGCCCAGCAGGGCCCGTTCCGGCCGCTGGTCGCCGGGGAGGGTGTCCCACTTCCAGCCCCCTACGGCCCCCAGAAGGACCGCGTCGGAGGCCTTGCACACGTCGATGGTCTCCTGGGGCAGGCAGGCGCCGGTGGCGTCAATGGCGCAGCCGCCGGCCAGGACCTTTTGGTAGTGGAAGGTGTGGCCGAACTTCTCCCCCACCTTGTCCAGGACCAGGAGGGTCTGCTCCACCACGTCGGGGCCGATGCCGTCCCCGGGGATCACGGCAAGTTTGTATTCCATGGGGTTATGCCTCCTGTCTCTTCTTGATGTCGGCCATCAGGCCGCCGGCCTGGATGATCTCCTTGATGAACGCCGGGAAGGGGTTGGCCTGGTAGGTCTCGCCCTTGGTGAGGTTGGTGATGAGGCCGGTGTCAAAGTCGATGGCCACCTCGTCACCGCTCTGGATCTTTTCGCTGGCCTCGGGGCATTCCAGGATGGCCAGGCCGATGTTGATGGCGTTGCGGTAGAAGATCCGGGCGAAGGTCTTGGCGATGACGCAGGAGATGCCGGACTCCTTGATCACCATGGGGGCGTGCTCCCGGGAGGAGCCGCAGCCGAAGTTGAAGCCGCCCACCATCACGTCCCCGGCCTTCACCACGTCCACGAAGTGCTTGTCGATGTCCTCCATGCAGTGGGTGGCCAATTCCTTCTTGTCGGCGATGTTCAGGTAGCGGGCGGGGATGATGACGTCGGTGTCCACATTGTCCCCGTATTTGTGTACGAATCCTTTTGCGTTCATGGGTTTCTTCCTCCTCCCAGGTGTCAGTTCCGCGGGTCGGCGATGTAGCCGGCCACGGCGGAGGCGGCCGCCACAGCGGGGCTGGCCAGGTAGATCTCCGAGGTGATGCCGCCCATGCGGCCCACGAAGTTGCGGTTGGTGGTGGCCACGCACTTCTCGCCGTTGGCCATGACCCCCATGTGTCCCCCCAGGCAGGGGCCGCAGGTGGGGGTGGAGACGGCGCAGCCGGCGTCGATGAAGGTGGTGAGGTAGCCCTTCTCAATGCACTCCTTGTAGATGTGCTGGGTGGCGGGCATCACGATGCACCGCACATGGTCGGCCACCTTCTTGCCCTTGAGGATCTGGGCGGCCACGGCCATGTCCTCCAGCCGGCCGTTGGTGCAGGAGCCGATGACCACCTGGTCGATCTTGATCTGGCCCACTTCGGAGATGGGGTGGGCGTTCTCCGGCAGGTGGGGGAAGGCCACGGTGGGCTCGATGGTGCTAAGGTCAATCTCCACGGTGCGGACGTACTCGGCGTCGGGGTCGGCCTCGTAGGCGGTGTAGGGGCGGTTCACCCGGCCGTCCAGGTAGGCCCGGGTGATGTCGTCCACGGGGAAGATGCCGTTCTTGGCCCCGGCCTCGATGGACATGTTGGCGATGCACAGCCGGTCGTCCATGGACAGGGCGGCCACGCCGTCGCCGCAGTACTCCAGGCTCTGGTACAGGGCCCCGTCCACGCCGATGAGGCCGATGAGGTGGAGGATCACGTCCTTGCCGCTGACCATGGGCTGGAGCTTGCCGGTGAGGTGAACCTGGATGGCCTCGGGGACCTTGAACCAGGTCTCCCCGGTGGCCATGCCGGCGGCCATGTCGGTGGACCCCACCCCGGTGGAGAAGGCCCCCAGGGCCCCGTAGGTGCAGGTGTGGGAGTCGGCGCCGATGATGCACTCCCCGGCGGCCACCAGGCCCTTTTCCGGCAGGAGGGCGTGCTCCACCCCCATCTGGCCCACGTCGTAGAAGTTGTCAATGTCAAACCGCTGGGCAAAGGTGCGGCACTGCAGGCACTGCTCGGCGGCCTTGATGTCCTTGTTGGGGGTGAAGTGGTCCATCACCAGGGAGATCTTGCTCTTGTCAAAGACCCCGGTGAACCCCTCCTTGTCAAACTCCCGGATGGCCACGGGAGAGGTGATGTCGTTGCCCAGGACCATGTCCAGCTTGGCCCGGATCAGCTGGCCGGCCTTCACTTCCGGCAGGCCGGCGTGGGCAGCGAGGATTTTTTGCGTCATTGTCATTCCCATAGGAAAAACCTCCTCTTTTGAAGTTGCGATGGATGTCAGGGGGAACCCGGCGGGGGTTCAGTCGTGGGTGGGGATAAACTGCTTGACCTTGTTCTCCCGGTTCACAGCGGTGATGAGGGCATAGACCGAGGCCATGGTGATGTCGCTGTCCACCCCTACGCCCCAGTAGTGGTTGCCCTCGTCGTCGGCGATGACCACGTAGGCCGAGGCCAGGGAGTCAGAGTCGGTCTCCAAGGCGTGCTCCTCGTAGTCCACAAACTGGTACTTGATGTCGGGGTTGGCGATCTTCAGCACGTTGCTCACAGCGTCCAGGGGGCCGTTGCCCCGGGCGCTGAGGTAGAAGAGCTGGCTGCCGATGGCCAGGGTGACGTCGGCCACGGTGGAGCCCCCCTCCCGCAGCCAGGAGATGTCCTGCAGGGCGATGGGCTCGTCCTTGTTCTGGTACTCGTGCTGGAAGGCCACCAGGATCTCGCTGGGGGTGAGCTCCTTGTGGGCGTGGTCGGAGATGCCCTTGATGAAGTAGCCCACCTCGGTGGCCATCTCCTTGGGCAGGTCGTAGCCGAAGTTGTGCTCCAGGATGTAGGAGATGCCCCCCTTGCCGGACTGGCTGTTGATGCGGATGACGTCGGTCTCGTACTCCCGGTTGACGTCGTGGGGGTCCAGGGGGAGGTAGGGGACGGTCCAGTATTTCTCCTCCCGCTCTTCCCGGAAGTGCATCCCCTTGGCGATGGCGTCCTGGTGGGAGCCGGAGAAGGCGGCAAACACCAGGTGGCCGGAGTAGGGCTGGCGGTACCCCACGGACATGCCAGTCAGGCGCTCATAGCACTCCACGATCTTGGGCATGTCGGAGAAGTCCAGCTGGGGGTCCACCCCGTGGGTGAAGAGGTTCATGGCCATGGTGATGATGTCCACGTTGCCGGTGCGCTCCCCGTTGCCGAAGAGGGTGCCCTCGATCCGCTGGCCCCCGGCCAGCAGGGCCAGTTCCCCGGAGGCCACGGCGGTGCCCCGGTCGTTGTGGGGGTGGATGGAGACGATGACGTTCTCCCGGTCATGGAGGTGCTTGCTCATGTACTCAATCTGCTGGGCATAGACATGGGGCATGGACATCTCCACGGTGGAGGGGAGGTTGATGATCACCTGCCGCTCCGGCCGGGGCTTCCACACGTCGATGACGGCGTTGCAGATCCGCAGGGCGAACTCCATCTCCGTGCCGGTGAAGCTCTCGGGGGAGTACTCGAAGCGGAAGTTGGTCTCCGGCATTTTGGCGGCGTACTCGTCAAAGAGCTTGGCCCCGGACACGGCGATGTCCACGATCTCGTCCTCGCTCATCCGGAAGACCTGCTGCCGCTGGGCGAAGGAGGTGGAGTTGTACAGGTGGACCACCACGTTTTTGGCGCCCTTGATGGCATCGAAGGTCTTTTTAATAATATGGGGGCGGGACTGGGTGAGCACCTGGATGGAGACATCCTCAGGGATCAGGTGGTCCTCGATGATGGTGCGCAGAAACTCGTACTCGGTCTCCGAGGCGGCGGGGAAGCCCACCTCGATCTCCTTAAAGCCCACCTCCAGCAGCAGGCGGTAGAACTCCAGTTTCTCCTCCAGGTTCATGGGGGTGATGAGGGCCTGGTTGCCGTCCCGCAGGTCGACGCTGCACCATTGGGGGGGCTGGGTGAGGCGCTCCTTCTGCATCCAGTCCAGGCAGGGTTCCGGGGGCATGTAGTATCCCGGGCGGTACTTGTTGTAGTTTTTCATGGCGTGGGTCCATTCCTTTCATGGTGGGATGGCCGCGGATGCGGCGTTTTGTTGGAGAAAGGGGCGGAGACGACGAAAAAGCCTTCGCCTCCACCAGAAGAGACGAAGGCCAAACAGCTTCCGCGGTACCACTCTTATTGGCGTCCAACAACGCCCACTCAAATAGCTCACACTCCGGGGTGAGACGCCAGCTCGCTCCATACGGCCTTGCACCCAACGGCCGCTCTCTGGGATGGAGATAGAAAAGGCATATTCCCTTCATCGCGTGTCGATATTGAATTTTCACTTCCTACAGGATAGCGGATAACCCCCTGGTTTGTCAATGGGGGAAGGTCAAAAATTTCAAAAAATCCTGGGGGAGATTTTTGGCGCCCTCCCGCCGGGTGGGTGAGGCAGGTCACGCCAGGACCTGCCCCAGACCCTTTGCCTGGGCGGCCAGGTAGACGTTCCGGGCGGCGATGGCATCAAACACCGCCATGCCCACGGATTTGAAATACCGGGTGTGGGGGAGGGGCGGCGCAGCGCCGGCCTGCTTGGCCAGAAGGTAGTCCCCGAAGTAGCGCAGGCCCTCCGGTTTTAGAGCGCCGGAGGCCAGGGGCTGGCACAGGTCGCCGCTCTCCTGGCAGGCGAAGGGGAGCTCCAGAAAGACCTCCTGGGTGGCCGACCAGATGGCCTCGGGAATCTCCCGCATGTCCGGCTGCCAGGAGCCGATGGCGATGAGGCACTTGCCCCGGAAGGGGGCGGGGTCGTCGGCGAAGAGGGGGGCCTTGGCGGGGGTGGCGGTGACCACAATGTCGCTTTTGGCCAGCAGGGTGTCCGGGTCGGGGCAGGTCTCGATGGCAAGCGGCTTGGGGGCCACCATGGCCTCCAGCTGCCGGCAGAAGGGCCCCAGGTCCTTGCTGCCGTGGTTGTACAGGTAGACGGTGCGGATGGGCCGCACCTGGCACAGGAAGGTCAGCTGATGGAGCCCCTGAACCCCACAGCCCACCAGGCCGGCGGTGGCGGCATCCTCCCGGGCCAGGTGTTTGGCGGCCAGGCCGCCGATGGCCCCGGTGCGCAGGGCGGTGAGGGTGTTCCCCTCCAGCAGGGCCACCGGCTGGCCGGTGTCCCCCTGGCTGAGCAGGACGGTGCCGTAAAGGGAGGGGAGCCCCCGGCGGGGATTGTCCGGGCAGGAGGCGAGGAGCTTGGTGGCAGCATACCCCCCGGCGAAGCAGGGCATGGTGGCCAGGGTGGTGGACCCCTGGGTCAGCGCCGACCGGTCTGCCATGGCGCACCGGCCCTGGGCAAAGAGGAGGAAGGCCTCCTCCACAGCGGCCATCATCTCCTCATAGGAGAGGGCCTGGCGGATGTCGGACGGGTTAAGATAGCGCATGGGGAACCTCCTTTTCCCGGAGGGGGTGCAGCTCGGCGGCCCCCTCCACGATGTTTTTTCTCTAGGATACCACATCGGCGGGCAGGGGGGAAGGGGGCAGTGGAACGTGAGCCGGGCCAGCTGGGCTGCCCCGCCGGACAAAGTGCACAAAGGGGTTCTGCCGGCGGAGGGGAAAATTTTTTCGACCCCGAGGGGGAAAATGGGACTTCCGCCCTTTACTTTATCAAAGTAGTGTGATAATATACTAAACAACCAAGAGAAAGGGGACCACGCCATGGAACTGGACTGGACCATCCTGCGCAGCGAAGAGCAGACCATGTACCGCCTGCGGGGGTTATATGAGAAGTACGGCTACCGCCGTTTTAAGATGAGCAAGTTTGAGGAGTATGACCTCTACGTCCGCAACAAGGACTTCCTGGTCAGCGACCGGATGATCACCTTCACCGATGCCCGGGGGGTCCTCATGGCCCTGAAGCCGGACGTGACCCTCTCCATCATCAAGAACACCCGGGAGGGGGAGGCCAGCCCCCGGAAGGTGTACTACAACGAGACGGTCTACCGCTCCGGCAAGGGGGACGAGGCCTTCCAGGAGATCCTCCAGACCGGCCTGGAGTGCATCGGGGACCTGGACCTCTACCACCTTTACGAGGTCATCGCCCTGGCGGTGGAGAGTTTGGCGGCCATCAGCCCGGACTATGTGCTGGACGTGTCCCACGTGGGGCTGGTGTCCGGTTTCATGGAGGCCGCCGGGGTGGAGGAGGCCGACTATCCCGAGGTGATGGCCGCCGTCCGGGCCAAGAACCTGGCGGCCCTGGGGGAGTTCTGCCGGCGGAAGGGCCTCAGCGGCACCGTCCAGGCCCTGCTGGAGCGGCTGGTGACCACCTACGGCACCATGGACACCGTCCTGGCGGAGCTGGCCCCCCTGTGCGTAGGAGGAAAAAAGACCCGGGAAGCCTGGGAGGAGCTCAGCAGCCTCTGCACCCTGTTAAAGGCCAACGGCCTAGGGGATAAGGTCTACCTGGACTTCTCCGTAGAGGGAGACATGAACTACTACAGCGGCCTGGTGTTCCGGGGCTTCCTAAAAAATTTGGCGGCGGGGGTGCTCTCCGGCGGGCAATATGATAAAATGGTAGAGAAAATGGGCAAGCGATGCGGCGCCATGGGCTTTGCCATCTACCTCAACGAGCTGGAGCGCCTGGGCCCCGCCCGGCCCCAGTATGACGCAGATGTGCTGGTGCTCTACGATGACACCACCGACCTGCAGGCCCTCACCCGCCGTCTGGCCGCTCTGGCAGGCCAGGGGAAGCGGGCCCTGGCCCGCCGCCAGGCCGAGGGACTGCAGGGGAAGGAGACCCTGGACCTGAGAGGAGGGAAACAGGCATGAAGGAATTTCTCAACGTGGCCCTGCCCAAGGGCCGGCTGGGGGAGCGGGTGTACGCCATGTTCGCCCAGGCGGGCTTTCCCTGCGAGGAACTGCTGGACCCCAAGCGGAAGCTGATCTTTGAAAACCCGGAGGCCGGGGTGCGGTACTTCTGGGTAAAACCCTCCGACGTGCCGGTGTACGTGGAGCGGGGGGCCGCCGACGTGGGGGTGGCCGGGAAGGACATCCTCCTGGAGTACGGCCCGGACATCTACGAGCTGCTGGACCTGAACGTGGGCAAGTGCCGGATGTGCGTGGCCGCCAAGAACGGCTTCCGGGACGACCCGGACCGCACCCTCCGGGTGGCCACGGAGTTCCCCAACATCACCCGGACCTACTACGCCGCCCGCAGCCGGGACATTGACATCATCCGCCTCCACGGGTCCATTGAGATCGCGCCGATCTTAGACCTCACCGACGTCATCGTGGACATCGTGGAGACGGGGACCACCCTCCGGGAGAACGACCTGACCCCCATCGAGACCATCGTCCCCATCAGCGCCCGGCTCATCGCCAATAAGGTGAGTTTCAAGTTTAAGCACGAGGCCATCCAGACCCTCTACGAGGGCCTTACCGCCCAGGTGGCCGCCAAGGAGGCAGAAAAGAAATGATACCCATTCTGAGAGAAGCGGACACCGACCGGGCCAAAATCTTCGCCCGGGAGGACCCGGTGGACTCTGTGGCCGAACCCGTCCGGGCCATCCTGGCCGACGTGAAGGCCAACGGGGACGCCGCCCTAAAGAAATACACCCAGGAATTTGACGGGGTGGAGATTTCCACCGTGGAGGTGGGCGCCGGGGCCCTGGAGGAGGGCTTCCGGGCTGCCGACCCCACCCTGGTGGACATCCTCTACCGGGCTGCCGAGCGGATCGCCGCCTTCCACCAGCACCAGGTGCGCAACAGCTTTTTGGTCAACGACGAGGAGGGCATCCTCATGGGCCAGAAGGTGGTCCCCCTGGCCCGGGTGGGGCTGTACGTCCCCGGGGGCACGGCGGCCTATCCCTCCAGCGTTCTGATGAACGCCATCCCCGCCAAGCTGGCCGGGGTGAAGGAGCTGTGCATGGTCACCCCGCCGGGGAAGGACGGGAAGATCCCCCCCAACATCCTGGCCGCCGCCCGGGTCTGCGGGGTGGACCGGGTCTTCCGGGTGGGGGGCGCCCAGGCCGTGGCCGCCCTGGCCTACGGCACCGAGAGCGTGCCCAAGGTGGACAAGATCGTGGGCCCCGGCAACCAGTTCGTGGCCGAGGCCAAGAAGCAGGTCTTTGGCCAGGTGGGCATCGACATGGTGGCCGGCCCCAGTGAGATCTTGGTGATCGCCGACGGGGCCTGCAACCCTCAAATCGTGGCGGCAGACCTCCTCAGCCAGGCCGAGCACGACAAGAACGCCTCGGCGGTGCTGGTCACCGACAGTGAGGACCTGGCCCTGGCGGTCCAGGGGGCCATTGAGGAGCAGCTGCCCAAGCTCAAGCGGCAGGAGATTGCCCGGGCCTCCATCGACCGCAACGGCAAGATCATTGTGGCCCAGTCCCTGGACACCGCGGTGGACATCGCCAACGAGATCGCCCCGGAGCACCTGGAGGTCTGCGTGGACCAGCCCTTCGACTACCTGGACAGGATCCGCAACGCCGGCTCCATCTTCCTGGGGCGCAACTGCCCCGAGGCCCTGGGGGACTACTTTGCCGGACCCAACCACACCCTGCCCACCAGCGGCACCGCCCGGTTCTCCAGCCCCCTGTCGGTGGATGACTTTGTGAAGAAGATGCAGTACACCTACTACACCAAGCCCGCCCTGGAGAAGGCCCAGTTCTCCGTGTCCACCTTCGCCAAGAAGGAGGGCCTCACCGGCCACGCCCGCAGCGTGGACATCCGCTTTGACCCCAAGGTGGTGGAGGGGACGAAATGAGCCGCTTCCTCCACCCCCAGTACGCCGGGCTGGAGGCGTACACCCCCGGGGAGCAGCCCCGGGACCGGCAGTACATCAAACTCAACACCAACGAGTCCCCCTACCCCCCCGCCCCGGCGGTGCTGGCGGCCCTGACGGAGCAGGACCTGGCCGACCTGCGGCTGTACTCCGACCCGGAGGGCACCGCCCTGCGGGCCAAATTGGCAGAACTCTACGGGGTGGAGCCGGGGCAGGTCTTCCTCTCCAACGGGTCGGACGATATTTTAAACTTCACTTTCATGGCCTTCGGGGCCGACGGGGCGGTGTTCCCCGCCCTGACTTACAGCTTTTACCCCGTGTTTGCCAACCTCCACGGGGTGGCCTATGAGACCGTCCCCCTCCGGGAGGACTTCACCCTGGACGTGGCGGGGATGCAGGGGAAGGGGAAGCTCACCGTCTTCCCCAACCCTAACGCCCCCACCGGGATCGCCCTGCCCCTGGACCAGGTGGAGGCCATCGTGGCGGCCAACCCCGACCATGTGGTGGTGGTGGACGAGGCCTACGTGGACTTCGGGGCGGACTCCGCCGTGCCCCTGCTCCAGAAGTATGAAAACCTCCTGGTGGTGATGACCTATTCCAAGTCCCGCTCCATGGCCGGGGCCCGGCTGGGCTTCGCCCTGGGCAGCCGGACCCTGATCCAGGACCTGGAGAAGCTCAAGTACTCCACCAACCCCTACAACGTCAACCGCCTCACCCTGAAGCTGGGCCAGGCGGCGGTGGATTCCGACGGGTACTTCCGGGAGAAGGCCCGGGAGATCATGGCCACCCGGGAGAAGACCGCCCAGGCCCTCCGGGCCCTGGGCTTCACCCTGCCGGACTCCCAGGCCAACTTCCTCTTCGTGACCCACCCCAAGGTGGCCGGGGAGACTCTGTACCGCAAGTGCAAGGAGAAGGGGGTTCTGATCCGCCACTTCTCCGACCCCGCCATCGCCGCCTACAACCGGGTGACCATCGGCACCCCGGCAGAGATGGAGGCCTTCCTGGCGGTGGTCCAGACCATTTTAAAGGAGGAGGGAGCCTGATGCGCCAAGCCCAAGTCACCCGGAAAACCGGGGAGACCGACATCACCCTCACTGTGAACCTAGACGGCGTCGGCCGCTATGACATCCACACCGGGGTGGGGTTCTTCGACCACATGCTCACCGGCTTTGCCCGCCACGGAAAGTTCGACCTCACCGTCACCTGCACCGGGGACACCTGGGTGGACGACCACCACACCGTGGAGGACGTGGGCATCTGCCTGGGCCAGGCCTTCGCCCAGGCTCTGGGGGAGATGCGGGGGGTGGAGCGCTTCGGCCAGAGCCTGCTGCCCATGGATGAGACCCTCATCCTGGGGGCGGTGGACCTCTCCGGCCGGGGGATGCTCTGCTGGGACGTGGCCCTGCCCACGGCCAAGGTGGGCACCTTTGACACAGAGCTGGCCAAGGAGTTTTGGCTGGCCTTCACCCGGAAAGCCGGCTGCACCCTCCACCTGCGGAAGGTGGCGGGGGAGAACAGCCACCACATCCTGGAGGGGGTCTTCAAGGCCGCCGGCCGCAGCCTGAAGCAGGCGGTGGCCCTCACGGGGGACGACGACATCCCCTCCACGAAAGGAAGTCTCGTATGATTGCAGTGATTGATTACGGCGTGGGGAACCTCTTCTCCCTCTGCCGTTCCTTGGAGGCCATCGGCCAGCAGCCGGTGGTCACCGGCGACCCGGCCCTGCTGCGGCAGGCGGACAAGCTCTTCCTCCCCGGGGTGGGGGCCTTCGCCGACGCGGCGGCCAAGCTCCGCCAGACCGGGCTGGACCGGGTCATCCAGGAGGAGGCCGCCGCCGGCAAGCCCCTCATGGGCATCTGCCTGGGGATGCAGCTGCTCTTCGAGGAGAGCCACGAGTTTGGCACCTGGAAGGGCTTAGGCCTGATCCCGGGGAAGGTGGTCCCCATGGAGGGGGTCATCCCCGCCGACTATAAGATCCCCCACATCGGGTGGAACGCCCTCCACTTCCCCGGGGGCGTGCGCCACCCCCTGCTGGCCTCGGTGGAGGAGGGGGACTGCGTCTACTTCGTCCACTCCTACTACGCCACCGACTGTGCCCCGGCGGTGATCGCCACCACAGAGTACGGGGCCCAGCTCACCGCCGCCGTGGCCAGGGGCAATGTGATGGGCTGCCAGTTCCACCCGGAAAAGAGCGGGGACGTGGGCCTGGCCATTCTGAAAACCTTCTGCGAAGGGAGCTGGTGAGATGATCATTCTGCCTGCCATCGACCTCTTCGGGGGCCAGGCCGTCCGCCTGTACCAGGGGGACTACAACCAGATGACGGTCTACGACGCCGACCCCCTGCACACCGTGGCGCAGTTTGAGGCCGCCGGGGCCACCCACCTCCACCTGGTGGACCTGGAGGGGGCCAAGACCGGCCAGACCACGAACCTCCCCACCATCGAGCGGATCGCCGCCCAGACCGGCCTCTTCGTGGAGGTGGGGGGCGGCATCCGCAGCATGGACACCGTCCGCCGGTACCTGGAGGCCGGGGCAAGCCGGGTGATTTTGGGCACCGCCGCCGTCACCGACCCGGACTTCACCGCCCAGGCGGTGGCCCAGTACGGCGACAAGATCGCCGTGGGGGCCGACCTGAAGGACGGCAAGGTGGCCATCAAAGGCTGGCTGGAGACCAGCCAGAACACCTGGGAGACCTTCTTTGACCAGATGCAGGCCCTGGGGGTGCGCACCATGATCTGCACCGACATCTCCCGGGACGGGGCCATGGAGGGGACCAACCGGGCCCTCTACCGCACCCTGGCCCAGCGGTATTCTATGGACATCATCGCCTCAGGGGGCGTGTCCTCCCTGGAGGACATCCGGGCCCTGAAGGCGGCCGGGGTGGCCGGGGCCATCATCGGCAAGGCCTACTACACCGGGGCCATCGACCTGGCCCAGGCCATCGCCCTGGGGAAAGGAGAGGAGCTATGATCACCAAACGCATCATCCCCTGCCTGGACGTGAAGGACGGCCGGGTGGTGAAGGGGGTCAACTTCGAAGGCCTCCACGACGTGAACTCCCCCATCGAACTGGCGGAGTACTACACCAAGAGCGGGGCCGATGAGCTGGTGTTTTACGACATCACCGCCTCCGCCGAGGGCCGGGGGCTGTTCACCGACATCCTCCGCCAGACCGCCAGCCGGGTGTTCATCCCCCTCACCGTGGGGGGCGGCATCAACACCCTGGAGGACTTTGACCGGGTCCTCAAGTGCGGGGCGGACAAGGTGAGCGTGAACTCCGGGGCCATCCGCAACCCCGACCTGATCCGCCAGGCCGCCCTGCGGTACGGCAGCCAGTGCGTGGTCCTCTCCGCCGACGTGAAGCGGGTGGAGGGCCAGTTCCGGGTCTTCGCCCGGGGAGGCCGGGACGACACGGGGAGGGAGGCCATCGGCTGGATCAAACACTGCGTGGACCTGGGCGCCGGGGAAGTGGTGGTCAACTCCATCGACACCGACGGGGTCAAAGGGGGCTTTGACCTGGAGATGCTGGCCGCCGTGTGCCAGGCGGTGAAGGTCCCGGTGATCGCCTCCGGGGGCGCGGGGAAGGTCCAGGACTTTGTGGACCTCTTCCAGACCCTGCCTGGGGTGGACGCGGGGCTGGCGGCCTCGGTGTTCCACTTTGGGGAGATCGCCATCCCCCACCTGAAACAGACCCTGCGGGACCACAGCATCCCCGTGCGCTGATGATTGGGAAGGAGAAAAGCCATGCTGGACAAGCAGACCATGGAACAACTGAAGTTTGACGAGAAGGGCCTCATCCCCGCCATCGTGGTGGATGGGACCACCGGCCAGGTGCTTACCCTGGCCTACATGAACAAGGAGAGCCTGGACATCTCCATCAAGGAGGAGCGCACCTGCTTCTGGAGCCGCTCCCGCCAGGAGCTGTGGCGGAAGGGGGAGACCTCCGGGGCGGTGCAGCACATCATCGACATCACCGCCGACTGCGACTACGATGCCCTGGTGGTCCGGGTGAACAAGGAGGGGCCCGCCTGCCACACCGGCGCCGAGTCCTGCTTCCACAACCCTCTGTTCGAGAGCGAGGAGAACACCGCCTTCACCCTCCAGGGCCTCATGGACATGCTCCAGGGCCGGAAGGAGAGTCCCAAGGAGGGGTCCTACACCTCCTACCTCTTCGAAAAGGGCATCGACAAGATCCTCAAAAAGGTGGGGGAGGAGTCCACCGAAGTCATCATCGCCGGCAAGGCCGAGGACAAGAAGGAGACCATCTACGAGATCGCCGACCTGGCCTACCACGTGATGGTCCTCATGCTCCAGCTGGGCATCAGCCTGGAGGAGGTCCGGGACGAGCTGGCCTCCCGGCACGTCATCGACAAAAAGGTGAAGCAGGAGAAGATGACCTAATCGTTGAAATATAGGAGGAGCTGCGAAATTTACGGATTCCGCAGCTCCTCCTATATTCCAAAAATAAAAAAAACAAATATTTTTAAAATTGTTGATTTTTGACGAAAAGCATGTTATAGTGGCAATAGACTTCATGAAGTAGAGACGGATACCGGAGAAAACTTTAGAAGGGATGAGAGATATGAAAAAGTTATTAACGATGCTTTTGGTGGGTATTATGTCGTCAGTATTGTTAGTGACTCCAGCAGCTGCCTATTCAAGTAGCGAAATGCCGAACGCACTCTTGCTTTATGTAGGGACTAATAGCAATCATTTTTGGGATCCTTATCCAGCCTTCAGTAATAATGATCTGGATAAGATATTGGATGCAACACAGGAATTTGTTATTATTAACAGTAATGCAACTTATAACTATTATCAAAAGAATGGAACAACAACTCAAATTGTTTCTAATTCAAGTATAAATGCAATTCAGAGTAGTGATATACAATTTCCAAATACGTTGGCAAATATAAAAGAAGATTATCTCGGACTCTTATCAAGTGCAGGATCATATCCTAGTGTAACACTTGATAAGAGTGTAAGTGCACAAGTAGAGTTAGCAAAGCAGATTATATCAAGAGAGCCAAATGCTACAATTTGGTTTTCTTTCCCAACGGTTACATTCCAAGCATGTGCACAACACTATAAAGAACCGTTTACTTATATGTTTAACCAAATTAAGAGTCAAATTGGAACAACTGCGTGGAATAAGAATGTCCGGGGATTTTATTGGGGAACGGAAGCAGTTACTTCTTATTACACTAAGTTTGATGAAGGGGCTCCGGGAAATTATTATAATAACCGGATGATCCAGTTAATGGCCGATATAGGGAATCTTGTTCACAATAATAATAAGCAGTTTATGTGGATTCCTTATAATACAAAAGATACGGAGACATCGTCACTGTATACATTTATAAGGGCAGGTTACGTTGCAAATAAGACCAACATATTTGATTACGTAACTATCCAGCCAGGTTATTATCAGAATTCGGATATGTCGAACCAATTAAATTATGTGAAAAAATCTGCCCAAGATAATAAATTTTATAATAATAGCGGTGGTGTGGTAGGAGGAACAAAGACAAGCTCTACTAAAATTGGTGCTGAAATGGAAATTGATAGTAAGATTGCAGGAGGGAGTAATTGGCAAGGTTATAATGACCGATATTATGAATATACAGTGCGGTTTAAGCCTTTGCGCGGCTCTACACCATTTACATTTTATGCGGGGGATAGAGACTCTCTGATGAACAGCACGGTTTTGTATTATGTAACAGATTTTTTAAATTATTAATAATTTAAAAAATTAATAACAATTTTCGTTTGATTAGGGCTACGAAAATTCCTTTCCACAGTTAGGAGTAACAATGGTATTCAGCAGTTTTACATTTTTGTTCGCCTTTTTTCCTCTGATTCTTGTAATCTATTTTTTTCCTCCATTCCGCAAGAGAGAGGTAAGAAATGGTATTTTGCTTCTGTTTAGCCTTGCTTTTTATAGTTTCGGTGGCTGGCGTTTGATGCCTGTGATTTTTCTGTCAATTGTGATAAATTATATTTGCGGAAGATTATCAGACAGGGAACAAAAGGACTCTATTCGTAAGGTGGCAGTAGCTGGAGCGATAATTTGTAATTTGCTGTTACTATTCGTATTTAAGTATCTTGGCTTTTTGACGGAGAATCTACATCAACTGTTCCCAGGGATCCCGGTGAAAGAGCTCGTACTCCCTATTGGAATTTCCTTTTATACATTTCAAGGTCTTAGCTATGTGATAGACGTTTTTAGAGGAGAAGTTAGGGCAGAAAGAAATCTATTACGCATAGCCCTTTATATTGCCCTATTTCCTCAATTGGTAGCAGGGCCAATTGTTCGTTATACGACGATTGCTGGGGAACTTCGGAATAGAAAGGAAAGTTGGGAGAATTTTGAACAGGGAGTCATCAGGTTTTTATTCGGCTTAGCGAAAAAGGTCCTTTTGGCCAATTCTTTTGCTCAGATTGCAGACTCTATTTTTGCACAAACTTCAGACCAGTTATCGACAAGTGCCGCCTGGCTGGGTATTGCCGCATATACTTTGCAGATTTATTTTGATTTTTCGGGTTATTCTGATATGGCTATTGGCCTAGGACGCATTTTTGGATTTCATTTCTTAGAAAATTTTAATTATCCCTATGTTGCAATCTCTATCAAAGACTTTTGGCGCAGATGGCATATCTCTTTGAGCACCTGGTTTCGAGACTATGTCTATATTCCACTGGGGGGAAACAGGGGGTCGAAAGGAAAGCATCTCCGAAATCTTCTCATTGTATGGGGATTGACCGGTTTTTGGCATGGTGCCGCGTGGACTTACCTTTTGTGGGGAATATATTATGCAGTGCTTTTGATTGGAGAGCGCTACATATGGGGGAAGATACTGGAAAAACTTCCCAAGATAGTACAACATGTTTATGCGTTGTTTTTTATCTTAATTGGCTGGTTAATTTTTCGAGCGGTGGATATAAATCAGCTCTTTACATTCCTTACAATTTTGTGTGGTGCGGCTGGTACGGGTGTTTGGGATCATCAGACGACATACTTTTTATTGGAGTTTCGTTGGGAATGGATCTTTGGTGTGATTGCGTCTTTACCGCTTAAACAGTATATTCAGCGCTTTATTGATAAAAATGAACATCAATTAATAGGAGATTTCTTAGTAAACTGGGGGAAACCCTTTTTTGCGCTGATCCTTGGTGGATTATCTGTCTTGTCTTTGACTAGCACAGGATACAATCCATTTATCTATTTTCAATTTTAAGGAGGGGAAATAATGAAAAAGATGCCAAGGATTCTTTTTGTGGGGATATTTCTTTTCGCACTCTTCGCCTTTCCTATATTGACACTTTTAAAACCACAAGCTCAGGTTTCTTTATATGAGCAGAGAACATTGGCATCTATTCCAACAATTTCAAAACAAAAGGTATGGGATGGCACCTACTTTAATGAGTGGGAGACAACTCTATCCGATCATATTTTGTTACGTAATACCATGCTAAAATTTTATACAAAAGGTAGTTTGCTGTTAGGGAGGCCAGTTGTTAACGATGTGGTAATACAGAAGGAGAAACTTCTTACTTTCTATGGTTATTCCTATTGGAATTTAGATTATCTTTCAGATCAAGCAAAAACGGTAGTTCAAAGTTATGGGAAATTGAATGATGTAGTAAATTCTTATGGAGGGTATTTCCTTTATGTTGGAGTGCCCCAGCAGTCTACATATTTCTCAGAATACTATCCGAAATATATGGATAGTCGACAGTGGCATACAACGGCGATTCGTACAGAGTTCTCTGCTGCAATGGAAGAGGCAGGCATTCCTTTCCTAAATATGACAGAGTTATATAAAGAAGAAGGAAATCCTGATGAATACTATTTTAATACGGATCATCATTATACCTATGCTGGTGCCTATGAGACCTATAAAGCTATTATTGAAAGAATAAACGCGGAGACATATTGGGAAATCCCGAAGATGGAGAAGAATGATCTAATATGGAAACAGCTTTTGAATCCATTTTTGGGGAGTTCTAATCGAAAGCTATATGCATTGTATCCCACAGAAGATAGGATAGAAATTGCTTATCCGAAAGAAGAAATCCCGTTTTCTAGAACAGATAATGGAGTACCTACCTCTGCACAAGTCTATTCCCTGCCAGAAAATGACAAAACAACGGTAGATTACAACGTCTATATGGGCGGGGATATAGGAGAGACGATCATTGAAACCAATCGACCGTCGCTGAAAAAAGCTTTAATTGTGGGAGACTCTTTCACGAACCCGCTAGAAACACTATTATGGATGAGTTTTGATGAAACTCGGAGCTTGGATTATAGACATTATAGTGAAAAAAACTTGTTGGATTATATTAAAGAATACCAACCGGACGTAGTTATTACTGTACGGGATGAGAGTGTATACCTCACACAAGAAGGGAATGGAGCTATTTCTTAAGTATCTGTTATTATGGATTTAGGTGCAAACCTCTGCCCCTGTCAAGGGGCACTGGACGGATTTTAAAGGTTTTGCACCCCTGATGGTATTCAGTTCCATTCTGTGCCATATAAGCTAGGCGGCTCTGAAGCACAAGCCTATTTTTTGGAAAGACCCCTTCTTCCCGTAGAGGAAGAAGGGGCCTTTCTGTTGGCAGTCTCACGTTTGCCCCACCCGGGCCCGCAGCACCTGCCGCACCTTCTCCAGGTCCTCCTCGCAGAGCAGGGGCAAGGTGGCTGCCAGTTCCTCCGAGGGCAGGTCCCACCACCGGAAGGCCAGGAGCAGCTGGGTGAGCTCCGGGTCAAACCGGGGCTTCAGGGGCCGGGCGGGGTTGCCCCCGGCCAGGGTGTAGGGGGGCACGTCTCGGGTGACCACGGAGTAGGCGGCCACGATGGCCCCGTCCCCAATGGTCACCCCGGGGAGGATCACGCTCTCCCGGCCGATCCACACGTCGTTGCCCACCACGATGTCCCCCTTCCGGGGGAGCTGGTCCAGGTGGGGCGGGGTGTTCTCCGCCCACACCCCGCCGAAGACGTGGAAGGGGTAGGTGGTGACGCTGCTGATCCGGTGGTTGGCGGGGCCCATGATGAACTTTGTCCCCGCGGCGATGGCGCAGAACTTGCCGATGATCAGCTGGTCCCCAAATTCGGGGTAGTTGAAGAGGACGTTGCGCTGCTCAAACTCCGTGGGGTGTTCCAGATCGTCGTAATAGGTGTAGTCCCCCACGTGGATGTTGGGGGCGGTGATGACGTTTTTCAGGAAACAGGACGTCTTGTATTCGTTGGGAAAGACCGCGTTGGGGTCTGGAATGTCAAACATGTTTTGATCCTCCTAGGTGTTGTGGGATGGGCATCACTTCCTTTCTGTGGGATTTGCCGTGGCTACGGCCTTCTTGGTGCGTAGATATTGCATGGAATCCTCACTCCTTGAGAAAATGAAAGTCGCAGCAGAGGGCCCCGCTGGCCAGGGTGCCGGTTCGGCGGAAGGTGATCTTAGGGGCCAGGCCGGCGAAGGCGATGTCGTCATTCTCGCAGTACAGGGGGCACAGTTCCGGGCAGCCCAGGGCCTGGGTGACGGTTTGGTAGAGGCAGGTGTGGAGGTTGAAATGGATCTCCTTCCCGTCGCAGCGGACCCACTGGGTCTCCCACCCTTCTGGGGGGAAGTGCTTGGCCATGTGTTTCTTGACCCCTAGGCGGTACCAGGTGTAGGCAAAGGGGAGCCGGGCCAGGGAGGCCATTTCTGCCTTCTTTTCCTGGGCGGCCTGGCGGGTCTCCTGGCGGACCAGGTCCAGGGCGGCGGCCTGGTCCATCCCCCGGGCCCGGAGGGTTTGGTAGAAGGCCAGGGGCGGCAGGAGCTTCCGGGCCAGGTGGTCCCGGATGGCGGGGCTGCCCCGGTCGTCGGCCTGGGCCAAAAGGGCCTGGAACCGGGCCTCGGTCTGCTGGTAGAGGGTGTCCCCCTCGGTGGGGCCAAAGGCCTGGCGGCAGTCCTGGGCCAGGAAGGGGAGGGTGGTTTCCTTAAGGGTCATGGCGGTCGCCTCCGTTCATCAGGTCAAAGACGTGCTTGGCGTGGGCCTCCAGCACGTCGGCTTTGGTCACGGCGATGCCCCACTTCTCGTCCCCCAGGACGATGAGGGTGTCCCCCGGTTGGATGTGAAAGACCTCTCGGGCCTCCTTGGGGATGACGATCTGTCCCCGTTCCCCCACTTTTACGGTGCCGAAGAGGTAGTGGCCGTCTGGAATCTGCATAGAAACCTCCTTTGCTGCGGTGGTATGAATTTCATATTTATATGAATTATAGTCCAAAAACTCTGCCCCGTCAAGGGGGCAGAGATTCCGTTGCCGGATAGATCATCGTCCAAAGGTCCGCTTCAACGCGTTTTCCACCACCGCCACAGACAGCAGCAGCACCGCCAGCTGCACCACCATCACCACGGCGCTGAAGAGGCCCACGGTGCCGGTGTCCCGCCCCCACACCAGGAGCATCAGCCCCACCGTCACCGGCAGCAGCACCAGGCCCCAGCGGAACCAGAGTTTGCCGCAGGCGTGGTGGGCAAAGTTCCAGGCCTCTTGACTGGCCATGGACCGGCGGGTGCGGTAGCCGAAGACCGAATTGATCTCCTCGGGGCAGTGCTGGAAGAGTTTGCCGAACACCACCATGATCAGGGGGAGCAGAAAGTCCATCACCAGCATAAAAATCCAAAATCCTGTTTCCATAAAAAGCATCCTTTCTGCAATGGTCGTTTCTAGGATACTACGATGGGCGCTTTGGTTCAAGGGGGGGCCTTGTGGGAATGTCCCAAACCGCCTCTAATATAATCTTAAAATTATGATATAATAAGCTGAACTAACCTCTTGACGGGGTAGGGAAAGGGTGATAGAATGTACATGGTAAACCGTATAGCAGGAGGACCTTCCCATGAAGTCCGTTATCGTTAGCCACAACCAGTTCGCCTTTACCTACTATTACTTTATGACCTCCAAGGGAATAGGGTAATGGCAATTTGTGCTGGATAATATTCATGGGGTCTTTCCGAAACGAAGATCACCCACGCCACACAGATTTCCATCTGTGTGGCGTTTTTATTTTGCAAGCGCCGTCCAGAAGGGCGGCGTGAGGCAAACCGAGAAAGGAGTTATGTCGTATGATCGCAGTCTTAAAGCCCGGCGCTTCGCCGGAACGCACCCAACACCTCATCCATTGGCTGGAGGAGCAGAACTTAGGGGTCCACGTCTCCAAGGGGGAGTACCAGACCGTCCTGGGCCTCATCGGCAACACCGCCAAGGTGGACATGGAGATGATCCAGAGCCTGGACATTGTGGAGTCTGTCACCCGGGTGTCCGACCCCTTTAAGGCGGTCAACCGCAAGTTCCACCCCGAGGACTCCGTGATCCAGGCCGGGCCGGCGTCCATCGGCGGGGGACACTTCGCCCTCATCGCCGGGCCCTGCTCGGTGGAGACCGAGGGGCAGATCACCTTCGTGGCCCAGGAGGTGAAGAAGGCCGGGGCGGCCTTCCTCCGGGGGGGCGCCTTCAAGCCCCGCACCTCCCCCTACGACTTCCAGGGTCTGGGGGCCGAGGGCATCCGCCTGCTGCTGGAGGCCAAGAAGGCCACCGGCCTGCCCATCGTCACCGAGCTCATGGACATCCGCAACCTGGACCTCTTTGAGGAGGTGGACGTGATCCAGGTGGGGGCCCGGAACACCCAGAACTTCGACATGCTCAAGGAGCTGGGCAAGACCAACAAGCCCATCCTCCTCAAGCGGGGCCTGGCGGGGACCATCAAGGAGCTGCTCATGAGCGCCGAGTACATCATGGCCAACGGCAACGAGAACGTGATCCTCTGCGAGCGGGGCATCCGCACCTATGAGTCCACCTACACCCGGAACACCCTGGACCTGTCGGTGGTCCCCGTCCTGAAGGGGCTGACCCACCTGCCGGTGGTGGTGGACCCCAGCCACGGCACTGGCCACGCCTACCTGGTGGAGCCCATGGCCATGGCCGCCGCCGCCGCCGGGGCAGACGGGATCATGATCGAGGTCCACAACGATCCCCCCCATGCCCTGTGCGACGGGGCCCAGTCCCTCACCCCGGAGCAGTTTGCCCAGACCGCCCGGAAGATCTTCCGGATCCGGGAGGCGATGCAGGGATGACCGTCGGCATCATCGGCTTAGGCCTCATCGGCGGGTCCCTGGCCAAGGCTTTCCGCCGGGACCCCTCCGTCACCGTTCTGGGGTGGGACCGGGACCCCTCCATCACCGAGTTTGCCCAGATCGCCCAGGCCATCCAGGGCCCCCTTACCGACGAGCGCCTGGGGGAGCTGGACCTGCTCCTCCTGGCCACCTATCCCGAGGCGGTGGTGGAGCACATGGAGCGCCTGGCGCCCCTGCTCCAGTCCCACACCATGGTCATCGACTGCGCCGGCACCAAGGAGAAGGTGTGCCAGAAGGTCTTCCCCCTGGCGGAAGAGTATGGCTTCCCCTTCCTGGGGGGCCACCCCATGGCGGGGACCCACTTCTCCGGCTTCAAGTACAGCCGGGCCGACCTCTTTGACGGGGCACCCATGGTGCTGGTGCCCCCCACCTTTGACGACATCCGCCTGCTGGACCGGGCGAAAAAACTCCTGGCGCCGGTGGGCTTCGGCCGGGTGTCCATCACCACGGCGGACAAGCACGACCAGCGCATCGCCTTCACCTCCCAGATGGCCCATGTGATCTCCAATGCCTACATCAAAAGCCCCACCGCCCGGGGGCACGACGGCTTCTCCGCCGGCAGCTACAAGGACCTGACCCGGGTGGCTTGGCTCAACCCCTCCATGTGGGCCGAGCTCTTTCTGGAGAACAAAAAGAACCTCCTCTTCGAGCTGGACACCCTCATCGGCAATTTGAACCAGTACAAGCAGGCCCTGGAGGACGAGGACTTCCCCACCCTCTGCCGCCTGCTGGACGAGGGCCGCCGGATCAAGGAGGAGGTGGACGGGAAATGACCAGGGTACACGTCACCGCTTCCCGCGCCTACGAGGTCACCATTGGCCGGGGGCTGCTGGCCTCGGTGGGCCAGACCGCCGCGGGACTGTGGAAGGGCCGCACCGCGGCGGTGGTTTCAGACACCCATGTGGCCCCCCTCTACCTGGACCAGGTCAAGGCCAGCCTGGAGGGGGCGGGGTTCCAGGTGCACCCCTTCATCTTTCCCGCTGGGGAGGCGCATAAGAACGGCGCCACCTACCTGAACCTGCTGGAGCTCCTGGCCCAGGCCCACCTCACCCGGGCCGACGGGCTCATCGCCCTGGGGGGCGGCGTGGTGGGGGACCTCACCGGGTTTGCCGCCGCCACCTACCTCCGGGGGGTCTCCTTCCTCCAGCTGCCCACCACCCTGTTGGCGGCGGTGGACGCCTCCGTGGGGGGCAAGACCGCCATCGACCTGGAACACGGCAAGAACCTGGCGGGGGCCTTCTACCAGCCCCGGGCCGTCCTCTGCGACCTGGACACCCTGGACACCCTCCCCGAGGCCGACTTTGCCGACGGCTGCGCCGAGGTCATCAAGTACGGCATGATCGGGGACGCCGGCCTGCTGAACACCCTGGAGACCATCGACCTCCGGGCTGACCCGGAGGGGGTTACCGCCCGGTGCATCGCCCACAAGCGGGACCTGGTGGAGCAGGACGAGTTTGACACCGGGGCCCGGCAGCTGCTGAACCTGGGCCACACCATCGGCCACGGGGTGGAGGCCTGCAGCGGCTACCAGATCTCCCACGGCAAGGCGGTGGCCATTGGCATGACCCTGGTGACCCGGGGGGCGGTGGCCGCCGGCCTGTGTCCCCCGGAGGTCCTGCCCCGGCTGGAGGCCTTGCTGGCCCGGTACCACCTGCCCACCGCCACCGACTACGCCGCCGCCGACCTCTACGAAAAGACCCTCTCCGACAAGAAGCGGGCGGGGGACACCCTCTCCCTGGTGGTCCCCACCGCCTGGGGGAAGAGTGTGCTCCACCCCATCCCCGTGGGCCAGCTGCTGCCCTGGATCGAAAGGGGGCTGGGGCAATGACCGTCACCCTTCTCCCCGGCCCTGCCCAGGGGACGTTGGCCGCCATCCCCTCCAAGTCGGCGGCCCACCGGCTGCTGATCTGCGCCGCTTTGGGGGACCGCCCGGTCCGGGTGGTCTGCCACCAGACCTCCCAAGACATTGAGGCCACTGTCCGGTGCCTCAACGGCCTGGGGGCGTCCATCCGCCCTTGGGACCAGGGGTACGATGTGACCCCGCTGGACCGGGCCCAGACCGCTGGCCCCTGTGACTTAGACTGCGGGGAGAGTGGTTCCACCCTCCGCTTCCTCCTGCCGGTGGCGGGGGCCCTGGGGGCCCAGGCCACCTTCCACCTGGCCGGCCGCCTGGCCCAGCGCCCTCTGGGGCCCCTGACGGAGCAGCTGGAGGCGGGGGGGTGCACGGTGGACCTCCGCCCCCAGGAGAACCGGCTGACCATCCAGGGCCAGCTCCAGCCGGGGGACTACACTTTGCCGGGGGACGTGTCCTCCCAGTTTATCTCCGGGATGCTCTTTGCCCTGCCCCTGCTGGAGGGGGAGAGCACCCTCACCGTCACCGGCCCCCGGGAGTCCGTGGGCTATGTGAACCTCACCCTCCGGGCCCTGGCCCAGTTCGGGGTGGTTCCGGCGCCTGAGGAATCGGGCTGGCGGATGGCCCCCCAGCCCTACCACGGCCCCAACCGGGTCCAGGTGGAGGGGGACTGGTCCAACGCCGCCCCCTGGCTGTGCCTGGGGGCGTTGGGGGGAGAGAGCGTCACCGTGAAGGGGATGGACCCCGCCTCCCTCCAGGGGGACAAGGCCGTCTGTGACGTGCTGGCCCAGATGGGGGCCCGGCTCCACATCACCGGGGACCGGGTGACCGCCTTCCGCGGCTCCCTTCGCCCCACCCAGATCGACGCCCGGGACATCCCCGACCTGGTCCCGGTTCTGGCCGCCGTGGCCGCCGCCATTCCCGGCACCACCACCATCACCGGGGCGGCCCGGCTGCGGCTGAAGGAGTCTGACCGGCTGGCCACCACCGCCCACACCCTCCGGGCCCTGGGGGCCCAGGTGGAGGAGCGGGAGGACGGCCTGGTGATCCAGGGCCGCTCCCCTCTCCGCGGGGGCACTGTGGACGCCGCCGGGGACCACCGGATTGCCATGGCTGCCGCCGTGGCCGCCGGGGCCTGCGAGGCCCCGGTGACCATCACCGGCGCCCAGGCGGTGGACAAATCCTACCCCGCCTTTTGGCGGGACCTGGCCGCCCTGGGCAAGGGGGTGGAAGGGGCAGATGCCCCTTGACGGATGGCCCCGGATCTTTCATAATAATGAGGACAATACCATGAGCAGTATTTATTACGGTCAGCTGACCGTTTCCCTTTTCGGCCAGTCCCACGCCCCGGGCATCGGGGTGACGATAGACGGCCTGCCCGCCGGGGAGGCCATCGACCTGGAGGAACTCCAGGCCTTCCTCAACCGCCGGGCCCCGGGCCGGGGCCCCTGGGCCACCACCCGGAAGGAGGAGGACCGGCCGGAGATCCTCTCCGGCCTGGCGGGGGGGTACACCTGCGGGGCGCCCCTGGCGGCCCTCATCCGCAACACCAACACCCGGTCGGGGGACTATGACAACCTCCGAGACATCCCCCGCCCTGGCCACGCCGACTACACCGCCCAGGTGAAGTACGGGGGCTTTCAGGACGTGGCGGGGGGCGGCCACTTCTCCGGCCGGCTCACCGCCCCCCTGTGCATCGCCGGGGGCATCTGCAAGCAGATCCTGGCCCGGAAGGGGATCTATGTGGGGGCCCACATCGCCGCCGTGGGGGGTATCCCCGACCAGAGCTATGACCCCGTGAACCTGGACCGGGAGACCCTCCTGGCCCCGGGAGGGCGGGACTTTCCCGTCCTGGACCCGGACGCCGGGACAAGGATGCAGGGGGCCATCGCCCAGGCCAAGGAGGATTTGGACTCCCTGGGCGGCCTGGTGGAGTGCGCCGTCATCGGCCTGCCCGCCGGCCTGGGGGACCCCATGCTGGACGGGATGGAAAACCGCATCGCCCGGCTGGCCTTCGCCATCCCCGCGGTGAAGGGGGTGGCCTTCGGCGCCGGCTTTGCCGTGGCCGACCGCCGGGGCAGCCAGAACAACGACCCCTTCTACTTCGACGAGGCCGGCCAGGTGCGCACCCGCACCAACCACGCCGGGGGGATTCTGGGGGGCATCACCAACGGCATGCCCCTGGTCTTCCAGGCGGCGGTGAAGCCCACCCCCTCCATCGGCCAGCCCCAGGAGAGCGTGTCCCTGTCCCGGGGGGAGAATACCACCTTAGTGATCCACGGCCGCCACGACCCCTGCATCGTCCCCCGGGCGGTGCCCTGCTTGGAGGCAGCGGCGGCCATTGCCGTATACGACGCATGGCTAGAACAGCAGAAAAGGAGCAACGCGAAATGAACTTAGAGGAACTGAGAGCGAAAATCGACGGCATTGACGACACCCTGGTCCAGGCCTTCCTCCAGCGGATGGAGGTGGTGGCCCAGGTGGCCCAGGAGAAGAAGGCCCAGGGTCTGCCCACCCTGGACCCCGCCCGGGAGCGGGAGAAGCTGGCGGACATTGCCGCCAAACTCCCCCCGGAACTGGCGCAGTACGGCTATGCCCTGTGGTCCATGCTCTTTGAGATCAGCCGGGGGTACCAGCACGCGGTGAACCCCCAGCCCTCCGCCCTGCGCAAGGAGATCGAGAGCGCCATGGAGAGCACCCCCAACCTCTTCCCGCCCTCTGCCACGGTGGCCTGCCAGGGGGTGGAGGGGGCCTATTCCCAGCTGGCCTGCGAGAAGTTCTTCAAGCACCCCCAGGTGATGTATTTCGGCAGCTTTGACAGCGTCTTCTCCGCCATCGAGAACGGCTTCTGCGACTACGGCGTGCTCCCCCTGGAGAACAGCACCGCCGGCTCCGTCAAGCAGATCTATGACCTGATGCTCCGCCACAGCAGCTTTAAGATCGTCCGCTCCACCCGGCTGAAGGTGGACCACAACCTGGTGGCCAAAAAGGGCACCAAGCTGGAGGACATCAAGGAGATCTTCTCCCACCCCCAGGCCATCAGCCAGTGCACCGCCTTCCTGGAAAAGCTGGGCAAGGACGTGAAGGTCACCCCCTGCGAGAACACCGCCGCCGCCGCGGCCGCCGTGGCCCAGTCCGACCGCACCGACGTGGCCGCCATCTCCTCCCACCGCTGCATTGAGCTCTACGGCCTGGAGCGGCTGGCCGCAGACATCCAGGACCGGAGCAACAACTACACCCGGTTCATCTGCATCTCCAAGAAGCTGGAGATCTATCCCGGGGCGGACAAGACCTCCCTCATGGTGGTCCTGCCCCACCGGCCCGGCTCCCTGTACCAGATCCTGGCCCGGTTCTATGCCCTGGGCCTGAACCTGATCAAGCTGGAGAGCCGCCCCCTCCCCGACCGGGAGTTCGAGTTCATGTTCTATTTCGACCTGGAGACTTCGGTCTACTCCGACGAGTTCATCCGCATGGTGGACGACCTGTCCGCCATCTGCGAGGAGTTCCAGTATCTGGGCAGTTACAGTGAGGTGATTTGATGCGATGCGGACTGTTGGGAGAAAAACTGGGGCACAGCTACTCCCCGGCCCTTCACGCCCTCTTTGGCGACTACGACTACGAGCTTTTTGAGGTCTCCCCGGATCGGCTGGGGGACTTTCTCCGGGTCCGGGATTTCCAGGGCCTGAACGTCACCATCCCCTACAAGACCACCATGCTGGCCATCTGCGACGACCTCACCGAGACCGCCGCCACCATCGGCAGCGTGAACACCGTGCTCAAACAGCTGGACGGCTCCCTGCTGGGGGACAACACCGACGCGGCCGGCTTTGAGGGCATGGTGTGGAAGAGCCGCATCCGCATCCTGGGCCGGAAGTGCCTGGTGCTGGGCTCTGGGGGGGCCAGCCTCTCGGCCCAGTATGTCCTGCGGAAGCTGGGGGCGGGGGAGGTTGTGGTGATCTCCCGCACCGGGGAGAACAACTATGACAACCTGGACCGCCACCAGGACGCCGCCGTCATCGTCAACGCCACCCCGGTGGGCATGTATCCCAACACCGCCGCATCCCCTGTGGACCTGCGCCAGTTCCCCCACTGTGAGGGGGTGCTGGACCTCATCTATAACCCCGCCCGCACCGCTCTGCTGCAGCAGGCGGAGACCCTGGGCATCCCCCACCTGGGGGGGCTGTACATGCTGGCCGAGCAGGCCCGGTGCGCCGCCCAGCTCTTCACTGGGGAGGTGATCCCCGCCATCCGCACCCAGGAGGCCTACCGCACCCTGCGCAGCCGGATGGAGAACCGGATCCTGGTGGGCATGCCCGGCTGCGGCAAGTCCACCGTGGGCCGGGCCCTGGCCGCCCAGCTGGACCGCCCCTTCGTGGACACCGACGCAGAGCTGGAGAAGGTCCTGCACATGCCCGTGGGGGAGTACATCACCCACTATGGGGAGGAGGCCTTCCGCAAGGAGGAGACCGCCCTTCTGGCCCAGCTGGGGAAATCCTCGGGCCTGGTGATTGCCACCGGCGGGGGCTGCGTCACCCGGCCGGAGAACTACCCCCACCTCCACCAAAACGGCGCCATTTTCTTCCTGGAGCGGGCCCTGTCCAAACTGCCGAAGAAGGGGCGCCCCCTCTCCCTGAAGGGGAGCCTGGAGGACATGTACACCATCCGTCTGCCCATGTACCGCCGCTTTGCGGACATCACCGTGGCCAACGACGGCCCGGCCGAGAAGGTGGCCCAGAAGTTGGAGGAAGCCTATGAACATTTTAGTGATTAACGGCCCCAACCTGAACCTCCTGGGGATCCGGGAGCCCGACCTCTACGGCAAGGAGGACTACGCCGCCCTGGTGGCCCTGGTGGAGGACACCTGCGCCCAGGAGGGCATCGGGGTGGAGGTCTTCCAGTCCAACCACGAGGGGGCCATCGTGGACAAGATCCAGGAGGCCCTGGGGACCTTTGACGGCATCGTCATCAACCCCGCCGCCTACACCCACACCAGCGTGGCCATCCTGGACGCCCTGAAGGCGGTACAGATCCCAGCGGTGGAGGTGCACATCTCCGATGTGTCCAAGCGGGAGGACTTTCGCCAGGTGTCCTATGCCCGGCTGGCCTGCCTGAAGACCTACATGGGGTTGGGGCTGGACGGGTACCGCCAAGGCATTCTCTACCTGAAAGAATACCTCTCCTCCCATCGGTGAGGGAGAGAGATTCGGCCCCTGTCTCCGGCGCGGCAGCGCCGCCGGAGACAGGGGCCGTTTTTTACGCTTTTTTTCTGGAGGGCGGGCAGACCCAGTCCCAGAAAGGGGAGTGGGGACTGGGGGCGCTGGGCCTTGTCCGTTGACAAATAGGTGGGGACCTGCTATGCTAAAAATAGAACATATGTTCTATTTTTGAACCCGCAAAATCCCTTGGAACGGGGGCCTCCTAAGGGAAAGGAGTCTGGGAAAACAAAAAATCCCTCCAACCCAGACATCTGGATTGAAGGGATGGTGGAGGAGGATGGATTCGAACCATCGAAGTCGTCGACAACAGATTTACAGTCTGCCCCCTTTGGCCACTCGGGAACTCCTCCGTATGAAATTGGAGCTGGTGGACGGACTCGAACCCCCGACCTGCTGATTACAAATCAGCTGCTCTACCAACTGAGCTACACCAGCACAGGTACTTGCTCGTCCGCAGCGAAGATTAGTCTATCAGACGGGAAGCGTTTTGTCAAGCACTTTTTTAAAAAAGGAGGACTTTTTTGCCACAAAGCAGTGTGGGAGGGAGAAAGGCGCCAGCGGGGGCGGTTCCCTTCCGGGACCGGCAGCAGGAGCCCCCCCGCTTTTTCTGCGCCCAATGCGGCCAGGAACAATATACCTATGACCCGCCGGCGGTGGCAGGGCTGTGCCCCCAATGCCGCCGGCGGAACCGACAACGAGAGGAGAATGCTATGACCTTACAGGAGATGTCCGTGGAGTACCGGGCCCAGGCCCAGGTGCTGCAGGGACGGATCGAGGCACTGAAACAGACCCAGGACACCCTGGACCACGGGGCAGCCCGGGACCAGATGGCGCTGCGCATCCAAACCCTCCAAACCATCTGGCGGGAAACCCGGGACCTGGCGGTCCTTCTGGAACACTACTATGAGAGGGGGTACCGCCGCAATGCGCGCTACACGTTATAGTCGCCATCGGATCACCAGCCCAGACCTGCTGGTGTACACCCGCCTCATGGCGGAGGACAATGGGGCGGAGCTGCTCCGTCTGCGCCACGCCCTGGGCCATGCCCTGCGGGAGGAGGTCACCCGCCGGCAGCGGCAGGTCCTTTTTCTCTACTACAACGAAAACTACACCATGGCGGAGATCGGCGCCCAGCTGGGGGTGGACCGCACCACCGTCTCCCGCACCCTGAAGCGGGGGGAGCAGCGTCTCCTGCGATGCCTGCGGTACGGGGGCGCGGCCTTGCTCCGGGAGAGTTTTGGGGAGGACGGGGCAGAAAATCTCCGCCCTCCCATTGACAAGAGGCGTTCTGGGGTAAGATAATACCACCATTGACGAAGGAAAGGGGCGAGGGCAGTGCAGGAGTCTCCCATGGTGCGCCTGCTGAACCAGGCAGATTGGGGCGAGGATCGCGGGCGCATCCAACGGCTGAAAGGGTGGGTCTACTACCCCCTCCTGCTGGAGGCCTACGACACCTTGCAGGAGGAGGCGCTGTTTCCAAGCGCCATCCACGGCCCGGCCCACATCCACCGGGTGCTTCTCCTCTCGGCCCTGGTGTGCCAGGGCGAGGGGGTGGGGGAGAGGATGGTCCGCCAGGTGTTCCGGGCGGCCAGCTACCACGACGTGGGCCGCACCTTTGACGGGTACGACGTGGACCACGGCGCCCGGTCGGCCCTGCGCCTGGCCGAGCTCACCGGCCAGACAGGGGAGGCCCTGCGGGAACTCCAGGCGGCGGTGACCGCCCACGCCCGGCCGGACCGGGAGATGGAGGCGGTGGTGGCCTCCTTTCACCCCCAGAACCTCCCCCGGGCCCTGGAACTCACCCGCCTGCTGAAGGACGCGGACAACCTGGACCGGGTGCGTTTGGGAGATCTGGACCCCCGGTTCCTCCGGCACAGCAGTGCCAAAGCCCTTACGGGCTTTGCCGAACGCCTCTTCCGGCGCTATCCCGGGGAGGGGAGCGAAGGGCGGCCCAGGGGGACCAAGGGACAAAAAATTTAGGGAAATAGGCAGAAACACAGCGGGAACGGCTGGAAAATCTTATCGCATCTGCCAGGGTAAAGGGGGGCTTGCCCCCCTTTACTTTTGGAAAGGCGGATGATACAATAGCCGCGTTGGTCCACCGGAAAAGGTGGGCTAGAAACGGATGGTATTCCGAATAGGAAACTGTACCGGCATGTTCCCTGCAGGTCCGCTGCTCTGGCACGGACCACCCATCGCGTCACCCTGACCGGGAAAGGCAAGGTGATCGGATGAAGATAGGATTTCTTGGAGCGGGAAAAGTTGGCTTCTCCCTGGGCAAATGGTTTGTCCAGGGCGGCATTCCGGTGACCGGCTATCATAGCCGGCACAGAGAATCGGCCCAGGAGGCGGCGGCGTGGACTGGCACAAGGTGCTTCCCCACGGCGGAAGCGTTGGTTACGGCCAGTGACGCGATTTTTTTCACCGTTCCAGATGGAGCGATTCCCACAGTCTATCAGGGGCTGGGGGACCTTGACCTGACAGGGAAGCAACTTTGTCATTGCAGTGGCGCACGTACTGCCCGGGAGGGGTTTCCCGGCCCTGGGCATCCCGGCGCCAGCTACTATTCGATCCACCCGTTGTTCCCCGTGAGCGGAAAATACTCCGCGTGGCGGGAACTGTCGGGTGCTTTTTTCTGCCTGGAGGGGGAAGGCCCTCACCTGCCTTGGTGGGAGGAGACGCTCACCGCCCTGGGCGCGCAGGTCCGCCGCATCCCCAGCGGGGAGAAGGCGGCCTACCACGCGGCCTGCGCCATGGCCAGCAACTTGGTCTGCGCCCTGGTGGGGGAGAGTGTGACCCTCCTGGCCCGCTGCGGCTTTTCCCAGGAGGAGGCGTTGGCGGCCCTGGCCCCGCTCATGGAGGCGAACCTTCGCCATCTATGCGCAGAGGGGCCTGTGGCGGCCCTCACCGGGCCGGTGGAACGGGGGGACGGGGCTACCATCGCCCGCCACCTGGCCTGCCTGCCGGCAGGGCCGGCCCGGGCGCTGTACCGGGCTGCTTCGGTGGCCCTGGTGGACCTGGCCCGAAAAAAGCACCCTGACAGGGACTATCAGCCTGTGACAGACCTACTGGAGAAAGGATCGAACCCATGAAACAAAACACCGTTGTCACCTTGGCGGCCATGAAGGTCCGAGGAGAAAAAATCTCCCAATTAACCTGCTATGACTATACCACCGCTTGCCTCATGGACCAGGCCGGGGTGAACATGGTCCTGGTGGGGGACAGCTTGGGTATGACCATGCAGGGCTACGCCGACACCCTCCCCGTTACCCTGGAGGAGATGATCCTCTATGGCCGCAGTGTGGCCCGGGGCTGCCGCCAAGCCTTCGTGGTGGTAGACATGCCCTTTATGAGCTATCAGGTTTCGCCCCAGCAGGCCCTGGCCAATGCCGGGCGCATCATGCAGGAGACCGGCGCAGACGCAGTGAAACTGGAAGGGGGCCGGGGAATCCAGGAGCAGATCCGAGCCATCACCGGGGCGGGCATCCCGGTGTGCGCCCACATCGGGATGACCCCCCAATCTTACCACGCCTTCGGAGGCTTCAAGGTCCAGGGCAAGGGAGAGGACGGGGCTGCCGCCCTGCTGGCCGACGCGCTGGCCGTCCAGGCTGCGGGAGCCTTTGCCGTGGTGCTGGAGTGCGTGCCCCCCAAGCTGGCCGCCCTGGTTACCCGGAAGCTGGACATCATCACCATCGGCATCGGCGCCGGAGCGGGCTGCGACGGCCAGGTCCTGGTCTGGCAAGACATGCTGGGCCTGAACGGGGATAAGGTACCCAAGTTCGTGCGGTGTTTTGCGCCGGTGGGCCAGACCATGACCCAGGCATTTCGAGCGTATGACCGCGAGGTGAAGGCAGGGGCCTTCCCCGCTGTCAGTGAGACCTATGCCCAAAGTGACTGTGGGGATGACGTGTTGGCCCGTCTGGAACAGAACAACGCCGCTTTCCCGGCGGCGGTCATCTGAAAGGGGGGGCACACGATGGAGATCGCAGAGACCATTGGGGAAGTTCGGACCCAGGTGGCGGCTTGGAAACGAGCGGGCCTCACCGTGGGCCTGGTGCCCACCATGGGATACCTTCACGAGGGCCACATGAGTTTGGTGGAGGAGGCTGCCCGCCGGTGTGACCGGGTGGTGGCTTCGGTGTTTGTCAATCCCACCCAGTTCGGCCCCGGAGAGGATTTGGCGACCTATCCCCGGGACTTTGCCCGGGACCGGGCCCTGCTGGAAGACCACGGCTGCCATCTGGTCTTTCACCCCTCGGTGGAGGAGATGTACCCTGCCGGGGCGGCCACCTTTGTAGAGGTCTGTTCGGAGATGCCAAAGCAGCTGTGCGGAAAAACCCGACCCATCCATTTCCGGGGGGTGTGCACGGTGGTGGCCAAGCTCTTCAACATCGTCACCCCGGACAAAGCCTTTTTCGGCTGGAAGGATGCCCAGCAGCTGCTGATCCTCCGGCGGATGGTCCGAGACCTAGGCTATGGGGTGGAACTGGTGGGCTGCCCCATTGTCCGGGAGCCGGACGGCCTGGCTAAGTCTTCCCGGAACACCTACTTAACGCCCCAGGAGCGGCAGGCAGCCCGGGTGCTGTCCCAGGCGGTGTTCCTGGGACAAAAGCTGGTGGCAGAAGGGGAACGGGACGGGGACCGGCTGGTGCAGGCCATGAAGGCCTGCCTCCTGGCCCAGCCCCTGGCCCGTATCGATTACGTGCAAGCGGTGGACAGCGAGACCCTGGAACCGGTGCACACCCTCCGGGGCACTGTGCTGGTCGCCCTGGCGGTGTACCTGGGAAAGACTCGACTCATCGACAACTTTATCGCGGAGGGACTGTGACATGACGGTAGAAATGCTGAAGGGAAAGATTCATCGGGCGACGGTGACCCAGGCAGAGCTCCACTATGTAGGGTCCATCACCGTGGACTTGGACTTGCTGGAGGCAGCGGGGATTTTGGAGTACGAAAAGGTCCAAGTGGTGGATATCGACAACGGCAGCCGTTTTGAGACCTATACCATCGCGGGGGCCCGGGGATCGGGGATGATCTGCCTCAACGGGGCGGCTGCCCGGTGCGTCAGTGTGGGGGACAAGGTCATCCTCATGGCCTACGCCCAAGTGACCCCCCAGGAGATCCAGGAGGGCCACCACCCTGCGGTGGTTTTTGTGGACGAGGAAAACCGGGTGACCCGGGTAACCAACTATGAAAAACACGGCCTGCTTCGGGAGATGCCCTGAGCAGCCCCCGCCCCAGACGGTGGGAAACGACAAGCCCGCCGGCGCGGCGGGAGGATGGGAGCGAACAAACCATGGAACACCTGCAAGGAAAGTGTGTACTGCTGTGCGTCTCTGGCGGCATTGCCGCCTACAAAATCCCCAACGTGGCCTCTGCCCTGCGGAAGGCGGGGGCGGAGGTCCACGTGGTGATGACCCGGAATGCCACGGAGTTCATCACCCCCCTGACCTTCGAGTCCCTCACCAACCACCGCTGCGTGGTGGACACTTTTGACCGGAACTTTCCCTACGACATCCATCACATCTCCCTGGCCACGGCAGCGGACCTGATCCTCATTGCCCCGGCCACGGCGGATGTCATCGCCAAGCTGGCCCACGGCATTGCCGACGATATGCTCACCACCGTGGTCCTGGCGGCCAAGTGCAAGAAGCTGGTGGCCCCAGCCATGAACACCGCCATGCTGGAAAACCCCATCACCCAGGACAACCTGAAGACCCTGGAGCGCTACGGCTTTCAGATCATCCCTCCGGACAGCGGCCTGCTGGCCTGCCAGGCGGTGGGCAGCGGAAAGATGCCCGAGCCGGAGGTCCTCTTGGATCACATCGCCCGGGAGCTGGCCCGGCCCAAGACCCTCCAAGGGGTGCGGGTGACGGTGACCGCCGGCCCCACCCAGGAGGCCCTGGACCCGGTGCGCTTCCTCACCAACCACAGCTCCGGCCGGATGGGGTATGCCATCGCCCGGGAGGCCATGCTCCGGGGGGCCCAGGTCACCCTGGTCACCGGCCCCACCAGCCTGCCCCTGGTTCCCTTCGTGGACACCCGGCCGGTGACCACGGCGGCGGACATGTTCCGGGCGGTGCAGGATCTGCTGCCCCAGACGGACATCCTCATCAAGGCCGCCGCCGTGGCGGACTACCGCCCGGCCACCGTGGCCCAGGACAAGATGAAGAAGTCCGACGATGCCCTTTCCATTCCCCTGGCCCGCACCGACGACATCTTGGGCTGGGTGGCCCAGCACCGCCACCCCGGCCTCTTTGTCTGCGGGTTCTCCATGGAGACCCGGGACATGGTGGCCAACTCCCGGGCCAAGCTGGAGCGCAAGCACCTGGACATGATCGTGGCCAACAACCTCAAGGACGCCGGCGCCGGCTTCGGGGTGGAGACCAACGTGGTCACCCTCATCACCCGGGAGGGAGAGCTGGCCCTGCCCCGGATGGGGAAGGACCAGGTGGCCGCCCATCTGCTGGACGAGATCCAAAGACGGCGGTAGGAATTTTGGGACCCGCTGCGCTGGGCTCCCAAAATTGGGGGATAGCAGCCCGACCCGCGCCAGCAAAGCTGGCACTCTCGGGCTGAGCAGTATGTTTTGGCCGGCAGAGCCGGTCAAAACATGATTGCACTTTCTTTCCCCGCCTGCGGGCGGGGAAACTCTGCGAGGCGTGCCTGCCGGGCGAGTTGGTGGGACGGTGGGGTGCTAGATACCTAAAGGAAAGCACCTACGACAAAGCCTTCCCCTCGGGGGGAAGCCTCTGGGTTGTGCGGCCCTACACAAAAAAGCGCCCCAAATCAGGGCACGTACATGGGCACCGTAATAGCCCAACGACCGTCTCGCTGCGTCCCACCACGCCAAAACGAGCGAGCGAGCAGCGAGCGGGCCTTAAACCAGGGGGGCGGGGGGTCACCCCCCGCGACTCTTTGCGTCCGGGCTTTCTCTAGGGCGAATTGTCAAGTGAAGTGCAACACTTCAGCAGGGGAGGCAAATCGGAGGCA
>OLFX01000435.1_pt1 | contig 65830 bp, 61 predicted proteins | sample 1605091 | NCBI WGS metagenome assembly OLFX01 (sample SAMEA3888906, study PRJEB22519) | human gut metagenome | biome: human gut; feature: human-associated habitat; material: faeces | place: Denmark | collected 2012 | reverse complement strand
TGCCTTCCTGTGGGCCTTTTTCTTCTGCTGTTGCACTTCCTATTGTAATTCGCCCCCGAGAAATGAGGAGAAAGAGGGCCGGGGGCAAGCCCCCTGGACCCCCGGACTTTGATGGCCGCTCGTTCCCACTCGCTGATTTTTGGGTTGGTTACCTCTGATCCGTTCGAGGGGCTATTACTTCCGGTATGCTAAAACCGATTTGGGACGCATTTTTCCGGAAAAAATATGCTGGAAAGCATTTTGCGAAAGAAAGTTCCCAAATCAGGGCACGTACATGGGCCCCGAACTAGGCGCACGACCGGAACAATGTGGCACCCAACGCCAAAACGAGCGAGTGGGAACGAGCGGGCTATAAAAAAAGGGGGGCGGGGGGCCACCCCCCGCGACTCTTTGCGTCCGGGCTTTCTCTTAGAGAAAGCCTGGATCCCCCGCCCGGGACCGGGCGGGAAACCACCTCGCAGGAGCTAACCTGCGCCGGTCCAGACCCGCCCCACCTGCCAACCCGGCAGGAATTTTTTCGCCTTCCGTATTGACACGATGTCAGAACCGTGCTATGATACAGACGCTGACACGACGTCAGAACGAAAATTTCTCATATCCACGCCGGTGGGCAGCGGCCCTCCGGCTTGCGAAAGGAGCATCCCCTATGTCAAACCGTATCCTTGTGGCCTATTTCTCCGCCAGCGGCACCACCGCCCGGGCTGCCAAAGCCATCGCCCAGGCCGTGGGGGGCGACCTGTATGAGATCCGCCCCGCCGTCCCCTACACCGCTGCCGACCTGGACTGGACCAACAAAAAGAGCCGCAGCTCCGTCGAGATGAACGACCCCGCCTGCCGTCCTGCCATCGCCGCCCCGGTGGAAAACATGGACCAGTACGACACCGTGTTCCTGGGCTTTCCCATCTGGTGGTATGTGGAGCCCCGCATCGTGGACACCTTCCTGGAGGGCCACGCCCTGGCCGGCAAGCGGGTGATCCCCTTCGCCACCTCTGGCGGCAGCAGCATTGACGGGGCCACCCGGAGCCTCCAGAGCCACTGCCCCCAGGCCAAGTGGGTGCAGGGCCAGGTCCTCCACGGCAACCCCGCCGCCTGGGCCAAGAGGGTCCTGGCTGACTGAGCCCCCGCCCCGGCCCTTGGTTTGACGCAGCGTCAAAAAGCGCCTATAATGGAACCTACCATCGGCCACCAGCCGGGAAAGAGGGGAACCCATATGCCAAAAGGATCCGCAGCACTGACCAAGGCCAGGCGGGAAGAGATTGTCCAAGCCTGCGCCCGCCTGTACGAAACCAGGAGCTTTCGGGAGATCACCTTGAAGGAGATCGGGGCGCAGACCACCTTCACCCGCACCTCCATCTACAACTACTTCCACACCAAGGAGGAGATCTTCCTGGCCCTCCTCCAGCAGGAGCACGAGGCGTGGAACCAGGACCTGGCGGCCCTCTGTCAGAGCAACACCACCTTGACGGCAGAGGCATTCGCCGAAGCCCTGGCCCACACCCTGGAAAAGCGGACCTGCATGCTCAAGCTCATGTCCATGAACCTCTACGACCTGGAGGCCAACAGCCGCCTGGAAAACCTCGCAGCCTTTAAGCGGGAATACGCCGCCACCCTGGCGGCCCTCCAGCACTGCCTGGAGGTGTTCTTCCCCGCCATGACGGGGGAGGACCGGCAGGCCTTCCTCTATGCCTTCTTCCCCTTCCTCTTTGGGGTCTACCCCTATACCACCGCCACGGAAAAGCAGAAGCAGGCCATGGACCTGGCCCACATCCATTACCCCCGTTATTCCATCTATACCATTACGAAATCCCTGGTGGCCAAGCTGCTGCAGCCCTTCCAGTGATCCCCCTGACGCCGGACCTTGCCGGGTCCCCTGGGGTGTTGGGAATGGGTTGGCGCTGGCCATCCCAAGCTATGGAAAGGAGTTTGATTGCCATGGAACCCAACACCATGAAGGCCGCTGTCCTCACAGGGCCCCAAGAGATCACCGTGAAATCCGTCCCCGTGCCCCCGGTGGGGCCTGGGGAGCTGGCCATTCGAGTCTCCGCCTGCGGCGTGTGCGGCAGCGACGTGCACATGTGGAAGGCCGGCAAAGGTTGGGGGAAGGAGGATCCCAACGGCTTCATCCTAGGCCACGAGTTCTGCGGCGTGGTCACCGACCCCGGGGACAGCCCCTTCGCCGTGGGGGACCGGGTGACCTTCTGGGCCAACCTCTACTGCGGCCAGTGCGACATGTGCCAGGCTGGCCAGGAGCAGCTCTGCCGGGAGGTCAACGGCACCAACTACATCGGCTTCGTGTGCAACGGGGCCTATGCCCAGCAGTTCGTGGGCAAGGCCTCCAACGCCTACCGGCTGCCGGACACCGTCTCCGACGTGGCCGCCGGATGCATCGACCCCCTGATGGTAGCCTACCACGCCGTGCGCAAGTCGGGGATCCGCCTCCACGACCGGGTGCTGGTGGTGGGCACCGGCATCATCGGCCAGTTCATCGGGGAGCTGGCCAAGAAGGCGGGGGCCTCCTATGTGGCCCTGTCCAAGGTCAGCGACGTGAAAACCCAACGGGCCCGGGAACTGGGGATCTTCGACGCCTACTTTGACGGCAACGACCCCCAGCGGGAGGCCCATATGAAGGCCGCCACCCAAGGGGGCTTTGACCTGGCCTTTGAAGTGGTCGGGTCCGGGGATGCCCTGACCACCTGCCTGGACGGGGTGCGCCCCGGGGGCACCGTTGTCATGATCGGCAACTCCATGGACCCGGAGATCCCCTTCGCCATGAACCGGGCGGTGCTCCAGGAGATCCAGCTCATCGGCAGCGTCTCCTGCACCCGGAAGGAGTTTGAGGAGACCATCGACCTCATCGCCTCCGGCATGATCGACCCGGAGAAGTACGTCACGGAAGTCCTTCCCCTGGAAGGGCTCCAGCGGGCCCTGGAGCGGCAGACCGACCCCCAGGACCCCATGGTGAAGTTCGTCATTCGGCCCTAACCCAAAAATCGCCCCAAACAGCAGCAGGGCGGAGAGGAATCCTCTCCGCCCTGCTGCTGTTTTTAAAAGTACACCGTGGCCTACCCCTCCTGGATGGGCAAATAGATCCGGGTCACGTAGTTCTGGGGGTCTGCCGTCATGGTGGCCCCCACCAGGTACTCCTCCAGGGAGGTGCCCCGGAGGGCCAGCCCCAGCCGTTGGGCATAGTCCTCCAGGGCCAGGTAGGCGGGCAGCATCTCCGCATAGGGGCCCACGTACAGGCAGGTCACCGCCCGGAAGGCGGGGATCTGCCGGCAGAGGGGGGACTGGGAATCCGGATGCTTGACCCGGTAGCACACCTCCAGGTCCCCCTCGTTGTCGGAGGGGTCCTCGCTGAACTGCTTCTTGTAGTCGGAGTGGAAGATGGCCATGTTGACCTCCACCGGTTCCAGCCCCGCCTGGTCCATCGCCTTGAGGAGTTCGGCCCGGCGGGAGATGAAGAGCTTGCTGGCCTTCCAGTAACACTGGTACCGGGTGTAGGCCACCCAGGTGGTGGGAAAGTCCACCACCGCCAGGGCCGTGGCCTCCCCCACCGGCCGGGACCCCAACAGGGACAGCCCCCCCAGGGCCCGGAGGATGTTGTCGATAAGGGCATCGTACTTGGCCACCACCTGGTCCCGCTCCCGGCGCACCGCGTAGAGGTGGCCCTCCAGCTCCCGGGAAAGGGTGGCCAGGTCCCGCTGCTTCATCAAGGCGGCGATGCGCTGGTTGGGCAGGTCCAAGGCCTTGAGGCTGGTGAGCAGCAGGACCTCCTCAATCTGGCTCTGGTCGTAGTAGCGGTAGCCGTTCCGGTCGTCCCGATGGGCGGGTTTCAGCAGGCCCTGCTCGTCGTAGTGCCGCAGCTGCTTGGCGGTGACGTTGCAGAGGTTGGCCATCTCCCCCACGGTGTATCTGGTTTCCTTCATCCCCGGGCCCCCTTCCCGCCCCAGCCGATTTGGGCGGCTGGAGCAGCGTGCATGGATTATTTTTATATTGTATCCCAATTCCGGAAAAAGTCCATCCTGTTTTCTGTGGCGCACAAAAGTTTCCCATGGGCGGAAGGTTTTCCGTGGGCACTCCAGGGGTGCTGGGATGGGAGGCCCAAAATCGCAGGGTTTCCTGCGTTTTTATCCCCCGTTTCTCCCGGCATTCCGACCGGTATCCCGTCATTTTTTCCTTCTGCCTGCCCTGGCCCCGTCTGGAAACATTCCTTGACCTTCCCCGGCAGGGAACCTTTATACTAGAAGAAACAGGGGCACCGCCCCCTGACGTTGCACCGACCCACCACCTTGCAATCCATTGAACATGGGAGGGATTTTTTCTTGTCGAATCATTTCATTCACCCCTATATGCCCAACAGCGTCCCCGAGATTGAAGGGGAGATGCTGCGGGAGATCGGCGTGGGGGACGTGTCGGAGATCTACCGCTCGGTGATCCCCGAAGACCTGCTGTTTCAGGGGGAGATGGACCTGCCGGACCCCATCCCCAGTGAGCAGGCGCTGAAGCGCCACATGAACGGCCTGCTGGCCCAGAACACCTCCACCGCGGAGGCCCTCAGCTTCCTGGGGGCCGGGTGCTATCAACGCTACATCCCCGCCGTGTGCGACGAGATCGCCAACCGCTCGGAGTTTCTCACCGCCTACTGCGGGGACACCTACTCCGACCACGGCAAGATGCAGGCCATCTTCGAGTACGCCAGCATGATGGCCGAACTGCTGGAGCTGGACGTGGTGAGCTATCCCACCTACGACGCCGGCCAGGCGGTCTCCTCCTCCTTCCGCATGGCCTTCCGGCTGCGGCCGGACCGGAAGGAGATCCTCATCCCCGCCCACATGAGCCCGGAGATCCGCTCCCAGGCGGAGGCCTACTGCGCCCCCTTCGGAACGCTGGTCCCTGTGGCCGACCCCGGGGGCATCCTGGACCTGGAGGATCTGAAGGCCAAGCTCTCAGAAAACACCGCCGCCGTCTTTCTGGAGAATCCCTCCTTCCTGGGGGTCTTCCAGCCCAAGGCCAGGGAGGTCATGGACCTGGCCCACCAGGCCGGGGCCCTGGGCATCGTGATGCCGGAGGTCTCCTCCCTGGGGGTGATGGATCCCCCCGCCCGGTACGGGGCCGACCTCACCTGCGGGGACATCCAGCCCCTGGGCATCCACATGCAGTACGGCAGCGGCTGCGCCGGCTTCATCGCCATGGACAACGACCCCGCCCTGGTCAATGAGCTGCCCACCTATCTCTACGGCATCTGCGAGACCGGCAAGGAGGGGCAGTACGGCTGGGGCCGGGCCCTCTACTACCGCAACAGCCACGCCTCCCGGGAGAAGGCCAAGGAGTACTTCGGCACCGAGTGCGGCCTGTGGGCCATCGTGGCCGGGTGCTACCTGGCCACCATGGGTCCCCAGGGCATGCAGGAACTGGGGGCGCGCATCCTGGCCTACGCCGCCTATGCCCAGCAGAAGCTGGCTGCCCTGCCCGGGGTGAAGGTGAACCCCGCCCCGGTGTTCCAGGAGTTCGTGGTGGACTTCTCCGCCACCGGGAAAACCGTGGCGGAGATCAACGCCGCCCTGCTGGAGCGGAACATCTTCGGCGGCGTGGACCTGGGCCGGGCCTTCCCCGACTGCCAGGGCCAGGCCCTGTACTGCGTCAGCGACACCACCACCGCGGCGGACATCGACACCCTGTACGCCGCCCTGGCTGCAATCTTAGGAGGGAGCGCCCAATGAAACTGGATGGAAGACGAGATTTTCACGAAGCCCGGTGGGATGAGCCCATCCTCATGGAGATGGGCGCCCCCGGCCAGCGGGCCATCCTCACCGAGGCCATTGAGCCCCAGGTAGCCCAGGCGGTGGGCAGCCCCACCCACCGCCTCCCCGCCGGCTACCGCCGGGCCCAGGCCCCCAAGCTCCCGGAGCTGGGCCAGATGCAGCTGCTGCGCCACTACCTCCGCCTGTCCCAGGAGACCATCGGGGCGGACATCAACATCGACATCGGCCTGGGCACCTGCACCATGAAGTACAACCCCAAGATCCACGAGACCTTCGTCCGGGACCCCCGGTTCTCTGAGCTCCACCCCTACCAGGATGCATCCACCACCCAGGGCATCCTGAAGGTGATGTACGAGACCGAGCAGTACCTGAAGGCCATCTCCGGCATGGACCGGTTCAGCCTCAACCCCGCCGGGGGGTCCCAGGGGATCTTCTCCAACGTGGCGGTGATCAAGGCCTACCACGACGCCCGGGGAGAGGGGGCGCAGCGCAACGAGATCATCACCACCATCCTCTCCCACCCCGGCAACGCCGGCACTGCCGCCGCCCTGGGGTACAAGGTCATCACCCTCTACCCCGATGAGAGCGGCATCCCCGACCTGGAGGCCCTGAAGGCCGCCGTGTCGGAGCACACCGCCGCCCTGCTCATCACCAACCCCGAGGACACCGGCATCTACAACGAGAAGATCCGCCAGTTCGTGGACATCGTCCACGCCGCCGGGGGGCTGTGCGTCTATGACCAGGCCAACCTCAACGGGCTCATGGGCATCACCCGGGCCCGGGACGCGGGGTTTGACCTGTGCCAGTTCAACCTCCACAAGACCTTCTCCTCCCCCCACGGCAGCCAGGGGCCCGGCTCCGGCGCCCAGGGGTGCACCGCCGAACTGGCCAAGTTCCTCCCGGTGCCCACGGTGGAGTTTGACGGGGAGAAGTACTACCTGGACTACAACCGCCCGGACTCCATCGGCAAGCTCCGGAAGTTCTACGGCGTGCCCGCCGTGGTGCTGCGGGCCTATGCCTACATCCGCAGCCTGGGGGCCGACGGGCTCAAGCAGGTCTCCGAGCTGTCCATCCTCAACAACAACTACCTGCTCAAGAGGATGGAGGCCGTCCAGGGAATCACCATGCCCTGGGCCCCGGGCAAGCGCCGCCTGGAGCAGGCCCGCCTGAGCTGGGAGAAGCTCACCCAGGACACCGGCGTCACCACCGACGACATCGACCGGCGGATCGTGGACTACGGCTTCCAGAGCTACTTTGCCAGCCACCACCCCCGGATCATCCCGGAGCCCTTCACTCCCGAGGCCTGCGAGACCTACTCCAAGGCGGACATCGACGAGTACACCGGGGCCCTGAAGGCCATCGCCGAGGAGGCCTACGCCGACCCCGACCTGGTGAAGACCGCCCCCCATGCCGCCGCCCTGGCCACCCCCATGGTGGGCGACCGGCTGGACAACATGGACACCTTCGCCTGCACCTGGCGGGCCTACCAGAAGAGAAAATCGTGATCCGCTTGCCTGCCCGTCACGGGCAGACTGCCCTGCGGCGCCGGGTTGGGCCCCTGCCCTGCCCGGCGTCCGCAAGAATTTTGGAGGGAAGGAGGAGAGTCCCTTGGGACTTTCGTTTTCCATAGAGGGCACGGTGTTCCTGGTGTTCTGCGTGTTCGTCATTGCCGCGGTGGGGTACCTCATCGGGCGGATCACCGTGAAGGGGGTGAACCTGGGCACCGCCGGGGTCTTTGTGGCCGCCCTGCTCTTTGGGTGTTTCTGCTACCCCAGCCTGGCCGATCAGCTCTCGGTAGACGGGGTGAGCTACGTCACCGATGGGCTAAAGATCGTGGAGAACCTGGGCCTGATGTTCTTCGTCACCGCCGTGGGGTTCATCGCCGGGCCCACCTTCCTGAGTAACTTCAAGAAGAACTTCAAGTCCTACGTCTGCCTGGGGCTGGTGATCATCCTCTTTGGGGCCCTGGCCTGCGTGGGGTGCATCCTCATCGGCCGGCACTTCACCGACCTGGCCGACGACGAGTTCACCGCCATTCTCGTGGGCCTGCTGGCGGGGGCCCTCACCTCCACCCCGGCCTTTTCCGCGGCCAAGGCCACCGTGGCCACGGCGGAGCTGGAGTCCCTGGTCTCCGTGGGGTATGGCATCGCCTACCTCTTTGGGGTGGTGGGGGTGGTCCTCTTTGTCCAGCTCATCCCCAAGCTCACCCACGCCGACCTGGCCGCGGAGCGGGCCAGGCTCCAGCAGGTGGACGCCGCCGAGGGCCGGCCCCTGCCGGACCGGCTGGTCCAGGTGGAAAGTTTTGGCTTCTTCCCCCTGTCCCTGGCCATCCTCTGCGGGGTGGCGGTGGGGAGCGTCCACATCGGCAACTTCTCCCTCACCACCACCGGGGGGTGCATCCTCATGGGCCTGGTCTTCGGCCACCTGGGCCGCCTGGGCCGGGTGAGCCTGATGCCCAAGGACACCACCCTGAAGGCCCTGCGGGAGCTGGGCCTGGTCCTCTTCCTCATCGGGGCGGGGGTGGCCGGGGGCTCCCGGTTCGTGGAGTTCTTCCACGGCATCTACTTCGTCTACGGGGTCATCATGACGGTGCTGCCCATGGTGGTGGGGTACCTCTTCGCCAAGCACGTGCTGAAGCTCTCCCTGCTGAACAACCTGGGCTCCATCACCGGGGGGATGACCTCCACCCCGGCCCTGGGCACCCTGCTGTCGGTGTCCAAGACGGAGTCCGTGGCCGCCGCCTACGCCGCCACCTATCCCATCGCCCTGATCTCCGTGGTGATCGCCTCCCAGGTGATCATCCTCACCCTGTCCTAAATTCTGAAAGAGAGGTAATTTCCCATGCTAGCAGTGGTCAAAGAACACCTGGGCCCCGGCTTCGCCGTGAAAGAGGTCCCCTACCCCGTCCTCCGGGACACCGACGTGATCATCAAGGTCCGCTCCGTGGGCATCTGCGGCAGCGACGGCCCCATCCTGGCGGGCACCCGGCCGGTGCCCTATCCCCTCACCCCCGGCCACGAGTTCTCCGGCGACGTGGTGGAAGTGGGCAAGGCGGTGAAGAACCTGAAGGTGGGGGACCGGGTCACCCCCTGCATCGTCATCGGCTGCGGGGACTGCGACATGTGCATCGAGGGCAAGGAGGTCCTCTGCGACGAGCTGGTGGAGACCGGCATCCACGTGGACGGCGCCATGGCGGAGTATGTCCGGGTGCCCGCCAAGGTGTGCCGGAAAATGCGGGACACCACCACCTACGACCAAGGGGCCTCGGTGGACCCCATCGCCTCGGCCTACCGCACGGTGAAGGCCTCGGGCATCACCTCCAAGGACGTGTGCTGCGTCTACGGCGCAGGGCCCATCGGCCTGTACGCTGTGCAGCTGATCAAGCTCCGGGGGGTGAAAACCGTCATCTGCCTGGACACCGACGCCGGCGCCCAACGGCTGGAACTGGCCAAGGAGCTGGGGGCGGACTATACCATCAACGTCTCCCACGAAGACCCGGTGGAGCGGGTGCGGGAGATCACCGACGGCGCCATGGCCGACTATGTCCAGGACTGTGTGGGGGCCGAAGGGGTGCCCATCGCCGCTCTGAAGATGCTCAAAAAGGCAGGCACTTACGGCATCACCGGCCTCTACCACACCCTGCCCCAGGTGGACCTGGGGGACGTGGTGCGCCGGGAGATCAAGATCTTCGGCACCATCTGCTACACCCGCCAGGAGTTCGAGGAGTGCCTCCACTTCGTGGAGGACGGCCGGGTGAAGGTGGAACCCTTCATCACCCACCACTTCCCCCTGAAGGACATGGAGAAGGCCTATGAGGTCTATCAGTCCAAGCAGTGCATTAAGATTATTTTGAATCCTTGAGGTCCCCTGCAGGGGACAACGAACGTAGCCCTCTGGCTGCGCTTCTGCGCGCGGCCAGAGGGCTACGCCTTTTCTGTCAGCCAACTGCGCAGTTTGCGCAGGCCACGCTGCTTGATTTGATGGATATTCTGCTTGCTGGTGTTCCAGGCTACTGCAATCTCTGTGGCAGAATATCCCCAGTAGTAGATGTAAGTGAGGACCTGTTGTTCCTTTTCTGTTAAGTTGGGACACCGCTCCAACAGATCAAAAAAGTTTCGGTCCCCGGAAGGGTCCTCCCGGCCTATCATCGGGTCCTCGTCTGCTTCCTCCGCACTGTCCAGGGAAAATCCAATGGCCGGTTGCCGGAAGAATTGCTTTTGCCGCTGAACGTATGCGTTTCGCACAGACTGCGCCAAGTAGGAAACCACTGTGCCGTCCTCTTGACAGCGAAACCGTTTCGGTTCTATGGCCTGTATGATTTCTAAAAAAGCCAGGGTCATCTCTTCGATGCCATCTTCCCCGAGCAACTTGCCACCCCATTTGCGCAAGAGCGGGGAAAACTGCTGAAGGAGCGCCGCCATTTCCTCTTGGTCTCCTTGCTTTGCCCGGATGATTCTGTCTATGAGCATCTTTATCCTTCCATTCCTGATGGGATGGAAGAGAAAGAGTGAAAACCCGTGACAAAGTAAACGTCAGTTTCTGTTTTTCCTACCGCAGCATAGCGTTTTGGTTGGTTTCCTCTGAACGCAAATGGGTTTTATGACACTGGCTGTGCTTTTCGGCAGTCCCTGGACCGGCAATTAAAGTCTGCACGGGGTCTATTGCCGTCCCCCGTTTCATCACAGTGCCTTACGACATCGGGAAGCTGACAGTCCACCTTTACCTCATATGGATCTTATTTCCACTATAAAAGACCATATTCTCCAAAATTTGCAACATAAATTTTAAGCAAATATAAAATGTAATATCATCAAATTTTCTAGTATAACACTATCTTTCATCTCTTTAAATTTGCAAAATTGCATAGTAATATATTACTATATTCAAATAAATAGTGATGGGATCCACCGGAACAGAGAGGAGGAGAAGGGGAAGCGCCCCTGTTTTGCACCATGTCGGTTTCACCCGTTGAGGATCAAATGTTTTTAGATGCCCTATTTCGCCGCTACCAATGGCTGATGTATCGGGAAATCTATCAAATCACAGACAATCCATGGGATACAGAAGATGTGATCCAAATGGTCTGGGTCAAGCTTTTGGACAAAGTCTCCCTGCTGCGCAGCCGGGACACAACCCGCCTTGTCAACTACATCATCGCCGCTTGCAGGAACACGGCGATCACCTACCGCCAGCAGAAAAAACGCCTGGCCGAATACACCTACTCGGACGAGAAAGCAGCCCCCTCTGAGGCACTTACCGCCCACGACCCCATTTGGGAACCGGAGGAACGTTTTCTTGCCCTGCGGCAGGCTTGGTCCCAGTTGGACCCTCGCAGCCAATACGTTCTGCGCAGCCGTTTCCTCCTGAATAAAACCTTCGAGGAAATGGCGCAGGAACTGGGTATCCAACCAAAAAGCGTCCGCATGGCGGTGACCCGAGCCAAACGCAAAGCCAAAGCGTTGATTCTCCAAGCGCTGGAGCAATTAGAAAAAGAGGAATAACATGCAAGCGGGCTCTCTGCCCCCACGTGGGGGAACAGAGAGCCCGCTTTTTTCGACGCGCCTTGACTTTCCGGCGCCCCATACCTCTCTTTGCTTTGAGAGGAGGTGAAACCATGCATGCAGCGGAATGGATCGACCACTGGATTACCACATTCCTTTCCTCCAGTTCCGGATTGCTTCTGGCCCTGCTCATTCTTGTTTTGCTGGACTACATTACCGGTGTCTGTGTGGCCATCCAGACCAGACAGCTTTCCAGTGAAATCGGGGCCAAAGGGATCACCAAAAAAGTTGCCATCTTCATTGTGATCGCTTTCTGCCACGTACTGGACACCTATTTGATCCACACGGAGGCCGCCCTGGAAACCGTATCCACCGTGTTCTATCTTTCCAACGAAGGGATCAGCATTCTAGAAAATGTTGGAACGCTAGGGGTTCCCTTGCCCGAAAAGGTGCAATCCCTCCTTCGCCACCTAAAAAATACAGGGGGCAATGCCCCATCCTAAGAGAGGAGGCAATCTCATGCCGCTTACCGTTCAGAAAACCTACCTGACCAACAACGACTGCTATCGTGCTGGAAGATCTCTTTCCGTCCAAGGGCTGATGCTCCATTCTGTGGGCTGCGCGCAGCCCTCGGCCACTGCCTTTGTGCGGACGTGGAACCAGCCAGGCGTCAAAGCCTGCGTCCACGGCTTCATCGATGCCAACACCGGCACCGTCTATCAAACCCTTCCCTGGACCCGCCGAGGATGGCACGCCGGTGGGTCTGCCAACAACACCCATATCGGGGTAGAGATGTGTGAACCTGCCACCCTGCACTACACCACAGGTGCCCATTTTGTAGACCAAAACCCCGCTGCTACCCAGGCCGCCGTGACACGGACATACGAGGCCGCAGTCGCGCTCTTTGCCCAACTGTGCCGAGCGTTCTCTCTGGACCCCCAAAAAGACGGCGTGATTCTCTCCCATCGGGAGGGGCACCAGCGGGGCATCGCCTCCAACCACGGAGACCCTGAGCATCTGTGGGCAGGGTTTGGTCTGACCATGGACAGCTTTCGTCAGGCCGTCTACACTGCCCTGCAGCCGCAGACGCCGCCGGCAGGGAAGCCAGCCGTCCCCTTCCTGGGGCAGGTGACCGCAGATGCCCTTCACATCCGATCTGGCCCCAGCACAGATACCCCCATCGTGGATACCATCCGTGACTACGGTGTCTATACCATTGTGGAAACCGCTCCCGGTCCAGGTGCCTCCCGGTGGGGCAAGCTGAAAAGCGGGGCTGGTTGGGTTTCCCTGGACTACATCACCCCTGTGTAACGGAGAAAAGAGCGAGGCCAACGCCTCGCTCTTTCCTTCTTCCTGCGATAAAAAAGTGCTCTCCGCCGGTTTACTTTTCTTCCCCAGTGCCCTCTTTCTTTTCCGTAACCAGTACAAACCGGCCGGGAATTCGTTTGCCTGGCACGGCCGGAGAGCATCTGGGAATCCCTATATAAAGGAGTTTTTACTATGGCAACAACGACAGTAGACATTGTAGTGTACGGCGGCGGATTCGCCGGCGTGGCTGCCGCAGCAAAGGCAGCTGCCAACACCGCCAGCAACAAGACCATTGCTCTGATCGTCCCCGACCCCGTGGACCACAATGGCAATGGCAGCTGCCTGGGCAGCATCGGCACCATCGGCGGCCAAAACTATTTTGATATCAGAAAAGACGCTAACGAGGAATTAGTTACAAAAGGCACCTTCAACTGGTGGCACACGAAGCTGGGGCAGCACTACAGTGTCGACGAGATGGCCGCGCTGCTCAAGGCTGACCTGGCCAAGTACGGCAGCAAGATCAAGTACTACTATGGCTACGACATTTCCAGCGTCGGCTGGGATTCTCGCATCACCTCTTTGACCGTGAAGCAGATCAAGAGAAACCCCACCACCGGCATTGTGGAGTGGGAAAGCGTCCAGCACACCATCAACGGCACCGTGTTCATCGACGCCTCTGAGTCTGGCCGTCTGACCCGTCGAGCCAACTTTGGCGGCACCACTGGCCGGTTCGACTTCCCCGCAACCTATTTGGATGCCGATGAAAAGACCAATTACGGCAAAGGTCGTCAGCAGGTTGCAACTCTGATGTTCAAGGTAACTAACATCGATAAATATGCTACTGAACCAAAGCCCGATGACCCTGGCCAGACCAAAAACGTATGTATAAATCATCCCAATCAAGTTTGGAGTGGCGCTGGCGGGGATTATGCATACAAACACAACGCTAAAATCCTCAAGTTCAACAACACCCACGGTCCCAAAGGTTTTGCACTGAAGCCGTTCAATATGGCCCAGGATGGCCCCAATTCCTCCGAATGGTGGGTCAACATGCTTTTGGTCTTCAATGTGGATGGCCGTGCTTATAACCGTGATAAGGGCACTTATCTGTTCCCCTCCGACATGCGTTCGGACTATAAGACCGTGGACGATGCTTGGGTCGAAGCTCGAAATATCATTAACTCCGCTGAGTTCTTGGATACCATCAAAGAGTTTCCTGGTTTCCGCAATGTGCAGATTGTGAAGAAGAACGGCAAGCCCGTGGTCGGCGAAGTGATGTATCTGCGGGAAACCATCCATGCCGCCCTGGCCTCCACCAACCGCGTCAATGGCACCGAGAACACCAACTATGGTCTGACCACCAATGAGGCAAATAAGGCCGGTAAGACCTATAATGACGGCAGTGATTCTCAGAACTACGCAACGAGAATCGGCCTGAACTTCTACTGGTCTGATATCAACGCTTACAAATTCGAGGACCTCAAAGACGCCAACGGGAAGTACATCTGGTTCGACGAGGTGTTCCGCAAAGTCCGTCCGGACCTTGGGCTGAGCGGTTCCTCTCCCACCAATCCCGTCTACGTTCCCTACAATGCCCTTACCTCCAACTACGTTGCAAACCTCCTCACCCCCGGCTATGCAGCGTGCATGTCCTCCTTCGCTTGGGCAGAGTGCCGCGTGCTGCCCAACCAGTGCGTCCTGGGCGACGCCGCTGGTGTGGCCGCTGCCTATGCCATCACCCATAACAAGGATCCCCTGCGTCTGACCGCTTCGGACCTCAGCCAGGTGCAGACTACGCTGAGAAACAGCGGGGCTCGCCTGGAGAAGTAACCTTCCCTATTTTATGGAAAAAAGGCGGCCCTCTGGCCGCCTTTTTTCCCTCTTTTATACCAGCGTTGGTGCATGATACCGCAGGGAAAGCGTCAGTGTGTTGCTCTCTCCATCCCAGGCTCCATGCCAATTGTCTTGATACCAATTATCCTGCACTTCGCTGTCCGGATGGTTAAGGTCACACACCGGAATCATCACTTCCCCATACAGGGAGCGTGCCACTCCCAGCAGGAGATTGTCGTTGAAGTAATGGTCTGTCCCCATCTGATAGTTAAAAACTAAAGGCTCATTACCCAAAGTATTCTCTACACAGCAAATTTGTTCCACAGGCCACCACAACGCATACCAGAACTGGCCCCAGTAGCCCGCATACTCACTGCCAGCTTCTTTCATCATATCTGCTTGCAGTTCAAACAGACCACGCACTGGGATATAGACCATACCATCTACGACCTGCATGGTAAGGGATGGCCGGTCCCGCACCACCGTAGTACCATTTTTGTCTTGATACTGTACCACCAAATGGATATCTGGATCCAGCCCCTCTTCCATCACATCCAGCATCCGCTGGACCATGACCACCGCCTCTGCCCGGGTAGACGCCTTGTTGGGCTGGAAGCTGCCATCGGGGTAGCCTCTCACCACGCCGGCCTCGGATGCCATATGCACATACCCTTTCATCCAGTCCAGGATGTCCTCGTTGTCGGTGAAGGACAAGTTCAGTCCCTCTTCCAGGTTTGCCTCAATCACCTGTCCCAAAGCTCTAGTGACCATCAGAGCGATCTCGTACCGGGCAATGGGTTTCTCCGGCCGGAAGTTCCCGCCGTTGTAGTCGCTGGGCACCACCATGCCGGAGTACAGGGCGGCTTCCGTCCAACCCTGGGTGGTCAACCAGTGATCGTTCATGTCGTTCAGGCGGGGTTCATACGAAGTCGTTCCGTAATTCCCTTCTCTCCTTTTGGCGGTGTCCACCATCCACTCTACCGTCTCGCAGCCTGGAGTCAAATGGATCGCGTCCAGTATCATCTTGGTGAACTCTGCCCGGGTGATGGTCTTCTCCGGCTTGAAGGTCCCGTCGGGGTAGCCGTCCACCCAGCCGGTGGCCACCGCTTTCTCGATCTCTGCCTGGGCCCAGTGGTCCTCCACATCCGAGAAACTGCCCTCCGCGGAAGGTGCCGCGAGTGCCAACGGCACCATCATGGTCGCCGCCAGAAGCAGGGCGACCGCTTTTTTCCATAGTGTCATTGTTTGGTCTCCTTTCTGTCTTTTAGAAGTCTCCTTCTATTTTATTAGACGTCCTCTTTTCCAAAATGCAACTATTTTTTTCAAAAATTTTTTATTTTTGGACAAAATGGGGCGCAGGCCGTGTTGGCCTGCGCACCATTCCTTCACGGCGCTGTACTCCAAGGGGTTTTCATGGGCAGCGTCATGGTCTTTGTCTCTTCATCCCAACCACCAAGCCAATTGAAGAGGATCTTCTCTTGGGGGTTGATGTCTTTGCTGTACACTGGGATCATCACCTCGCCATACAGCATCCGCGCCGGCGCCACCAACTGCATCTTGCTGGCGGACAAATCCTCCACCGCCGGCAACATATCGTAGGTACAGGACCGGCTTCCCGCCTGAAAGGAGGTCACGCCGCCAAAGGTTCCGTCGATCCGCTGGGTGATGGGATCCCAAGATAGGGTGCACTGGTAAGGCTCTGCCGCAGCGTCCCACCCCTCCAAGGCATCCCGGGCGGAGACATAGAGGGTCCCGTCCACCACCTGAACCGTGGGGTCATCCAACGTCACGGTCCGCTCATTGCCCCAATTGTCACAACTGACCTGCACGGTGACCCTGTCGGTGACGCCCTCCTCCATCCTGTCCAGCATCCGCTGAATCATCACCACCGCCTCTGCTCGGGTGGAGGTGGCGTGGGGTTGGAAACTGCCGTCGGGATAGCCGTGAAGGACCCCCGCCTTCACCGCCTCGTTGACATAGCCCTTCATCCAGGGCAGGATGGTGTTGTCATCGGTGTAATCCAGGGAATCCAAGAGTTGGTTCCCCTCCTTCACCTGTCCCAAGGCCCGGGTGGTCATCAAGGCGATCTCGTACCGGGCAATGGGTTTTTCTGGACGGAAATTGTGGTAGTTATAATCCTGAGTCACCACCATGCCGGAGACCAGCGCAGCGTCCATCCAGCCACCCTCTGTCAGCCAGTGGTCCGCCATATCTTCCATGGGTGCCTGGGCCTGGCTGGCCCCTTTCATCCAAGCCACGGTTTCACTGTCGGGGGTCAGATGAATGGCATCCAAAAGCAGTTTGGTAAACTCTGCCCGGGTAATGGTCTGTTCTGGCTGGAAGGTCCCGTCGGGGTAGCCATCGATCCACCCAGCGTCCATGGCCCGCTGGATCTCTTCCTGCGCCCAGTGGCCCTGAATATCCGCTGGGGATGTGGCTCCCCCTTCCGCCGGCGCAGCTGAGGCCAGCGGGGTCACCATCGCCGCCGCCAACAAACCAAGTAACCCACGGCTCCATGCTCTCATGCAACCACTCCTCTCTCCCTGCCATGCAGGTCGCTCTCTGTATCTTATTAAGACGAATTTTTCCGCAGATTGCAACCTCTTTTCCGCAATTTTTCTATTTTTTTACTTCCCCATGCAAAAATCCCCTGGGGGTCAGGTGTCATCCCAACCTCCAGGGGCTTCGCCGCCGTATCTTGATGTGCCGTTACAACAGGTCCCGGCGGCCCAACACCGCCGCCAGCTCATCCCGCTTGAGATACCGCTCCGGCCCGGTGCCGTCCATCACGCCGGCCTCCTGGGCCCGCTTCCAGGCCCCCTCTTTCTGGGACCACGCCGGCTCCGGCAGCGTCGCCGCGTGGCGCTCCGCCTTCTGGATCAGCTGGTAGGCCTGCTGGTCGGTCATCTCCTGGATCAGTGTTTCGATGTCCACCGTTTCATCCTCCTCTGATGTCTCCGGCAGCTTGGCCGGGCGTTCGATCACAAAATAATACTTCACCTGCCGCCGGAACAGGGTGTAGTCACCCCGGGTCCTGGCGGGTTTTGTGCTGGCTGGATCATGGAGGTACACGGTGTTCCCCCGGATCTCCCACACCAGCACGAAGTGCCCGGAGCTTGTCCACAGCCCAGGACCCATGCAGGCGATCACCAGGTTGCCCTTGGCAATCTCCCCTTTGGCCTGGGCGTGGAGGCTGCTGTTGGGGTTGCCATACAGGCTGCTCCAGTTCATCTGCCGGCAGGTCAGCCCATACCGGGCCGCCGCCGGGGGGAAGTAGCCATAATACGTCCCCTGGCGGGGGGCCTTATAGCCGTGTGCCAGGGCCCAGGCGCACTCCGTGGCCGGGGTGACCTGGGGGTCTGCCCAGGTGGCCAGAACCATGGCCATGGCCGTGGGGCCGCATCCAGAGGCCCCAATGGTGGTCTTCTCCCCCCGGGCAGAGTAGTCCTTGGCGGACCACCGGGGATCGGTCTGTAAGTAGGATACCGGCTGCTGATTCATTCTGCGCCCTCCTTTGCCTGCTCCACCTCCGGCAGGCCGGCCACTGAGGTCAGCAGGGACAGGATCCCCGCCAGCACCGCCGCCGAAGCCACCACCGGCCAGCACACCTCACTGAGTACCGCTGCCGCCCCAATGGTGGCCACCGCCGTCTGGGCCATGGTTTTCAGGGCCCGGATCCCCGCGGCCTGCCACCACCGCTTGGTCTGTTCGCTCATATGCCTCTCTCCTCTCTCATTGGTCGTGGGCCCGCAAATTCAGGTCCTTCTCGATTCTGTCGATGGCCTCGTGAACGGGGCCGTCGCAGCCCTGCTCCTCCAGCCCTTTCAGGCAGGCCAGCACGCCGTAGGTCAGCAGGGTGTTCTCTTTGCGAATGGCCCGCAGCTCCTCGTCCTGCTCCCGCTGCCGCAGGGTCCAGCGATAGACCCGGTTGTAGGTGGTCAGCAGCAGAAGCAGCCCCGACAGGGCCGCTCCTGCTGCGGCTGCCGTCTCCCAAGGGATGTCCATATCCTCTCCCCCCTTTCCCTATGGCCTTACCCTGGGGGAAACGCCCCGTCGACGGGGACAGTTTCGTACACGTCCGGGAAAAATTTTTTTGAAACCCGAGAAAACCTTCCCCCTGCCGGGCATACTACCTGGGAGGTGAGACACATGAAAGACATCGAACTGCTGCAATACGTCCATGAAACCGCTTCCATGGGCGTCCTAGGCCTGCGGGACCTCCTCCCGCAAGTGGAAAGCGCCAAGATGAAACAGTCCCTGCACACCCAGATCCACGAGTACCAGGACATCGCCTCGGACTCCGCCAAACTCCTGCAGTCCAAGGGCAGCGAGCCCAAGGACCCCGGCCTGATGGCCCGGCTATCCTCCCAGGCCATGGCCACCATGAAGACCCTCGCCGACTCCTCCGATTCCAAACTGGCGGAGATGGTGATTCAGGGCAACAACATGGGGGTCACCAAGGGGCTCAAGCACCTCCACGACTACCAGGGCAACGACCCCAAGATCCGTGCCCTGGCCGAGAAGCTTTTGGCCACCGAGCAGGCCAACGTCTCCCAAATGCAGCCCTTCCTGTAAGGGTGTACCAGAGGGATCCTCCCCTGGCAGCCCCCAGGGCCCCAGCCACGGTTCCATCCCTGGCTGGGGCCCTGGGGTTGGCGGCCGCCCCCTTTCCAGGCATCGCCGGAAGGAAGTCCCTCTCCCTCTTGACAAGACCTGAGAATTTTTTTATACTGGATCCCAGAATGCAAACAGCAAGGATGGGAAGCAGTACGCGCAGAGCGGGGAACCAGAGAGGAGACGGTGGGTGCAAGTCTCCCCCCAGCGGCGTGGAAGTCGTCCCGGAGCTGCCTGCCCGAACCCCAGTAGGGCAGGCCGGAATCCCCCGTTACGGGAAAACAAGTGCGGGCAGACCCTTTGGCCTGTCCGAACTCAGGTGGTACCGCGGAAGTCCTTTCGCCCTGAGTCCCTAACCGGGACCGGGGCGTTTTTTGTTTCCCGGGCCAGGCGCAGGAGGTAATTATGAACGAGTCATTGTATCCCTTTGTCAACCACACCACATACGACCTAAAAGCCCTTGGGGCCATGAACCGCCTGGCAGAGCTCAGCGTCCGCCGGGAAAAGTCCCGCAGAACCAAGGGGATCTGCGGTGTGCTGGGCCTCATCGGCCTGGTGGGCGGCGTGTACTGCTACCCCCACCAAAACCTGGTGGGCAGCCTGATGATGCTGTACGGCGTGATCCTGCTGATCCTGCTCATCTCCTGGAAGAACTTCCAGCTGCGCTCCTCCCAGCGGCAGCTGCCCCAGGGGATGAAGGAGTGCACCTACGAATTCGATGAGGAGGAGATCATCTGCACCACAGCCGCCGGGGAGCAGCGGTATTCCTACGAGCAGGTCTTTGCCGTGGTCTCCGACATGGCGTGGTATGTCATCTTCTTTGACGCCAGCCATGGCATCATCCTGGACAAGAACGGCTTCTCTGTGGGGGACGCCCGGGACTTTAAGGCCTTCATCGGGCAGCACACCCAGCTGCCCATCCAGGAGTACTAAGCGATCCGGAACGAATGGCAGCCGCTGCCTCCCCTGCGAGGCACCTTTGCGGCTGAGAAGTTTGTTTGCCCGGTATCTGTCCGCGCAAACACCGAGGAAACTTGGTTCCGGCCTCTTCTGAGGCCAGACGTCTGCAACGCAGCCAGAAAGGAAACAACCTATGAGAAAAGAATTGTCTAAGGTCTATGAGCCCCAGGAAGTGGAGGGGCGGATCTATCAACAGTGGGAGGAAAACAAGTGCTTTGCCGGCATTCGCGATGCCAAGAAGAAGCCCTACACCATTGTCATGCCCCCTCCCAACGTCACCGGGCAGCTCCACATGGGCCACGCCATGGACTGCACCCTCCAGGACATCCTGATCCGCTTTAAGCGGATGCAGGGCTACGCCGCCCTGTGGGTCCCCGGCACGGACCATGCCGGCATCGCCACCCAGATCAAGGTGGAGGAGGAGCTGCGGGTGAAGGAGGGCCTCACCCGCTACGACCTGGGCCGGGAGAAGTTCCTGGAGCGGGTGTGGGCCTGGAAGCATCAGTACGGCGACCGCATCGTGGCCCAGCAGAAGAAGCTGGGGGCCTCCTGCGACTGGGACCGGGCCCGGTTCACCATGGACGAGGGCTGCTCCAAGGCCGTGCGGGAGACCTTCTGTGAGCTCTACGAGAAGGGCCTCATCTACAAGGGCAGCCGGATCATCAACTGGTGCCCCCACTGCGTCACCGCCCTGTCTGACGCCGAGGTGGAGTACGTGGACAAGCCCGGCCACCTGTGGCACATGCGCTACCCCCTGGCCGACGGGTCCGGCTACCTGGTGGTGGCCACCACCCGCCCGGAGACCATGATGGGCGACACCGGCGTGGCCGTGAACCCCAACGACGAGCGGTATCAGCACCTGGTGGGCAAGACCTGCATCCTGCCCCTGATGAACCGAGAGATCCCCATCGTGGCCGACGACTATGTGGAGATGGACTTCGGCACCGGCTGCGTGAAGATGACCCCCGCCCACGACCCCAACGACTTCGAGGTGGGCCTGCGCCACAACCTGGAGACCATCCGGGTCCTGGACGACAACGGCGTGGTCAACGCCAACGGCGGCAAGTACGAAGGCATGGACCGCTACGAGGCCCGGAAAGCCGTGGTGGCCGACCTGGAGGCCCTGGGCCTGCTGGAAAAGGTGGAGGACTACTCCCACAACGTGGGCACCTGCTACCGCTGCCACAACGATGTGGAGCCCATCATCTCCGCCCAGTGGTTCGTGAAGATGCAGCCTCTGGCCAAGGAGGCCCTGCGGGTGGTCAACGAGGGGGAGACCAAGTTCGTCCCCGACCGCTTCGCCAAAACCTACACCAACTGGATGGAAAACGTCCACGACTGGTGCATCTCCCGCCAGCTGTGGTGGGGCCACCAGATCCCCGTGTGGTACTGTGATGACTGCGGCCACATGACCGTCTCCCGCCAGGACCCCACGGTGTGCGAGAAGTGCGGCAGCACCCACATCCAGCGGGACCCCGACGTGCTGGACACCTGGTTCTCCTCCGCCCTGTGGCCCTTCTCCACCCTGGGCTGGCCGGAGAAAACCGAGGACCTGGACTACTTCTACCCCACCGACGTGCTGGTCACGGGGTATGACATCATCTTCTTCTGGGTGGCCCGGATGATCTTCTCCGGCTGCGAGCAGACGAAAAAGACCCCCTTCCACACTGTGTTCATCCACGGCCTGGTCCGGGACGACCAGGGCCGGAAGATGTCCAAATCCCTGGGCAACGGCATCGACCCCCTGGAAATGGCGGAGAAGTACGGCGCCGATGCCCTGCGGTTTAACCTGGTCACCGGCAACTCCCCCGGCAACGACATGCGCTTCTACACCGAGCGGTGCGAGGCCATGCGCAACTTCGCCAACAAGATCTGGAACGCCTCCCGCTTCCTGATGATGAACCTCACCATCGAGGACAACGCCCTGCCGGAGCAGCTGGAACTGGAGGACAAGTGGATCCTCTCCAAGCTCAACACCGTCATCCGTGAGGTCACCGAGAACATGGACCACTACGAGCTGGGGGTGGCCGCCCAGAAGCTCTATGACTTCATCTGGGACACCTATTGCGACTGGTACATCGAGATGACCAAGGCCCGCCTCCAGGGGGACAACCCCGCCGCCAAGGAGCAGGCCCAGCGGGTGCTGTGCTATGTCCTGACAGACATCCTCAAGCTGCTGCACCCCTTCATGCCCTTCCTCACCGAGGAGATCTGGCAGGCCCTGCCCCACGAGGCGGGCAACGAGGTAAAGTTCCTCATGCTCCAATCCTGGCCCCAGTACCGCCAGGACCTGGCCTTCCCCCAGGAGGAGAAGGCGGTGGAGCTCCTCATGGACGCGGTGAAGGCCGTGCGCACCCGCCGGTCCGAGATGAACGTGCCCCCCTCCAAGAAGGCCCACCTCACCATCGCCACCGGGGAGCAGGCCATCTTCACCGCCGGCATCCCCTTCCTCAAGCGGCTGGGGTACGCCAGCGAGGTCACCGTCACCGGCCCCAGCGGCCTGGGCAGTGACAAGGAGGAGGCCGCCAAGGGCGTGGTCACCGTCATCACCCACGCCGCCCGCATCGGCATGCCCCTGGCTGAGCTGGTGGACCTGGAGAAGGAAAAGGCCCGCCTGGCCAAATCCCTCAAGAAGAACCAGGCCGAGCTGGACAAGCTCAACGCCAAGCTCCAGAACCCCGGCTTCCTGGCCAAGGCCCCGGAAAACGTGGTGAAGGCCGAGCAGGAGCGGGCCGAAAAGCTGGCCGCCCTCATCGCCCAGCTCCAGGAGCAGGCCGCCTCCCTGTAACAGCAGAAACCTGGAACCGTAACCCAAATGCCGTACGCCCCGCCGTTCCCAAATGGGAACGACGGGGCGTTTTGCAAAAAATTTCTTCTTTTTTCAAACTTCTTGTAAGAAAACCCCACCCCCAATCGTTATTGGGATAGAGGGAGGTGGGCGCGCCAAATGCTCCCTACGCTGCTGGCCGGGCTGGAGGCCTCCCCAGCCCAGACCGACACATTCATTCAATTTTACAAGGCCCATTCCGTGGGTCTATATCGCTATGCCCTTTCCTGGGTGAAGAACCCCCACCAGGCAGAGGACATCGCCCAGACCGCCTGGCTCCAATGCGTCCAGCACGCCCAACGGTTCTTCTCCCTGCCGGAGGAGAAACGGCTGCCCTGGATGGTCACCCTGGTCAAGCACGCCGCCCTCACCCACCTCCGCACCGCCGGGCGCACGGTCCCCCTGGACCCAGAGGCCGACCTCCCCGCCCCAGAGGCAGGGGACCCGGGCGACATCATTGCCATTCTCCGATCCATGCCGGAGACCTACCGCACCGTGCTGGAACTGCGCTTTTTGGAGGAGCTGGACAGTGCGGAAATCGCCCGGCGGACGGGGCTCTCCGTTTCCGCCGTGGACACCCGCATCCACCGGGGGCGCAAGCGCCTCCAGGAGGCCCTGCGAAAGGAGGGGTACGGCCGTGGATAACGCCACCGAATTCTATCACATCCGCAACGCCCTGCTGGAAGCCGCCCTGGCAGACTACCAGGACGCCGCCGCCCTCCCCCCAGAGGCGCCGGCCTTTTCCCCCCGCTACCGCCGGTGGGAAAAGACGTTCCTCCGGGACCCCTTTGCCAGCCTCCACCGGGGCCGCCTGGGCCGGAAACGGGTTCTGCGGTTGGCCCTGTGCGCGGCCATCCTGCTGGCGGTGTCGGTGGGGACGGTGTGGATGGCGGGGCCGGAGGCCCCCGTCCTCCCCGGCACCTGGAGTTTTGAGGCCCACGAGGCGTATGACTCCTACCAGTTCCACGGCACAGTTCCCTCGAAGGAGATGGCAGATTGGGCCCCCTCCTTTTTACCAGAGGGGTATATAGAAAGCAAACGCACCGATTTGGGGACTCTGGTGGAGATCACCTATGACTGTAAAGATCTCGACATGTGGATAACCTTTTCCTATCTTCGGCTGGCAGAGGGAAGCGGCTTTGATTTGGACAATGAGCACCATGTTGTGACAGAAATTTCTGTCCAAGATATGGACGGGTATTTGTATACTGCATCAGAGGATAAATTGAACGCTGTGGTGTGGTTCAATGAGACCCTTGGATATGGGTTCCTTCTTTCTTCTAGGTTACCTCCGGATACCTTGTTAAAAGTTGCGGAGAGTGTAAACACAAAATCATGAACTTTTTTAATTTTTTGTAAGAAACTCACCTTCTGGCGTGTTAAGCTGTTTCTCTTATATTCAAATTCTTGTTTGATGTAGGAGCAGGTCAGGAAAGGAGGCTATTATGAACAGTTTCTACTGGTTCCACCTTCTCTTTCTCGTTATCTTACTCCTCCCCGTGTTGAGCTTTCTCTTCACCCTTCGCAAACCCTTGCGCCGTTCCCTTTTGACGATCCTGCTGGTGCAGGCCGGCGGCATCCTTCTCTACCTGCTATGTATGCCGCCGCTGTACTGGGTCTGTGCCCAGGCGGACTTTTCCCACTTCTATGGAATCCCGGATTTCTTGCGGCAGGATTCCGCAATCCTACTCGTTCCCGTCTACGATTCCATCTTTCTCACGGCGGGGTTTTGCCTGATCCGTTGGATCGTAGAGGAGGTGCGCAGAAGAAAGCGGTAATCACAATCTTCCTTGGAATTTACCCCCTCTCTGCCCCAAGAGCCCCGTGATTTCGCACAACTTCTCCTGTATTTTTTCACAAATTTGCGCATTTTTCTTGTATTATAAGATCAATCCTTCCCACAGAAGGATCCGACCCCGGGGTTTCGGAGAAAATTCCCGGCCCCCAGGAAAAGCCTTGTGTTCCCCTCCCCAGATGGTATGATAGTTATAGAAAGACCGCCGAATAGGAGGTGATCCCATGCGTTTCCGCAACCGAAGCTGGGAGCTGTTCTTCCTCCTCCTGGCCTGCCTGGCCCAGGTGGTGACGGTGCTGGCCTGCACCCTGTGGCGGGAGGTCGTCTTCGTGCCAGAGCGCTGGAAAGGGCCGCCCCTCACCCAGGAGTACCTGGTGTGGTACCTGGACGAATACGTCCCCCCCATCGACTATGAGAGCCAGCTGTTCTCCCTGTACTTCCCCTTTGCTCCCCTGCTGGGGCTCCTGCTGGTGGTGGGGCTTGTGTGGCTGTTCTTCCGGTTTTATCGGAAGGGCCCAGGACAGAAGAAGGTCTTCTTCCCCCTGGTGGCAGCCGGCTTCCTGGGGATCTTGGGATTCTCCCTCTGGCTGCGGCAGTACGGCCAGCCCTACTACCTCTGGATGGACGTGGTTCCCCTGTGCGTTCTGTCCTGGCAGGTCCTCCTTCTTTGGGGGATCCCCTGGGTCAGCGCCCGGCGCCGGCAGCGGTCCTTGCCTCCGCTGCAGACCTAAAATTTTCGCACAGACAGTTCCCTCCTCAGGCCAAAACACCCCCCTCCCCACCGCGCAGGTTTCTCTGCGGATGGGAAGGGGGGTGTGTTTCGTAGGGAAATTAGGGATCTTGGGGGGAGGTGCCCTCCTCCCCGGAGGGAAAGGACGCCAGAAGGGTGTCCCGCACCTGGCGGTATCGCTTCACCGGGATGGGGATCCGGCTGCCGTCCACCATCTCCACCTCATAGGGCCGGATGCAGACCAGGTGGGTGCCGTTGACCGCATAGCTGCGGTGGATCCTGTAAAAGGCCGGCCCCACGCGGTGTAAGAATTCGGAAAACCCCACTCTGGTCCGGACGGTCCGCCCTTCCAGGCAGTGGATGACGCAGCTGCGCCCCTCCGCCATCACCGAGACAATCTCCCCAGGCCGCAGGAAGCAGGTGTTCCCCCCTTCCTCCACCACGGGGAGGCGGTCCTGGCGCGCCATCCCCTGGAGCCGGTCCTGGATGTACTTCCGGGTGGTTTGTCCCAAGACGTTGACGAAGGTCTCTCCCTCGGCCAGTTTCAGCTCTCCCATGGGGTTGGAGACGTGAAGGCACTTGATTTTTGGCCCCGCCTCCCCCAGCTCCCAGGTGACGGTACACCGCTGCTGGGCCTGGAGGCAATAGCCCACCTCGTCGTCGGTGGTGGTGAGATACCGCCCCACAATGGTGCAGGCGTTGCCGGTGTTTTGGGCCACCAGGAACGCCTGGTGCAGCAAGTGGCAGGGCTGGATCTCCTCCATGGAACGGCGGAGGTCCGCCGCTGTGGCCTCCCGCCCCTCCACAAACTGGTGGGCAGCAGATCCAATCCAGATCACGTCTCGGTCTAAATACTGCAACACGTATTCACAGTCCAGTTGCCAATACCGGGTCAAGCACGCTTGGGTCAACCGGACCAGTTGTTCCACTTGACGGTTTCGCACGATGACACCTTCCTTATTCCTGGAGCAGCGCCCGCATCCCCTTCCCGGGACAGGGTTCGGTTTGTGGCGCTTTGAGAAGGGCATGGGCTGCTGGCTTTCTCTGTTCCCGTTCAGTATACCACTGCCAAGGGAACACGACAAGAACCATTCGATCCAATTTTAAACCCACTCGGTCAAATCGGGGACGAAGTTTCCTCTCTGTTTTCCACAAATTCTTCCCTTTGTTTTTGGGATCTCCCGTCTTTTGCCCTCTGCCACTTCCCCCGGCGGCGTGTTCACCGCCCGGGTGGCGCTGCACCGCCCCTTCCCCCAAGCAAGAACCCCCAGCAGGCGTGCGTTCGTCCTGCTGGGGGTTCTTCTGCAGAGAGAGGGGATCGTTGGTCAGCCTTTCTCCACCACCGCTTCGTATTTCTTCAAGGCGTCGTTCCACTTGGCGTAGTTCTCATCGTTTCGGTGGTCGGTGAGCAGGCCGGTTTCCTCCAGCCAGCCGGCCAGGTAGTGGGTGACCTTCACCGCCCCGAAGTGGTTTAGGTGGTCCCCTTTGTCCCGGGTGTCCTTACTCCAGTCAATGGGGATCTGATCCTGCTTTAGGTTCAAATCCAGGTACTCGCACCCCATCTCCTGGGCCAGAGCCTGGATGCCGTTGTGGCGGGCATAATTCCAGTTCACCGGGCTGGGTGCGCTGAGGAACACCAGACGGGCGCCGTTCTCCTGGCAGAGCCGCTGAATCTCCTTGACATAGCGGATGTTCCGCTCCGGGATCTCTGCCGCCGTCTCAACGGGCTTCATATACTCCCCGGGGTTTGTCCCGGAGATGGTGGCATAGTAGCGGTACCCTTTCCAGTCATCGGTCCATGTGAAATGTGTTTCCCCCAGAAAATCGTTCCAGCTGAGGGTTTTCCACCGGTTGTGGTATCGGAACACCGCCAGGTGGTTGGCCAACCGGGTAAAGATGGCCTTCTGGGAGGGGACTTCCCGGTAAATGGCATCTGTTTCCAGGATCACAACCTTGGGTTTCTGGTTCTCCAGCGCCCGGATAAACAACTCCAGGGTGTAGTCCAGGGTCTGGGAACTGGTCCCACACACATAGGCCGTGTACCCCTTATCCCGCCACAGGTCCATGGGGGTGATGGAGGAGTAGGCCTCGCTGTCCCCTAGCACCAGGACGTCGATGGAGTTCTCCCGCTCCCCTAGGATGCCGTTGGCGGTGACCTCCTCCATGCCGAACTCCGACATGTTGTTCTTGGGGACAAAAAGGGCAGACAGCCCCACCAGGATCCCCAAAAGCCCCGCCAGAAACCCCACCAGGGCCAAAACTCGTTTCGTTTTTACCATAGGATGCCCCCCTTAAAATTGTGCATAGATGGGGTCCACCGGCACATAGCCGATGCCGTATGCGCCAAACACCACAATGCCCAGGATCAGCCCATAGCCAACCAGGCACTGAACCGCCACACTCCGCTGAGACAGTTCTTTCCGGATGTGGTGGCCCTGCTCCTGAAGGACTTCCACGACAAAGACCACCACCAAGGTCAAAAACACCACCAGGCAATCTTTTTTGTCCAAACCCAGAGAGAAGATGGTCCCATCCCGCAACGTGGTAAGGGAGAATTCTGTGACCATCTTTTGGAACATGGCCAGCCCGGCCCGCAGGCCATCGGCCCGGAAAAACAGCTCGCCGATGCAAACCAGCACCGCCGTGCGGGCAATCTGGAACCCCCGGTAAGGCAGGCACTCCCGGTTCACATGGAACCGTTCGGCCCATCGCAGGGTGAGAGGTTCCGTGAGGTTCTCCAGCAGAATCCAGAAGAAGTGATACATGCCGAAGAAGATAAAGTGCCACCCTGCCCCGTGCCACAGGCCGTTGCCCAGCCACACGCAGAAGAGGGCCACGGACCCCGCCAGCAGAGGGCCATAGTGGGGGCCTAGCCGTTTTCTGCCCCAGGAAGTGAGCTTCTTCATGGGCTTTGCCATGGAGACGGGGTAGAACACATAGTCCTTAAACCACGTGCCCAAGGTGACGTGCCACCGCCGCCAGAACTCTGCAATGTTGCGGGAGAAGAAGGGCCGGCGGAAGTTTTCCGGCAGGGTCACCCCGAAGATCTGCCCGCTGCCCATCACCAGGTCCATGGTGCCGGAAAAGTCCATGTACAGCTGGATGGTGTAGCACACCACCGCCACGGCGATGACAAATCCGTCATACTCCGCATAGCCGGAGAACACCTGCCGGATAAAGAGGTTCAGCCGGTCGGCCACCACCACCTTTTTCATCAAACCGAAGAGGATGCGCTGCACCCCAAACAGGAAATTCTCCCACCGGATGGGGGGCACCGCCCACAGCTGGTGGGCTGTGTCGCCGTACCGGCAGATGGGCCCCTCCATGATCTGGGGAAAGAAGCTCATAAACAGCGCCAGGCGAAAGAGGTTTCGGTCCGCCGGGATCTTCCCTCGGTACACGTCAAAACAGTAGGACACCGCCTGGAGGGTGTAAAAGGAGATGCCAATGGGCATGGCAAAGGAGGGAATGTTCACCGTCAGGGACAGGCCCAGCAGCTGGAACAGATGGTTCAGGTTGGTGGCAAAGAAGGGGGTGTACTTCACCAACAGCAACAGCCCCAGGTGGAGCACCACCCCAAAGGCAACTATCCCCGTGAGCTGCCGCTGGAACCGGCCGCGGACGGCCTTCCGCTCCTCCTTGGGGGCGGCGGTCAGGCAGCGGTCCCGTTCTGCTTGGATACCCTCCAGCCAAAGGCCGATGTGGTGAACCGACAGGGTGGAAAAGAGCAAATAGGCGATCAGCTTCCCGCTGATCGCCCAAAAAAAGAGGTAGCTGGCCAGCAGCAGGACCACCCGGCGGGGCTTTTGGGGCAAAACCGCATAGAGCCCCACCGTGGCGGGCAGCAGCAGTACCAGGTATTGCACGGAGAAGTAGGAGGACAGGGAGAACATCTCACCCTTCCTCCTGGAGCCGGCACACCATCTCCCACAGATTCTCCACGGAATTGAAGTTCTCAGGCACAATCTCTACGGTGGGGATGAGGATGTCAAAGGCGTCCTCCAACTCTGCCACCAGGGCGATGATAGAGAGGGACTCCAGGTGGTGTCCGTCCACCAGGTCCTTGCAGTTGGCGTAGTCCACGCCGGGCTGGATTTCCTCCAGAATTTCAATCAGTCTTTCCATAGATTCCACTCCTTTTGATGATTGGGGGTATTCAGGGGATGGGTGGCCAGGTGGTCCCGGGCCAGAACGGCCCGCCCGTCCGGGGTGCACAGGACCACCCCCGGCAGGTCCCGGCTGAGGAAGAGGGCAATCCCCTCGGTCATGCAGTAAGCTCCCGCCTGCTCAAACACCAGCACGTCCCCGATCTCCAGCCCCCCTAAGGGCAGGCGCTTGACCAGGATGTCGTTGATGGTGCACAGGGCCCCGCAGAGGGTCCAGGGCTGGGGCTCCTCCCCCACCCGGGGGGAGAGGGGGCGCACCGGGGGGTGCTTCATGGCCATGGACTGGCCATAGTACACCAGCTGGTGCATGCCGCCGTCCACAATGGCATACTTTTCCCCCCGGTTCTCCTTGACGTCCACCACCCGGGTGAGGTATGTGCCGCACCCGGCGGCGATGCTCCGCCCCAGTTCCAGGGTGATCTTGCCCCGGAAGGTCAGCCCCCGCAGCAGGTCGGCAAACTCTGTCAGAAAGGTTTCCTCGTCCATCTCGTCCTCGGGGAAGTAGGCCACCGGGAACCCGGGGCCAAACTCCAGCTCCCGCAGGGGATGGACCGGGGTCAGGCTGGCCAAGAACTGATCCACCAAGGCCAGTTCCCGGGCCAGGCGTTTCAGGGAATGCTTCTGGGTTCCGGAGAAATACTGGATGCCTCGGATGTCCAGGCAGGGGTCCTCCCCATAGTGGTCTAGGATCCAGCGGATCTCCTCCTGGTCCATGCCAAACTGGTTGCCGCTAGTGAGCCGCAGCAGCAGGGAAATGGGTTTCCTGGCCGCCAGCGCCGCCCCATAGAGAACGGAAAACTGGGTCATGGACTCCACGGTATAGCATCCAATCTCCCCCTGGGCCACCAGTTCGCCCATGGCGGCGGGTTCCTTATACACCCCAGACAGCACATACTGGTCTGGGGACAGCCCCGCTTGCTGGCAGAGGACCAGTTCCCCCGGAGAGCAGATCTCAAACCGCTCCACCACCCCGTTCAGGGCGGACAGGAGGAAGGGGTTGGCCTTCACGGCGTAGCACAGGCCTACCCCCTCTGGGAGGTGCTCCCGCAGGGTGGCCACCCGCTGGGGCAGGGCCGCCAGGTCAAAGACGTACAGCGGCGTGGTTTCTCGATGGAGCACTTGGTGCAGTTGCAGGTCGGTCATGGGGTCGTTCTCCTTTCCAGCAGGGCTTTCCGGTCCACTTTTCCGTTCTTATTGAGGGGGAAGGTCTCACAGGGGCGGAGCACCGAGGGCACCATGTAACTGGGCAGCTGCTGGGCCAGGGTCTGGCGCACCTGGTCGGGGTCCGCCGTGCCCAGGTAAAAGCCAGAGAGCCGCTGCCGCTTCTCCTCAAAGGTGCAGATGCACCGCTCCACCCCCGGGACCTTGGCCACCGCCCGCTCGATCTCCTCCAGCTCGATGCGGTGGCCCTGGTATTTGATCTGAAAGTCCTTCCGTCCCCGGAAGTAGAGCTCCCCCTCTGCCCCGTACTGTCCCAGGTCTCCGGTGCGGTAGATGGGCTCCGGCCAGCAGGGGTTGGTGGGGTTGGGGACAAAGGCGGCCGCCGTGGCCTCCGGGGCCCGGTAATACCCCAGGGCCAGGGCCGTGCCCCCCACGCAGATCTCCCCCACGGCGCCAGGGGTGGTGATGACCCGGTCTCCCTGGTCCAGGAGGAAGACCCGCTCGTTGGGGAAGGGCTTTCCAATGGGGATGCCCTGGGGATAGTCCCGGCCCGGCTCCAAGATATGATAGGTGCAGTTGCAGGTGATCTCTGTGGGGCCGTAAAGGTTGACAAACACCGCCTCCGGCAGGTGGGTCCGCCAGGCCCGCAAATGCTTCTCTGGCATGACTTCTCCGCTGAACAGCACCCGCCGCACCGTCTCCGGCACCCGGTAGTCCAGCCCGTGGAAGGTGGAGATCAGGCACAGGGCGGACACGGCCCAGGTGAGGCTGGTCACCTTTCGGTCACACAGCCAGTCCAGCAGTTCCTTGGGCCGGGAGAAGAGTTCCTTGGGCACCACCGAGAGCTTTGCCCCGGTTTTCAGCATGGTGTACAGGTCCTTCACCGACACATCAAAGTCAAAGGGGGCCTGGTTGGCCAGGATGTCCGTGTGGTCCATGCCGAAACAGTCCACGAAGGTGTCGATGAAGTCGATCACCGACCGGTGGCTCACCACCACCCCTTTGGGCTGGCCGGTGGAGCCAGAGGTGAAGTTGGTGTACAGCGGGTCGGTGTCCACCACCTGAGAACGCACCGCCTCCAGCCGGGCCGGCTGGAGGGGCGCTGCCAGCAGCTCCTCCACATCCAAAATGGCCTCGGGGGAGAAAATCTCCAGGGCCCTGACCCGGTGGGCCCGGTCGGTGATAACGTAGTTTGCCTGGAGCACCGACTGAATCTGCCGCAGCCGGGCCGGGGGCAGGTCCGGGTTCAGGGGGACATAGAACCCTCCAGCATACACCGTCCCCCAAAAGGCCCAAAGGGCCTGACGGCCTTTCTCCAAAAAGATCGCCACGGGCTCCCGCAGGGCGATGCGTTCCGTCAGGGCAGAGCCCACCTTACGGCAGCCCACCTCCAATTCCTGAAAGGTGGCCGTGCCCCCGGCGTCCTCCACAGCGACAGCGTGGGGGCGAACCGCGGCGCTGTATTCCAAATATTCCAGTACCGTTTTCATAGGGATTCGTTCCTTTCCTCTCCGACGGAAATGCCGGAGAGCTCCTTGGTTGGTTGGGATGGTACCAGAATACGGGAAGAAACTTTACCCCAGCTTCAGCCTTCCTTAAAGTTTCTAAAGAAATGCCACATTTTTCTCGGGAATAAGGCAAATCCCCTCCCTGCCCTGCGCTCCCCATACAGGAAAAGACCCAGGACGCGTTAGCGTCCCGGGTCTTTCGGTCTCTCCGGTCCTGCCGGAAGGGTGATGGAAAATTCTGTGTGGTACGGCGGGGTGGGCGGGAACACCGCTGCAATCTTTCCCCGGTGCATCTCTACGATCCGCTGGGCAATGGACAGGCCCAATCCCGTCCCCTTTCCGGTGGTCCTGGCGTGGTTGCCGGTAACAAAGGGCTGGAAGAGGGTGGCCGCCAGATCCGGGGAGATCCCCACCCCGTCGTCGGCAATGACCAGGCGGACCGCCTCTTCCGTCTGGGTCAGAACCACATAGAGGGTGGTCCCCCTGGGGTTGTGCTTCATGGCGTTCCCCAGAAGGTTTTCCAGCAGCCGGCGCATCAGCTTGGCGTCAAACCACAGGGGCACTGGCGGGTCCGGCAGGTCCGCCTGGAGGCAGAACCCTTGCTCCGTCAGGTCCAAATACTTCTCCGCGAAGAAGGTCCGGACGAAGGCCCCGAAGTTGGCCGTCTCCCCCTGCATGGGGTAGTCTGGGTGTTCCATCTGAGTAAAGAGGAAGAGGTCGCTCACCAAGTCGGTGGCCAGGCGGGATTTGGTGAGGATGGCCTTGCGGTACTGCCCCACCTTCTCCGGCGGGACCTTCCCCTCCTCCAAAGCCTCGGTGTACCCCTGGATCACCGTGAGGGGGGTGCGCAGGTCGTGGGAGATGTCGGCAATGAGGGTCTGCTTCTCCTGGTACACCCGCTCTTTCTCCCGCCGGGCCTGGTCCAGCTGATCCAGCAGACGGCGGAAGCTGACCACCGTCTCGTCAAATTCGGAAGGGATGTCCTCCTGAGAAATCTCCGCCGCCTTGCCCTGTCCATAGGCCTCAATGGCCTGGCTGAGGGGATGGATGCGTTTCTTCATCCGCCAGGGGAAGGAGAGGATGCACCCCAACACCACCAGCAGGATGCAGGGCACCCCGGCCAGCCACAGAGAATTGGCCCAGCGCAAGCTCTGGTCGTACTCCCGCTCCCCCATCCGGGTGGCGAAAAAGACCAGGGTGCGCCCCTCTCCCGTGGTGGTCTCATAGGTGTATTTCTCCGCCATGCTGTTGGTTTTGGAGATCCCGCAGAGGAGATTAAACTCCCGCTGGGTCAGCGCCTGCCGCCCGGCAAAGAGGTCCCCTCGAAGAATATTGTAGTCCTCATCCAGCACGCAGGAGGACAGCAGCTTGGGGGCCTTCCCTGCCTCTGCGTAGGTGCTCAGATACACCGTGTACTCCACCGAACCGTCGGCTGTCTGGCTCTGAAAGACGTCCAGCAACTTGCCGGAATGGTAGTCATCCAGCATGTCCAGGTCCTCGAAAAAGACCTTCTCTCCAATGGTGCGGTTGCTGGCGTAGACCGTATGCCCCTCGTCATCAAAGATCAGGAAGGAGACATTCTTGGCAGGGATGGCCCCATAGTCCTCTCTCTCCAAGGCCTCCTGGTACTGGAGAAGATCGTCGATGGAGAAAAAGGCCGCATTCATCCGCTCATTGACCAGGTACTGAAACAGGCCATACACCCCCACCAGCAGCAGGGTATAGACCAAAAAATGCAAGGCGCAGAACAGAACCAAGCTATTCTGCTTTCTCTTATGTCTCTTCAATTTTATACCCCAATCCTCGCACGGTTTTGATGTATTTCGGATGGGAGGGGTCGTCCTCCACCTTGGCCCGGAGATTGGAGATGTGCACCATCATGGTGTTCTCATCGCTCTCATAGAGCGCCCCGCCGATGCAGGCGTAGAGCTGGGCCTTGGTGTACACCCGCCCCGGCGCCGCCATCAGTTTGGCGGCAATTTTCAGCTCCGTAGGGGTGAGGGGCACCACCTCCCCGTTCTTCCGCAGGACCATCTTCATCAGGTCCAGCTCCAGGGGGCCTACGGTGAGCAGGGGGAGGGCTTCCTCGCCCCCCTCCCCTTCCCCGCCCAGCTGGCAGTACCGGCGCAGGGCAGCCTTCACATAGGCCACCACTTCCAGGGGGTGGAAGGGTTTGGTGATGTAGGCATCCGCCCCCAGGTTCAGGCCCAGGATCTTGTCGGTGTCCAAATCCTTGGCCGAGAGGATCAGCACGGGAAGGTTCCAGTGTTTCCGGATCTCCCGGAGCAGGTCATAGCCGTTCATCCCAGGCATCATGATGTCCAGGATGGCCAGGTCCACCTTCTGGGTTTCCATCAGCGTGAGGGCCTGCTGGCCATCCACGGCGGAGAGGATCCGGTACCCCTCGCCGCTTAAATAGAGGGAGAGCAACTCCACAATGTCCATATCGTCTTCTGCAATTAAAATGGTCTGCCCCACGGCAGTGCACCATCCTTTCTATCGCCCGTCCTCCACAGGAGGACAAAAAAGCCCAACCGCCCTCCGGCATCTTCGCCGGCGGCAGTTGGGAGGGGAGAACGCAAAGCAGGCAGGTCCGGCAGGAGAACCCTTTGGCACGGCGGGACCTGGCCATGCCCGCCCCGTTCTGGGTTTCGGCGGCGCCGCAGCGGATGCCGGCTGGTCTTTGGTGTTTCACTGTTCTGCCAGGGCACTGGTCCCTGTGTTTTCTATTGTAGCCCAAAGGCCAAGAGGGGTCAAGGAATCTTGGGCATTCTTAAGAATCGTTAAGAATTCTTAAGATTTCTCCTGGGGTGCCGGAATTTTTATGGTTTGGTGCGTCTGACCCCACCCTCTCCCACTGAAACAGAGACGAGGCGAATCGCCTCGTCTCTGTTTCGTCCGCTCCGGGATTATAGGTATCGCCCCGTAACGCTCTCCGGGCAGGCCGCCACCTGGGCGGGGGTGCCGGCGGCCACGATGCGGCCCCCGGCCTGGCCGCCGCCAGGGCCCAGGTCGATGAGGTAATCGGCACTGCGGATCACGTCCAGGTCGTGCTCGATGACCACCACCGTGGCCCCCTGGTCCAGCAGGGTCTGGAACACCTCCAAAAGGGTGGCCACGTCCAGGGGATGCAGGCCGATGGTGGGCTCGTCAAAGACGAAGAGGGTGTCCTCCTGGCCCCGGCCCATCTCGCTGGCCAGCTTCAGCCGCTGGGCCTCCCCACCGGAGAGGCTGGGGGTGGCCTCCCCCAAGGTGAGGTACCCCAGCCCCAGGTCCGCCAGGACCTGGAGCCGCTGGCGGATGGGCTTCCAGTCCCGGCAGGCCGCCAGGGCCCCCTGGATGTCCATGGCCATGATCTCGGGGAGGGTGTAGGCCGCCGCCCCGTCCTTGGCGGTGTAGGCCACCTGGTGGGCTTTCTTATCATACCGGCTGCCCCGGCAGGTGGGGCAGGGGATGTCCACATCAGGGAGGAACTGCACGTCCAGGCTGACGCTCCCGGTGCCGTCACAGGTGGGGCAGCGGAGGCGGCCGGTGTTGTAGGAAAAGTCCCCCGCCTTGTACCCCAGGGCTTTGGCCGCCGGGGTTTTGGCAAAGACCTTCCGCAGCTCGTCGTGGACGTTGGCGTAGGTGGCCACGGTGGAGCGGACGTTCAGGCCGATGGGGGTGGCGTCGATGAGTTTGGCCCGGGTGATGCCCCCGGCCTCCACCCCCTTTACATGGGCCGGCAGGGGGCTCCCCGCCGCGGCCGCTTCCAGGGCGGGGAGGAGGCTCTCCAGAATCAGGGTGGTCTTGCCGGACCCGGACACCCCCGTCACCACGGTGAGCCGCCCCTTGGGCAGGTCCACCTCCAGGGGCTTCACCGTGTGGATGGCCCCGGTGGACAGGTGGAGCCTCCCCTTGGCAAAGAGGTCCCCCGCCTCCGCCGGCTGGCGGACCTGCACCCTGGCCTGCCCGGTGAGGAAGGGGCCAATCTGGGAGGCGGGATTCCGCCCCAGGTCCTCCACCGTCCCCTGGGCTATCACCTGGCCCCCGGCTGCCCCGGCCCGGGGGCCCAGTTCAATGAGCCAGTCCGCCTGGGCGAGAACCTGGGTGTCGTGGTCCACCAGGAGGACGGAGTTGCCGTCGGCCACCAGGTCCTCCATCACCCGGGTCAGGCCCACCAGGTTGGCCGGGTGCAGGCCGATGGAGGGCTCGTCCAGGACGTACAGCACCCCGGTGGTGCGGTTGCGCACCGCCCGGGCCAGCTGCATCCGCTGCCGCTCCCCGGTGGAGAGGGTGGCCGCCCCCCGGTCCAAAGTGAGGTACCCCAGCCCCAGCTCCATGAGCCGCTGGGCCACCGTCTGGAAGGCCTGGACGATGCTCTGGGCCATGGGGCCCATGGCCTCCGGCAGGGTCTCCGGCACCCCGGCCACCCAGGAGACCAGGTCGCTCAGGGGCAGTTGGCAGGCCTCGTCCAGGCCGATGCCCCGGAGCCGGGGGGCCCGGGCGGCCTCCGACAGGCGGGTGCCCCCGCAGGCAGGGCACACGTCCTCCTTGAGGAACTTCTCCACCCGTTTCATGCCCTTCTCGTCCTTCACCTTGGCCAGGGCGTTCTCCACGGTGTGGACGGCGTTGTAGTAGGTAAAGTCCAGCTCCGCCACGTCGTTAGAGTTCTTGGCGTGGTAGAGAATGTGCTTCTTCTCCGCCGGGCCGTGGTAGACGATGTCCTTCTCCCGGTCCGTCAGGTCCCGGAAGGGCACGTCGGTGCGCACCCCCATGGCCCGGCATACGTCGGTCATCAGGGCCCACATGAGGCTCTTCCAAGGGGCCACCGCCCCCTGGTCAATGGAGAGGGTGTCGTCAGGCACCAGGGTGGCCAGGTCCACCGTCCGCACCACACCGGTGCCCCCGCAGGTCCGGCAGGCCCCCTGGCTGTTGAAGGCCAGCTCCTCCGCCCCCGGGGCATAGAAGGCGGCCCCGCAGGTGGGGCAGGTGAGGGGCTGCCCCGCCGCCACCGCCAGGGTGGGGGCCAGGTAGTGCCCGTTGGGGCAGCGGTGGCTGGCCAGGCGGGAGTACATCAGGCGCAGGGCGTTGAGCAGCTCCGTCCCCGTGCCGAAGGTGGAGCGGATCCCCGGCACCCCCGGCCGCTGGTGGAGGGCCAGGGCGGCGGGGACGTAGCGCACCGACTCCACCTCCGCCTGAGCGGCCTGGGTCATCCGCCGCCGGGTGTAGGTGGACAGGGCCTCCAAGTACCGCCGGGACCCCTCGGCATACACCACCCCCAGGGCCAGGGAGGACTTGCCGGAGCCGGACACCCCGGCAATCCCCACCACCTGGTGGAGGGGGATGTCCACATCCAGGTTTTTCAGGTTGTGGACCTTGGCCCCCCTTATCTCGATCCGCTTGGGGGGCGTGGGGTGGGTGGCCATGGGCCACACCTCCTTTCCTTACAGAAAGGAAGGGCACCCTGCCGGATGCCCTTCCTGGGTTATCGGGTATAGTGCACCGCTTCCAGACACAGGCCGCAGGCGGGGACGGTCTCCCCCGCCTGGCGGCGGTCCTGGGAGGCCAGGATATCCGCCATGTCCCGGGGGGATTTCTCCCCCCGACCCACCGCCAGAAGGGTACCCACCAGGATGCGCACCATGTGGTAGAGGAACCCATCCCCGGTGAAGGTGAACCGGAGCTCCGGCCCCAGCTCCTGAATAGTGATGGCCTCCAGCCGGCGCACCGTGGAGCGCTTGAACTTTTTCAGGGAGCAGAAGGCCCGGAAATCGTGGGTGCCGCACAGATCCTCGGCGGCCAGGCGCATGGCTGCCACGTCCAGGGGCTCCTGGATGTGGTAGAGGTAGTGCCGCTCAAAGACGTTGGGCAGCTCGCTGTTCCAAATGCGGTAGACGTAGGTCTTACCGGTGCAGGAGAGGCGGGCGTGGAACCGGGGCTCCACCTGCTCCAGAGAAATGGCCCCAATGTCCGCCGGCAGGTACCGCCGCAGGCCAGCCAGGATTTCCTCCGTCTCCAAATCGGTTTTGGCCCGGAAGGAGGCCACCTGCATCTTGGCGTGGGCCCCGGCGTCGGTCCGGCCGGAGCCGGCCACCTCCACCGGCTGGTCCAGCAGGCGGGTGAGCAGGGCTTCCAGTTTCCCTTGGATGGTCTGTTCGGTGTTCCCCTGCTTCTGCCACCCCTTCCAGCGGGTGCCGTCATAGCATAAGGTCAGGCGGTAATTGGCCACGGTTCTCTCTCCTTTTCCCGGGCCTTGGGGCCCGATGGGCCGCCCGGCAGCACGGGCAGCGCAGTGATACCTTATATTGTAACGGATTCCGCCCCCGGTGAAAAGAGGGGCGGCCTTCTTTTTTTCGCCCACCCCAGCCCCAGGGCGATTCTCTCCATTTTGCCCAAAAGAAAGCCATCTTTTCCCTTGACGAATGGTATATTTGGGGGTACAATGGTCCCATTCCCTCCCCCTTTGACCACACAAAGGGGAAAAAGGAGGCGTTTCTTTGCCACCGAAAGTCATTGGCCCCAAGCGGGCCATTTCCATTGAGATCATTCTTTTCCTGGCCTATGCCTTTTTCAGCGCCTCCTGGATGGTGGGCTCCATCGTCACCACCGACATGGCCCAGGAGTTCGGGGTGAATACCATCCCCTCCTCGGTGAACAACGCCATCTCCGCCGCCAAAATCTTAGGCAACTTCGTGGCCGCTTGGATCCTGGTGAAGCTGGGGCCCAAGTGGACGGTGTCCCTGTCCTGCCTGCTCACCTGCGCAGTGATCGTCGGGGCTTTCTCCACCTCCTTCCCCATGTTCATCCTCACCCGGTTCCTGCTGGGGTTCGGGGGGGCGGTGCTGATGATCTGCATGACCCCCTATGTGGTCTACTGCTTTGAGTCCAAGCAGCAGCCCATTTTCATCGGTCTGAACAACGCCGGGCCCAACACCGGCAACCTCATCGCCCTGCTCAGCGTCACTGCCGTCCGGGGGTGGCTGGGCTCCTGGCGGAGCGTCATCCTCTTCTACGGCATTTTCAGCGTGGTTCTGCTGGTTCTCTGGCTGGTCGTGGGCCGGGGGTATCCCATCGCCCAAACCCAGACGGCGGAGAAAACCCCCACCACCATCTACCACTACCGGGACGGCATGAAGGAGCCCTTCCTCTTCCAGTTCCTCTTCACCATGACCGGCCGGCTGGTGATGTACACGGTGATGCTCTACCTCTTCCCCCTGAACCCCGACTTCACGGTGGATTCCCAGTTCATCTCCCTGATGATCGCCCTCACCGGCATCCCGGGGACCATCCTAGGCATCATCCTGGCCAAAAAGCTGAAGCGGCAGCTCTCCCTCTTCCGGTTTTCCGGGGTGGCCCAGTCGGTGCTGTTCTTCGCCATGCTGCTGACCTCCTCGGGAACGGTGGCCACGGTGTGCGCCATCCTGCTGGGGTTTGTGATCTTCATCTCCACCCCCTCCCTGTTCACCCTTCCTGCCCGGCTCCCCGGGGCCACCCCTCAAAAGGTGGCGGTGATCCTCACCCTCTACTGGACCATGGCCTACATCCTCCAGATGGTGATCTATGCCCTGGTGGTCCACCTGGCCAACACCGTGAGCTGGGAGGTGGCCATGTTCTTCACCGGCTTCTACTCCCTCACCTTCCTGGTGGGCACCTTCCTGCTGCCGGACTTCGACCGGCCTTCCAGCCCGTCCGCAGGAGATGGCACGGCCCCGCCGACTGACGCAAAGTAACACACGCCCCCAGGCATCCCGCAGGATGTCTGGGGGCGTTTTGCCGGTCAGTTTGCAGTCAAGGTGACCGTCACCCCTCCGGTACCCAGGGCTGCCGCCAAGCCGGTGGGGTCGGCCAGCCTGCCCAGGGGGGTATATGAGTAGGCTGTGGTGAAATCCCCATAGAACAGGACCAGGCAGTCTGCACCATAGAGCATCAGGTCTCCGGTGTGGATCTCCCCCGGCTGGGTGGCCGCAGTGGGGAGGGGCTGATCCAGGTTGGCATACTTCTCGTTGCCGTTGAGTTCCGTCATGGACAGGGTGAGGGGCAGCCTAGCCGCCAGAGCCCGGGCGGCCTCGGTGTCCGCCAGGGTCACGGAGTAGGTCTGGTCCCCCACGGAGAGGGTGCAGGTTGTCATGGCCAATTCCTCCTGGGATGGGGTTTGTGGTTCCGCCGGGGCAGGCGCTTCCTGGGCCCCACAGCCCCCGGCGGCCAGGCAAAGGGCCAGGAGCAGGGCGGCCAGGGCCGGGCGGCGGCTCACTGCCGCTCCTCCTGGCTGAGTTCCCGAAGGATCCGCGCGGGCACGCCGCCCACCACGGTGAAGGGGGGCACGTCCCGGTGCACCACCGCCCCGGCGGCCACAATGGCCCCCTTGCCGATGGTGACCCCCGGCAGGACGGTGGCGTTGGCCCCGATCCACACCTTGTCCCCAATGACAATGGGCGCCGGGAGCATGGAGGCCCGGCGGGCCACCACCGGGTCATGGTTCAAGGTGGCCAGCACCACGTTGTGCCCCAGGAGAACGTCATCCCCGATGGTGATGCCCCCCTGGTCCTGGAAGCGGCAGCCGGAGTTGATAAACACCCGCTTGCCCAGGGTGATGTTCTTGCCAAAGTCCGTGGTGAAGGGGGGGAAGAGGCCGAACCCTTCGTCCACCGGTTTGCCGATGAGCTGGGAGAAGAGGGCCCGCAGTTCCTCTCCGTCGTGATACCCTGTGTTGATCTCTGCGGTGATCTGCTGGGCCCGGCGGGCAGCCTGGGTCATAAAGGCGTGGACCTCTGAGCCCCCCTCCAGCCGTTTGCCCTGGTTCACATGGTCTAAATAGGTTTGCAGTTCCATGGTGTGCCTCCTGTTGTCGGGATGTCTCTTTGCCTGCAGTATAGCAAAGGGGCATTTTTTCTGCAAATACCTTCTCAAAATAATTTTATATGCTTGTAAGGCATAAACATAGCTGTTATACTAAATCCAATGCAAGGAAAGGAGGCGGACCCATGGAACTGCGGGTGCTGCGATATTTTCTCACGGTGGCCCAGGCGGAGAGCATCTCTGCCGCGGCCGAGGTGCTCCACGTCACCCAGCCCACCCTCTCCCGCCAGCTCATGGAGTTGGAGGCGGAGCTGGGCACCAAGCTCTTCGCACGGGGCCGGAAAAAGCGGCGGATGGCCCTCACCGAGGCAGGCAGCCGCCTGCGGTGGCAGGCGGAGGAGATCCTGGCCCTGGCGGACAAGACCCTGGCCTCCTTCCAAGGGGGCACAGAGGAGGTGGCCGGAGAGGTGGCCATTGGCGGCGGGGAGAGCCGGGCCATGGCCCTGGTGGCCCGGGCCTTTCAGACCCTGCACCAGCGGCACCCCGGCATCCTCTGCCACCTCTACAGCGGCAATGCCCAGGACGTGACGGAACGGCTGGACAAGGGCCTGCTGGACTTCGGCGTGCTCATTGAGCCGGTGAACCTGGAGGGGTACGACTACCTCCGCCTGCCGGCCACGGACACCTGGGGCCTCCTCCTCCGCCGGGACCATCCCCTGGCCCGGCTGCCTGCCATCCGCCCCAAGGATCTGGAGGGGGTTCCCCTTCTCACTTCCCGGCAGCGGATGGTGGACAATGAGTTTGCCGGCTGGCTGGGCCGGGAGGGCCACAGCCTGGACACCGTTGGCACCTACAACCTCCTCTACAACGCCTCCCTGATGGTAGCGGCCGGGGTGGGCTGCGCCCTGGCCCTGGACGGCCTCATCCACACCCAGGGCACCCCCCTCACCTTCCGCCCCCTGGAACCCCGGGTGGAGACCCACCTGAACCTGGTCTGGAAGAAGTACCACCCCCTCTCCCAGGCCGCAGAGCGTTTCCTGGCCCAGTTTCAGGAGACCCTCCAGGAAATTTGACCGTTTTTATAAGAATTTCACAAATTCCCCTTGACAACGTCTCCTTTTTTATTTACTCTATTTTATAGAGTAATCCTGAAAGGAGAGTTTACGATGAACGAACCGCCCAAAACCCTGACCCAGGCCGTGGATGACCTCCGCCTGATCCGGCAGGTGCTGGACCAGACCGCCACCTCCTTCCGCACCCTGGCCCCTGAGTTTTTCCGCATGGGGGTGGTCTGGCTGGTTTACGGCGTCCTCTCCTGCCTGGTCATCTGGCCGGACACCCTGGCCTTCCTCTTCCCCGAGGCCTTCGCCGGGTGGGACCCCACCACGGGGTTGCCCCGCGTCCTGTCCGCCCTCCTCCCCTGGGCCCGGGTGGCCTTGTGGGGCTACCTGCTGGTCCAGTGCATCCTGTGGCAGCGCAAGAAGGGCACCTTCCCCGCCCTGGGGGGGAAGGTGCTGGGCATCTGGCAGGTGCTGCTGGTGCTCTACCTCCTGCTGTTCCTGCTGCTGGAGGGGGGCTTCCAGTACCACTCCGCCCTGCCCATGTCCTCTGAACCCACAAGTTTTGCCTGGGATCACGCTTGGGCCCTCTTCTACTACAGCCGGCTCTTCCTGCCCATCCTCTTCCCCGGGATCCCCCTGGTGGTCACTGGGATCCTGCTGTCGGAGCGGCCGCTGTTTGTGCTGGGTCTGGTGGTCTCTGCCCTGGCTGTCTGTTCCGCCTTCGGACCCGGGCTGGTGCCTGTCCTGGCAACCATCCTCCCCCTGTATGCCTTCCTAGTGGGCGTGGGGCTGGTCCAAGTGTTTTACCAGCCGGTAGCCCTGCTGGTGCTGGCCCGGCGCCTCCGGCGCCGGCCGGAAGGAGTGTGAACCCCATGAAAGAACCAACCCCCAACCTCACCCGCGCCCTGGAAGACCTCCAGGTCATCCGCACCGTTTTAGACAAAGCTTCCCCCTCGTTCCAGACCCTGGCTGCCTCCTTCCGGGTGCTGGGGATCCTCTGGCTGGTGCCGGCCGGGCTCCTGGCCTTCCTCCAAGGGGAGAGCCAGATCAGCTACCTCTTTGCCTTGGACCATGGCATAGCTCTGTACGCCGGCCCCAACCTTCTCCTGCTCCTCCAAGGGGCCATCGTCCTGCTGGCGGCGGTGTTCTGCCTGCTCTGGCAGGGAAAAAAGCGCCGGGGGGCCTTCTCCCCCGAGGAGGCCAAGGTGGTCACCCTGTGGCAGGTGCTCCTCCTGCTCTTCCTGGTGTGTACCGTGGCAGGGATGGTGGGCACCTTCTCCAGCGCCGTACAGGAGGCGATGTTCTCCCCGGACTCGCTGGATGGGTACCGGACCTTCTACGTCTGCGGGGCTCTGCAGACCTTTGCCCCTGTGCTCTTCCCCTCCCTCCCCCTGCTGATCACCGGGAGCATGGGCAAAGACCGGGTCCTGTGGATCCTGGGGCTGGTGTGCCTGCTGCTGGGGGTGTGGGGGATGCTGCAGTTCTTTTTCCCCTACGCCTCGTTCCTCCTCTTGTTCAACCTGCCTCTGACCCTGTGGCAGACCCTGCAAGGGCCCATCGCCCTGCTGGTCACCGCCCGGCGGCTGCGGATGAAGGGGGCGTGAGCCCATGGAACTGTCCCAGATTCCCGCCGCCTTCCACTCCAAGCTTCGGCTGGCGGTGATCGCCGCCCTGCTCTCTGGCCCCAAGAACTTCCGGGCCCTCCAGGACCTCACCGGGGCCACCCCGGGCAACCTGGGCAAGCAGCTGGAGGTGCTGGAGGCTGAGGGCTACCTCCGCAGCGAGAAGGCCTTCGTGGGCCGCCGGCCCAACACCACCTACACCCTCCTCCCCTACGGGCGGGAACAGTTTGCCCAGTATGTGGCCCTGCTGGAGTCCCTGCTGGCCGGGGCCCAGGGGGAGGAGGGGGCCGATTCCCCCTCATAACCAGGTTACCCTGGAAAAAACGTCCGCCGGCGCAGCTGCGCCGGCGGACGTCTCTATATAGCGGGGCAGGGTTACCCTGCCAAGGTGCAGGTCCAAGTGATGCTGGCATCCGCCGCCCCGCTCTGCATGGCGGTCAGATCGTAGGCGGTCACCCGGAGGGCGTGGTCGTCGATCCATTGGACGCAGACCATCTCCTGGGAATGGCCCTCCCAGGCGGGCAGGGTCAGGTCGGTCTCCTCGCCGGTGCCCAGGTCCACCACCCGGACCTGCCAGTCTCCGGCCTGGATGCCCTGTTCCCCTTCCCAAGGGGCCCAAGGGAAGGCGATCTGCGTGCCGTCGGGGCTGAAGAATGCCTGCCAGGTGACGGTGGCCCCATCCCCAAAGGTGTACACCGGGGTGAGCCCTCCGTCGGCATACCGCGCGACGGAAAAACCCTCTGGCATCACCGTCTCATAGGATTCCCCGTACAGGAGGAGATCGTTTTTCACCTCGGTCCGGGTGAAGTCCCCCAGGGTTCCCGCCGGCAGGGTCCAGTTCTCTGGGATGGCGGTCAAGGCATCCTCTGCGGCGTAGTCCTGGAGACCGGGGTCCTCCTGGGTGCGGACCCAGAGGGCCCCCTGCCCCTGGTAGCGGCTCAGGTCCACCGTCACCAGGCTCTGGTCAGAGAGGGCGTAGTCCAGTTCCTCCGCCTGTACCCAGACGGGTCCACTGCCACCTGGCGCCTCAATTTGTGCCCAGTCCCCCTCCCGGGCCAGCACCGACACCACGCCTCCCTGGGTGGCGCCGGTCTGGGGTCCGTTGGGTTCCCCGTAAGTGGGCCGGTCCGGGGCAACCTGGGCCTGGTTGGCCTGGGCCAAATCGGCAGGATCCGTGCTCAAAATCGACGTGGGAAGGGTTCCCTGCAGGGCGGGAGCTTCCGTCCCCACCACCATCACCTGGGCCTGGCCGTCTACCGTGCCGGTGACCAAAACCAGGTCCCCCTGCTGAAGGGGCTGCGGCTGGTCCCCGGAGAGGAACTGGTAACGGTCCGTCCCCTCTGCTTGATCAAGCGTAAACCAATGGGACAGCGCCCCGCTTTCCCGGAGGACGGCCACCTCTCCCGCCACGGTGGTGACCCCAAGGTCCTCCCCGGCGTAGGTCCCCTGGGCGGGCAGGCGCAGGGCGGTGTCAGCGGTGGACAGCGTCCCCGTACAGGACACCAGTCCCCCCGCCAGCAGCACCACCGCCAGGGCGGCTGCCGGCAACAGTTTTCCCCAGCGGGAGGTCACAGGGTGAAATAGATTGTAAAACCGTGCTTTCATGACGTGCTTCCCTCCTTGCAGTTGGGTAGTGAGAAATACGGCAGGGCGGGTATCCGCCTCCATAACGGACAGCAGGGTGTGGGCATAGGCCTTCCGCTGGGCAGGGGTGGCCTGCGCCAGCACCCGGTCATCACAGGCCAGCTCCAGGTCCCTGTCCGCCCGGCGGGCGGCCAAGTGGACCAGGGGGTTGAACCAGTGGATCCCCCGGGCCAGCAGCAGAAGAAGCTTCCCCCACAGATGGCCCCCCTGCCAGTGGGCCAGTTCGTGGCAGAGAATGCCTGCCAGCACCTCCCGGCTGTAGTCCTCCCGGGGAAGGACCACCCAGGGATGCAGAAGCCCCAGGGTCAATGGGGAGGGGGCCGCAGCGCACACCACCACCGGGATGGCCTTGTCCCCGCCCAGGGCCTGGGCAACCGTCTGGGCCAGGGCATCCCCCGCCGGGAACGGTCGGGCCCCTCGGAGCAGCAATCGCCGGAAGGTCAGGTACCGCCCGCCCTGCCACAGGAGAAAGACCGCTCCGCCGGCGGCCCATCCCAGGGCCGCCAAGTCCAGCCAGGTGAGGTCCAGGGCTGGCGCTGCCGCCTCCCCTGCGGCGGCGGGGGAGACCAGGGCCGCCTCAGGGGTTGCCTCCCCCGGTGAGGCCGGCGGGGCAAGGGGGACCTCCTCCGGCTGCTGCAGGACCACCTCCTGCTGCCCGGGCAGGGTCACTTCCACCGGCGCCGCGAGGAAGGAGAGCTGGAGGGGGACCACCAGCCGCAGGGCCAGCAGCACCCACGCCAGGCACCACCACCGCGCCTTCACCCGCCCGGCCAGGGCCGGGGTGGCCAAAAGGAGCACGGCCAGCACCACCCCCGTGGTGACGGACACAGACAAGACGTTGGGAAACCATGCGCGGAGAAGTTCAAGCATCCTTCTCCCCTCCTTCCAACGCGTTCAGGTAGGCTTTCAGTTCCTCCAGGTCCTCCTTTCCGATGGCTTGGCTGTCGTACAGGCTGGCCACCAGACTGGGGAGGGACCCCCCGTAGAGCCGCTGGAGGAAGGACTTTCCCGCCTGGGCCTGGTAATCCCGGGCGGAGACTTTGGGGGTATAGAGGTTGGTCCGGGTGGACCGGTCGCAGGACACAAACCCCTTCTCCCCCAGCCGGGCCAGGGCGGTCATCAGGGTGGACAGGGCCCAGGGCCGTTTCCCCTGGAGCTGGGCCAGGATCTCCCGGGCGGTCTGGGGCTGCCGGGCGGACCAGAGGATCTGCATGATCTCCAGCTCCGCCTCCCCCAGGTGGGTCTTTCGGTTTGGCATTGGGATTCCCTCCTTTTATACCTTGTGATATCATTATACATTGGTATAATTCAGGTGTCAACGCTTTTCTTCCCGCCCAGGGGGCCCCCTTTGGAATTGTTTACAAACTGGCCATAACTTTCACAGTTTGTCCACAGGATTCCCATACTCTGGTCACAATCGGGGGGTATCCTATGACCTGTCAGTAGCAGGGAAGCCATTCACCTCTGACTTACCATACACACTCTCTTTTCTCTCTCTTTTCTCTTTTTCATGGAACGAACTGGCAGCGGCTCTGTTTGCAGGCCGCTGCCAGTTCCTGTTTGGGCGGGGGCCGCCAGCGGCAGCTGGGGCCCCCGCCCCCATCATTCACAACTTATTCACAGGTTTTTTAAGTCTCACTTAAGGTTCCTCCTCTACCGTAGAAAAAAAGACGGCAGCCCCAAGAACGGGTCTGGCTCTGCCAGGCACGGCTTGGGGTGCTGCCCCCCAAAGGGCGGCTGCCCGTTGGAAAAAGGAGGAACGCTATGATTGAAGTCAGTCACCTAACCAAACGGTATGGCACCCACACCGCCATTGCCGACCTGTCCTTCCACATCGAGAAGGGGCAAATCTACGGCCTGCTGGGCCCCAATGGGGCAGGAAAGTCCACCACCATGAACATCATGACGGGATGTCTGTCCGCCTCGTCGGGTTCCGTCACCGTGGGTGGGCATGACATTTTCGAGGAGGCCGGCCCTGCCAAGCGTCTGCTGGGTTACCTGCCGGAGCGGCCTCCCCTCTACCTGGATCGGACCCCCTGGGAATACCTCTCCTTCGTCGGTCAGGCCAAAGGGGTGGCCAGGGAGGATTTGGACGGGCAGATCCACCACGTCATGGAGGTCACCCGGATTGCGGATGTGTCCCAGCGGCTCATCAAGAACCTCTCCAAGGGGTACCAGCAGCGGGTGGGCATCGCCCAGGCCCTTTTGGGGGACCCCGAGGTGGTGATTCTGGACGAACCCACCGTGGGCCTAGATCCCAAGCAGATCATCGAGATCCGCTCCCTCATCCGGGACCTGGGGCACAACCATACCGTCATTCTCTCCAGCCACATCCTCTCGGAGGTGCAGGCGGTGTGCCAGACCATCTTCATCCTGTCCCATGGAAAACTGGTGGCCTGCGACACCCCTGCGGGCCTGGAAAAGCGCTTTGCCGGCGGGGCTGCCGTAGAGCTGGTGGCCGAGGCCGGGGCAGAGGAAGTCTGCCACATCCTGACCCCCTTGGACCACATCCTCAACCTGGACGTCCACCCCCGGGAGGACGGAGCCTGCGCCGTCACCTTGGAAACCGACCAGCCCCCGGAGGACCTGTGCCGGACTCTGTTCTTCGCCTTCAGCAGCGCCCAGCGCCCCCTCCTCCACATGGCCGCCACCCGGGCCAGCTTGGAAGACATCTTCCTGGAACTCACCGCCGACGACACCGCCCTCCCCCCCGATGGGGCGGCAGCCAGCCCAGACCGAGAGGAGGATGCCTCATGAAAGCCGTCTTTCGCCATGAACTGGCCACCTATTTCACCGGGCTCACCGGCTATGTGTTCGGCGCCTTTCTCCTCCTCTTCGGGGGGATTTACACCATGGTGATCTGCCTCAACGCCGGCTCGGCCAACTTTGAATACGTGCTGAGCAACCTCTCTTTCATTTTCCTCATCATTGTCCCCATTCTCACCATGCGGGTCATCGCCGAGGAAAAGCGGCAGAAAACCGATCAGCTTCTCTACTCCCTTCCCCTGTCCATGACAGGGGTAACCCTCGGGAAATACGCCGCCATGGTGGTCATCTTTCTGATCCCCACAGGCGTTCTCTGCGTCTATCCCCTGCTTCTCACTGCCTTCGGAAGCATCTATCTCCCTGCGGTGTTCAGTACGGTGGTGGGGTTTGTGTTCCTAGGGGCTGCCCTGCTGGCCATTGGCATGTTCCTCTCCTCCATCACCGAGAGCCAGGGGGTGGCTGCAGGACTGTGCTTTGTGGTGCTGCTGGTGTGCTACTTCCTGCCGGACCTGTCCGACTACTTCTCCACCTCGGCCTTTGCCTCCTTTGCCGCGTTTACAGTGGTGGTCCTGCTGATCGGCTTGATCTTCCGGCTGATGACCCGGAACACCCCCGTCTCGGTCACCTTAATGGTGGTGTTGGAGGTGGCCCTGATTCTGGGCTATGGGTTGGGGGGCGACAGCTTCGCCGGTCTCTTCCCCAGTTTGGTGGAGGAGCTGTCCCTCTTTGAGAAGTTTTACCAGTTTGTAGACGGCATCTTCGATGTCCGGTGTCTGGTGTATTTTCTGACGGTGATCCTGGTGTTCCTCTTCCTCACCGTCCAGTCTCTGGAGAAACGGAGGTGGAGTGAATGAAACGACCCCACTGGAACAAACCGGCTTGGAAGAAACCCACCTGGGCCGGTCTGAAAGCCTCCCTCACCACCCGGGCCTTCCGCGTGGGGGGCTACAGCGTAGCAGCAGCGGCCATTGTGGTCTTCCTGGCCGTGGTGGCCAACATCCTGGTCAATGCCCTGCCGGCCTCCGTCACCCAACTGGATACCACCGCCGGCACCCTGTACACCCTGTCCCAAGAGACGGAAGACATCTTAGATGGCCTGGAGCAGGACGTCACCATCTATTGGATCGTCCAAAGCGGCCAGGAGGATGAAACCCTGGGCACCCTTCTGGACCGCTACGCCGCCCGCAGCGACTACGTGACGTTGGAGACCATAGACCCTGATGTCTCTCCCAATTTCCTCCAGGAATATGTCTCAGGGACGGTGTACAACAACAGCCTCATCGTGGAGTCCGGCGACCGCAACACCTATGTCAGTTACGAGGACATCTACGAATACTCCTACAGCAGTGACTACTCCTCCTACGACGTCAGTTTCGCCGGGGAGAGTTCCCTCACCTCCGCCATCGACTATGTCCTCAGTGACACCCTGCCGAAGCTATACACCCTTACCGGCCACGGGGAGGACGATCTGTCCACCTCCTTCCAGTCGGCGGTGGAGCAGCAGAACATCGAGGTGGCAGACCTCTCCCTGCTCACGGAAGAGAGCGTCCCTGAGGACGCCGACTGCCTGCTGATCAACGGCCCAGACAGCGACCTGTCCCAGGACGAGGTGGAGGCCATCCAGGCCTACCTGGACACCGGCGGGGACCTCATTGTTCTCACCGACCCCGCCCAGGATGGGCAGGACCTGACCAACCTGGAAGCCCTGATGGAGGAATACGGCATGACTGCCAACGATGGCGTTGTCATTGAGGGCGACACCGCCAACTACGCCCTGGGCAGCCCCTTCTATCTGCTACCCAATTTGGAGAGCCACTCCATCACCTCTCCCCTCCAGGAGGGAGGATACTATATCCTGCTGGCCCTGGCCCAGGGGATCACGGTGGAGGAGAGCCCCCGGGACGGCCTCACCGTAGAGTCCCTGCTGACCACTTCCGATGCCGCCTACTCCAAGATCGCCGGATATTCCATGGAAACCTATTCTAAGGAGGAAGGGGACATCGACGGGCCCTTCTCTCTGGCAGCCATCGCCACCGATACCTTGGAAGACGGCAGCGAAAGCCATGTCATCTGGGTCGGCTCCACCTCTCTGCTGGACGACCAGTATAACCAACAGGTCTCCGGCGCCAACCAGGACTTCTTCCTCAACTGTGTGGGCTGGACCTGCGAAGGGGAGGAAGGGGTCTCCATCCACGCCAAACAGATCACCACCGAGTACCTTACCATGAGCGCGTCCACCGCCTCTATGCTGACGCTGTTGCTGGTGGCTGTGCTGCCCGCGGGCTACCTGCTCTTCGGCCTGCGGATCTGGATCAGGAGGAAACACCAATGACAACCATGACACGCGGAAAAAAACTATTCGTGCTCCTGCTGGCTCTGGTCATCCTCACCGGGGTCACCCTGTTGGTGGCCCACTTGGTACCCGACGAGGACGAGAGCACCGCCGAGGACACCTCCTACATCATCTTCTCCCTGGACCCCGATCAGGTCACCCAACTGTCCTGGACCTATGAGGACAGCACGGTCACGCTCACCAAGGACGAAAACAGCAACTGGAGTTATCCTGACGACGAGGCCTTCCCCTTGGATGCGTCCTACCCGGACGCCATGGTCCAGGCCCTGAAGGAGGTCTCGGCCACCAAAACCATTGAGTCCCCGGAGAACCTAGCCGGCTATGGCCTGGAGGAGGCGGCGTGCGCCATCTCGGTCACCGCCGGAGACAGCACGTACGAGCTGCGCATCGGGGACGAAACCGGCCTGGGGGGGCAGCGTTACCTCTCCCTGGGGGACGGCAACGTCTACCTGGTGGATGCCGACCTTCTGGAGGACTTCTCTCTGGGGCTGTATGATATCGTATCCATGGAGTCCATCCCCTCTATGACCGACTTGACCAGCGTTTCCATTGAGACCACCAGCGGCACCTTGACCTTGGACTACCTGGAGGACAGCGGCCTGGCCTACAGCGACCAGTACACCTGGTTCTGGAATCAGGACGGGGAAGAGGCCCCCCTGGACACCGACCTGGCAGAAGATCTGGTCTCCACCGTCACCGGCCTAACCTGGAACGCCTGCGTAGACTACCAGGCCGACGAGGACAGCCTGGGCACCTACGGTCTGGACATCCCCGCCGCCACCATCACCGTGGAGTACACCGAGAGCACCCAGGTGGAAACCAACGAAACCGACGAGAACGGCGACCCCATCTACGAAACCCAGGAGACCCCCGCCACCTTCGTGCTGGAACTGGGGGATTACGACGGCGACACCTGCTACGCCCGGATCTCCGGATCCTCCATGGTCTACCGGGTGGACGGGACGGTGGCCGACACCCTCCTGGCCGCCAAGGGCGAGGACCTGCTGCCCCAAGACGTGGTCCTGATGAACTGGAGTGACGTCACCAGCGTGGAGATCAACCTGGACGGCACCACCTACTCCCTGGAAAAGACCGTGCAGGAGGAGACCGACGAGGACGGCAACACCACCGAGACCTACGTCTACCAGCTGGACGGCCAGACCGTGGACATCACCGACGCCTTGGACAGCATCCAAGACCTGGAGGGCACCGGCAGCGATACCGACGCCACCCCCGGCACGGAGGAGCTGTCCTTCACCTTCTATCAGGATAAGGAGAACTTCCCCACGGTGACGCTGGTCTTTTCCCAGTACGACAGCAGCAGCTGCCTGGTGACCCTCAACGGGGAGAGCCGCCTGCTGGTGAGCCGAACCGACCTGCTGGACCTGGTGGACACCCTCCAGGATCTCCTGGCAGAGTAAGGGCGGGCATCCATTGTTTACAAAACGGACACAACTTTCACAATTTGTCCATAGGATTCCCATATTCTTGTCACAATTGTCCCGTATCCTATGACCTGTAAGCAGCAGAGATCCAAAAACATCTGACTTACCTTACACACTCTCTTTTCTCTCTCTTTTCTCTCTTTTCAAAAAAGGACCGGCAGCGATCTGGGAAGTCGCTGCCGGTCTCTTTTTGCTGTATATGTGCTTTTGGGGGGAAGGCAGCGCCCTCCTCACCGCCTCCGCTGCTTGCGGTAGCAGGCCTCGCACAGCCGTCCGTGGTGGTGGAGGGGGAGCGCCGCCCCGCACACGGCACAGAAGCGGATGTTGTTTTTCAGCCGGTGAAGGAGGATCTCGTTGATCTCCTCGGCCACCTCCTCCCGGCGGTCGTAGAGGGCCTCCTCGTCCACCGGGCAGCCGAAGGCCTTGGCGAAGGAGAAGTAGAGGTCCAGCTTTCGGCAGTAGAGTTCCAGCTCCGGCAGAGTCCGGGTGCCCCCTTCGGGCAGTTCCGGCCGGGGGAGTGCCTCCCCCTGGAGGTGGAGCCGGAGGAACCGGAAGAAGAGGTCCCGCAACGGCTCCTCCGTTTCATCGAAGGGGATGTTGGCCGCCCGGAGTTCCTCCTCCTTGGTCAGGCGGAAGCCCTGCTCCCGGATCTTGGAGATGAGGGCGAGGTACCGGGTGATGTCCAGCTTCACATAGGGCGCCACCGTGGGCATCCTGTTCCACTCGGTGAGGACCTCCAAAAGGTCAAACTCCACCTGGAGCACCAGGTCGGAGAAGCCGGCCACCGCCTGCTGCAGCGGGGGCACCACGGTGTTCAGCCCTGCTCGGATGGCCCCCAGGTTCTGGGTGGCCCCCACAAAGCCCTTGTCATACATGCCATACCGCCCGGCCCGGCCGGCGATCTGCTGGATCTCCTCGGGGCGGAGCTCCCGGCGCTCCACCCCGTCAAACTTTTCCGTGTCCATGAAAATCACCCGGCGGATGGGGAGGTTGAGCCCCATGCCGATGGCATCGGTGGCCACCACATACCGCATCTCCCCGGCCAGGAAGCCCTCCATCTGCCGCCGCCGGGTGGCGTAGGGCAGGGCGCCGTAGATGATGGCGGCCTTCTTCCCCGCCTGGCGCAGGTCCTCCGCCACGCTGAGGACCCCCACCTTGGAAAAGGTGATGAGGGCATCCCCCGGCTGGACCCTGGTGTAGTCCACCGTGTGGTCCATGCACACCAGGGGAGTCTTGCGCCGGTGCCAGACGATTTCATAGCTGTCCCCGCAGCTTTCGATGAGGCGCACCAGCAGGTCCTTGGCCTCTGGCGCGGCGCACAGGTGGACCTCCGGCGCCTGGACCCCCAGGATGGCCCGGGTCCAGGCATAGCCCCGCTGGCGGTCGGCGATCATCTGGCACTCGTCGATGACTGCCACCTCGTAGGGCTGCTTCAGGTTCAGTTTCTCCGCCGTGGCGGCCACGTGGGTGTCCCCCTCCCGGCAGTCCTCCTCCTCGCCGGTGGTGAGGCTGCAGTCCACCCCCGCGTCCAGCAGCACCTCCTGGGCCTCCAGGGCCAGCAGCCGCAGGGGCGCCAGGTACACCCCCGTGGCCGCCTGCTGGAGCCGCTGGAAGCCAGCATAGGTCTTCCCCGTGTTGGTGCCCCCCAGGTGGAGGACAAAGTGCCGGGCCATGGCCCGGGCCTCGGGGTATTCATCCTTGGGGTTCAGGGCCAGCAGGGCGGCAAGGCTGGTCCGGATGGCCTGGGGAACGTACCACACCGAGTACACCGTCCCCAAGGTCCGGGAGAGGAGCTGCTGGACGGGAAAGTCCTCCCGGCCCAAAAACGCCGCCCCGTCGGCCTCCGGCTGGGCCTGGGCAAAGGCCTCCATGGCCTGCTCCGCCGCCCCCCAGAGGACCTGGGGATACCGGTCCAGCACCTGGACCGTCAAGGGGGCCCTGGGGTTGGCCCCCATCCACACCGCCGCCTGGACAAAGTGGGTCAGGTCCCCCGGGAGCTGGGCCCCGTCGCACCGGGTCTCCAGGGCCAGAAACTGCCGGAGAAACCCCGTCACCTGGGAGGACCGCAGCCCCCGTCCCCGGGCCGCCGCCGGCAGATGGTCCACCATGGCGCGGTGGTAGTACCCCGCCAGGGTGCCCGCCCCGTCCTCCGGGTGGGAGACGGCCTGCCAGGCCTGTTCCAGCAGGGCTGCCCCGGCCTGGGCCGCCTTTTGGGCGGCCTGGAGGGCTGGGCCCTTGGGGGCGGTGCCCCGGGCTTTTTTCTGAAACACCTCGGTGGCCTCTGCCGCCTGGACGTCCTCCTGCCGCCAGCAGGGCACCGACCGGCCGTTCCAATGCCGGTACCGGGGCCGGGGCAGCAGTTGGGCCATCAGTTCCTTGGTCCACCCCCGGCTTTTGAGGGTGCCTGGGCTCCACAGTTTGCCCCCTTTTCGGTTTGCCATTGCCGCTCGCCTCCCTTGCCTGGTCTGCGTTTCGCCTATTGTATCATGTTTCCCCCTGGGGGGCAATGGACGGCTTTCCCAATCGTCCCCCCAGCCCGGCGGTCTGACTTGACAGTCCCCGTCCGGCAGTGCATAATGGAGCGGTGGTGGAAGGCCTTTCCCCCATCCCATCTTGACGGCAAGGAGATCCCATGGCAAACGATACCAGAACCAAGTCCCCCCTCACCATTTCCCTGCACCGCCGCCCCAAGGTCCTTCTGCTGGGCAACGGCATGAACCGGGTCTATGGCGGCGCCTCCTGGGCGGGGCTGTTGGAGAAAATCAACCGCACCCACTACACCACTGAACAGGTAAAATCCATGCCCTTTCCCCTGCAGGCAGTCCTGCTGAGCCAGGACCATGTGGACGTCTCGCTCCAGGATTTGCAGCAGGAGCTGACCCAGTGCGAGGTCCACCCCTGGCTGGCCGAGCAGCTTCACCGGCTGCTGGCCCTGCCCTTTGACTGCATCCTCACCCCCAACTTCACCTACGAAGTGGAGTGCGCCCTGTTCCCGGACTTCTTGAACCATCCCCAGCGGTTTCTGCGGCACACGGCTGCGGTTCCCCGGGCAGAGAAATACTTCATGCTGCACACCTATTATTCCCTGCCCTTGGCCCGGGGAAACATCCCCCTCTTCCACGTCCATGGGGAGGCCAGGGTGCCCAACACCGTGATCCTGGGCCACTACTACTACGGCAACCTCCTCTTCTGCTGCGACGAGTACCTCACCCACCGGGCCCCGGAGCAGCGCTACCCCCTGTGGCCCGGCCACGAGGAGCTGGAGGCCCTCAGCTGGCTGGACTATTTCATCCTAGGGGACGTGTACTCCCTGGGCTTTGGGTTTGACACCTCGGAGATGGACCTGTGGTGGCTCCTCTGCCGGAAAAAGCGGGAGCGGGCCCCCCACGGGGACCTCTGGTTCTTCGAGCCGGCCCGGCGCTCCGCCGAGGCCAAGCACGCCCTGCTGGAGGCCTACCAAGTGAAAAACGTCTCCCTGGGCTTCCAGGATCCCAAAGGGGAGGAGTACCAGGCCTTCTACGAGGCCGCGGTGAAGGAGATCAGCCGGCGGCTCCGCGCCAGCGTTCCAGAGGAAGCGGCAGCATATTGATTTCCATGATTCCTTTTACATATGTGAAAGACCCCTCCAGCCAGGAAAGGTTCCCTTTCCTGGCTGTTTTCATGCCTTCTGATCGGAGTACCCCTCCGCAAACTCCCAAAACCGGGCCGCTGCCGGGGGCATCAGCCGGCCCCGGCGCTTGACCAAGAAAATCCGGGACTGGTGGCCAGGCTCCACAAGGGTGCGGTAGGCCAAACTGGCCGGGTCGATGAAGGCCCACACCGATTGGGGGGCCAGAATCACCCCCAACCCCCGCTGGGCCAGGCCCAGGATGGAGAAGATGGAGTTATACAGGCAGAACACATTCCGCCGGGGCAGGAACTGCCCCAGCCAGTTGTGAATGTCCGCCTGGAGAGACTGCCGGGCCGGGAGCATCAGGGGCACCTCCCCCAGGCAGGCCAGGGGCACGGTCTCCGGATGCTGGGCCGCCAGGGGGTGGTCCCGGCTGCACAGGATGCCCCAGGGTTCCCGCCGAAGGGCAATCTGGTCATAGGGTTCCAGGTTGAAGGGCTCCCGGACGATGCCCATGTCCACCAAGTTTTTTTCCAGCCGGTCCCGGTTCTCGGTGCTGTCCCCCGCCAAGATCTGGAAGTGGATGTTGGGCGCCGTCTCATGGAAGGCCGCGATGCGTTCCGACAGCAGCGTGGCCCCGGAGACCTCCGTGGTGCACAAACGGATGGTGCCATACTGGGCAGGGCCCAGCTGCCCCAGCTGCTGCTGGGTGTTCTCCATGAGTTGGAGGATCTCCCGCCCCCGGGCCTGGAGAAAACGGCCCTCCTCCGTCAGCTGAAGCTGCCGGCCCCCTCGGATCAGCAGGGGGACCCCCAGTTCCTCCTCCAGGCGCTTGATCTGCCGGGTGAGGGGGGGCTGGGCCATGTGGAGCTTTTCCGCTGCCCGGGTGATGTTCCGCTCCTGGGCCACAGTGAGGAAGTAATGTAAGGTACGAAATTCCATAGCAATACCCTCCCGGTATGGTTTCACATATATTATGTGTATTTTATCATGGCAGTCAAGAGGAGTATACTGGTATCTGCCACCGCCGGCGACGGTTCTCGCCAAAAACCCTGGGGGAGGCTACGCTATGAAAAAAATGCACTACGGCTGGGTGATCTGCATCACCTGCACCCTGCTGCTGTTTGTCACCATGGGCACGGTATCCAATGGGTTTTCCGTGTACCTGCCCTACATCATGGAGGAAAAGGGGCTCACCAACGCCCAGACCTCCTCCCTGGTCACCCTGCGGTGCGCGGTGTCCTTTCTGTCCATGCTGGTCATCGGGTTTTACTACCAGAAGGTCTCCATCCGGGTGGGCACCACCATCGCCGCAGCGGCGGCTGGCGTGTCCTTTCTGCTGTACAGCGCGGCCGAGGCCTATCCCCTGTTCTGCGTCGGGGCGGCCATCTCGGGGGTGAGTTACGGCCTGGGCTCCATGATTCCCGTGTCCATCCTCATCAACCGCTGGTTTTACCAGCACCGGGCCCTGGCCCTGAGCATCTGCGCCTCCGGCAGCGGCATCGCCACCATCGTCCTGCCTCCTGTGACCACCGCCCTGGTGGAGAACCTGTCCATGGCCACCACCTTCCGGATAGAGGCCGTGGCCATCTTTCTCCTGGCAGCGGTGATCTTCCTGGCCCTGCGGAACCAGCCGGCGGACAAAGGCCTGCTCCCCTGCGGCCAGACCCAGGCCCAGGAGGCTGCGGCCCAGGCCTCTGTCAACCTGGGCCCCCAGCGGGTGATGACCCGCCAGATGTGGCTCCTCCTAGGCTGCGCCAGCCTGTTTATGGGGGCCCTGGCCAACCCCGGCTTCTCCCACCTGTCGGTGCTGTTTACCTCTGAGGGCTTTTCCTCTGCCACGGTGGCCCTCATCATCAGCGGCACCGGGGTGATGATCACCCTGGGCAAGCTGGTCTTCGGGGAGGCCACCGACCACATCGGCGGCGGCCGCTCCACCTTGCTGTTCGGAGGCATCCTGGTGGTGGGCCATGTGCTGTGCTGCCTGGCCTTCACCCAGAGCCTGGTGCTGGCGGTGCTCACCGTGCTGTTTCTGGGGCTGGGGTACCCCATCGCCACCATGGGCCCCTCGGTGTGGTCCAACGACCTGGCCGCGCCGGAGCAGTACCCCACGGTGGTCCGGCGGCTCCAGGTGATCTACGCCGGCGGCGCCCTGGCCTTCTCCAGCCTGCCGGGGATCCTGGCCGACCACCTGGGGGGCTATCTGCCGGCCTACCTGCTCTTTACCACCATCAACGTCCTGTCCCTGGTGTGCATCGCCCTGTCCTACCGGGCAGGGAAAACTGCCCGGCAACCCCGCTCATAAACAGCATCGCCCCGTCTGGCGTTCTCCAGGCGGGGCGATGTTCTGTTTCTTCCGCGATGTTCTGCTCTCACAGGCTGTCCAGGTAGGGCACCACGGCAAAGGGCCGCACTTTCTCCTCTTTCCGCAGGTAGAGGGGGTGGTGGGGATGGCCTTTCTTGGAGCACTTGCCGGCGCACAGCCACTGGGCCCCGTACGCCTCCCCGATGGCCACCATGTCCCGGACGCAGTCCCGGAGGTAGGGGCGCTTCTCAATGATGGTCCCCCAGGCTGCCCACACGGCGGGGGCATACCCTGCCCCCACCTGTTCCAGGACGTAGCGGAAGGCCGCCATGTTCTCCCGGTGGAGGGCCGCGTTGCACACCTGGTCCATGTCCTCCGGCCGGGTGGCCCGCTGGGCATAGACGTTGAACATCAGAAAACTGTCATACCCGTTCCCGGCGGCGATGCGCTCCACCGACTTGAGGGTGTTGTCCAGGTCCCCCGGGGCGGCGGTGGAGGGGTTGATGCCAATGCAGATGAGGGGATTCTCCCCCCGGGTCCCCAGGAGGTACCGGTAGTCGGCATAGTAATCCGGCACGTAGAGCCACTTCGTCCGGTCGTAGTCCTCATTGGTGGGCACCAGGGCCTGCTGGAAGGTGAGGATCTCCAGATCCTGGGTCTGGCAGGCGGGAATGTGCATAAAGAACCCCTTCTTTCCTCTGTGGGAATTTTCTCTTGGGAGGGATTGCTTTTTCCCCCCGTTTCTTCTATGATAGTACCACAAAGCAAGAGTTCTGTCGAGGCGCCGCTTCTGCGGCGTCTCTCTGTGTCTCCCCCCCAAGGAGACACCACCAAATTGCTAGGAGGGATCGCCGTGGAAGCGGCCAAGCGCAACCTGGACCTGACCGAAGGGGTTATCTGGAAAAAGTTCCTGCTCTTTCTCCTCCCCATCGCCATCGGGACCCTGTTTCAGCAGTTTTACAGCACCGTGGACGCCGTCATCGTGGGCCAGTTTGTGGGGGCGGACGCCCTGGCTGCGGTGGGGGGCTCCGCCGCGGTGATCGTGCAGCTGGTGGTGGGGATCTTCACCGGCCTCTCCTCCGGGGCCACGGTGGTGATCTCCCACGGCTACGGCGCAGGGGACAAGGAGAAGCTCCACCACGCCGTCCACTCCGCCGTGGCCTTCAGCCTGCTGGCTGGGGCCATCATCACGGTGGTGGGGATCCTCCTGACCCCCGACGCCCTGCGCTGGACCAAGAATCCCCAGGAGATCATGGGGGACGCCACCCTCTATCTCCGGCTGTACTTCCTGGGCACCATCCCCACCCTCCTGTTCAACATGGGGGCGGGCATCCTCCGGGCGGTGGGGGATGCCAAGCGGCCCCTGTACTACCTGGTGGTGTGCTGCCTGATGAACGTGGTGCTGGACCTGCTCTTCGTGGCAGGGCTCCACATGGGGGTGGCCGGGGCGGCCATCGCCACCACCCTGGCCAACCTCACCAGTGCCCTGCTGATCCTCCGCCAGCTCACCCGCACCCAGGACGCCTACCGCCTCATCCCTCGGGAAATCCGCATCCACAAGGCCACCCTGCTGCACATCCTGGGCATCGGCGTCCCCGCCGCCATCGAGAGCGCCATGTACGCCGCCTCCAGCCTGCTGATCCAGGTGCCCATCAACACCCTGGGCACCGAGGCCGTGGCCGCCTGGTCGGCCACCAGCAAGGTGGACGGGGTTTACTTTGCCCTGATGGTCTCCTTCGGCGTGGCCATCATGGCCTTTGTGGGGCAGAACTACGGCGCCGGCAAGTACCAGCGAATGAAGCAGGGGGTTCGGGTGGCCCTGACCATCTCCCTGTCCATCACCGTGGCCCTGTCCATCCTGCTGATGCTCTTCGCCCCGTACTGCTTCCGCATCTTTACCGATGAGCCGCTGGTGATCCAGTACGCCATTGAAATCATGGGGTACTTCGTCCCCTTCTACTTCCTGTGGACCTGCATTGAGATTTTGGCCAACTCCCTCCGGGGCTCCGGGGATGCCCTGGTGCCCATGGTCATCAGCGTGGGGGGGATCTGCGGCCTGCGGATCCTGTGGGTCTTTCTGGTGGTGCCCCACTGGAACACCCTTATGGGCATCTCCATCTGCTACCCCGTCTCCTGGGCGGTGACGGTGGCCGTGCTGATCCTGTACTTCTGCCGGGGGAAGTGGAGGCGGTTGTAACGGCCCCCTCCCGGCGGGGGGTCTCTGTCATCGGTCAGTGGTCCCGTTAGAACCAGTGCAGGGTAGACCCTGCAACGTGGGTTCCCCGCCGACTCCGGCGGGGGAGCCCGACTTTCTTTGAAGAAAGTCGGGGGAAAGAACACCAGGGGCAAGCCCCTGGACCCCATTTTTTATGGCCGCTCGTTCCCACTCGCTGGTTTTTGGGATCGTTGTCTCCGATGCGGTCGAGGGACGATTTCGTCCGATATCCTAACACCGATTTGGGACGCATTTTTCCGGAAAAATATGGTGAAAAAGCATTTTGCGAAAGAAAGTCTCCAAATCAGGGCACGTACATGGGTTACGAAATAGTCCAATAACCGCCCCGCTGCGCCTCCAACACCAAAACGAGCGAGTGGGAACGAGCGGCCCCTAAACCAGGGGGGGCGGGGGGCATTCCCCCCGCGACTCTTTGCGTCCGGGCTTTCTCTAGAGAAAGCCTGGATCCCCCGCCCGGGACCGGGCGGGAAACCACGCCGCAGGGCCCACCCTGCGGCGGTCCCAAAAGGGACCACCTCCCCCCAAAATTCCCCCCTGCAAGGCTTGTATTTGTCAGACAATGCGTATATAATATAGGTGTATACAAGTAAATCGTCGGGGAGCTTGTGTGACAGGCTGAGAGGAGGGTACCACCCTCGACCCGTGTAACCTGATTTGGGTAATGCCAACGGAGGGAAAGCATGCGCACAGGCGCAGTGGGACGTTGCCGGATTGGGTTACGTCCCATTTTTGATGCAGGAGGTGTTTGACCCCATGGTAACCATCAACGGCAGCCCCACCCCCGCCGACGGGCAGACCCTTGCGGCGTACCTGACCCAGGCGGGGTACGACCCCGCCCGGGTGGCGGTGGAGCGGAACGGGGACATCGTCCCCAAAGCCCAGTACAGCGCCACCACCCTGGCCGACGGAGACGTGGTGGAGATCGTCCGCTTCGTGGGAGGGGGCTGACATGGGTCCCCTTCCTACCCCTGCGGCCTGGCAGGCCGCCCTGGAGGCCCGCCACGGCCAGGCTCTCCAGGCCAAGTTCTCTGCCGCCACCGTGGCCATCTGCGGCTTGGGCGGGTTGGGGTCTCACCTGGCCCTCTCCCTGGCCAGGGCGGGGGTGGGGAAGCTGATCCTCCTGGACTTTGACCGGGTGGACCTGACCAACCTCCACCGCCAGCAGTACAAGGCCAGTCAGATCGGCCAGCCCAAGGCCCTGGCCCTGGCGGACAATCTCCGGGAGGCCAACCCCTACCTGGCCCTGGAACCCCATGTAGTCCGGGTAACCGAGGACAACCTGGCCCCCCTCCTGGCCGAGGCCACCTTGGTCTGTGAGGCCTTCGACCAAGCCGAGGCCAAAGCCATGCTGGTCAACGCCGTGCTGGAGCGCTTCCCGGAGAAGTTCCTGGTGGCCGCCTCGGGCATGGCGGGGCTGGGCTCGGCCAACGCCATCACCACCCGCCGGGTGAGCCGCCGGTTCTACCTCTGCGGGGACGGGGTGAGCGACGTGGCCGACGGTCTGGGCCTGGTGGCCTCCCGGGTGGCAGTGTGCGCAGGGCACCAGGCCCACATGGTCCTGCGCCTTTTAGCGGAAGAATACGAACCTTGAATCTGAGAAAGAAGGGATTTCTATGCAGCAGCATACCAACGATCCGCTGGTCATCGGCGGGCACACCTTTACCTCCCGGTTCATCCTGGGGTCTGGGAAATACTCCCTGAAGCTCATCCAGGCCGCCGTCCAGGACGCCGGGGCAGAACTCATCACCCTGGCCGTCCGCCGGGCCAACACCCGGGACCAGGAGAACATTTTGGACTACATCCCCAAGGGGGTCACCCTCCTGCCCAACACCTCCGGGGCTCGGAACGCCCAGGAGGCGGTGCGCATCGCCCGGCTGGCCCGGGAGCTGGGCTGCGGGGACTTTGTGAAAATCGAGATCATGCGGGACAGCAAGTATCTCCTCCCCGACAACGCCGAGACCATTAAGGCCACAGAGACGCTGGCCAAGGAGGGGTTTGTGGTCCTGCCCTACATGTACCCCGACCTGAACGTGGCCCGGGACCTGGCCAACGCCGGGGCCGCCGCCATCATGCCCCTGGGGGCCCCCATCGGCTCCAACAAGGGCCTGGCCACCCGGGACTTTATCCAGATCCTCATCGACGAGATGGACCTGCCCGTCATCGTGGACGCGGGCATCGGCCGCCCCTCCCAGGCCTGCGAGGCCATGGAGATGGGGGCCGCCGCCATCATGGCCAACACCGCCCTGGCCACCGCCGGGGACCTGCCCCTGATGGCCGCCGCCTTCCGCCAGGCCATCGAGGCAGGCCGGAAGGCCTACCTCTCCGGCCTGGGCCGGGTGCTGGTCCGGGGGGCCGCTGCCTCTGACCCCCTCACGGGCTTTCTCCACGATTAAGGGGGCGGGCAGACCATGGAAAACCAATTCTTTGTGGACTCCCAGGCCCTCTCCCCTGCCGCCCTGGAGAAGAAGCACCGGCTGGAGCAGGACCCCACCGCCCGCAAGTCCCACATGGAGTACCTGCCAGGGATGGAGGTGCTGGACTCCGACCTGAAAGACCGCGTCCTGGCGGAGATGGGCGCCTATGATTACACCCGTTACACCGCCGCCGACGTAAAGGCCGCCCTGGAACACACCACCTGCTCCCTGGAGGACTTCAAGGCCCTCCTCTCCCCTGCCGCCGCCCCCTTCCTGGAGGAAATGGCCCGAAAGGCCCATGGGGAGACCCAGCGCCACTTCGGCAACACCGTTTACCTCTTCACCCCCCTGTACATCGCCAACTACTGCGAGAACTACTGCGTCTATTGCGGCTTCAACTGCTACAACCACATCCAACGGATGAAGCTCACCATGGAGCAGATCCAGCACGAGATGGAGATCATCGCCCAGAGCGGCATGGAGGAGATCCTCATCCTCACCGGGGAGAGCCGGGCCCAGAGCGACGTGGCCTACATCGGCGAGGCCTGCAAGCTGGCCCGGAAGTACTTCCGCATGGTGGGGCTGGAGATCTACCCGGTGAACACCGAGGAGTACCGCTATCTCCACCAGTGCGGGGCGGACTATGTCACGGTGTTCCAGGAGACCTATGACACGGACAAGTACGAGCAGCTCCACCTGCTGGGCCACAAGCGGGTGTGGCCCTACCGCTTCGACGCCCAGGAGCGGGCCCTGCGGGGGGGGATGCGGGGGGTGGCCTTCTCCGCCCTCCTAGGCCTCTCTGACTTCCGGAAGGACGCCCTGGCCACGGGGCTGCACGCCTACCTCCTCCAGCGGAAGTACCCAGCGGCGGAGATCTCCCTCTCCTGTCCTCGGCTGCGGCCCATTGTGAACAACGACAAGATCAACCCCCTGGACGTGGGGGAGAGGGAACTGTGCCAGGTGCTGTGCGCCTACCGCCTCTTCCTCCCCTTTGCGGGGATCACCGTCTCCTCCCGGGAGAGCGCCCGGTTCCGGGACGGCATCGTGAAGATCGCCGCCACCAAGGTCTCCGCCGGGGTGTCCACCGGCATCGGGGACCACGAGGAGAAGTACACCGGCAAGGCCACCGGCGCCCAGCAGGGGGACGAGCAGTTCGAGATCGCCGACGGCCGGAGCTTTGCCCAGATGTACCACGACATGGACGGGGAGGGCCTGCAGCCCGTCCTGAACGATTACCTCTATGTTTGACCTTCTCTGCCTCACCGACCGCACCCTGTGCCGGGAGCCCTTCCTGGACCGGGTGGCGGCCATCGCCGCTGCCCGCCCCGCCGCCCTGATCCTCCGGGAAAAGGACCTGCCGGAGGACCAGTACCAGGCCCTGGCCGCCCAGGTGATGGCCCTGTGTCAGAAGGCCGGGGTGCCCTGCATCCTCCACACCTTCGTGGGGGCGGCCCGGGCCCTGGGGGCCCGGGCCATCCACCTCCCCCTCCCTGTGCTGCGGACGCTGTCCGCCGGGGAGAGAGCTGCCTTCCCCGCCCTGGGGGCCTCCTGCCACTCGGTGGAAGAGGCCTGGGAGGCGGTGGCCCTGGGGGCCACCTACCTCACCGCCGGCCATGTGTTTGCTACCACCTGCAAGGCCGGCCTCCCCGGCCGAGGGGTGGAGTTTCTGGCCCAGGTGTGCGCCGCGGTCCCCTGCCCGGTGTATGCCATCGGCGGGGTGGGGCCGGAGAATCTCCCCGCCCTGGCCCAGGCGGGGGCAAAGGGGGGCTGCGTCCGGTCCCCCCTCATGACCTGCCCCGATCCCGGGGCCTATCTTCGCCAGTGGAAGGAGGCAGCCGCCCATGTCCTTTGACCCCAAGCTGCTGCAGCTCTACGCCGTCACCGACCGGCAGTGGACCGGCCGGCAAACCCTGATCCAGCAACTGGAAGCCGCCCTGCAAGGGGGCGTCACCCTGGTCCAGCTCCGGGAAAAAGATCTGGACGACGCTGCCTTCCTGGCCGAGGCCAGGGAGGTGGTGGCCCTCTGCCACCGGTACGGGGTGCCCTGCCTGATCAACGACAACCTCCCCGTGGCCCTGGCCGCCGGGGCAGACGGGGTCCACGTAGGCCAGGAGGACCAGCCCGTGGCGGACATTCGCCGCCAAGTGGGGCCCGACTTCCTCATCGGGGCCACCGCCAAAACCCTGGACCAGGCCCTGGCTGCCCAGGCCGCCGGGGCGGATTACCTGGGGGTTGGGGCCTGCTTCCCCTCCCCCACCAAACCCAACGCCAAGGGGATCACCCGGGAGGCGCTGGCGGATATCTGCGCCGCCGTCTCCCTCCCGGTGGTGGCCATTGGGGGAATCACCCTCCAGAATGCCCGGCTGCTCCAGGGGGTGGGGATGGCAGGGCTGGCGGTGATCTCCGCCCTCTTCGCCGCCCCGGACATCACTACGGCCGCCCGGGACCTGCTGGCCCTGTCCCGACATCTCACGGAAGGAGGGGCGCCATGAAAACCGCCCTCACCATCGCCGGCAGCGACTCCAGCGGCGGCGCCGGCATCCAGGCCGACCTGAAAACCATGACCCTCAACGGGGTCTATGCCATGAGCGTGCTCACCGCCCTCACCGCCCAGAACACCCTGGGGGTCACGGGGATCCTCCCGGTGCCCCCGGCCTTTCTGGCCCAGCAGATCGACGCGGTGTTTTCCGACATCCCCCCCGACGCGGTGAAGATCGGCATGGTGGCTTCCGCCCCCCTCATCGAGGCCATCGGGGAGCGGCTGCGGTTCTACGGCGCCAAGCACATCGTCGTGGACCCCGTTATGGTCTCCACCAGCGGCTCCCGCCTGCTGGACGGGGGGGCGGAGACCACCCTGACCCGGGTCCTCTTCCCCCTGGCAGAGGTCATCACCCCCAACCTTCCTGAGGCAGAGGTCCTTTCCCACCGGACCATCCGCCGGGAGGAAGATATGGAAGCTGCCGCCCAGGCCATCTACGAGGCCTACGGCTGCGCCGTCCTGTGCAAGGGAGGCCACCGGGTGAGCGACGCCAACGACTACCTCTGGGACGGCACCGCCGGCCAGTGGTTCCGGGGGGAGCGCATCCACAACCCCAACACCCACGGCACCGGCTGCACCCTTTCCAGCGCCATGGCCGCCAACCTGGCCAAGGGGTTTTCCCTGGCGGACAGTGTCCGTCGGGCAAAGACCTACCTCTCCGGTGCCCTGGGGGCCATGCTGGACCTGGGGCAGGGGGCGGGGCCCATGGACCACGGGTTTGCCCTGCCCGCCCCCTGGCGGGAGGAGGGGCCCCTGTAACAGGGGGCCCCGGTCCCGGAGGGTACCCTTCGGGTGGGTGGGGCTCTTACGGTGCCTCGGGGCGCAGCGCCCCGGGGGCCCGCCGACTCCGGCGGGGGAGCCCGACTTTCTTTGAAGAAAGTCGGGGGAAAGA